>Ga0315289_10013498_pt1 | contig 11433 bp, 9 predicted proteins | sample YL17G11_40_MG_FD_203452 | JGI IMG/M metagenome (GOLD analysis project Ga0315289, IMG submission 203452) | Sediment microbial communities from Yellowstone Lake, YNP, Wyoming, USA - YL17G11_40 | ecosystem: Environmental > Aquatic > Freshwater > Lake > Sediment | place: USA: Wyoming | collected... | reverse complement strand
ATATCTGGAAAAGTAGCCATCTTTCAATTCTACCTTAGTGCGATTTCAACCTGGCTTTGACTCGCTCGTTAATCGCGTCTTCTTCAAATTTCAATTCTACCTTAGTGCGATTTCAACTATTTTGCGGGATCTGCGGCTTCATCGGATGGCTTATTTCAATTCTACCTTAGTGCGATTTCAACTTATTTTGTGAATGCCAGCCTCAGGGATGTGCAAACATTTCAATTCTACCTTAGTGCGATTTCAACGAGTAAGCAGGTTAAGCTCAGGTTTCTCGTGGATACATTTCAATTCTACCTTAGTGCGATTTCAACGTGTTGCAGGGCTTGGACCGTTCCGAGGTTGAGCCTTATTTCAATTCTACCTTAGTGCGATTTCAACAATACAACGAGTAAGTTGCCCACGGCTTTTTGCAATATTTCAATTCTACCTTAGTGCGATTTCAACGAAAACCTCTGGTATCCAGAAATAGACCCGAAAGACATTTCAATTCTACCTTAGTGCGATTTCAACAAAAAGTAGGTACGCGCACAAAGATTCTTAAACTGCATTTCAATTCTACCTTAGTGCGATTTCAACCACATACTCATGAGCTTCCTCAAGAATCATCAATAAATTTCAATTCTACCTTAGTGCGATTTCAACTTGTCATGCGAGAAATGCACCCGCAAACTTTCCACGATTTCAATTCTACCTTAGTGCGATTTCAACCCCAATCAGTCTCGTACGTGAGGCTGACGATTACGCATTTCAATTCTACCTTAGTGCGATTTCAACCAATACGTTTGTGCACGCTGTAATTACTCTTGGCTTCATTTCAATTCTACCTTAGTGCGATTTCAACTCTAACTCGGCAAGTTTCTCTAGCAGTTCTGGGGATATTTCAATTCTACCTTAGTGCGATTTCAACCTAAAAGAGTCACAACTTTACGTGCAAACTTTCTGTATTTCAATTCTACCTTAGTGCGATTTCAACTAAGGGAAGGTTGCTGAGGACTTGAGCGAAGCAGATATTTCAATTCTACCTTAGTGCGATTTCAACCAACTTCGCTGGTCATCGCGTTTGCTACTTGTCTTGATTTCAATTCTACCTTAGTGCGATTTCAACTTGAATGAAACAGATTCTATCAAGATCGTCTTGCAGATTTCAATTCTACCTTAGTGCGATTTCAACAGGGCGCGATTCTTGCTGCTTTTTACTATCGAGGCTCGTAATTTAAGCTTTTTTGGGTCTCCGAAAAGTCGAGATGCGATGGCGCTTTTTACTTATAAGTGTTGACTAGATTATGGTTGTCACTTCGCTTTTTTCTATGCCCAAAACTGTTTTTGTGACCCATTGCTTGTCCGCCGCCACGTAGAATATTATGGAGTCCTCTTCCTCTTTTATTAGCTTTTTTAGTCCGATCTTTATTTTTTCCACTTCGCCTTCTTTAAGTTCGCCTTCGAAGGCTGAGTTTTGGACCCAGTTTAAGTATTGCTTGAGGTAGTGGCGCACTTTGTCTATTCTTTCAACGGCTATGTCGTACACGATTATTAGGTACATTGTTTTACCACCAGGCTTTGAAGCCTTCATATTTTTTCTCGCCGATCAAGTGCTTGACCAGCTTGTAGCATTCCAAGCGTATGAGGCGCTGGTAGGAGACCTTCCGGCCAAGAGTTTGGTGCATGACTGTGGTTTTGAGTTTTTCGTCGTATTCTTGGACGAAGAGTTTTCTTCCGTCTTCTTTCAGGTAGCAGTAGTTTAGTTCTTGGAGGAAGTGGGTGGGTTTTATGAGGCGGTTGTTTACGAGGTTGAAGATGGTGCGGTCTACTATGATGGGTTTGAAGATTTCGCTCAGGTCCAGGCTCAGGGAGTAGCGTCTTTCTCCGGGTTCGTGCAGAAAGCTGACGGTGGGGTTTAGTTGGGTGTTGTAGATTTCTGATAGCGTCGTGGTGTACATTAGCGAGTTGCCGAAGCTTATGAGGCAGTTCATCATGTTATCAGGCGGCATTTTGACGCGTTTTTCCAGTTCGAAGCCTTCCCTGAGGATTTCGCTATAGCTTGAGTAGTAGTGGCTTCGTATGCGTCCCTCGACGCTCATTAACTCGGAGATCATGTTGACGTGGTCGATTTCGGTTCGACACTTCTCGATTTCTTCAATGTATGAGTCAACGTTTTTGTCTTGTTTGCGGTAGTACTGGAGATTTTTGAGGATGTTGTAGCTGGCTGTGTTTATGAATTCCTTGGCGATTTCCAGCCGTTTCGCCTTGTCCATGTAGTGTGCAGCTTGCTTAACGACTAGAAAGCCTGAGTGTAGGTACTCGCGTGGGTAGTAGGAGCCTGAGTAGTAGCCGTAGTAGTTGAAGAAATGAATGGGTATGTGCTTCTGGGTTAGGTAGTTAAGGAGTTTCGTGTTTATGTCAAGTTCGCCGTAGGCGTATATGGCGTAGATGTCATTGATCGGGATGGCTTTTTTGCCGTTAACGTTTTCGAAGTAAACCGTGTTCTCTTCGCGCCGGAGTCTTCCGCTACTGAGGATATAATAGTTCTTAGCCATGTTTTTAGCACCAGCACAACTCGTAGTAACTGCACTTCTTGCAGAAAGATTTCTTTTCCACCGTAGGCGGCGCAGGCAACGCGATAATCTTGCTCATCTCTTCCAGAACACTTTCGAGCTCTTTCACGTTTTCATCTGTCAAGTTAACCGCTACGGTGCGCTTTAACAGGGGATAATGCAAAACGCCCTTAACGTCAACGCCGATTTTCTTCAGGTAGTACAGGTAGTAGAGGAGCTGAAAGAGATGAGCCTTCTCCAGCCTTCGGGAACGTTTCACCTCGTGAATCTCGCCTTTGCCGCGCTCCAAAAAGTCAATTTTGACTCGTCCGATGCTGACTTCCTTAAACTTGCGCCTATAGCCCTCCTCGTGCAGAAGCTTGCCCAGCAAGACCAGGTCTGAATCAGCCTCAAGAGTGAGATTATGCGAAAAAAACCACAACTTACGCCAACAAACAAAAAAATAATTAATCTCAGTGCCCGTATACGAAAGGCTATCTGAAGGCGATTGCGTCAATTGGTTTCTCCCTGTATGTTCCGTATTATTACTTTTAATTTGGGTGTAACTGCGATATTGCTTCAAATGATTCTGAGACTGACATCATCTTCAGGAATTATGAAGCCAATATCTTTCTTGTACCAATTAGCCACATGTTCTTTAGGTACATATTTAAAATCTTCACCAAGAAAAGTTGGCAAACTACTGAGATGATCTTGCAGCCTGTTCGCATATCTGATAGTGATTGTATTTTCGTTTATCGCCTTTCTCATTTCAATAAGCTTGGCTTTTCTATCAAATCCCTTATTTTCTTGAAAAACCCTCTGCACTTCTTCCTTTACATGACTAGCTTCTTCCCCATTTTCGATAAAAATGGAGATCGCATCATTGCCTTCTTCAATAAGCTCGAATTTTGCTATGTCTGCAAAATCCAACAGCTTCAAGTGTTCCACGATTTCTTCAGAGTCTTGAACTCTGCTTCTTTCTTCTATTACCTTATAATATTCCCCTATAACTTGAGCTAGGTCAATTTCTGAAAAGCTTCTTCCTAATTTCTTCAATACTTCGCAGGTAGCATCTACAAGAATCTTGTCATATACAAAAGAATGAAACGGTTTGCTATTTTCATCTTTTTTTAATAGCACTACTTTAAAGATGCCTTTTTCTTTCTTACCATTTCGATTACATCTCCCCGCTGTTTGAATAATACTATCCAGGGGAGCTAGGTCACGATAGACTACATCGGCACTTATGTCAACGCCTGCTTCCACTAATTGGGTAGTTACAATGACTTTTCTGCGGTCATCAGTCTTTATCCTGTTAATTCTACGGAGTCTATCCGATGGTAGAACATATGTGGACAGATTGATTAACTCCGTTTTTCCAATATTGCAAATTCCGTCAGCGTCAATGCAAACAGAACTATCGATCTGACTATGGGCAAGAAGTTGATTCTTTAGAAATTCATACAGACGTTGGCACGCGCCAATTGTGTTTACTACGATCATTATGTCCTTGGTCTCATCCCGTATTATTTCCTGTAACACCGACTCCCTGAAGTCATCAAACTCTCTAGGAATAAACTCTCCTTGTTCATCTATGTCAAGTTGAAAATCAACACGGTCAAAAATTTTGAAATATTCCATCTTGTTAGGTATCAACTCTTTCATCCGGTTAGGCTGAAAGATTAACGGTTGCGTTGCAGTCATCAAAATTATCCAGCAATCGAATTTGGAGACCAAAAGTTTCAGGATATTATTTATCAATAACCAGTATTCATAAGGAACTGCCTGAACTTCATCCAGAATAATTATAGAATTCGTCATGTTGTGAAACTTGCGGGCGGCTCTATTTCTGTTGGTGATGAGACTGTGGAAAAATTGTACAAAAGTTGTGATTATAATCTCTGAGTTCCAGGCTTCCATCAGCAATAGCGCTTTGTTCAAGTCTTCAACAGGATTCAACTCCGCCTCTTTCAATTCCACATACTTAACATCTGATAAATGATGATGCTTCAAAAACAGGTTTGAAGGCATGTCTGCAAACTGTTGCTGCAGAACTTTATTCAATACACTGCTATTTTGATCTATAATGCTTAAAAAAGGAAGACAGTAAATGATGCGAGGCACAAAACCAACTTCTTCTGCAATTCTGCGTCTCAATTTTAGCGAGAAAGAAAAACCTGCCAGAGTCTTTCCTATACCCGTTGGCAAATTAATTGAAAGCAGTCTATCCTTACAAAGGTCAATGCCCGATAGAGAACGCATAGTCTCCACATACGCCTGTTCCCTCAGAACACCCATTACATCAGGATTACTCTTGAATGACTCTTCCTTAAACCGGTCTACAAGATCACACTGGATTTCTGTTATCCTCAATGGTGTCTCCATGTTAGACGCGTCCATCTTGTCCGCATCCAAAAGTACAGAGTAAAAAAACAAAATAGTAAGGTAGTTGTCCATGTTCTTTGTTTTACGCATGTTTCGTACTTCAGCACGAATCTCTCTAGTCAGAGGGTCCCACTTCTTTATTTCTTCAAGGAACTCTATAACGTTCATGCTTCCCATTATCTCAGCGAATATTTGTTGTATTCCCTGCAAATTATTGGCGATAATATCTCGGATTTGTTCGCTTATAAGCGCCTTTGTGCCAAGCTCAGTTAATGTTGTCGCCTCGGCGTATTCTTCGCCCCAAAGATTTTGGATATTACCGTGATGTTTCTTAACCACAACCCATGCGATTGTTGGCAACGACTGAAATTCCCCAAGTTGCCCTGTCTTGGAAAGATAACTCTTGACAACTTGATATGAAAGCAGCGATGATAATAGTCCATGCTGAGCATTACGGGATTTGCACCCCTTGGTTAAGAGATCTTGAAAATAAGTCGTTGCCTTACCCAGGTCATGCGTTAGACCGATTAAGCGTGCAACATCTGCATTTACCTGTTTGTTGTCTATATTTTTAGACTTCACGAGATTTTCAGATAATATGCCCACGTTCTTGAGGTGGACAACCAGAGACTTATCTGGATGAGACTTAAGACAGGAAAACAACATTGTCAGATCCAATTTTGTAAGATGCGGTGTCTGACATTTTCACAGGTTTACCATCTACGTCATAGATAACATCAGCATAGTCTTGCACAACTCTTTCTTGATTCATGTAAACTGGAATCCTCTCAAGGCCATATCGTTTATTTTCTTCTATGAACAATCTGCCTCTATCTTTCCGGACCACACTCTGCACTATTTCCTCATCCGTTTTGTACACATCATATTCGCCCACATAGGCAAAGTTCGCTATTAAATTAGCAGTGCCAAGAGATGGTGTATAATAACTAAGATGCTTCCTTAGAAAGTCTCCAAACTTTGCTCTAATGTTTTCTTTTGTGGTTTGCATGTAAATTCTGTATTTTGGGTTCTTGACAAACTCGCATGGAACAAGAGTGCGAGGGTTTTCCCCTATATCTCTAAGACAAAAACCTCTTGAGGTATCCATCAGTGATATGTTGATTCTCGTTTTTCTCAACGGATTTATGATGCGTATAGCCAATCTTGTATTTTCTGGCGAAAACAAGTCATAGTATGAATCACGATTAAGCCCAATCATGGCAGAGATCATCCCTGCCAGCGCCGTGCCAGTTGGTATAAAGTAAGTTAGTGGGGATGTGGTTGTTTCTATTTTCCGGAAATGGGCATAGTCTCCCCAAATGTCAAAAACAATGGCTTTGCTTTTCATTTCGTCCATTTGGAATTTTTGCCCCGACTGCTATTCCAAGCTTAGTTTTGTGGCGCCGAATTCCTTTATCATAATCGTGGTAAAGTCATTGCTCGTCATTTTTTGTTTGTCCTTGGTGAAAGTTACTTCTGAATTCACTTCAAACTCTATTTTCGCAATTTTGCCTTTGCATTCGCTTAGAGTGTTCATTAGTTCGGTTATGTCTAAGCTGAAATCTGCTACGTTGCGAATTGTTTCACCGTTTTTTTCTGTTGCCAACCCGATCTTTTTGTCTAGATCCCCAATATGGTAATTTTCCTCGTTGTAGATCACTCGTATCAATAGGCGGGGCATTTGGCCGACTTTAGAACGAGATATTAGGTTTTTTGTGCCGTTCCACAATCCGTCTAGAAGTAATGTTGTATCTTCTTCTGTTAGTTTTGTATACTGAGAAGCGTTTTCGTTTATGATGCCGTAAAAGCAAATAAATGAATATGGCAGAACGTACTCGTCTCGGAATGTCTTTTGTTCCTTACCCTGTTCAGAGGCGAATGCGCCTGTTCCTTTTATGTGCATTATTTCGACTTTATGCAGTGAACGCCCCATGCTAAACTGAACAGGTCCAGTTAAGGTAATCGCACTTTTTTCCTTATCATTTCTCTCTATTGGTATTGTACCTCCGAACAAGCGAACATCAATACATTGGCTTAGAATATTTTGCGTTATAACGTCCTTCATTTCGGCAAGGGTAAGTTTCTTTTTGTCGAGTTTCTCACCGTTTTTAGTGAGAAAATCTTCAGCTCTAAGTTTTGCATCTTGTATTTTTCCAGCATCGTACTCGATTTCTCTTACAAAAATATCGTTTACTTGCTTTTTCCTGAAATTGTAAAGATGGTCTCTCACGGTTCTTTTGAGTCTAACATCGGTCACAATGTTTATTCCTGTTTCCTCATCGACTCTTGGTTTGTTTTCGTCCATGGGGTCTCCATTCGGGTTTGCATATTGGCTGTCATAAAGGAAGACTATTTCAGACCTATTTTTAATCATATTATTCATCTACCTTTTCTTCAGTTACTTTAAAGATTGGAGCCAAGGTCATTCCTAAAGTAAAGAAGTAGCTTGTTTCGTCATTAGTTAACTTCCAACCGCTGTTTTCTGCATCGATGAACGTCTCAGCTATCGCCTTTTCCAAGCGACTATATGCCACTTTGTATTCCCGAAGTTTCTGGATAATTTCTGGAAGAAGTCTCTTCACTCTTCGTTCATCAAGTCTTAGTCCATACAATTTTTCTCTGAAGGGTGTTGATCTGCGATTGGCAAATTGAATGTCCATCAGGTATTTTGTTAAGACGCCTTCTAAGAAAACCGCTCGCTTACTGGGTGTGCTAAAAGCATTTCCGTATTCCTTCAAGAATTGGGAAAGTCGTTCATCTTCAATTGTTGCGTTCATCTCTTGACTACTCCACCCGGTTAATATTCCCAGCTTTTCAATTAATAAAATTAACATTAGAGATTTTAGAGATAAAACTTTTATGTATCGATCATTGCCCTTTATGAATGAGCTACGTATCGTTCTGCTAAAAGCATTGACTAAAATGCTTGAACGTATTTTTCTTTGTGCCAGTACGTCGCTGAGTATGTCTATGAAGTACTTGTCGTATATACCATCGTACTTTGAACTCGGAAAGAACTCTCTAATCAGTTTGCCAAGTGATGTATCTTGATCAGGGTTTTTGTCAAAGTCACCAACCCATTTTTCACCAAATAATATCTTCAAAAAGGGCTCTTGAAAAATAGGCAGACGATATTCGGGTGAATAAATTAATTGTTCCCTAGTCTTGAAAATTTTTCTAATCCACGATGGCGGAACATCTTCAACGCAACGCATTATATCGAAATAGTCACTTTGTTTCGGTTTTGTGAAAATGAACATTAGATTAACTTGTTCTTTACTTTCAGCCATTATTTCCGATATCGTATCTTCCCGGCACAGAAGCTTCTTATATGCTTTCTTTGGGCTCTTAATTTCATCTATTACTTCGTCGTTGAATTCAAAAACAAAATTAGGTACCAAGTAAAATTTGAGGCCATAAAGGCTCTTGTAGAGGTACTTATTGAGAAAATCTCTACCCGCGGATAACGTTATTGCGCAATCATTGCAGATAGGTAAACGCTTCCAGGCTTCCTCTCTGAGGAAGTTTGGAGCAAAACCTCTCTTATCAAGTGTATATACGGAAAATGGGGAAGCGAAACCCATGACTTCTTTTTTCTTTTTGCAGATAAAACAAATTCCTTCACCTTTAGATTCGACGTTGTGTTTTGAGTAAAAGCCGTTGCAAGCTTCATTTTTCAAGATTTTTTTGAATATCTCAAAATCGCCAACATACTTAACATGGTCTTCTTCAACAGTTATCGTGACAATTGTGTTTTTCCGCTTATCTTGAGCGATGGATGAATATTCTTTTTCAAAATCGCTAAATATTCTCTCTATCTTGCTCAGGAACTCTTCCTTGATGGAAGCTAGCAACTTATCCTGTAAATATTCACTTGGAACCGACTTAAACCAAAGTTCAAAACGTTGCCTCATCTTTTCGGGGGTGGCTATTCTTGATGTTGGTGTTACGTCATACCGTTGATGACGATAAATCCTATATAAGTAATTTATTGAATCTTTTTGATTGAAAGCTTTTGAGAAAATGTTCTTGTAAGAAACTTTGTCCTGACGATGCTCAAAATTAATGCATAAAACGTTTTGGACATCTTCAAGTTTCGACGATTCGATGAACATGCTCTCAGCGCTTAAGCTCTCACTCTTGTAAGCATAGTCTCCGAGAGCTTTCACAGCGGGTAACATTTCTCTGCTCCTATACTTTTGTTATATTTGTGAATCCGTATCCTATGCTGTTGAGTTCGCCTAGCCCAGCGTTTAGGGCGAATTGCACCACCTTTTGTTTGTCCCCGTATAAATAATTAAAGGTAAAACGCCAAAGGCTGCCAAACACTTTAACCTCTCGCCCATCAATCACCAAGTGACTGCACACTTGCTTCTGAAAAGTAAACTGTTCAAAGATTGGAAACGATTCCAACCGCGTGTTATAGAACACGTTGTACTTCTTGAACAGGTTATCCTCCAACTGCCTAACAAAAGCGTCAAAAGGGTACTGTTTCCGCCAGTAAACGTACTCGTAGTCTTCAGGCGGCTCAATCCCGTACCTGGCGTAGTTAGCCCGTGGAATCCTAATCACGATAGGCGTGCCAGCCGCTAAAACGCACGAGCGCCCAACCCTCGGCTCCAGAACCGAAACGCCTTTGACGCTAAAAGACATCTCGCCAACATTAACGCGTTCTCCGCTGCGCTGCAGCTTGTTCAGTTGCTCCATGAAAACCTGAATCAATCCAGCATCAGGCGAAGAAACCAAAAAACGCCGCGCATCACCCTCCTGCATGTCCACGGAAGGAAAAATGTTTGAGAAACAGAAAAACTTGTAACCTCGCCTGTCATGCAGACCGCTATAAGACGAATCCCTCAGAAGATCATACAGGAAGCCCTGCAGCTTATGGTGATACATCAAATCATAGACGCAATCACACAAGGCACTAAGTTCAACGAGTAGCCGCATAACACAAACTCTAAAAGCTCACCTTTTAAAAATTGTGCAAACACACAAAAGCCTCCTAATTCCTATGAAGCTCTCTAAAACAGCTTCTATCCACCTTCCATCTTCCAAGTACGAAAATTATGTTGCTCAGGACTTAGTTATGCATTTTAATGCTGGGCTAACGCGTACTTTGATTCTTCTGCATGTCTGGCTGGAAGTTTCACGGGCAAGACAGATTCAACCGTGACGAAGACAAGGTCCCCAACGGCTGACAAGCTGATTTCCGAATTGCCCAATTGATAAAAGTCTCCAACTCGCTTAGGAAGCCCCAGAATCTCGCTTTCAACGCTTTTCCTAAAGAAACAGACTCTCTGGAAAACAACTTTTAGGCTCAGTTGGGATAGACATAGACTCTCTTCCTCGTATGATGGGCATGTTTGGGATGACTGGTTCTGGATTAGGAAACTCAAGCTCATCAGGAGAGTATAGCTCATATCCTTTTTCAACCAGTTTATCCTTAACGTCAACTGCTCTTACAATGTTCATTCCTCTGGCAAGTAGGATAACGTTTCGTCCTGTTTTCAAAATCTGATGCAGAGACAAAATCCCAATAACGGGAATTGAAAGGGTTCCCCTTGATGGCGAATCCAACCGCAAACGCTTTGGCGGTGCATGGAAAAATCCCAAGCAATGGGAATTGAAAGATTTTCACCATGCGGGGCGGGCGTGTCACACAATGGTATCTGTTACTGTAGAAAACACGATTAGGACAAGCAAGGTCTTTCTCTAATAGCTTTTGAATGTCACTCTCGGGCGTTGACACTTTTGTAAGAATCAGTTTCTCATGTACTTTGTCGATGACAACAGCAAGCATTTCACTAAAGTTGTCACTACTTACACTGAAAAGCAATGCAAGATCAACGATTTTCTTTCTTCTTTCTCCTTTGTCTCGGAATCCGATTGCACTCAAAAGCTTCTCCTCTAGCCCTTCATTTGAGCCCTCAAGCATTCAAGTTTTGTTGCCCGTTCTCATGTTAACGCGGCGATTTCTCAAGAAAGCCCCCGAGATTCAAGCCTTTTCGCCTTAGACGGTCAAATCTTTTGTTGACAAAAAACGTCAAAATAGGGCTCTGTTAACCATTGTGTTAACCATAGACAGTGAGGAATGGGTGATTTTTACATAATCTTTACAAATATTTTTACGTTTTCATGGGCTTTTATGGTCTGTCGGTCTTTTCCAGACTAAGAGTGGACTTTTTGGGAGACATCGGCTCACGTTTTCTTCCAATAAAGAAAGGATGATGTGAGAGGCGGGAACAGTTTCTTTGCTATCTAGCTCATTTGCGTCTTCCCGGTTCTTTTTGAAGGTCTTTTGTTGTGACTTTAGAGCTTGTGTTGTCGAATTTGTATCTCGTGTGAGTGGCGATACTTCCCGAAACGCGTCCTCTTTTTTCCGTGTTTGTCCGAGGCGGACAAAGGCTTATATAAGTGAGTTACAAATTACAAGTTACGAGTTACAGAATGCCATGATGAGGTGAAGATATGACCAAGAACGTAAAGAAGGAAGAAGCCAGTGGGAAAGATG
>Ga0315289_10013495_pt1 | contig 11435 bp, 6 predicted proteins | sample YL17G11_40_MG_FD_203452 | JGI IMG/M metagenome (GOLD analysis project Ga0315289, IMG submission 203452) | Sediment microbial communities from Yellowstone Lake, YNP, Wyoming, USA - YL17G11_40 | ecosystem: Environmental > Aquatic > Freshwater > Lake > Sediment | place: USA: Wyoming | collected... | reverse complement strand
GCGGCTTCGTCCTGAAGACCGCCTCTCTGACAAGGTAAGGAGAGACGATGTTCATTCCGCTCCGCGTCCATTCCGTTTACAGCAAAGGGAAGGGCGGGGCGACCCTCGAAGAGCTGGCCTGGTGGGCGGCCCAGAAAAAGATCCCGGCCGTCGCCCTCTCCGACATCGAAAACCTCTACGGCTGGGCCAAGTGGAAGCGGGCGGCCAAGGCGGCGGGTTTCAGCGCCCTTTTCGGCTGCGAGATCGAGGTCGGGGGAGAGAGATTCCTGTTTCTCGTGAAAAACCGGGATGGCTACTGGAACCTGATGGAGATCTTCAACCGCCGGGAGATCAAGGATGCCAGCGGCCTCGTGACGATCCACATCCCGCAGCCCAAGGGAACGAAGGCGGCGAAGACGAATGGGAAAGTTGCCGGAAACAACGGTGCCGAAAAAGAAAAAGAGAAAAAGAGAGGGGCGGATCGAGAAAGCGGGATTCAAGAACAGGAAGAATTGATCAGGAAAGAAGCAAAGAAGGAAGATCGTGGGGATGAGGGAGGCGCGCTTACAGAGCTGGAAGAGAATGAGACAAGCGGTGCCGATCGGACGAATGGGAAACCGTCGCCGGAAAACGGGAACGACGTCCGGCATGATAGATTTGAGATATCCATAGAGAGCTCGCTCGACGCCTTGCGGGCCGGCCCGTCCGCGGGCGATTTGTATATCGGCGCTGACTTCTTCAACTTCCGCCGGGCCCAGGCGCTTGCCGAAAGCCGCGGTCTCCCGCTCGTCTGGGTTAACCCTCTCAAGTTCATCCGGTGCCCCGAAAGGCTGGTCCTCCTCCACGCCTTCGAGAAAAAAATTCCCTACCCGCCCGAGTGGGACACCCTGGGCAAAAAAATAAAGCTTTTCGGGCCGGACCAGGAAGTCACGGCGCTCAAAAAATTCGGCGCGGCCGTCACCGACGCCTTCCGCCGGACGTTCGAGATCGCCGAGAAATGCGATTTCTCTTTCGCCCAGATCGTCCCGTCTCTTCCCGCCGACCTCTTTCCCGTCACCCTCCGCGACGAGGTGATGGCCCGTCTCCGCACCCATAAAAACCTCGGCTGGGACGAGCGGCAGCGGGCCAAGCGCGAGCTCGCCGTCATCGAGAATTCGGGCTTTGCCCCGTATTTCCTCATCGTCCACGACGTCATCGAGTTCGCCCGCCGCAACGGCATCCTCCACAACCTCAAGGGCTCGGGCGCCTCCTCGTACCTCACCTACCTGCTGGGGATCTCTCATATCAACCCCGTCGAGTTCGACCTCTACTTCGAGCGGTTCCTGAACAGCGGCCGTGACGACCCGCCCGACATCGACCTGGATTTCGACTCGCGCCTGCGCGACAAGGTCCTGGCCTACGTCCTGGAGAAATACGGGCAGGGGAGGACGGGCGCGGCCTTCGTCTGCAGCCTGAAGAATTTCCGCGCCCGTTCGGCGCTCTACGAAACGGCCCGGGCGTTCGGCCTTCCGCCCGAGGAATCGCGCTCCTTGAGCAAGCGGGCGCCCTATTTCGCCGAGCCCGATTACCTGAAGCGGGCCAAACCAATCCCCGGCTACCTCGACATCTGGAAGCTGGCTTCGGAGCTCACGTCGGTGTACAGCGAGATCTCGCTCCACGTCGGCGGCATCATCTTCACGCCCGCGCCCGCCGATCGCTACCTGCCGCTCGAAAAATCGGCCAAGGGCTTTGTCATGTCCCACTACGACAGGGACGCGGTCGAGGACCTGAAGCTTATCAAGCTCGATTTGCTTTCGGTGCGGGGGTTGGCGGCCATTTCGGCCACAAAGGTCGGGCTCGGCCTGAAGGCGTTCCCTCCGGGGGACGCAAAGACGTTCGGGCTGCTCAAGGGCGCCAAGACCATCGGCTGCTTCCAGGTCGAAAGCCCGGCCATGATGAACCTGCTCCGCCGCATGAAGCCGGAGAATATTTATGAGCTGACCCAGGCGCTGGCCCTCATCCGTCCCGGCCCGACCGAAAGCGGGATGAAAGAAGGGCTGCTGAGGAGCCGCGAGGGGAGGGGCATGTTCCGCGACCCGTTCCTCGAGAAGATCTTGCCCGAGACCGAAGGGCTTCTGCTCTACGAGGAGCAGGTGATGCAGATCGCGGAGCGGGTGGCGGGCATGCCGTCCGAGGAGGGCGATTTGCTCCGGCGCAGCTTGAAGGCCAAGGGCGAGTCGCCGCCGGCCATCCTGCGGTCGCGGTTTTTCAAGGAGGCCAAGGACCGGGGATACACGGCCGGCGAGGTCGAGAAGCTGTGGCAGACCATGGAGAAATTCTCGTCTTATTCCTTCAACAAAGCGCACAGCGCGTCTTATGCGGCCATGGCCTACCAGGCCGTTTACTTGAAGGCGCACCACGCCGTGCCTTATCTTGCGGCCGTGCTCAACGCCGGCGGCGGCTACTACATGCTGCCCGAGTACATCGAGGAGGCCAAGCGGCTCGGGATCAAGATTTTTGGGCCGGACGCGAACCGGAGCGGATACGAGTTCCAGGTGGAGGGCGGCGATATCCGGGTCGGGTTCACGTCCATCAAAAGCCTGCCGCAGCGGACGGCCGAGAAGATCATCGAGGAACGGAAAGCGGCCGGCGATTACCTCTCGATCGAGGACTTCCTGGCCCGCGTCCATGTCTCGAAGTCCGAACTCTTCACCCTGATCAAGGCCGGCGTCTTCGATTCGCTCGAGTCGCAGCGGACGCGGCAGATCCTCCGCTACTTCCAGGGAATCGAGGCCGTGGAGGTCGCGGCGGACATCGACTCGCGCGAGAAGGCCAAGATGCTCCTGGAGTCGCTCGGCTTCAGCCCCGCCGGCGACCCGCTCGCGCTCTACGAGGGGAAGAGACCGGAGCTGCGGATCGGGGATTTACGCAAGTACGCCGGGCAGCAGGTCGAGCTTGTGGTGAGGGTCGTGGATGCCCGCGGCAAGGAAGTGAACGGCGGCCGGAAGTATTTCTATCTTTTCGAAGACGAGACGGGCCTACTCGAAGGCATCGGCGACAGGAAGTGCCTGACCATCGGCGAGCCGCCCATCTGCTGTCTGCGGGGCGAGGTGCGGGCCGACGGGAACGGCATCATGAAGATCTTCGACTGCAGCTTCCTCCGCTCGTTTTGAAATCGATAAGAAATCGGTGACACACAAAATTCGGGGACACACACGGTGCGTGTCCCCAATAAAACCGAATTCCCGAATTCGGTTGTGTCACCGATTATTTCTCTTTTTTATCACTCGGCAGAAAATTTTCCACCAGCCAGAATTCAATGCCGTATTCAGTGGTTCTTGAAAAGACTACTTTTTTACCGTCTGGAGAAAAATCAGGCATGCTGCCTATAATATTCAGTTTTTCAGGCTTTCCTCCTTCGGCAGAGACTTTATAGAGGCTATGGTCCGCTGTCCAAGGCCCTTTTGATTCTTTTTCGTGTTTGGAGAAAATAATATTCTTGCCGTCAGGGGACCAGCAAAACCACCAGCTATCCAATTCATTTGTGACGAGCTTAGGCTTACCTCCTTCAACATCTGTTGTATAGATACTAACGGGTTCGCTTTCACTTCCTTTTTCCCACCCTTCATAATCAAGGGATCTGAAGGCAATCTCTTTTCCGCCAGGAGACCAGCGGGGGGAAGTGAACCGAAATCCTTTTTTATCCATTTGAGTTAATCTTTTCGGCAACCCACCATTCACGGAAATTAAGTAGATATCTTCAATATCTATCCTTGAATCCGGAATAGGATTCTTGACATCTTTCCCTCTGGAATAAGAAAAGGCGATATACCTGCCATCTGGTGACCAATCAAGATTCGACGAAGACCCATCATAGCTAATTAATTCTTTTGCCTCTCCTCCTTCTGCCGGGATAATGGATATTTTCGCCTTAACTAAACCTATACGACCTGTCTCGGCAACAAAAGCGATCTTCTTTCCATCCGGAGACCAGACTGGAGAATCTCCAATAGTCAAGAACTTTTCATTTCCTCCTTTCGAAGGCGCTACCCAGACAGCTTTTCCTCCTTCTTCTCCATAGTCAGTGACGAACACGATATTTATTGCGTCTGGAGACCAGCGAGGCACTACGTTCCAATTGTTGAATTTCGTCAGTTGAGTTTCTTCGCTTCCATCCGAATTGGCGGTGAAAATATGTACAATATTTTTTCGTGTCGAGTAGGCGATTTTGCCATCCTGCGTCCAAACTCCTCCTCCCCCTCCGCGTGTCACCTGAATCGGCTGGCTTCCGGGCTTCCCTTCCGGCGTTATCCTGATCACCCAGGTTTCAGAATGTCCTGTTCTGGCAGAATTAAAGGCGAGCCACTGGCCATCAAAAGACCACGAGGGCCAGCTGTCGCTAGCCGGATCATCGGTAATCCGCACAGACTCTCCACCCCGAGAAGGCATGACATAAATATCCTCATTGCCACCTCGAATTGATTGGTAAGCAATAAACTTTCCATCAGGAGATAAAGTCAACCATTCGTTACATTCTTTTGCTTTTTTGGGATCTGGAAATCTAAAGATCTCCTCCCACTTTCCTCCAGAGGCCGGAATCGCAAATAAACCTTTGGCTTTATCTTGGAATATGAGTTTTTTGCTGTCTGAAGTCCAGCCCATAGGCCAGACATAATCACCCGCCTTTAGAACTTCGGGATCGACTTCAATGATCGTCTTGGGCTGGCCTCCCTCTACAGAGACAATGCTGACACTGTTGACACCGCTTATATAGGCAATCAATTTACTGTCTGGAGACCAAAAACAATCCAAAATTTCATTAGGGGAGCGAAGGAGACAAACTTCCTTACCGCTGGCAATATCCCTAAGCCATATCGCAAAATTCTTTTCATTATAATCAATTAAAGCCAATTTTTTTCCGTCTGGAGATAAATAGCCTTCTCTGGTTTTTTCCGTATGGATTTTAGTGATTTTGAATTCTTTATCGCCCTTTTCGATAAGAGCCTGGGCTCGGAGAAAAGTGGTAAGTTTTTCTTTGGCCGCCTTGACGGCTTCGCCCTGTTCCGGGTATTGGTCAATCACCCTCTGATAAGCCTCCCGGGCTTGCTTCAAGCCCAATTTTTCATAACAGAGGCCGAGGTGGAGCTGGGCCTTGGCTGCCACCCCTCGATTCCCTGGAAACTGTTTTAAAATTCCTTGATAAAGTCCAATCGCTTTCTGTAAATCTCCCTGGGCTTCTTCCGCATATAAAGCTTTCTCGAAGAGTTCACCCGCGGTCTGCTGGAAGGACGATGCGCTGTTGGAAAATAAAATAAACCCAACAGCTAAAACCGCCGGGAAGAAAAAGATTATTCTTGTGAATTTCATGACGTTCCTCCATCTCTGTGTTCAAGATCAATATAATGATTATCTGGATGAGATGTGTTAAGGAAGTATGAAGACACGGTGAAGTTTATGCGCAAATTTCCGTCATAAAATCAATCCACAAATTTATATCCAACTCCCCGGATGCTCAGGATATGTTTGGGATTGGCGGCATCGTCTTCGATTTTTTTCCTGATATTCGCGATATGGCTGTCAACGGTCCGGTAAGAAACGGAGATATTATCTTCTCCCCAGACTCTATCCAGAAAAGCATCCCGGGAAATAACCTCCCCTTTTCTTAGAATAAAAAACTGGAGCATCTTGAATTCAAGAGGCGTCAGGTCGACCATCTGACCCTTCTTTTTCGCTTCGTACTTTTTAAAATCGAATTCTATTCCGCCAAAGCTGTAAGAGATCACATCTTTTGGCCTTTCTTCCGCTCTTCGCAAAACCGCTTTCGCTCGGGCCATCAATTCCCGAAGACTGAAAGGCTTGGTCACATAGTCATCGGCGCCGAGCTCTAAGCCCAGGACTTTATCGATCTCCTTATCTTTAACCGTCAGCATGATGATGGGCGTTGTATCGCCTTCTCCTCTTAGCTTTTTGCAGACCTCATAGCCGCTGATCGACGGCAGCATGATATCGAGGATGATACAGTCCGGCTTTTGTTGCCGGGCTATTTTAAGACCCTTTTCGCCGTCTTCTGCCGTTAAGACTTCATACCCTTCTGATTCAAATTCATCCCTAAGACCCAGCATAATGCCCGGTTCGTCTTCGATGATCAAGACTTTTTTGACCATCACAACCTCACATTTCCTTTCTTCTGATCGGAAAAACTAAAGAAAAAGTACTGCCTTGCCCGATCGCGCTTTCGACAGATACTCTGCCTCCGTGAGCTTCCACGATATGCTTGACCAGCGTCAGCCCCAATCCAGCGCCCTTCGCCGATAGTCGGCGAGTATCTTTTCCCTGATAAAACTTGTCAAAGATTTTGTTTAATTCATCAGAACGAATGCCGATCCCCTGATCCTGGACTTCAATTCTTAAGCTCTCTTGGTCACTTTTAACGGCAACGGATATGTCTTTTTTATCAGGCGAAAATTTAACGGCGTTATCCAGAAGATTATTCAGGGCTTGGCCGATGGCCTCTCGATCCAAATTCAGAGCCGGAATGCCCTCGGCAAATTTCGCTTCTATATGGATCCCTTTTTGGATGACATCTTTACTAAAAGCCTCTATCTGCTGAGCGACGAGCTGGGCGACATCGGTTTCCACAAATTCATACTCTCTTTTTCCTTCCTCTATTTTGGAAAAATCCAAGATGTTTCTGACCAACCGGCTCAGCCGCTCGGTATCCTGGGAGATAATAGAGAAATATTGATTCATTTTCTCTGGTTCTTTGACTTTTCCTTCTTGCAGCCGCTCGGTCAGGGCTTTGATCGATGTCAGGGGCGTTTTGAACTCGTGAGAAATAGAAGAAACAAAGTCCGATTTTATCTTGAGGACTTCCATCTCATGGGCGATGGTCCTGACAATCAGAAACGTTCCAAACGTAAGGATGACGATCAGGGTGAGAATCGTCCAGAAGTAGAAACTCTCTCTGAGACCCAAGAGGCCGGAACGTTCTGTTTTCTTGCGAAAAAGATCGATTTTCCAGGGGGGGAAATTATCCTCAAAAAACCCGGTCATGGCCAAAACACCTGAAGAGGGTCTCCCTCTTCCCGAGAGAACGCGGCCGGAAAGATCAGAAACAATGATATTCATATTTTCGCCGGGTTTCCTGCTTTTTTCGACGGCACTGAACACTCGATCGAGGAAATATTCGTTCTGAATTTTGACTCCCAGAATTCCCGAGCCATTGATCCCTGATGGACCTGGAATCATGACGGCGAGAATAACAAAATATTGTTCATCGAACATCTTTGAAAAATGAAGCGGGCTGTTCGATGAGGTTTGCGACGCGGCCAGCTTGCTACGGAGCTCAGGGATAATATTGTTCCTGAGACAACCGACGACTTGCCATTGCCGAATTATTTTCTGATGCCGGCTTTTTAGCTTTTCGAATCCTTGGAAATCCATCGCTGAGGCCACCCCTATTGCGTTTTCCGAGATGATTCTTCGAATTTCTTCTTCGGCGATATGAGAATAGGCGAGGAATTGGTCCTCGGTTAAAATCCACCGGTTCTCCAGAATGTCCCTGTAAAAAACCAGAGAATTTTCGAAGAGGTTTTTGAGATCGCCCATGTTTTTATAACAATCCAAAATTTGGAGGCGGGCAAATATATCTAAGGGCAAATGTCCGCGACCCGTTTCACCAGGATAATCTTTACAGATTTGTCGATAGACTTTTAGGGCTTGAAGATAATTTTTAGATTTCATTAAACAACGGGCGGCATTATTGAGCATCTGGGCTTTGTCATGTTTGTCAGATATAAGAGAGGTAAGCTTTTTGTAGAGATCCGTCGCTTCCTGATAGTTTTTATCCTTGAATTCCAGGTCCTCCGCCTTTTTTATTTTTTCTAAAAGGGAGTCCTGTAAAGCCGCGGGGGAAAGGGATAAAGGTTTGGCTGGGGAGTCGTTTTGAAACAGGGGAAAGCGAGGTTCCTCGTTATTATAAACAACAAAAACCTGCTCGACAAGATAGAGTTGATCTGTCTGACGGCCCAACAGATCTCCAATTCCGGCACAATCTTTGTCCGAAAAACATGTTGATCGAGCCAATTTTTGGAGCGTTGATTCAATCTCCCGAATCAGTGGACTCGCTTGAGTCTTGATCAATTCCAAGGCTCTTTTATCTTCATTCTCGACTTGTTTTGCCAATCGGAATTTTTCGTTTTTGATCGCCCGGATGCCAAAAATGCTCAAGGAGATAGCCGGAAGAAAGACCGCCAGGACGAAAATGATCACCAGCCTTTTTTGCCTTCGGAGAGCGATTTTCAGATTCTCAATCATCGATTCTCCTTAGGAAGGAAAAATTTTACTCCTATTTTATCTTTTTCCCCGTGCTTAAACGTTAAGGAAGTGTGAAGAATCTGTCAAGTGATTGTGGAGAAGATGAAAACGTGTCCTCTGGGAAAATACGGGAATGACTATTTTTTCGGAGACTTCTCCTCAAGCAGGAAATTCTCCAAAGCCCAGAGCGCGGATTCGGATTTGCCGGTCGTAAATGCGACTTGGCGGCCGTCGGGGTGGATCAGGTATCCCCCTCCTTCCAGTTTCTGGAGGTTGCGTCCGTCCGGAGATATGCGCCAGTATTCCATCTTGGACGGCGTTTTAGGTTCAGTTGAGGAAATCAATTTCGCGAACCTGAGGAAACGACCGTCGGGTGTCCATTGAATCGGAAAAATCCGCTCATCGTCCCGAGCGCGGAGGATCTCCCGAACCTCCCCGCCGGCCGATGGAACCATGTTCAGCTTATACGGCTTCATTGTTTCATCCGCAGACGTGAACGCCAGCCACTTCCCGTCGGGCGAAAGGGCGATGATAGGAATGCCGGCCGGGCCCGTCATGTTGGCGAGCTCCACATCCCGGCCTGTGTCCAGGTCGCGCCGGAGAATGTGCGTGGGATTGCCCTGCGTATAGAAGATGCTTTTTGCGTCGGGAGACCACACGGCATGAAGAGTGTATTGATACGGAGGAAGGATCACCAAGGGAGTCGTAGCGCCGTTTTGGACATCCACTCTGTAAATCCCTTTTTCTTGGCCGCGCGTCCCGATAACCAGGACGGACCGGCCGTCCGGCGCCCAACGCGGCCCGTCGTTAAAGTCGATCGAATCCAAACCCGGAATGATTTGACGTTCCTCATCGGCTCCGACATCGAAGATCGAAATCATGGCCGTCGGAGAATATCCAGCCTCTCCGCCGCGGACCGTTCGATATGCAAGACGCGTACCGTCGGGGGACCAGTCTGGTGAGGAGTTGGCTCCCGACCAGCGCGCCTTCACCGCGGCCGGCTTGCCTTGGATCTTGCCGGTATCGGGATCGATCGAGGCCACGTAAACATCCGACAGACTCTGAACCAGAGCGTAGTAGAGGACTCCATTCGGGGTCAACCGCACGGGAGTGGCCTTGTTGAAATCCGATTTGATCAACTCCTGAAGGCCCTGCGCCCGTCCCTCGGATACCGCTACGCACCAGACCGCGTACGACCCGGTCCTGTCGCTGGCGAAGAGCACTCTTCGTCCATCCGGCGCCCAGCCGAGCAGGTAATCGTCGGCGGCATGGGTTACGAGAGGACCGTTTTCGCTGCCGTCGGTCTTCATGATGAAGACGTCCCGTTTCGCCGAGGTCGGCTCTGGGGGCATCGAGTATGCGATATAGCGGCCATCCGGGGATAAATTCATCTCCGGATCTTTGGCCTGGACTTCGCGAAGGACGCGGATCGTTCCGTCGGCTGCCGAAAGCAGGGCGATCTGAGATGGTCCTTCTTCCCGCATGACCAAGATGAGGATTTGTTTTCCGCCCGGCGTCCACTCGTGGGGCCGGATGCAGACGGATTGCTCATTCCGGTAGAGAACGCGGGGATTCGTGCCGTCGAAGCCCATGATCCGTATTTCGGGGACGCGATTCTGATTCTGCCAGCCATAGGCGATTTGCTTGTCATCGGGAGAAAACGCGCTCGTTTCGCCGAACTCCGGGGATTTCGCCCATGGTCCTTTGTTCGTGAGACGACGACTCTGGGATGTCATGAGATCGACCACGGCTAAATCACCGGTATCCCAATCTGTGTAAACTAAGTATCGCCCGTCCGATGATAGGGCGTTCCCCCATTCGGGCCAGAATTCTTTAGAGACCAGCCTGATGCGCAATTCCCGGCCGCCCTTTTCACCTGCCGCCTGGGTCTTTGTCAGCAGGGCTAGCTTTTCTTTAGCCGCCTTGACGGCTTCGCCCTGTTCCGGGTATTGGTCAATTACCCTCTGGTAGGCCTCCTGGGCCTGCTTTAGGCCCAATTTTTCATAACAGAGGCCGAGATGGAGTTGGGCCTTGGCCGCCACCCCTCGATTCTCGGGAAACTCCTTTAATATTCTCAAATAGAGGTCGACGGCCTTCTGCAAATCCCCCCCGACTTCTTCCTGATATAAACCGGCTTGGTAAAGCTGCTCGGCGCTCTGCTGGACGGCCCCTGAGAATGCCCAAATCAATATGAACGTCAAGAGGCAAGACATAAAAAATTTTGGTTTCATGATGGATCCCTCCTCTTATTCATCGTTTGTCCATGAGGAAGGATAATCAAATGAAATATCGGATGCATGAAGCTTCTGTCCCCTTTGTGTGAAGATTGTGTGAAGAGGGATTATTCGGCAAATTTGTATCCTACGCCTCTCACCCCGAGAATGTGCTTCGGCCTCTGCGGATCATCCTCGATTTTTTTTCTCAGATGAGATATGTGCTTATCCACAGTCCGGGGATCGACGTAGACCTCTTTGCCCCAGACCTCATCGAGAACGGCGTCTCGATGGACAACCCGATCTTTGTTCCTGATCAGAAAATGGAGCAGCGAAAACTCAAGGGCGGATAGGGAGACCGGCCGGCCTCTCTTTTTCGCTTCGTACTTTTCAAAATCAACCTCGACATCGCCAAAACGATAAACGCCCATTTCCGGACCCGGCTGCTTTGCTCTCCTGAGAAGAGCCTTCAGCCGGGCGAGAAGTTCCCTGGGGCTGAATGGTTTTGTGACATAATCATCGGCGCCGAGCTCCAGCCCGAGGACCTTATCGACCTCCAAGCTTTTAGCGGTCAACATCAGGATGGGAGTTGTGATTCCAGCCTGGCGCAATTTTTTACAGACTTCAAACCCGTCCATCTTCGGCAGCATGATGTCCAGGATGATCAGGTCGTGTCCTTTCTCTTGGGCCGCGGCAAAGCCTTGCTGCCCGTCTTTGGCGCTGGACACCTCGTAACCTTCGAGCTTGAGGTTGTCCTCCAGGGCCATCAAGATGCTTTCTTCATCTTCAATGATCAGAATTTTTTCCATGGTCTTCAGCCTCTTTTCATGGCAGGGGAATCATGATGGAGAATGTGCTGCCCTGTCCCGGTTCGCTTTCGACATGAACTTTCCCGTGATGGGCTTCCACGATTTTCTTGACCAGGGTCAATCCCAGCCCGCTCCCCTT
>Ga0315289_10013493_pt1 | contig 11437 bp, 10 predicted proteins | sample YL17G11_40_MG_FD_203452 | JGI IMG/M metagenome (GOLD analysis project Ga0315289, IMG submission 203452) | Sediment microbial communities from Yellowstone Lake, YNP, Wyoming, USA - YL17G11_40 | ecosystem: Environmental > Aquatic > Freshwater > Lake > Sediment | place: USA: Wyoming | collected... | reverse complement strand
CCGAGCTCGGGCTCATCGCACATCCGATAGCCGGCTTCGACCCGCTCAAGGCGAAGGAACTCCTCGGCATTCCGCAGGACTATGTAGTCATAACCTACGTTATCGTCGGCTACTTGAGCCCGGACGATTCTCTGCTCTCCGACAAGCAGAAGGACGCGGAGCCCGCGAGACCCGAGCGCAAGCCTCTAGGGGAGAACATATTCCTAGACAAGTGGAGCAACCCGTATCACTGACATATTTAAGGAGCAGGAGCGCTGGCCCTTCGTTCTACGGGCCCCTGAAAAGGTATATGAGTGCGATGAGCCTCAAGAATCAGGTCCCTGGGGGTGAGCCGGATGATCAGACTGTATCGCTCTGAAGCAGGCGAGCTGCGACCTTTTGAGTCGAAGAACCTACGTGAAGCGCTGTGGATTGATGCGGTCGCCCCAACGCCCGAAGAGGTCGATGTACTGAGCAAGCACTTCGACCTCGACCTGCAAGACGTCGCCGACTGTCTCGACCCCAACGAGCGGTCGAGAGTGGAGATCGACGAGAAGTACGACCTCCTGGTCCTAAGGAGCGTGCTGACGGAGGAGCGGAACGGCGGCAGCGAGCGCATCCAGACGATGCCCATCGGGATATTCGTCACCAAGGAGAAGGTCATCACGGTCAGGATAGGAGCGACCTTCACCTACGAGGAGCTGACCTCGGACCTGAAGCGCAAGCCTCGACTCGACACGAAAGAGGATCTTTTCCTCGCCCTGGTCCGCAAGCTCAACCGCGACATCGAGCGGAAGGTAAGGCCTATGGAGCGGACCATCTCCTCGATTCAGGAGCGCATCCTGACCGAGAGGCGGACCGATGTCGCGCCGGGGGCGTTCGCGCTCAGCAACGGGCTCATCCTGCTCAACACTGCTCTGCTGTCGAACCTGAACGCGATGTCGATGCTTTCCAGAGCCAAGAAGCTGCGTTTGAACAAGGAGCAGCTCGACCTCGCGGAGGACATCGAGAACGACGTTGCCCAGCTGTACGAGATGACGACCATCTACAGAGAGATCATGTCCAACGTCCTGAACGCATACGAGTCTTCCATCGCGAACAGCCTCTCAACGGTCATGAAGACGCTGACCACCATCAGTTTGATCCTGATCCTGCCGATGCTTATCGCGAGCCTGTTCAGCATGAACGTCGGGCTTCCATTCGAGGATTCCCCTCACGCGTTCTGGGTTGTCGTCGCGTTGTCTGCATTCGCGGTCGCAGGGCTCTGGCTGATGTTCAGGCTGAAGCGCATACTCTGAGATGTCTCAGAGTATCTTGTTCCCGTCCTCGTAAACGTGTATGCAGTTCACGGGGCAGTCCGCGGCCGCATCCTTGGCACATCCAGGGTCGTCAACTTCCTGCTCGTCGTTGTCCCCGACCCTCTTCCCGTCCTTGAGCTTCGAGAGCCCATCCTCCGCCATCTCAAAGTAGTCTGGGCATGTGGTGACGCAGAGCTCACAGCCTGAACATTCTGGGCGCACTATCTCCAACTTGAACTTGGCCATGTCAGAAGCCTCCAGGCAGTCCTTGCGCCGAGTTAACGCCTTGGAGGATTATACCTCTTCCCCTGTCCGGTCAGGTCTTTCGCCGCAAAAAGATGCAGAAGAGAGAGGCGATGCCAGCGACCCACGACCTAAGCATCGTTCGATACTGCACGGGCTCCGGGCGGTCGAGGGAGTTTTTCTCCCCGGCCGGACCATTTCCCATGCAAAATCCACGCAGGCTCCTCGACCCAACCGCGGAGAACTTCCACTCCTTCTCCAGGTACTTCTTCAGCTCCAGCGATTCTCGGCACCGGCCGCGGGCGGGGTAGGCCACCTGGACAGGTGTGGCGATTCTAAGATCTGTCATCAGGATTACTGATGCTTGGCCTGCGAGTTGGGGTTTGGGCCATCGATGGAAGGGACTTCGAGAGCCTTCATTCGAAGGCAGTATCTTTTTAACCTTCGTCCGGGATGAGAACACGAGAACCGTTGAGATGCTAGACGTGACATTCTCCTTCAAGCATGACTGCTACTACTGTAACCTTTCCAGGGAGTTGCCGGACTTGACGATGATTGTATGCTGCAACGACGCTAAAGACATCATCGAGGTGGTCTCCCCTTCCCAGGCCAACACCGAGAAGGCCATTCGAAAGCTGCGCGAGTCCGGCGCCGAGGTCGAGCGGTCCGAGAGAGGAAACCGGGTGATGGTCGTCACGGACCGCTGCCTGTGCAACATCTGCGAGGACAACGAGACGAAGATGCACATGGACCTGGGCGTACTGCTGGTGTCGCCAAGGGTTTTCTGCAACGGCTGGGAGCAGAGGAGGATCCTCGGGTTCAACAACGGCCACGTGAAGGACATCCTGAAGTCGCTCCAGGAGCACTTCCCCACCAAGATAATCTCGAAGAGGCCCGTCCAGGGCGGCCTCTCCGGGGAGTTCTTCTCGCCGACATCGAATCAGCTTTTCGGCCACATGACCGACCGGCAGATGGAAGCCATCCTCCTCGCCCGCAGGGAGGGCTACTACATATCACCGAGGAAGACCACCACTGCCAAGCTGGCAAAGGCGTTCGGGACGACGAGAGCGACCTATGAGGAACACCTCAGGAAGGCGGAGAACAAGCTGATCAGGGTGCTCTGCGACTACATCGACGTAGGCCCATCCCGAAAAGCCGCCAATATGCGAAGCGGTGGTGCGGTGGTCGACCCCGGGAGCTACGCCCCCGTCTCGAAGGCAGACTGGCAGAGACAGGGTCGATAGTCGGAAACGGCATCTCAATTCTTATGAATCCCCTCGCCATATACCATACCATGCCATTCGACTCTAAGTTTGTCTGTAGGATCCGCAAGGAGTTCCCTGCGGCCGATGAAGACCCTGCGGGAAGGAAGAGGGCGTTCTTGGACAACGGCGCTGGAACGCTGGTGACAAGACGGAGCGCCGAGCGGGAGGCGCAGGCGAGGATTGACTGGAGCTCCAATGTGGGCAACCTGTTCTTCGAGTCAAAGGGCGCTGGCGAGGTCATACTCGATGGGCGGCGGGCGGTAGCGGACCTCCTCAGAGCCGAGGGGCCGGAGACGATCATCTCAGGCGAGTCGTGCACGAGCCTCATGTTCATGCTCAGCTACGCAATCAGCAGGGGCTTGACCGGCACGGAGAACGTCGTCACCACAGGGTACGAGCACTTTGCCAACATCAACCCCTGGGCTGAGCTCGGCGGAATGCGCCTAATACAGGAGCTAAGGTTCGCCAAGTTCGACATGGACGCCTGTCTGCTAGACCTGGACGATGTGCAGAGACTGGTGGACAAGAAGACGAAGGTCGTGACGGTCACTGCCGCCTCGAACGTGCTCGGGACAAGGACCGACCTCATAGAGGTCGGCAAGATCGCGAAGGATGCCGGCGCATTGTTCGTAGTCGATGCGGTGCATCATGTCGCTCACGGCCCGACCGATGTTCAGAAGATGGGCTGCGACGCGCTCGTCTTCTCAGGATACAAGCTGTTCTCGAGGCATGGAAGCTTCATGTACATGAGGCCCCAGCTGATAGAGAGGCTGAACCCGTACAAGGTCGACCCATCACCCAAGCACGGTCCGGAGAAGTGGGAGTTGGGGACGAGGGACCAGGCCATGTTCGCAGCGATATCGGGATCCGTCGACTACCTCGCGTGGCTGGCTGCTCCGAAGGAGAGGTATCCTCCAAGGGCGGGACCACAGAGAAGTGCGAAGGTTAGGGAGGCCCTGCAGGAGATCGAAGCCTACGAGAAGGAACTCTCGAGGATAGTGCTCGACGGCTACGGAAGGTTGCTCGGACTGAGATACATTCCAGGTCTTACCCTCTACGGCCCGAAGGAGGTCGTGCCGAAGATCGGAAGGGACCCGACTTTCGCGTTCAAGCTCAAAGGCTGGGAAGACCGTGATTTGGCCAAACTGCTCTGGGATAAGTACGCCATCGCCGTGGGCGCCGAGGACTTCTTCTCGCGCGTGCCCGCGCTGTACAAAGCAAAGACAATGGTGAGAGCGTCCTTCGTGCACTACAACACCAAGGAGGAGGTTCTCGCGTTCCTCAAAGCCCTCAACGAGATAGCCACGAAGAAGGACTCTGGAAAGAAGTGAGGGCGACGTGGGTTTGCCTTCTCAGGTTCCGTGCCAGGACAGCAGGAAGTCGATGGGTATCATTGCCATGAAGGCAATCGAAAGTGGGATCCTAATGGCGTACTTAGAATGCGAGAGCCCTGCCTTTCTGCGGCCAACGTGACCAAGAAGACCATGATGGATGCCACCGGGACCAATCCCCAGAACATGCGCGTCCCGGTCCAGTCTATGACGCTGCTGAGGTGTCGGGCACTGTTGATCGCGCTGCGTTCGATGACCATCGCGTACGACGCGAGGGCGAGGAAGATCAAGAGATAGCCGAAGAATGTGGCCCGTAGCAACGGAGTTCCTCTGTCCGTGGACCATCCTGTTTCAGGCTGTGCCTCATCCAAGACCAAGGCTGTGTAGAAAACCGAGCAGAACACGACAATTGTTGCCTGGCCAATTCTGACAAGGAAATCGATTGACAACAGCCACTCTCCCCATCCCAATGCGAGCGGTAATGCGAAGAGGACGCCAAACAGCAGCCAGATCTCCGGAGTGCCAGGTATCTTCCAGGTTTCGGTCGATTTGCTAGCTTGCATGTACTACCACGGCCGGGTCGCTCTTGCCTCGCCAGCAGGTGGGAGCGCATCTAACTTGCGCAAGAAGACGGAAAAAGAGTATCGGGAAGGGGTTTCGAAGCAGGTCGCTACTTCTTGTAGTACTTCGACCAGTCGACCTGCTGGGTGTTCATGCTCCTCTCGTAGTTCTGTGGTGTCTTCTGTCCAGGCTTGCGGTCCATCATCACAAACGCGAGCACGGCGATCACTACGACCGCTACCGCCACCATTCCGATGACTAGGATGAAGCCTGGGAACTGCGGCTCACTCCCGGTGTCCAAGTCCACATATGCCTCCGAGGAGAACAGCGGGTCATGGACGATTGTCCCTCCGCCCGGGAAGGCGATTCCGCCAAGCACCGCAAACCCTCCGAAGAGCGCCCCGTTCTGCCCGATGGCGAAGATCGGCACTCCACCCATGAGCTGTGCGTGGAGCTGCTTCTGTATCCCGTCCACAGTTACGTTCGAGACCCACTCGAACCTTCCGATCCTGGTGTTGTCACCGCCGAATGTCAGGGTCGGCGTGGCCAAGGGCTTGGGGGCCGTGTAAGTTCCCGTGGACTCGTTCACTGCGGTGTCTCCGGTGTTCACGCGGCAGATCATGCGCCCGTTCTCGTTCATGTTCGCGATCATCCAAGCGTAGCTCAGAGTCGCCATGTGCATTGCCGAGACGAGTGCGGGCGGGATGTAGTTGCCCACGATCGCCTGGAACTCCATCAGGAGTGCGGGGTTGGCATCGGCGCTGTCATTGTCCCAGCCCTGGATCATTTGGTCCCACTTCACGTGGTACGTGATCATCTTCCCCGAGTAGAGCATCGGGTCCATCTGCTGGATGTTGGTCATCCACCACATCTGGCCCATCATGCCCCGGTTCACGGTTATCCTCCACTGGGGCACGCTGACGTTGTCGACCTTGACCATCGTTGCCTCGAGGTGGAAGGTCAGGGTCAGGTTGTTCAGCTTGTCGTCCCCAGTCGGCCCTGTGTAGTTGCCGGCAGGTGGCGAGAATGGAACGTATGGAAGATCGTTCGCCGACAGGCCGAAGCTCCATGCCTTAGAGTCATCGGTAGACTCCTCGGTGACCGGGCTCGCTGTCCAGGAAGTGTTGAGGTCAACCTTCTTGTAGAGTTGCTCGATGTGTTTGTAGTTGCCCGTGAAGTTGCCGTTCGAGTAGACCCTGTAGCCCTGGAAAATCCCGTCGGAGCCGCTGTCGTTGAACTCAAGGATGTCGTCGAGCTTCACTGCATATAGTGTGGCAATCTTGATCGTGTGGTTCGCCTCGACGAGGTTTCCCTCGTTGTCGTAGACCTGCGCAACACCAAGGTAGCGCGCCTTGACTGCCACGAAATACACATTGTTCGGTGTCTGCTCAGTGCCCCATACCACGCCAAACGCGGCGTCCGACCCGAACTTGACGAAGAAGTGGTTTCCTCCGCCGAGTATCACGGTGGGCCCACTCTCCGTGGTGAGCTTGTCGCTCAGATTGGTCGTGGCTGCGGATGCCGGCGCTGGGACCGCGAAGATCCCAAGCAGCATGAGCAGCACTGCAATCATTGCTCCTGCACTCGTCAATCCTATCTTGCCTGTCATCTCGGTTGCCTCCGATTGCCTATCTCGAAGAACAATACCCGGGCGTCGGTATATGAACCCCCGGCGGTGTTTTGCACTTGTTTTATCATCTGCCAGCGATGACACGAGAGCTCATGCGAAAGGAGTATTAGCCCTCGCGGTCGTACCAGTTCCCAATGGCTCGCCTGGTGATATCACAGAACGAACGCATCCTGCTTCATCTGGCAGAGTTCGACAGGCACAGGGATGATCCAGGAGTTCCATTGGCGGTCAGCCAGGAGGGCATTGCCCAGAGGCTGGACACGCAAGTTCACAACGCTTCCCGGGCTCTCGCCTCTCTTGAAGCCGAAGGCCTAGTGTTCGATCGCCTGGCGCATGTCAGGGGCGCACCGAAGAGGCGCAGGGCGTACTTCCTGTCCGATCGCGGGAGGGCTGCGGCGCATACGATCAGGTCCGACATCGGCAAGAGGAAGTTGATGTTGGAGCACGCGGGCATGGTGCAGGAGCTCACAGTCGATGAGGCGGTCAGGAAGCTTGGACCGATTCTGGGAAGGCCTCCGGGATTTGCCGAGGTTGTGGAACTCGGACGCCAATTCGACACAGTTCTTTCAAGTGCTCTCATCAGCGGGGAGATTGTGGAGAAACCGCAGCTTGAATTCATGATGAGAACACACGGTCGTCCCAAGGTGGAGAGCTTCTTTGGCCGAGAGAAAGAGCAGAAGACTCTAGAGGAAGCAATATCCGGAAGGAACGTTTCCGCAATCCTGGTCCACGGCATCCCTGGCGTCGGCAAGAGCACCCTTGCATCGCGGGTGTTTGAAAGCCTCGTCGGAAAGAGACACTTGTTCTGGTATTCTTTTCGGGAATGGGATTCGGAGCTCTCTCTATTGAGCGCTCTTGGAGATTTCCTAATTTCAGTCGGTCACGCCAACTTGGCATCGGCTATCAAGCGAGGGACTTCAGCTAGCGAGTTGTTCGGGCCGTTATCGATCGACCTCGCCGAGTGCAACCCGGTCCTGTTCCTTGACGACGTTCAGAAGCCAGCTAGGGAGCCCTCGACTGCGTTGGCGATGCTGTCGGAAGCCGCGAAGTCCTCGGGGACAACTAAGCTGATCATGATCTCAAGAGTCGTCCCAAGCTTCTTCTCGAAAGCGACTCCGGGCAACCTCGTCATCCAGCTGGCAGGTCTTGACAGGGACTCCGCTTGGAGACTTGCTCAGAGCCTAAATGCAGAGGATGGCGTCCGTCTAGTCGAGGAGAGTCACGGTCATCCGTTGCTGCTCATGCTCATGGCAAGATTCGGGCAGGCGCAGGCGAAGGGCGACATCATCTCATTCATAGAACGGGAGGTCTACTCATCATCATCGCGCGAGGAGAGAGAGGCGCTTGAGCTTATCTCCGTGTACCGGCATCCAGCCCCGCTCGACGCCCTCCCTGGTGTCGATTACGCGACGATTGCCGGTCTCAGAAAGCGGGCGCTTGTCGCGGAGCAGGAGGAAGGCATCTCGACGCACGACCTCATCCGGGAGTTCTTCCTCAATCACATGAATTCGGATGTCAAGGCGACTCAGCATTCCAAGGCCGCCAGGTACTGCGAGAAGCAGGACGGCGTCGAATGGAAGCTCGAGGCCCTTAACCATTATATCGAAGCCGGAGACTGGGCATCAGCCGGTAAGGTATCAGTCGCCAACGCGACCGATCTCGCCAAGGAATTCCCGGACGACACGCTACTCCTCGTCTCGAAGCTGAACATGGACTCCCTCCCAAAGAACGAGCGGGCAGAGATCACTTTCTTGCGCGGCCAGCTGCACGAATCCTTGGGAAGGCCGGGAGAAGCGCTTTTCGACTTCGAGATGAGCCTATCGTACCTGGATGCCGAAGCCGACACCGAAAGGAGGGCGATTGTGATCGAGACTGTGGCGAAGCTCCAGTCTCTTGCCAAGAGGTGGTCGGAATCTCTTTCAGGATACGATAAGGCGTTGAAGCTCTACGAGAAGTCTGATGACGTGGATGGCCAAATACGTGAATGGATGAACATGGGAGGAGTGTTCCGGCAGAGGGGCGACTTCGAGGATGCCCGGGGAGCTTACTCGAAAGCTCTCGAGCTCGCGACGCGGAAAGAGAATCGGCAGTCTCAGGCCGCTTGTCTTAACAACCTTGCTCTTCTCCTGTGGGACGAGGGCAATCAGAGGGACGCCGAGATAAGGCTGAAGGAGTCAATCAAGCTGGCCCATGCAGTAAAAGACCACGCAGGAGAAGCGAGCGCCCTGGAGAACCTCTCGAATCTCATGAGGTCGCAAGGGCGAATGGACGATGCAGCAAGCCTGATGATTGAGTCCTCAGAGGCGTTCATGCGTGCGGGGGAGATCGCGGATTTCAAGAGGCTCCAGGCGACTTGTGCTGAGATGTTCGGGATACGAGGGAGGCTCAAGGAGGGAATAGGGCTGTGCGAGAAGGTTCTCAAACAGCCCGAATACCGCAGGCGTAGGGGGTTGTTCCAGAAAGCCCAGCGGCACGATCTGGGCGATATCTCATTGTCCTCCACGCTTGTGGAGCTGCTGCGGGCATCCGGAGAGCTCAAGGCGGCTGGGACCGAGGCTTCGAGATATGTTTCCATCGCGGAATCGATGGGAGACCACGCACTCGTTGCGAAGGGGAAGATTCTAATCTCCATGATCAAAGAAGATTCAGGAGATCTCGAGGCTGCAGCTGGTGCCCTCGGAGAGGCGGAATCGCTCTTGAGAGCTGATGGCAACAGCAATGGGCTAATCGCTGTCCACATGAGACTGGGCACGATCGAGGAGAAGAGAGGAAACTACTCGGCAGCCGTGAAACAATACCAGGAAGCCGCGAGGCACGCTGAGTTGGTGGACGATAAGTACGCCCTCACACTAGCCAGAGACAATATCGCATCGATTGCGAAGGGGGATCAGTGAGAGACCCTACTCCTCTCTGCCGACATGTTCGACTTCCTCGTAGTACGGGAGCCTCTCGCCGACCCTGTCCCTGGCTCTCCATAGAGGGCCTTTCGGTTCCTCGATCATCATTAGCCTCAAGATCCAGATGCGTCTATCCATCGATTCCCTTTCCACTTTGTCCAGCTTGAAATGATCGTAAAACCCCGGCAGCCGCTCCAAGTTCTTGAGAACCGTGTGATACAGGCCCCAGTCATGGGCACACAGTTTGGCGATGTGTCTCGCGTTGATGACCCCCTCGCGATCATCGTAGCCTATCTTGTGGTCCCTGAACAGTGAGAAAGTGTCGTGGAAATCCTTTTCATCAAGCTTGACCACCTGGACCTTCGTGAGGAAGAGGTCAGTGAGGGATATCGTGTACGTGTCGATCTCAAGCCGGCCCCTGAAGTCAAGTGTGTGGTCCATTCTGAACTTGTCAATGAAGACCTCGGCGTGGCGATTGTTCGCATGATCCTCGAACTTAAGGCGCTGTCCACCGTGGAGTGCGTTGAACTCCTTGTCAGGGACGTAGCCGAGCTCCTCGAACACCCCCTCAATCCTCGCTGCCTCAGAACTGAGCCCCACAAGGTCGATATCGGAATAAGGCCGTTCGCAGAACGCGATGCTGGTGCACTGCATCCTGACCGCGAGCCCGCCCATGAGCCTCAGGCGTACCTTCTTTTCTCGCGCGCGGTCAATGATCCGTTTCGCCTCTTCCGGCATGTCTTTGAGCGGAATCATTGGCCCTGGAGTCGGTGCTTTCTCGCCCATTGTCAGTTGATATCCACTTCATTCTAGAAATTCGTTGCCGCGAACGCCGTGTGGAAGGGTCTAGGTCTCTCTGATCAGGTACTCGACGACTCCATAACCTACTTCGTTGCCGAGTTGGAACCGTGCAAGAGCTTCGTGCATCACGGCCACGCTCTTCTCGAGTATGCCACCGAACGGCAGCTTCGTCGACCTCAACACATCCGCCTGCACCTCATGGACCGTCCCATCCTTCTCCGTCAACCACATCCTGATATTTTTCGGCCCGCCTCCCTTGACGTACTCGGTAATGAGGTCCGCCCTGACTATGGGTCGGTTGTCACCGTCTATGTGAATGTACCCCGCGTCTACTACCTCTGTCCCGACAATGAGCTTCATTAGGTTGAAGGCAAAGCGTTCGGAAAACTGGCAGGAGAACCAGATCCACATCGTTGGTGCCATCCAGTCCGTTAGGCCCCATGCGTGGTCCTTTTCCCCAAACCCCTTGACATTGATCGTTTCGCCTGCGATCGTGAGATCCCCCCTGATCTTGCCGAACTGCTCCGTGTGCTCCGCGGCCTCGACTTGTGAGACCACTTCCTTGCCGCCAGCTGCGCAATCCCTGTAGTCAAAGATCTTGTTGGCGGCCTCATAGCTGAGGGAGAACTCGACATTTCTTCTCTCGATGCTATCCCCGAGAGTCCTCTTCATGGTTCCTGTAAACTCCATCTTCCATTCCTTCTCCGGGACGATTCTTCGGAACTGTAGGCCATTTACCTTGAGCTCGGTAACCTTGCATGGCTCTACATCTCTGACGCTCAAGACGCTTCCGTCAGGCATCATGATGTAACAGAGCATGCTCTTCTCGTTCTTGTTCGGCTTCAGGCCTATCCTCATGAACGCGCAGATGTCCTTCTCCTTGTCGTACAGGTTGAAGTAGAAGCTCTCGTTCCAGTCGGCGTGCTTCCCGAACGGATGGATGGCATCCGTGTCTTGCGCAATTCCTGCCTCATCGACGTGATGAACCCGCATCTTGCCGTCAGTCATGTAATCACGGACCTCCAAGGTCGGTCAAGAGACCGAGCAGCTTGGCGTATGTAATCTCTGATGGGCTTACCCGAAGATTAACATGTCTGCCATCCGAGTGTCAAGGTTGAGCGATGGCCGATCATTATCTGTTCAGATCCTGAGAAAGAGAAAGTAAGTAACCTGGGCACAAGGCCCAGGCGTTTGCTGGAGTTTCATTGGCCCGACTTACGTCACCGTTAGCATCACGGGCACGATGCCGAGCCGATCTCCGCTCGTGCTGTGCAGGTAGACCGCAGCCATGTAGTAGCCAGCCTTGGCCATGCTCGGCACGTTGACCGTCACCGTGATGTCCACGCTCTTGCCCGGCTCGATCGTGACCGGTGCAGAAGGCGTCGCGGACACCGCAAGCCACATGCACTCGGCAGGAGCGAGCAGCGAGATC
>Ga0315289_10013492_pt1 | contig 11437 bp, 8 predicted proteins | sample YL17G11_40_MG_FD_203452 | JGI IMG/M metagenome (GOLD analysis project Ga0315289, IMG submission 203452) | Sediment microbial communities from Yellowstone Lake, YNP, Wyoming, USA - YL17G11_40 | ecosystem: Environmental > Aquatic > Freshwater > Lake > Sediment | place: USA: Wyoming | collected... | reverse complement strand
CGAACGCGCCCGAATATGTGATCGTTAAATTTGAAGCAGGCGTTCCCGTTGCGGTGAACAAAGAAAACATGCCTCCTCTGGCACTTATTGAAATGTTGAATGAGACAGCAGGGAAACATGGTGTTGGCCGCATAGACCACATAGAAGATCGCCTTGTAGGCATTAAATCCCGCGAAGTTTACGAGTGCCCAGCAGCGACAGTTCTCCTGGAAGCGCATAAAGACCTGGAAAAAATGGTTCTCACACGGCATGAGGTCTTGTTTAAGCAGCAAATCGACGCCCAATGGACCTTTTTGGCTTATGCAGGCTTATGGATGGACCCGTTGAGGGAAGATTTGGAAGCTTTCGTAAACAAAACTCAGGAAAACGTGAACGGCGAAGTTCGAGTTAAACTCTTCAAAGGCGGGCTTCAAGTTGTCGGACGCTCATCGCCAATGTCTCTCTACGATAAGAACCTGGTGAACTACAACATCAAAACCACCTTTAACCAGTCATACTCCAAAGGCTTCATTGAACTGTGGGGATTGCAAACAAAAATGTACAATGCCCTAAAACGAAAAGCGAAGGAACAGAAAAGCGCCGAAGCCCTCAAGCACACTTAACCAGTTTATTCGTTACGTAAACTCTTGGGAGAAACTTGGAATGTCAAAAGTATTGCATGGAGGAAGAATATCATCTATAAGAAAAGACGTTGCCAAGTTCACTTCATCCATAAAAGACGATGTTAAGCTGTCAAAGGCTGTGATTGACATTAACAAAGCGCACGTGATAATGCTGATGGAACAGAAAATTATCAAGTGGCCCGACGGCGCCAAGCTTCTAGAAGCACTAAGCAAGTGTACAGACATCAAACTGGATTCTTCCGCTGAGGACGTGCACATGACTGTGGAAGAAGCAGTTCTCAAGGATGTTGGGTGGGAAGCTGGCGGAAACCTTCACATCGCAAAGAGCAGAAACGACCAGGTTGCCACAGCAATTCGCATGGAACTGAGAAAAAACCTGCTCAGCCTGATGCTTTCCGCGATACAGATGCAGGAAAGCCTTTGGGAGACGGCGGAGAAACATGTGAAAACGGTCATTTTGGAATATACTCACCTGCAGCCAGCGCAACCTGTGACCTTCGCCCATTATCTTCTTTCACATTTTGATGCGTTAGAGCGAGACCTGCAAAGACTACAAGAAACCTATACGAGAGTTAATCTTTGTCCAATGGGAGCAGGAGCTTTAGCGACGACGAGTTTTCCGATAAACCGCGAGAGAGTCGCCGAACTCTTAGGCTTCAGTGGCATAGTGGAGAATTCGATTGATGCCGTTGGCAGTCGAGACTTTATCCTTGAAACTACCGCGGTTCTCACGCTCATCGCCGTGAACTTAAGCCGATTAGCGGAGGACTTGATTGTTTGGAGTACACCAGATTTTGGTGTAATAGAGCTTCCAGACGGCTTTACTTCCACCAGCAGCATTATGCCTCAGAAGAAGAATCCTGAAGTTCTAGAAGTTATCCGTGCAAGAGCCAGCCACGTGCTGGGCGACTTTGTGGCTTCTGCCGCTGCGCTAAAAAGTTTGCCGTCCACGTACAACCTTGATTTCCAAGAAATCACGCCTAAACTTTGGGAATCCATCGAAAGCATCAACAGTTCCTTGGACATGTTCGCCAAGTTAATTCCAAATCTGAAAGTGTCAGCGGATGTTTCCAGCAAAGCCTTAACAAGTTTTTCAGCCGCCACGGAGTTGGCTAACATGCTTGTGCGAAAATACAATGTTCCTTTCAGATCAGCCCACAAAATAGTTGGCTCACTTGTCAAGCTACTCATAGAATCTAAGCAGACGTTCCTAGATGCAACGCCTGAACTGCTCCAAAAAGTCGCTCAGGACGCCGTTGGCATTAAGCTAATCGTTAGCGCAGAAGACATATCCGCATCGATTGATCCATTCAAGATAGTTGAAACGTACAAAGTTAAGGGCGGACCAGCATCAACCGAAGTTGAAAGAGCACTGGTCACTCGAAAGCAGCACATGGCACTTTCAAAATCTAATGTATCCAAGATGAAGCAGAAGATTAGCAGGGCAGAAAGTAAACTTGAGTCAACCGTTCATTCTTATCTCCTTTCAGCTTCTCCTGAAAACGTAAGATTTAAAAATTCAAACTTGTAGGTAGTATAGGGCTTTGGTACCAGAACATAGTTCCAGCAAAAAAAAGAAAGCGATTCTGGTCTTGGAAGACGGCACCCTTTTTCATGGTCACGGTTTTGGAGCAGCACGGAAGATTTCAGGCGAAGTTGTGTTTTCAACCAGCATGGTTGGATACCCAGAAGCACTCACTGATCCATCGTATAAGGGGCAGATTCTAACATTAACCTACCCTCTCGTAGGCAATTATGGCGTTCCACCCTACGACCTTAATTTTGGATTACCGCTTTATTTTGAGTCAGAAAGAATTCAAACCTCAGGACTAATCATCCATGAATTGTGCACGGAGCCTTACCATTGGGCTTCGACAAGGACTCTAGATAAATGGCTGTCGGACGAAGGCATACCCGGAATCTACGGATTGGACACAAGGCGCCTTACAAAGAAGCTTAGAATTCACGGCGTGATGCTGGGGATTCTGCAGGTATGTGAGGCAGATGAGGAGCCTAATCTGGATGGGCTTTTGAAGGAAGCCAAAGACATTCCAGACCCGAACCTTACTGATTTGGTCAAAGAAGTGTCCGTGAAAGAACCGATCAATTACAAAGTTGAAGGCAAGAACACAGTAGTTTTGATTGACACAGGAGTGAAGAACAGTATTCTGCGGAATTTTCTGAAACGAGGAATCAATGTTGTGAGGGTGCCTTACAATTTTTCAGCCAAGGAAATCTTGGAGTACAAGCCAGACGGCGTTGTCGTGAGTAATGGTCCTGGAGACCCGAAAAAATGTGTTGACGCAATAGACTGCGTAAAAGAACTTGTTGACAAAGTTCCCGTCATGGGAATTTGCCTAGGCAACCAGATACTGATGCTATCTATGGGCGGAGACACTTACAAGATGAAGTTTGGGCATCGCTCCCAAAACCAGCCTGCTCTTGACCTTAAAACAAATCGCTGCTACATCACCACGCAGAATCACGGTTACGCTGTTGATATGAAGTGCCTTGAAAAATCGCCCTTAGAATGCTGGTTCTTAAACGCTAACGACAAGACCGTTGAAGGAATAAAGCACAGAAGCAAACCAGTCTTTGCGGTGCAGTGGCATCCTGAAGCTTCGCCAGGACCCTACGACACTGAATTCCTGTTTGACACTTTTCTGAAGTTGATGGAGGCTGTGTAGAATGCCCAAGTTCGATTGGATACGCAAGGTGCTGGTTCTGGGCAGTGGAGCCATAAAAATCGGAGAAGCCGCCGAGTTTGATTATTCTGGAAGCCAGTGCCTCAAAGCGCTTAAAGAAGAGGGCATCGAAACTGTTCTGATAAATCCGAACATAGCCACCATTCAAACGGACCCGCGCTTGTCAGGGAGAGTTTATCTCTTACCGGTAACGCCTGAATACGTGGAAAAAGTTATCCAAAAAGAAAAGCCAGATGGCGTTCTCTTGGGGTTTGGAGGACAAACGGCGCTAAACTGCGGCGTTGAACTCGCAAAAACAGGCGTCTTCGAAAAATACGGCGTGAAGGTTCTAGGCACACCAATCGAAGCAATAGAGGACACGGGAAACAGAGAACGTTTCAGACAAGCCATGCTTAAAGCTAATGTTCTACCGTTAAAAAGCAAGTCTGCCACCACAGTCCGCGAAGCCCTTGATGTCGCTAACGAAATCGGCTATCCCGTTATTGTTCGAGTTGCGTATACTCTTGGCGGCAAGGGCGCAGGCGTAGCCCACAACGCTTGGGAGCTAAAAGAGATAGTTACACGTGGCTTGGCGCAAAGCCGGATAACTCAAGTGCTTGTGGAAGAGTACGTGGGTCACTGGAAGGAAGTCGAATACGAAGTCATGCGCGATTACGCGGATAACTGCTTAACAGTCTGCAACATGGAAAACTTCGACCCGATGGGCGTGCATACGGGCGACTCCATCGTTGTCGCGCCCTCGCAGACGCTGTCAAACCGCGAATACCACCTCATCAGGTCCACATCAATAGACGCTATTCGAAGTTTAGGAATAGTCGGCGAATGCAACATCCAATGGGCTTTGCATCCGAAATCAGAAGAATTCCGCGTCATAGAAGTCAACTCACGCATGTCAAGAAGCTCGGCGCTCGCAAGCAAAGTAACAGGCTATCCGCTTGCGTACATAGCCACAAAACTGACAATAGGCTACACGCTTCCAGAACTGGTGAACAAAGTAACAGAAGTCACCACCGCCTGTTTCGAGCCAGCCTTGGACTATGTTACCGTCAAAATTCCAAGATGGGACCTGCAGAAATTCAAAAACGCTGACCGCCACATAGGCCCGCAGATGCGTTCAGTCGGCGAAGTAATGGCTATCGGTCGATGCTTAGAAGAAACGTTGCAGAAGGCAGTGCGAATGCTGGACACTGGCAAACTGGGGCTGGTCTGCAACCCAGAAGACTCGGAACCCGAGTCTGAGGAGAAAATTAAAGATGTACTGGCGAATCCGACCGATGAGAGACTGTTCAAAATAGTCAAAGCCCTGAAAATGGGCATTTCAATAGAAGAAATCTACCGTCTAAGCGGTATTGACCCATTCTTCCTGTACAAAATCCAGAACATAATCAACATGGAAGAAAAACTGCGTGCGCTACAGCTCAAAGACAGCTTAGCGCGGGAAACTATACGCGAAGCAAAGCGCATAGGCTTTTCTGACGAGCAAATAGCAGTTTGCACAGGCACTGACGAGCCTATAGTGAGACAATTCAGGAAAACCGCAAACATCGTTCCAGTAATTAAACAGATTGACACGCTGGCTGCGGAGTGGCCAGCCAAAACAAACTATCTTTACTTAACTTACGGTGGAGACGAGGATGACATAGAACTGGCCAGCGACAAAACCAAGGTTATAGTGTTGGGAGCAGGAGTCTTCAGGATAGGCTCAAGCGTGGAATTCGACTGGTGCGGAGTCAACACGATCTGGGCTTTGAAGAAAAACGGCATCCAAGAAGCCATAATGATCAACTACAACCCTGAAACCGTCTCAACAGACTATGACGTTTCCGACAAACTCTACTTTGAAGAACTGAGCCATGAAAGAATCTTGGACATCTACGAGAAAGAAAACCCGTTAGGCCTAATAGCCAGCGTCGGCGGGCAAATCCCAAACAACTTGGCAATGAGACTGGCAACTTCTGGAGTAAAGTTACTCGGCACATCCGCGGAAGATATTGACGTTGCTGAGGACAGATCAAAATTCAGCGCGCTCCTAGATCAACTGGGCATTCCTCAGCCAAGCTGGAGCAAACTCACGTCAATAGACGATGCCAAAAGATTCGCGGAGGAAATGGGCTACCCAGTCATCGTGCGCCCAAGCTATGTCCTGTCAGGCTCGGCAATGCGTGTGGCGTACAACGAAACAGCCCTTGAAAACTTTCTCAACTTGGCAGCTAAGGTTTCCCGCGATCATCCCGTGGTGATTTCCAAGTTTATAGGCAAAGCAAAAGAGGTTGAGGTGGATGGGGTCTATGACGGCGAAACCTGCTTGATCGGCTCGATTATGGAGCATGTGGAGAACGCTGGCGTTCACAGCGGCGACGCAACCATGAGCATACCCCCGCATACGCTTTCTGCTGAAGTTCAGAAAAAAATTGAAGATGCAACAAGGAAAATCGTGAAAGCCCTGAAAATCAAAGGTCCATACAACATCCAGTACCTCGTGAAGGAAGGCGATGTTTACGTTATCGAATGTAACTTGCGGGCGTCAAGATCGATGCCTTTCGTGAGCAAGACTCGCGGAATAAACCTTATTGAGCTTGCAACGTTGGCGATGCTTGGCAAGAAATTTGAAGGGCTCAAAACCTGTGGGCTGCCGCCTGCAATTCATGTGGGTGTGAAAGTGCCGCAGTTCAGTTTTATGCGTTTAAGCGGTGCAGACCCAGTGTTAGGCGTTGAGATGCTTAGCACGGGCGAAGTAGCATGTTTGGGAAAGGACTTCGCTGATGCTTTTTCGAAGGCTTTGGAGTCTGCGGAGTTCAGGATTCCGCCTAAGGGCGGTTCAGTGCTTATAACGGTTGGCGGTGAAGAACCGAAAAGAAGAGCGATACCTATAGCGAAGGCTTTTGAGGAGATGGGCTTCAAGATATACGCCACAGAGCATACCGCTGAAGCATTGCGCGCGGCAGGAATAAACAGCGTATCAATCTTGTACAAGGTTAAAGAAGCGGACGTGAACCCGAACATTCTGGATTATCTTCAAGAGAGAAAGATAGATTTAGTCATTAACGTGCCGATGGCGAACAAGCAGGAGAGCTATTCTGACGTTTTGACTGATGGATATATTATTCGCAGACAAGCGGTGGAATTCAATGTTCCTGTAATCACGAATCTTGAGTTAGCCTCTGCGTTGGTGGATGTCTTGAAGAAGAGAGACAGCAACGGCGTTACAATTCGCTCTTTGAACGAGTACATGGACGATCTGCCGTGGAAACTCTGGTGACCAAAATCCCAAAAGGTATTAATACGCGCGTGCGCCATTCGATTGCCATTGGTTGGAGGTAAACGAAACTCAAACCCAAACAGAATAATCGAACGATAGAAGAGATTAACGAGAAGATAAGAAAGGGCGATGCCCAAGTTTTAACCGCCGAAGAAATGAAGAAACTCGTCGAAAACAGCAGCGTCGAAGTTGCTTTTAAGGAAGTTGATGTGGTAACAACAGGCACTTTTGGAGCCATGTGCTCGTCAGGAGCCATCATAAACCTTGGACATTCAGACCCGCCCATAAAAATTGATAAGGCGTTGATTAATGATGTTCCGATTTGTCATCCAGGCGCTGCCGTTGACCTGTACATAGGCGCCACAGCCATGTCGGAGACGCAGCATTTCGAGTACGGCGGCGGACACGTTATTGAAGACCTTGTGAATGGGAAAGAAGTTGAACTGAAAGCAACGGCGTATGGAACAGACTGTTACCCGCGAACGCAGCTTAGGACGAATTTGACGAAGGATGACTTGAACCAGTTTTACTTGCTTAATTTTCGCAATTGCTATCAACGATATAATTGTGCGGTTAATAGCCGTGACGAGACCATTTACACGTATATGGGTAAGTTGTTGCCGCGACTGCGGAACGCCACGTTTTCAGGCGCAGGCGAACTGAACCCGTTGATGAATGACCCTGACTACGAGACAATAGGTATTGGAACCCGCATTTTTCTAGGCGGAGCACAGGGATACGTTATCGGCGAAGGAACACAGCATGAACCGCAGGGTCTTAACGGAACCATAATGGTCAGGGGAAACGCAAAAAACATGAATATAGAATTCCTCCGTGGCGCAACTTTCACTCGTTACGGCACGACGCTTTACGTTGGATTAGGCATACCTATTCCTATTCTGAACGAGGGCTTAGCTAAGAAAACCTCAATTCGGGATGAAGAGATTTTCACGAACGTGGTTGACTACGGTGTACCGCGCAGAGACCGCCCGAAGCTGAAGAAGGTAAGCTATGAAGAACTGAAGTCGGGTGCGATAACAGTAGATGACAAGAGAATCAAGGTTAGCTCGCTTTCAAGCCTGAAAACCGCGAGGAAAGTCGCTGGAACACTCAAAGAGTGGATCGCGAATGGCGAGTTTTTCTTGACGGCGCCTGTTGAGCGTTTGCCGCTTGACAGTGTTTTCAGGCCTATGAGGCAGACGGAAGAGACGTCGTTTGTTGCTAATGTTATGCAGAAGGCGGTTACCTGCAGAGAAAGTGAGGAAGTGCAAGCCATAGCTGAGCGTATCGTGACGCGGTCTGTTAACCACATAATCGTGGTTGATGATCAGGGGAAGCTTAATGGAATTGTGACTTCGTGGGATATTACGCGTGCTTTGGCTCAGGGCAAGAAGGCGCTGGCGGACATAGTGACGAGACGAGTGATAACGGCGAAGCTTGACGAGCCGTTGGAAACTGCGTCGAAGAGGATGGCGCAGCATAATATTTCTGCTTTGCCAGTGATTGATAACGAACGGAAAGTGTTGGGCATTGTCACGTCTGAGGATGTGTCTAAGCTTTTGGGAAGGTGAACGTTGAATGGTGCGGATATTGCTTAGGTTTTCTGAGAAAATCGTGGAGGAGCCAATTACATCGCAGATCATTCTTGAGCTTAAAGTGCCAATCAACATAATCGCGGCTCACGTCAACTCGAAAGGCGGCGAAGTGTTGGCTGAAGTGCCTGACGCGGCGCTGGACAAGATAGTTAAAGCGTTCCGTAAGAGAGGGGTCACGGTTAGCTTGCCGAAGCTTATTGAGGTTGACTCTGAAAAGTGCGTTAGCTGCGGCGCTTGTGTTACGCTGTGCCCGATGGAAGCGATTACGATAGCTGAGGATTTGTCTATAGTTTTCAATAAAGATAAGTGCGTAGGTAGCACGTGCAGCGCGTGCGTGGACGCGTGCCCAGCACGAGCCATAAAGTCGTTTAAGCAGAGCAACTCGGAACTCGTAGACAATAATACGCATTGAGAATAGAATGGATAGCGCAATGAAGAACCTGGTCAAAGAAGTTTTCCAGCTTAAGGAGTCACAGTGCACCATAATCACCGACAAAAAGGAAGCCATCAAGACAGCGATTGAATCCATTAAGCGGAACAGAAAACAGCTTGAAGAATACGCTGGTGCTCATCCCAAGTTTCTTTACACTCTTGAACCAATCCCAGTGCCCCCTGAGCCTTTAGTGGCGAAGTTAATGGCTGAAGCCGCCTGCAAGGCAAACGTTGGACCCATGGCTGCTGTTGCCGGCGTTCTGGCAGACCTAGCTGTAGAAGACATGCTCCGCGCTGGCTGTGAAGTGGCGGTTGTGGAGAACGGAGGCGAAGTCTCAGCCGTGTCCAACAGGCCAATAGATGTGGCTCTTGCCGCTGGTGATGCTCCGCTTTCGAAACGGTTCGGCTTCAGACTCACAGACTTTCCAGCAGGTGTTGCCACGAGTTCGGGACGTTTCAGTCACGCATTGAGCTTCGGCGAAGCTGAGGCAGCTACGGTTTTCTGCAAAGAAGCAGGGTTAGCGGATGCAGCGGCTACTGCGGTAGGTAACGTGGTAAAAGGTGAAGCCTGCCAAGGCGCCATTCAACAGGGCATAGACAAAGCTTTGTCAATACTTGGCGTTGAGGGAGTGCTTATCGTTTACCGAGGGCACGTTGGAACCGCAGGCAAAATTCCCCAAATAATCAAAGTCAACCCTTCAGAAGAATAGCACTCCAAACATCGACAAACCTACGCTGAACCAATTCGTAGAGGAACAATGTATATCATTCTTATTCGAAAGCCCTTGAACGCCAAAGCATAGGGAGCACATACTACTTATTCCGAAGAGCCATAAATTGATCAAATAAAGATTGCCTACCCTGAGGATTATCCTCCCATAGCTTCCGATAACGTCTAAAATCTTCAGCAGGGATCTTGTTCTTGGTTTTTAGTTCATTCAGCAAATTCACGAAATTCCTATACTGTTGCTGTTGCTCCATTTTTGCTTTAGCTTCAGGTTCCATTCTTTTACTTGGAGAGTCTATTCGCGAGGGAGGGTAAGTGTCATACAAGAATCTGGCGAAATAGGGAATCTCCCAAGACTCAGTTTCGGGGAATTTCTTTTTCACCTTAAGGATTTCGGAGTTTAGGAAATGGTATTTTTCTCCCAAGGTCATACGCTCGTAGTTTGTTGGATACTCTGGTTTTTCAGCAATGTTGCTGAGGAAATGTTCTAGGTGGCTGGTGCTGAAAATTGGCAATATTTCCTCATCTTCAAAATTAAAGCAAAAGATAATCTTCTTAGCTATGTGTCTGTCTCCACCTAAGTGCTTTATCTCGTCCCACGGGGCGTCCACTTTTTCAACAATAGATTTTTCTTTATCAACTGCAACGTAAAGCAATTCCGTGAACTCCTCAAATTGACTTCTTATTTGGCGGTAAACATTTGAACCATACAAAGTCAGGTGCCCAATTGGGTATAGGTAATATTCTAACCAATGGAAAAATTCTCCAACTTGCGAGGTCTGCTCTTTGAAAATGTCTTCTGGATTTAGAGTTTCTATTGACTCAGGGTTCTCCGTATACGGGTATTTTTCTCTAAAACATTTCAACTTTGCCACCGCATTATCCATTTCATTCTTGACTGCTACGTTTTTGACAAAAATCCTCGCTTTCTCTAACATAGACGTGCTCATTTGGCATTCACACCTCAATATCGATTCCATGGAGGCTTGAACATTGATATCAAGAAGCGCTCGAATGTGATCATATCTGTCGGAATCTGCTTTTCGTTTTCATTCCGCCGAATTATGGTTGTGAACTTAGTAATTTCGGTTTCTGGGAGAAAGTAGATTGCCACTTCTTGCGCTTCAACGATTTTCGGTTTGATTCTTTTGTTTGTTTCTTGTGAAGGCCCGGGATTCCTGTATCCATTCATTCTGGCGTATAGAGTGTTTTTGGTTACTCCAACATACTTTAAAGATTGATCAACGACAAAAGCGTAGTTACCCGTGTCATTCTTATAATTGTTCAAGTGTAACTTCAGCTTGTTTTCCTTAAAATAGAAATCTCCAGCATGTTGGAATCCTAACTTTAGCAGTTCTGTCAAGTTACGTTCGGACATGAACCAAGCACCCAGAGGAATCACCCGAAATCACAGGTTTTCATCGCTGAATTGAAAGTCTATCTTGTAACGTTTTAGTTTAATGTTTGTAACTGACTGGGCAGCATATTTTATTCTATCGTCAAAATCATTGGCTACTATTATTCCTCTTATAACTCCGTCTCTTGCTAAGTTTTTCTTTACCCAGCCCATGTAAGCAGATATTTGACCAAATGTAGATTGATCAGCGACCTCTGCCTTCAGCTCGATTACAACGTAACTGCCTGTCACATCTTTGGCTAAAATGTCGATTCTCATTCGCCCAGCCTCTATTGAGTATTCCTCCCCGATCCTTTCCCCATCTTGGAATATTTTCAGACCTGGTTCTAGAGATTCTAGATTATTCATAAGGTATTTTCTCAAGGTTCGCTCTACGACGCTGAGTCCTGCTGGAGTAGCAACCGCTTCTTCTTCGCCAGTTGATTGTTGAGCCTCAGCTGGGACTATGAAGGCATACGCAAAAGAGTTTATGAGTTGCGACGGATTGACGGTTTCTTCTGTTCTGATATCGCTAAAACTCTTTATGTCATAAGGGCCTATTGGATCGACTGATACAAATTTAAACCAAGTATAGGATTTAAAATTGTCTGTAGGAAACTCCTCTTCACCTATGTTTGTAAAATTCTTATCTGGCGAGGGTATTGGAGTATCATTCATTCGGATTTCGCTAAAAGCTGCT
>Ga0315289_10013491_pt1 | contig 11437 bp, 9 predicted proteins | sample YL17G11_40_MG_FD_203452 | JGI IMG/M metagenome (GOLD analysis project Ga0315289, IMG submission 203452) | Sediment microbial communities from Yellowstone Lake, YNP, Wyoming, USA - YL17G11_40 | ecosystem: Environmental > Aquatic > Freshwater > Lake > Sediment | place: USA: Wyoming | collected... | reverse complement strand
TGGTGACATGACGATCTGCTAACGAATCCACCTGCTGGCGGAGGATCCGCTCTGCAGCATCCTGAAGCCCAGGATCTAAGGTTGTGTATACATCAAAGCCGGAACGGTAGATGGTCTGAGGATCGAATTGGGTTTCAAGCTGCGCACGGATATAATTCACCCAATGGGGGTAGCGGATTTGTACATCGGCTGAATGAAATTGGTAGTTCATAATTTCATTATACGCTGACAGAACCGTCGCCTGATCCAGGCAAATTTGCTGAAGGTTATTGCTGACATATACGTAGATACAGCCCTGTTCCTGGCTAACCTGGTACATGAGAGTTAATACTTGCTGCACCCTCCGCAGAGTGACTTCGCGGTTATGATAAATATCATATACTGAGGGGGTCTGGGGTAATCCTGCTAGAAATGCTGCCTGGGCTAGAGTTAGATTATTTGCTGAAGTACCGAAGTAAGTCTCAGCCGCTGCCTCGACCCCGTATGCCAGGCTGCCATAATATACTTCATTCAGGTAAAGCTCCAGGATTTCATCTTTTGAATATCGGCGGGTTATCTCAGCCGCTAAGAGCGCCTCGTCAACTTTCCGTTTATATGTTCGCTGGCTGCGTTCCTCTGGTGACATCAGCAAGGTGCGCGCTAACTGCTGGGTTATCGTAGAGGCACCTGAAACTGTTTCTCCCCCGCTCTGGTAGTTCTGCCAAAAAGCGCGCACGATTGCCATCGGGTCAAAACCAGGATGGCTGTAATAATTCTTGTCCTCTGTCGCGATCGTAGCTGCCAGTATCAAAGGTGATATTTTATCCAAGGTCACATACGTGCGTCGACCTGCATTAGGATCCAGGATTTCATAGAGGATGTTGCCATTTCGGTCTCGAATATGGGTGGTTTCAAACTGGGCAGCTCTTTGACGAAGGTCCGCTACACTGGGTAGGGTGGCCGCTATCTTATAGTATTGGTAAAGCGCAACTGAACCCGCTACGAGGAGCAAGATGATAATAGCAAATAATCCGAGGATCACCATGCGGATCAGGCATCCTAAGCCCGTCCGCCAATCAACCTGCAACTTGGAAGGGGTTTTTGATTTTACGACGACAGCAGTTGGAGGCGGGGTTGTTAGTGTTGGTTTTGGTCGGCGTAATGGGGTAGTATACGGCGTGACTCGTGTACCTTCGATATCAATTTCATTCACACGACGCGGCAAGGGCATCCCTTGGGTGCCCAAAGCTGGCGGTGCCTTTTGAGGCATGTCACCCAGTAAAGGGGGAGGGGGTGTAGCTTGATTAGGTGGTGTATCTCCCAGATCCTGCCTATCCGATCCGATAAGATGATCGTCGGTGATGACTGGCTTCAGAGACGGTGATTGGTCATCCGATAGGGTTCCTTTTCGTGGGTCATTATTAGACTGTTCAGATTGCTGATTAATAGAGGGTAGGATATTAAAATCAGAAAAATACTGGTTGGATATTCGATCAGATTGGTTAAATGGTGGGACATTGGTGGGATGAGGGATGGGTAATTCTACCGGAGGGATTCCCTCACTAATATCTCTCTCTACATTCTCATTATCCTCTTTGGAAGCCAACAAACGACGGAACCGTTTACGAGCTTCTTCCTCTGAGGGATTAGTTGGTTGATCAGTCATTTGGGTATCTCAAACAGTAATGGTCATGTTCTAAGAATTATTACGTTATGTTATTAATCACGCTGGACGGTTAGCAAATAATACGTTCCATTTCCCCTTCATCACCGTATCGTTATGCTGGTTTTTAACATCCAATTCGATGACGACCGAACCGCCACCCAGGCGTGGGATTGCTTTTGTCTCTTTGACTTCAAGCTCTACGTGTACGGTATCCCCGATAAATATCGGTTTAGAAAATTTCCATTCGTTGATCTCTCGAAATGCTATAACAGTACCCTCCATTACGCCGGTTTGCATGGCTAATCCTGATGCAATGGCTATTCCTAACAGACCATGAGCAACACGCTGGCCGAAGGTCGTCGTTTTACTGAATTCTGCGTCGATATGAATTTGGGTAAAATCGCCAGATATACCGGCAAAGTTTACAACGTCGCTCTCAGTAATTGTACGCGCGGCAGTAAAAATCCGCTGACCGGGTTGGAATTCCTCGAAATACATACCGCGAGGTCGGTTGGAAAGAGGGCTCATATTTAGCTCCTGGTTTTTCTTTCGGTTGCAAGAATAGTGACATATATCAGTGAAAATATGGTCTACTCGTATCGGTAGCTATCATAAAACAGACCGTAAGAAAAAATTATAACATGCTGGATAAAATCCTTTGACCTAAATGGCATCTACCTTTACAATTCATTCATGCGTGAATGGAACCTGAAAGCAGGTGACCCGATTTCCCTCACTCTGGCTGCAGATATCCGCCTGGGTCCAACCGATTATTGCAATGACCAGATATGGGAACTGTCTTTGGGTGGAGGTGAACCTCCTGCATTAGCTTTTCAAACCGTTTACGGTCTGCGAGCTTTGAACATGCGCCTGTTCCCACGCTTCACAGAGGGTGATATCACGCTGGTAGATCCAACAACCTTTCATGCGCCTCCCGTCATCCATTCCTTTTATCCTAATTTTATATCGTTAACCTTATCACCTTTTCCTGACATAGACATTACAGCGGAGTATTGGGTTCCTGGATCTCAAGTGGTAACCGGACGTTTACACATAACGAACCGTGGTTCTGTCACACGGCAACTCATTCTAGAATGGGCTTCTTTATTGACACCTGCCGCAGGGGGTCAACGGATGGCACCGCTGGAGATGGAGGCCTCAACTGTTCTAGCTGGTCAGACCAGCGATTTGGCACCCGTCCTTTTCATGACCGGCGGACCTGAGGTGGGAAAAGGACCTTACCCATCATTAACTAAAAACCTGGATCTTCAGCCAGTAAGTTCTCGACAACTGGTATGGGTTTTAGCAAGTTTAACTGACCAAGAAGCCTCTTGCACGTGCGCTCAACATGCTGCAGCGAGTAATTGGGATGCCGAAAAAGCGCATATCGATCTTCTTAATTCGAGTGAAATTGATATCTATACCGGGGATATGGATTGGGATATTGCTTTCGCCATGTCCCAGAAAGTCGCTTTTGGATTATTGAGTGGACCCACGCAACAATTACCAAATCCGTCTTTCGTATTATCCCGGCAGCCGGACCAGGGTTACTCCCCCCGAGGCGATGGCAGTGGCCATAATCACCTCTGGAACGGTCAGACACCACTCGAGTCTTATTATCTCATAGACATGCTCTTGCCTGTTGCGCCAGAAATAACAAAGGGAATAATTTACAATTACCTGACAACCCAAACTGAAGATGGGAGCATTGATTGGAAGCCTGGGTTGGGAGGTCAGCGTAGCCAATTATGTGCGACTCCACTATTAGCCAGCCTGGCCTGGCGTATATACCAGTCAACGGAAGACCAGTTTTTTTTAGAGGAAATATATCCCAGGTTGGTATGTTTTATAAACTCCTGGTTTTCTACTCAACATGATCGTGACAGCGATGGTATACCTGAGTGGGATCATCCTATGCAAACTGGTTTCGATGACCATCCGGTTTTTGCTCACTGGCATACCTGGTCCCAAGGGATTGATATCCATACTGCTGAAAGCCCAGACTTGTGCGCATTTTTATATCGCGAGTGTCAGTCCCTGGTTCAAATGGGTAAATTACTCGGACATTTAGAATCTGAAGCACTTATAGGAACTTACCTCGATAAAATAAAATCCGCCGTGGAGGACTCCTGGGATGAGACGATGGCATCCTACCATTATTGGGACCGAGATTCACATCAGATTTCTCGGGGTGTAATGATCGGTGAGCATCAAGGTCCAGGCAATCTCATTATCGAGTCTCATTATCCACAACCGGTGCGTATACAAATTTCACTACAAGTCGCTAACGAAAAAATTCCTCATCCCAGGATTTTCATTCACGGCATCACACCTTCAGGTCAGCATCTCATCGAGCAAGTTTCCTTCGAAAAATTCCATTGGTATTTTGGTTTGGGTAGAGCTACCGGTGAACGAATATATACTGATCTTGAGCATGTAGTAATCGAAGGAATTGGTGACGAAGACCTGGTGACTCTTCAGACTGCAACTTATGAACAATTGGATCAAACCAATCTACTCCCTCTGTGGGCTAACATCCCTGATCAGGAACGAGCCCAAAACCTGGTTAAAAAAACCATCACGAATCCGGATCTGTTCTGGCGTCCCTATGGAGTCCGTGCTTGTGCTCATTCAATTGAGGTGAACGAGGAGTTCAACACCTCCCAATCTGTTCACTTGCCATTTAACGTGTTGATTGGTGAGGGATTACTATCATATAATTATCGATCTGAAGCTGCAGAGCTGTTTACCCGCATCATGAATGCAATTATCAAAACCTTGAAACGTGATGGGGCATTTCGCAGGCATTACCATGCTGAGTCGGGTTACGGAATTGGGGAAAAGAACGCATTGGAAGGGTTGGCCCCCATAGGTTTTTTCCTGGATACGCTGGGCGTACGCATCATCTCGCCCATAAAAGTAGCAATAGTTGGATTTAACCCATTTCCATGGCCAGTTACGGTAAAATATCGAGGACTGACTGTTTTACGTCAAAAAGATAAAACCAATATAATCTTCCCCGGTGGGCAAACTGTCACCGTGACTGACCCTGATCCACAAGTTATCATATTAACCTAGAAACCTGCCATAATTCGCTAACAACAAAAAACACGTCCAGCACAATAAATAATAAGTGACCGGAGGTAAGAATGACCCAACCGACACAAACAAAAATAATCAATCGCCTCATGGCCGCGGTTATACAGGAACAGGATATGGAGAGCGCTATAAAAGCGCTTTCAAAATTAGGTCTGTCGGTCACCCGCCTGCCCTCGACAGGTGGCTTCCTCGGCCGACGCAGCGCTACGTTATTAATTGGTTTAAGAGAGGGGCAAGAAGAAGCCATCACCCGTGCTCTGCATAAGAGCTGTCGCACACGCGTCGAATATGTAACCATTCCCCTGGATGGTTCTCCCCTACCGCTGCCGACTCCTACCCCTATTACAGTGGGAGGTGCGACGATCTTCACCCTGGATGTGGAACGCTATGAGGAATTTTAAACCACCGGAGATAAACCATGAAACTGATTATTGTCATCTTACGTGATGAAGTTACCGAATCCGTCTCACGTGCTCTGATCACCTCCAATTTCCGTGTCACTCGCATTGCATCCACTGGAGGATTCTTGCGCCGTGGCTCAACAACCCTGATGATTGGGTTAGAAGACGAGAAGGTAGACGATGCGATACAGGTCATCCGTAATAACTGTATCCCAACGACCGAACCAGGATTTAAGAATGCAACGTTATTTGTATTAAACGTTGCCAGATTCGAGCAGCTATAAAGTTATATGACACTCTTTATCGACCCGAACGACGCCCGTATCTTTAGTGGACGATCACATCCTCAACTGGCTGCTGACATAACCAAACATCTGGGGATTCCACTGGAGAAAACAATTTTCTCGCGCTTCAGCAATGATAATCTTTTCATCCAGCTTTGTTCAAGTGTACGCGGTCGGAATGTTTATATCGTACAATCGCTAATCCCTCCGGTCAGCGATCATTTACTGGAACTGCTGATGATGCTGGATATTGCACGGTGCGCGGCTGCTCGCGAAGTCCATGCGATTATTCCATATTTCTCATACGCGCGCTCAGACAAGAAGAATGCACCCCGTATCTCGATCACCGCTCGGTTGATAGCCGATTTACTGCAGACAGCCGGGGCGACCCATGTCATGACCATGACATTGCATTCTCCACAAGTGCACGGGTTCTTCAGCGTCCCTACCGACCCACTGACTGCTCGTGGCTTATTCGTCAATCATTTTAAAGATCGCAAACTGGATCCGAATGAAACAATTGTCGTCGCACCGGATTATGGCCGCGCTGGCTCGGCAACCCGGCTGGCAGGACAGTTAGGACTGCTGGCGATTTCAGCAGAGAAAACGCGGATTTCCGATACTGAGGTACATGTCAGTCCATTAATCGTAAAGCAGGTGCGCGGATTCCGTCAGGCTTTGATCTATGATGATGAGATTGCCACAGGCGGGTCAATCATTGAATTATGTCAGCTTCTCTTGGAGAGCGGGATTGAAAAAATAGATGTTGTGTGTACACATGGCTTATTTATTGGTAACGCGTTAGAACGTATCTCTGCTATCCCACAGATTTCTGAAATCGTCGTTACGGACACCGTGCCAATACCCCCCGAAAAACGCCTCCCTAATATGTCTGTCCTGTCCGTAGCACCGTCTTTTGGTGAAGCCATCCTGCGCAACTACGCGCGCCAATCCATCGGCGATCTATTTGCCTACTGGCAGGACGTGTAAACCTATAAACCTAATAAAATTTAATGTCTCACTCTTGGAACTCCTCCACCTGGTAAGTGAGAACTTCCAATTTCTTATGCATCCACAAATCTGGGGATGCACCCATCTTTTGGCACAAGTAACTTAAAAACACCCTTGGGTCTGGGATTTTTTCCCATACTTGAGGTAAAAAGGTCGCTCGTCGGAAACCATCGCGTATCACTACACCATCTACACCCGGGCGTAAATGACTGACCAAATCATCTGGGCCTGTATATTCTAATGGTTGTGGGGTTGTTAACCTTGAAATTTCTATACCGATATCAGATATTTCTTCCGGTTGAACCGGAGGAAAACGATAGTCTTGTAGAGCTGCAGCTACTGCATGTTCGCGCACATCCTCTACGAGAGGTTGGTGGGCCTCTAGAGTACCGATGCAACCCCGTAGTTCACCCCTCTTCGTCAGGGTAACGAATGTTGCTCCTGGTTCAAGAAGGCTGGAAGGAATAGCGTTGGAATCAAGAGCAGGTAATATTTCTCCTTTAACAGCTTTTTCCAAGGACTGACGCGCTAAGTGTAATAAAACACTGCGCTCTTCTGAAGTCAGCTGATCTGGTATCATTTTTGCACCACCTATGGCATCATTCCTGTAATTTACGATAAGCCCGGTTATAGTGAATTAATGGGCTCCTGCCATCTCCAGATTGGACAGCTAAAACTTCTCCAATGAAAAGAGTGTGGGTACCGGCAGTATGCTTGGAAACGACACGGCAATCGAAGCAGGCTAATCCCCCAGGTATAAATGGGACTCCGGTTATCAATGTGTATGATTGGATATTTGCAAATCGGTTTTCTTCATCACAGATACCTCCGGAAAAACATTCAGAGATATCTTGTTGAGAGCTGCTTAAAATAGTAATACCAAATTGTCCGGATTTAGATATCAGGTTATGTGTACGCGTCGTTTGTTCCAATGATACCACCACTAACGGTGGAGATAATGATGCTGATGAAAATGAGCTTACCGTCATCCCATGTTTAACGCCCTTATATTGAGTAGTAACAACCGAAATACCGGTTACCCAATGACGCATGGCTAGACGGAGTTCTTCTGGATCAACCACCATAAGATTGCATGTCTCCGCTCATAATATGTCTTCATTTACATCATACATTTACCAGTGACAGAAGTCAAGGAAATTTGGGTCTCTGGGATTTACCGTGGAAAGGGTCGTATATGGGAGTGTAGGCGGTCGTAAACCCGCTATTACCATCATATACGAGGATACACCCCGGAAATTCCCAAAGAGCCGGAAATTTTATAGCATAACACTTGCCTACTTTTATTAATTAAGGTACCATGATACCCATATGGATAAAACAACCGAGGCATCTACCCAATCGCAATCAACACGTACCCGATCCGGGGGAACATTTCATTACCTGCAAGTGATCATCGGGGTAGCATTAGTCATCGCGACGCTATTTACAGCATGGACATCAGCCGGTTTACTCCCAAGTCGCCTGGCTGAGCTGCAAGTCGCTACTCCTCAGGGCACAATAGCACAGCCAATAAAACCAACCGCAACCATCCGACCACACCCTCTAATTGGTATCGTTGCCGGGCATTGGAGCAAGGACCCAAAATTCAACGATCCGGGTGCGGTGTGCCCAAATGGCAAGACTGAAGTCGAGATAAACCAGGAGATTGCAACAAAAGTACAGGAGATTCTCAAAACTCAAGGTTATGATGTCAATCTCCTCGAAGAGTGGGACCCCCGCTTGACTGGCTATCGAGCACTTGCCTTGGTCTCGATTCATGCCGATTCATGCGAGTACATTAATGATCAGGCAACGGGTTTCAAGGTTGCAGCCTCGTTATCTAATCCCCATCCAGAACTTTCGAACCGTTTAGTCGCCTGTATACAGAATCGGTACGCTCAAGAAACCGGCCTTAAACAGCATCAAGGTTCAGTCACCGGCGACATGACCTTTTATCATGCTTTCAGTGAAATTCATAATGATACTCCTGCGGCCATTATTGAAACAGGCTTTTTAAACCTGGATTATCAGGTCCTAACACAGAAGCAAGACTCGGTGGCGGGTGGCATCGCCAACGGCATCCTATGTTTTATCCGAAACGAGGATGTTTCACCGCAGATCACCGCAACGCCATGAATTTGAACACGGAACGCACCGAACAAACCCTAAAAAATGCCCGTCAAGCTTACCAGCGGGGAGAACATCGAGAAGCCCGTTATTGGGCTGAATTGGCTGTTAAGTTAGCCCCTGGACAAGAAGAGCCTTGGCTCTGGTTGGCGGTCGTTGCCTCCCCCCATGCCAGCGTTGAATACTTAAAGCGCGCCCTGGAGATCAACCCACACAGCAAACGAGCGCGTCATGGCATGCATTGGGCTATCCAACGGCTGCGTGCTAATAAAAGTCAGCCTCGTATCCATCGAATCCTCGTTGACCGATCTATCCCATCTGATCGCCTGATAAGCCGGCGATCAGCCTTAATAAGACCATTCTCCTTCGGAGCTGCCCTAGTCTTACTCCTCGCTCTGTTCATCATTTGGTTTGGCTCATCATCGTTCACTACACTGGAGACAGTGGCGTTTAATGGGAACCCTAACAGACCATTAGCTCAAGTGGGTCTGACCAAAAATACCCGTACCCCTACACCTACAGCAACCCCGACCCCCACCCCGACATTCACTCCTACACTCACTCCCACGAACACGCCTACGCCTTTACCGACCGAAACTCCGACTGAAGCTCCCACTGATACACTGATACCTACGCAGGCTGAAAATCCCCCTGAACAACCCCCACCTCAACCGGAAATCCCCAACTTACCCTCAGGGGTCGGCGAACACGATCGATGGGTTGATGTTAATTTGTCACACCAGACGACGTACGCATATGAAGGGACGGATGTGATCCGTTCCTTCCTGGTTTCAACAGGTACGTGGTTGCACCCAACTGTTACTGGTGAATTTAATATTTATGTCAGATACGTCTATGCCGATATGGCTGGCCCTGGATACTATTTACCCGATGTGCCTTATGTGATGTACTTTTATAAGGGTTATGGTCTTCATGGGACTTATTGGCATCATAACTTCGGCACACCAATGAGCCATGGCTGCATCAACCTGACCATCGAAGACGCGGGATGGTTATTTGACTGGTCGTCGATTGGCACCGTAGTAAACATTCACTATTAAAAAAAGTACCAGGAAAAGTGGATGTGGGAACCGTACGCTTCCCACATCCACTTTTCCTGTCTTTCTCCGGCCAAAGATGAGATGCTAGATAATCGCAATTTCAGCTTTTAACGCGGTTGAACTGCGTCTCATATAGATGGGCATACAACCCTCCTTGGGCCAGCAGCTCAGAATGTGTACCCCGCTCAACAATCTGACCGCGGTCTATCACCAGTATCAAATCAGCAGCCAGGATCGTGCTGAGACGATGGGCAATGACAATGTTCGTGCGTCCAGCCATCACACGCTTGAGCGCATCCTGGATTAGAGCTTCAGACTCACTATCCAGAGAGCTGGTAGCCTCATCCAGGACCAGGATACGCGGATTTTTTAAGATCACACGGGCAAGTGCGATGCGCTGCTTTTCACCCCCACTGAGTCGATACCCACGTTCGCCTACGATCGTATCGTAACGATCGGGTAAATCAACAATAAAATCATGGATATTCGCTGCTCGAGTTGCGGTATCAATTTCCGCTTGAGTTGCATCGAGTTTCGCATAGAGCAAGTTGGTATGGATCGTATCGTGAAACAGATAAGTCTCTTGCGTAACCATGCCAATTGATTCAGTCAGTGAATCAAGCGTCACATCACGCAAGTCGTGGTCATCGATCAGAATACGACCCTCGGTTGGATCATACAAACGTGGAATCAGGTATGTAAGGGTTGTTTTACCTGCGCCACTCGGTCCTACCAGGGCAACCAATTGACCTGGTTCTACCACAAAAGAAATCCGCTCGAGAGCATCGGGTCGGGCTTGAGTATGGGTTGGAATCTCCCCTTCAACGACCACTGCATCTCTGGTAATTTCTTTATGACCATCCCTTCCCCGAGTAGAGACTGGTGCAGCGGAGAGCACAGCCGCGACACTATCCATCTGGCCGTAACGGTGGACATCGCTCAAGAGGTGTCTTTCACTGCTATCATACTTGAAGGTGACATTGTCAAATACAAGCTCGCCACGGGTATCTTTCAAAATCAACGCATCCGGTTTTTCATCGATATCAAGGGGGAGATCTATGACTTCAAAGACGCGCTCAAAACTGACCACCGAAGTCGCAAAGTCAACTGGGGCATTCGCTAATCCCTGGAGTGCAGAATACAGGTTGTTTAGGTAAGCGCCAAAGGCGACAATCGTCCCGATAGTGAATGCCTTTTGGATGGCCATGTAACCACCAAGGCCATAAACTAAAGCCGTACCTACCGCACTCAATAAGCCAATAATAACAAAAAACAAGGTGCCTATCACCGCCCGTCTAATTCCAAGGTCGCGGACATTCGCGGCGCGCCCTTCAAAACGTGAGACCTCTAACTGGGTTCGTCCAAACAGTTTAACAAGCAGTGCCCCTCCTATGTTGAGTGTCTCGTTCATCATGGCATTCATTTGGGCATTTGCTTCGAGCTGTTTGCGGGAGATATCCCTTAAAACGTCACCCAGACTACGAGCGGCGAGTATGAACAACGGAAGGATCACCACGCTGATCAGCGTTAAGCGCCACTCGAGCGAAAGCATTACTGCCATAATCGCAGCGGCCTGAATGATGTTCGTCACGATGTTGACAATGGTATTGCTAATTGCATTCTGGGCTCCAACCACATCGTTATTCAGTCGACTCATTAATTCGCCAATCTTGGTATTGGTAAAGAAACGCAATGACATCCGTTGCAGGTGGGAGAATAGCGCCACGCGCAGATCGTAAATTACCCCCTCCCCGACGGATGCATTCAATCGTCTTTGGAAAACGTTGATAACACCACTAAAAGCCGGAA
>Ga0315289_10013490_pt1 | contig 11437 bp, 8 predicted proteins | sample YL17G11_40_MG_FD_203452 | JGI IMG/M metagenome (GOLD analysis project Ga0315289, IMG submission 203452) | Sediment microbial communities from Yellowstone Lake, YNP, Wyoming, USA - YL17G11_40 | ecosystem: Environmental > Aquatic > Freshwater > Lake > Sediment | place: USA: Wyoming | collected... | reverse complement strand
TATCCGCCCCCCCCCCCCCCCCCCCACACACACACACCCCCGAACCCCCAGGTACCCGCCTGGGTCACCCGCCGGTGGCTGACCTCGCTCGCGGCGGAGTTCCCGACCCTCGCCTTCCACGCCTCCATCACCTCGCCCTTTGGCAAGGGCGCCTTGCTCGGCCTGCTCCGCCAGCTGGCCCGCCTGCGGTCGGACAAGAAGCACATCTCCGTCGGCTTTGTGGGGTATCCCAACGTCGGCAAGTCGTCCGTCATCAACACCCTGCGCACCAAGCGGGTGTGCGGGACGGCCCCCGTGCCGGGCGAGACCAAGGTGTGGCAGTATGTGACCCTGACCAAGCGCGTCTTCCTCATCGACTGCCCGGGCGTCGTCTACCACCGCACCGCGGACTCGGACACGGACGCCGTGCTAAAGGGGGTGGTGCGCGTGGAGAACTTGGACGGCGACAGCGTGGGCGACCACATCGGTCGGGTGCTGGACCGGGTGTCCCCGGCCGCCCTGCGCCGCGCGTACCGGGTCCCGGCCTGGGACGGCCCCGACGACTTCCTGGCCCGCCTGGCCCGCCGGTCGGGGCGGCTGACACGGGGCGGGGAGCCCGACACGGCGACGGCCGCCAAGATGGTGCTCATGGACTGGCAGCGTGGCAAGCTGCCGTACTACACGGACCCGCCGGCGAGGGAGGGCGAGGGAGGTGGCGGGGAGGGTGGGGCAGGCAGGGGCAAGCGCGCGGCCGCCCTCGTCCTGCCGTCCGAGGCCGTGACGGCGGACGATGCCGAGACCGAGGCGGGCGCGTCCGCCCTTGCGGCCCGGGCCGCGGCAGTGGCGGTGGTGGAGGGCGTGGCCGCCGCCACGGCGGAGCAGGCGGCGCCCGGGTCGGCCCTGCCCCAGCAGGCCGGCTTTTTCGGGGGTGGGGGTGGCGGCAGTAGCGGGGAGGAGGAGGAGGAGGAGGACATCGTTTCGGAGGACGACGGGCAGGGAGGCGAGGACGGGGCCGCCCCTATTGCTGCCGGTGGTGGCGCCGACGGCGACGCCCAGAAGGAAGATCCACCGTCCTCGTCGGGCGATGAGTCGGACGGCTACGGAGATGCCGGCCTGTCCTGGGAGGCCGTGCTGCACGCGGTGCGGGCGGGCGGGGATGGAGGAGGAGGGGAGGGCACGGACGGGGGGGACGGAGAGGAGGATGGTGATGCGCCGCCTGCTGCTGCTGTGCCTGCGCCCGCGCTTGTGCGTCCCACCGACGCGGCACGCCCGGCCAAACGCCAGGCGAAGGCGAAGGCGCCGGGCGGCCGGAGCGCGCGTCGTGTGTAAAATCAGGGAGGTCCAGGTCGGATGAAAAGAAGGAGAAAAAAAAAACGCGCTCGACAGCCACAAAAAAAATAAAAAATAAAACTACCATCATCTCTCCGCCTCTTTTCTCCGTCCCCCCCAGCCGTCCCTCTCAACTCCCGCCCACTCTGGCCTGGTAGCTGGGTAGACTCCTGTGGCAGGACGCCAACCCGCGAATTACCCCATTCCCGCGTTCCCCCTCGTCCCCCTCTGCATGCGCTCCGCCGCCCTCCACGGCGGCCGCCCGGCCACGCCGGCGCCGGCGTCCTCCTCTAGCCGGCCCGCCCCCGCCGCCCCGGGCCGTCACGCCACGCCCGGCCGGGCGTCGACAGGGAGGCCAAAGGTCCGCATCCTGCGGACGACGTGTCCCCCGCCCGCCCGCGCGTGCCCCATGCACGACAAGGCGGGCGACGCCGGTGCCGATGCTGGCCACACCGTGGCGGCGGCGGCGGCGGCAGCGGCCTCTGCCTCGCCGCGCGCTGCGCTCGCCGGCGCTTCCGACCCGGAAGCCGCGTCCGCCCTGGATGACCGCATCTCCTCTGGCGAGTTCACGGATGCAGGCTCCACCAAGGAGAGGATCTCGCGGCCGGTGCGCAAGTTTCTGGCGCTGGACCCGGTGGGGCCAGGTAACCCTTGAGGGATTGGGATAAGAGAGAGGTCGACCCGGCCCGGTCGCGACCGAGCGCGGGGGCAAGCTCTCTCGCTTTGAGCGCGCGCGGCCCGGCACGCCCACCCTGCCCTAGCCCCTTTGGCTGAGCATGGCGGCGGCAAAAGCACCCACACGGACCCGCCTGCGTGCGCGCAGTCAGACACTCACTCCACCCGCCCCCACTGCATCCCCATTTCATTTTTCTTCTTTCCAGGCCGCTCTGTCGCCCTGTGGCTCGCCACCCTGGGCCAGCGCTGGCGGGCCGAAGCGGCGGATCGCATGCCCACCGCGACGGGCGACATCCGGGAGATCGTGGGGCAGCCCGTCTTCGTGCCGCTGTACCGCCTGTTTGTGGTGTACGGGAAGGTATGCGGGTAATGGTGTAGGGTGTGGAGGGGGGGGGAGGGAGAGAGAGGATGGTGGGGAGGAAGGGGGGGGGTGGGCTGGTGCCTGTGCGCGTCTGCCCAGGCACTCGCCGGCTACCTGCCTGCCTGCGGCAGGCCCACCCACGGGCTAACACTGCCCTCTTGCTCTGGAAGGGTCCGGCGGTGGGGGAGGAAAGGGCCGGGGCGGTCAGAGGGTCACCCAGCCTGCGGGTTTTTTTTTCTCACGCCCCAACCCTCGGTGCCGCCGCTCTTGTGGTTGGACAAAGGTGGGAGGGCGCCCGTTTCCACGCTTGGTCTGGGTGCGGGATCCCAGTCACACCATCGCACTGGTGGGGCCGTCCCTGCCGCCGTTGGCGGGCGCGGTGGGGCCGCTTTGTGGTGCGGGCGGGCCCTAAAGCCGCGCGTTTCTATTTCTAATAATATGCGCTCATAAAACTTTCATTTTTTTTCCTATGTACCCTATCTCCTACAAAAAAAAAAAAACAGATCTTCCGCCTCTCGTTCGGCCCCAAATCTTTTGTCGTCGTCTCCGACCCGGACCTGACCAAGCAGATCCTGTTGACGGACGCAGCCAAGTACAGCAAGGGCTTACTGTCGGAGATATTGGATTTTGTGATGGGCCAGGGCCTCATCCCAGCCGACGGCGAGGTCTGGAAAGCCCGCCGCCGGGCGACCGTGCCGGCCCTGCACCGCAAGTACATCGCGTCCATGGTGGGCATGTTTGGCGATTACGCGCTGCACGGGGCGGACGCGTTGGCCGCACTGGCCGACAGCGCGGCGGCCGGCACGTCGACCGCCACCCTCCGCTCAGGCGGGCCCCCACCAGCTGGCGCGGTCGAAATGGAGAACTTCTTCTCCCGCCTCACCCTGGACATCATTGGCAAGGCCGTCTTCAACTACGACTTTGACTCGCTCACCAATGATGACCCCTTCATCCAGGCCGTGTACACGGCCCTGCGGGAGGCGGAGTACCGGTCCACCGCGTTTGTGCCCTACTGGAACATCCCGCCCCTGCGCTGGCTGGTGCCCCGCCAGCGAAAGTGCACGGCCGCCCTGGCCATCATCAACGCCACCCTGGACGGCCTAGTTGACCGGTGCAAGGCCATGGTGGAGGCGGAGGACGCGGAGTTTGGGGAGGAGTACCTGGCCGCGGAGGACCCGTCCATCCTGCGCTTCCTCATCGCGTCGGGCGAACAGATCTCGTCGAAACAGTTGCGGGACGACCTGATGACCATGCTGATCGCCGGGCATGAGACCACGGCGGCCGTCCTGACGTGGACCTTGTACTGCCTGGTCAACCACCCGGCCGACCTGGCGGCGGTGCAGGCCGAGGTCGACGCGGTGCTGGGCGATGCGACGCCGACAATGGAGAGCGTGGGCGCGCTGCGGTTGACGGCGCGGGCCATTCATGAGTCCATGCGCCTGTACCCGCAGCCGCCCGTCCTCATCCGGCGGGCCTTGGAGGACACCCAGCTGGGCGGCTACACCGTCGCGGCCGGGTCGGACATCTTCATCTCCGTCTGGAACCTGCACCGGTCGCCCGCGCACTGGGCAGCGCCCGACGTCTTTGACCTGACCCGCTTTGGGCCCCTCGACGGGACGACCCCGTCCGAGGTGACGACCAACTTTGCGTACCTGCCCTTTGGCGGTGGGCGCCGCAAGTGCGTGGGCGACCAGTTTGCGTTGTTGGAGGCCGTGACTGGGCTGGCCGTCCTGCTGCGGCGCTTTGATTTCGAGGCGGTCACCGCAGATGGCGGCGCACCCGAGGTCAGCATGACGACGGGGGCGACCATCCACACCAAGGAGGGCTTGTGGCTGGTGCCAAAGAGGAGGTGTGGGGGTGGGGTGGCGGCGCCGGGGGTGGAGGCGGTCAAGGAGGAGGAGCCGGCGGCGGTGGCGACGGTGGCGACGGCATCGATTTGAGCAAAAATGGTGAGGGAGAAAAGCGGCGGGGGGGATGGAAATGTGGGGTGGGGCGTGTCATTTGTGAGGGCAGACTTGATATTGATTCTTTCCTTTGACTGCTTTGATCTTTTTTGCTATCATGTGTAGGGCGCTGTGGGGTGGAGAGAGGGCGGCGCTCGATGCGCGGGGTTGGCGGCGGTGGGGAAGGATGAAGGCTGTGACGGACAGCGCGCGCGCGCGCATGGTGTGGCCTCAAGGTTTGAGAGACATCATCTGGCACGCAAGCAATCTATGCGGCCCGTATGGCATACATTACTGTGCCATATCATACAAACACAAACACGCGCTCTCGCCTATCGTCCCCACACCCCGCAATAGTGTGGGGTCCATCGCGTGCTCCCAAAATGCCGAGAGCAACCCTCGGCCTCCTCAATCTCCATCTCTCCATCGGCGGCGGCGTGTTTGGGCACCACCTCCACCATCCATACCTCACCGCCTCTTGGACGCCCCACCACCCCGCGTCGCCCGCCCGCCCTTCTTTGCACCTCCAATCCATTCTTTTTTCAACACCTCGATCGTGAGCACGAGCACGACCTGGCCAATCGAGTAGGCACACCACGTGGCCGGCCACTCAAACAGGTAGTCCTTGCCGACCGACATGGGCAGCGAGATGAACGGGCCCGTGACGAAGCCAAAGAGGACGATGAAGGCGCGGAGTCCCCAGTCGGGGCCGGGCGCGATAATGCCGGGGACGAAAAACATGAAGAAGTGGATGAAGCCGGACGGGATAAAGTAGGAGGGCGGCTGTGTGTGTGGGGGGGGGGGGGAGGAGGAGGGGTGAGAGGACGCGCGCACTGCCGCCGCCTCGCCTACCTTTCTCTCTCTTTCTCTCAGAGAGAGGGGGGGCGAGGCCGCGCACGGCCTTAGCCTCTCTTCCTCTCTCTCTCTCTGTCTTTGCCTCGTCCACGCCGGATGACTCTACTTCACACTCACCGTCAACGGTAGGGACCAGGCGACGTGGTGGGCCCCCGAAAAACTGCACAGGCGGCGGCCGCACATGGCCTCCAGGCCGCAAAGGCTGGCAAGGCCGCTCGCGGCGGGCGGAGGGAAGTCGGGCCAGGGGGCGGAGGTCCAGTCAAAGCCAGAGCCTGGCGCGCGGCCGGCCCAGGCCGGGTTCAGCAGGGCGCCCAGGGTTGACGCGAGTCCAGGCAGGCGCGCGGCTGACAAGACGCCGGACACGATGCACAAGCGCTGCACCATGGCTTTGATACCGGCGTCCTTGGGCCCACGGTGGCCCGAAAATATGTAAGTGTTGACGACCAGGGGTTGGAAGCAGACGTGAAGGTATCCCAGGATTGTGAGAGCCTGGAAAGAGTGATGGAAAAAAAAGGCGGGGGTTGGGGGTCGCGGCCGCCGATGGGCGAGACGCATTCTCTCTCTCCACGCTCAATTTGGCAGTGAGCTGTCCTGGTCATCCCTCCGCCCCTCACTATCTATAGAATCAGCTTGCCCTGGATATCGTCTCGCGGGCGCGATTGGGGTGGGCGTGGCTCCGGTCATCTCGATTGAGGCGTTTGCTCGCGCTGCGCAACGCAATTCCCCTGCCATCTCTCTCTCTCTCTCTCTCTCTCACACACACACACTCTCTCTCTCACCCTGTTGGCCAGGCTGGCGCAGTCGTCGATGACCAGGTACTGAGCAGCCTGCAAGGCTTCCATCAGCGTGAAGTAGGCGAACAGGAGAGTGTGCGCGGGCGGGCGGCGGGTTTTGAGGTGGATGGCTGTGGCGGCCAAGCCGAAGGCGGCAAATGCCGCCGAGGCGGTGAGGGACCAGCACATGGTTTGCGTTGAGGGGCAGGGGAACGTGGCGGGTGTTGTGGGCTGTGGGAGATGTGGCGGCGGGCGGGGAGGCGACGCGGGGCGCAGAGAGGTGTGTTGTGTTGTGGGAGCAGGTCGAGATGGTTTTAATATATTCTACAAGCCTGCCGCGACAGCCGTGTCTGTCTGTCTGCACGCCCGCCGCACTGGCAGCCTCCCACGCGCATTCCGCCGATCCCTGACTAAGTCACGCCGCCTTCAACCGGTGCCAGGCTGAGGCAACGCTTCAGCCATCGCCTTGGTCGTCGTCGCCGTCAACCACGCGCACCCCGCCCGGCTTTTTCGCCGCGGCCTCCCACTCCTTGTGCGCATGTTGGTAAAGGGTGCAGGGCGGCCCGGACGTCGTCCAGCGGCGAGGTGGGCGTCGCCTTGAATTGTCAGGCCCAGCACCTCGGCCGCAATGTTTTGCACGCACCGGGGCTTCGGGCTTCCGCCCGGGCGCGGTCGCCTGCATGAAGGGCGAGTGTAGCGGGTAGTGTCCCGGACATCAGCCCGCTGGTGGGAGATCATCAGGGCGGGCCAGGTCGTGCGCGATGGCGTGGCCGACCAGGGTGCGGCCGGCGATTATACGATGTTTTACGCGCTCGCGCACGGTGTCCAGATCGGGTGCGCCGCGCAGGTCGAACGGGGCGACGCCCGAGACGTGGGCGCGGTTATCGGTGGCACGCTCCCGGGGCGAGACGTGCACGTCCATGCAGCATGCACCCGCGGCCGCGTCCACCAGGCAGACCCGGGCCAGGGCCGACCGCACCCCGCCCGGCCCCACCCCTACCATCTCGCAGTCTATGGCCGGGATGCGGGTCGCGCCTGCCGTGCTGCCGATGGCGGCGGGGAGGACGGGGTGGCGGCGGCGGCGGTAGGAGGCGGTGGTGGTGGTGGTGGTGGTGGTTGGAGGAGTGCTGCCGTGCTTCTTCCCGATCAACGCGGCTGCTGGCGTGGCGGGCGTGGATGGCTCGGAGGCCGCGCCCTTGATGGCCAGGCCGACGGTGACGCCCAGGCCGGCAAGGACTGGGCGGTGGAGAGAGAGGAGGATGGGAGACGTGAATCAGGGGATGAACGGCCCAGTGTGCTCCCCTTCCGGCCCGCCCACCACCCTCCCGCCCCACCCCGTCCAGGCTGTCACACTAACAAGCCCATTTCCACCCTCCTCCCGCCCCATTCTCTCGCGCGCATTCTCTCGCACACCCGAAGGTCCGTGCATTGGCGCCCACCAGCCCACGCCTCCGCTCTGGCTAAGGTTGACCTCCTCGCCGCTGGTGGTGTTGCCAGGCGGCCCGGCCCGGGAATCCACCCCTCCTCGCTCGCATCAAAACCAGCTCACCCACGCTCCAATTCCCGTCCCTCTCTCTTTTTTTCAGCTCTTCATTTCAGAAATGGCGTCCATCATTGGCATCGGCTTGAGGTTGCCCGGTGACGTTGATACGCCCACGGAGCTGGCAGGTGAGCTGCGCGGGCATGTTGAGAGGGAGAGGAGGGGCAGCAATGGGTCGTGGCCCCCGAGACGGTGGCTAGAGAGAGAGCGAGAGGAAGGCGCGGCGGCCACGGGTCGGGGGCGCACCCCCCGCCCAAAGGTTCCTAACCTAGCCAACCCTCACGTGCCCGGCGCCCCGCCTGGTGCGCTGCCCCGCGGCCCCGCCCCTGCCCGTCTCCTGGAAAATATTGCCAGGCGACGCTGACGGCTTGCAGGTAGATGCGGTATAATATCCCGGCGCGCGCACCTCTCATCGCACTCCTCACATCCCCATCCATCCAACGATCCCTCTCCATCCATCCCATCCCCTCTCTCATTCAACCCACGCCCCCTTTTTTTTCTTCTCTCCACAGACTTCCTGGCCGACAAAAAGTGCGCGATTGGCCCCCTCCCGCCTGGCCGCTTCCCGCCCGTGTGGCAGGCCGCGCTCGGCGAGCAGGCTGGCCTCAAATTCGGCTGCCTGTCGGGCGACCGCATATGGGACGCGGACGCGGCCGCGTTCGGTTACCCCGCGCCCGCGATCGCGCAAGCGGACCCCCAGATTCGGATGTCATTCGAGGTCGCGACGGAGGCGCTTCACGACACGGGCATGCCGCCGTCCGCGCTGCGGGCTGGCGCCGCGTCGGTCGGCGTGTTCGCGGCCCAGGGTATACCAGAACACGTCAGCCGCCTCTCCTCCGGCGCCGGCGCGGCGTTTTCGAAGATGACCATCGCCGGGAATTACTCGACTTTCCTATCCAACGTTGTGTCCGCAAACTTTGATTTCAGGGGGCCGTCGATCACGATCGACACTGCGTGCTCGTCCTCGATCACGGCGCTTCATTTGGCGGTCGAATCCCTGGTGTGCGGGTCGTGCGATGCTGCTTTAGTCGTCGCCACCAACGCGCTCGTCTCCCCGCTCTTCCTGCGGGCGCTGGCCGAAAACGGGGTGCTCTCTGCCACGGGCCGGTCCCTGCCGTTCGACGCGGCGGCGGACGGGTTTGTGCGGGGCGAGGGCGCGGTCGCGATGGTGCTGGTTGCCGCCGACGTCGGCGGGCTGCGGCCCGTCCCGCGCGTCCCGGGCGTCACCTGGGCGGCCGTGCGCGTCTACGCGCACGTCATCTCGACGGGTGCCAACCACGACGGCGCCAAAATTCAGATGACCGAGCCGTCGGGCGCGCAGCAGGCGGCGCTCATCCGGTTCGCCCTGGCCCGGGCGGGTGTGGACGCGGCGGCCGTGGCGCTGATGGACATGCACGCCACCGGCACGCCCGTGGGCGATCCCATCGAGAGCGCAGCCGTCAGCGCGGCCCTGGGCGTGGGGGCCGGGCGCGCCGCGCCGCTGCTCATCGGGTCGGTGAAGGGCAACTTTGGGCACCTCGAATCGGCAGCCGGCCTGGTGAGTGAGAAAATGGAGAGAGGTCCAGGGTCTGCGCGCGCGCGCTCAACCTCTTGCCATCTCACCCATCTCGCACACGCCCACCGCCCACCGCCACGCTCACCGCCTCTTCCCTCTTCCCTCTTAGGTCTCGCTCGCCAAGTGCGCGTTAGGCATGTACTACCGCGCCGCCCTGCCCACCGTCGCGGCGGGCGGGTCCGGGACCACCAACCCACACATCGACCTCGACCACCTGGGCCTGTCGATTGTGCGCGAGGTCACGCCCCTCGCCCCGCCGCCGGGCGTCGATCGCCTGCTTTGCGGCGTCAATTCTTTCGGCATCGGCGGATCCAACGCCTTTGCGCTGCTGGCGGGCGCGGACATCGCGCCGTACGCCGTGCACGGCGGCGGTGCGGCTGGCTCCCTGCCCGCGCCCACTTTACCGGCCCTGCTCATCCCGCTGGAGTCGACCTCGGCGGGCGCGCTGGCCGCGGGCGCGGCCGCCTGGGCCGCCTTTGGGGCCAAGCCGGCCTCCCGCTTCTCGGCCGCCCTTCAGCGCCCGCCGCCCGGGTTCGAGGGCGCGGCGGTGGAGGGCGCAGTACGCAACCACCTGGCCTCCCTGGCGCCGATCAAGCCCAAAGCCTTCCGGTCGGCCCTGGTCGTCAGTGCGGGCGGCGGCAATGAGACCCACCTGTCCCTCGCCCGCGCCACCCCGCTCGTCGGCCGCCTGCCGTACCTGCCCCTCTCCATCGGGCGGGCGCCGCGCGTCGGCTTTGCCTTTGCCGGGCAGGGCGCCCTGGCGCCCGGCGCGGGGGACCAGCAGTACGGCGCCCTGCCGTCCTTCCGGGCGGCCGCGCACGAGTTCAGTGCGGTGTACGCGGCCACGACGGCCGGGTCCGGGTCCGTCGTCACCCTGTTGCACCCGGACTGCGGGTCGGCGACGCTGCCCTGGCACGATGCGGACGCGGGCGGCGCGCCGCCCACTTCCAGCTCGGACGTCCGCCTCGCCCTGCCGGCCTCCACCCTGCTCCAGTTCGCGACGTTCAAGGCCCTGGCGGCTGCCGGCCTGGAGGTGGCTTGTGCTGCGGGCCACTCCGCGGGCGAGGCCCTGGCCGCGCATGCAGCGAGGCTGCTGACCCTGGGCCAGCTCGCCCAGGCCATCGCCGCACGCGCGGCCGCGATGGCGGGCATGCCGGCCGGCGGCGGCATGGCTGCTTTGACGGGGCCGGAGGAAGCCATCACCAACCTTCTGGCCGCCCAGCCGGCATTTCACGTCGCCGCCGTCAACGACGACGGCCAGGTCACGGTCGGCGGGCCTGCGGAGTCCTTGGAAGCCCTGCTCGCGGCCGCGCCGGCCGCGGGCGTGCGCGGCACGCGCCTGCGGGTGGCCTATGCGTTCCACGGCCCGGACGTCGAGGCCGTGCGCCCGGCGTTTTTCGCAACCCTGGCGTCGGTGGGCTGGGTGGACGCAGACGCGCCGGTCGTGGCCGCGGATGGCAGCAGCGCCTTCCTGTCCAGCACGGACGGCGTCGGCAGTGCGCCTTTCCGCCTGGACGCCGCGCATTGGTGGGCCAACATGCGGACGGCCGTGCAGTGGTCCGGTGCGGCGTCCCGCCTGGCGGCGTCTGCTGACCTGGTCCTGGAGTGCTCGCCCCGCGCGACGCTCGCGCCGTGCTGGGGCGGCGGCACCGCCACCACCCCCATCTTCCCGACCGCGCGCGCGCCGGGCACGGCCCTGGCCGACACCTTCAAGGCCCTGGCCGAGGCTTGGTGCGCCGGGACGGACCTGGCCTGGCCCGCCCTTCTCAGTGGCCCCGTCCCGGGCGCGCCCATCCTTCCCATCCCGTGGAACCACGAGGTCCGGATCTGCGTGGAGACCGACACCTTTGGCGCGCCGCCCATCCTCAACCACTCGGCCCGCGGCCGGTCGGAGATGCCGCTTAAGCTGGTCGGCAAGGTCGCGCACCTGAATGCAAAACTGCCCGCACAGGAGGACTGGGTCCACCTGCCGGAGCCGGGCAAGGGCGGCGGAAGTGGTGGTGGGGCCGGGCGGGCGCTGCGGCCGACCACGCCGGGGACGGCCCGGCCCGCGCCCGCGGCCGTGTCGCCGCCCTCCCCCGCGGCCGCGGCGGAGGCGCCACCGCCACCGCCGCCGCCGCCCGCGGAACGCGTGGAGATGGCCATCGCCGTTACGCCCGTGCCCACTCCCTCCGCCTTCCCCGCCACCGCGACCGCCTCCTTCTACGTGCCGTCGTACTGCGCCGACCACGTGATCATGGGCAACGCGTGCGTGCCCGGCGTCTCCTACTCGGCCTGGGCCGCCCAGCTGGCCGTCGCGTCCGGGCTGGCGAGCTCTTCATCCATTCTCTGCATGGAAGGTCTCGTCGTGAAACGCATGCTGGGCGTGGAGCCGTCCTTCACGGGGGACGGATCGCCCGTCCGCCTGGAGCTGGACATCGGGGCGGA
>Ga0315289_10013489_pt1 | contig 11438 bp, 14 predicted proteins | sample YL17G11_40_MG_FD_203452 | JGI IMG/M metagenome (GOLD analysis project Ga0315289, IMG submission 203452) | Sediment microbial communities from Yellowstone Lake, YNP, Wyoming, USA - YL17G11_40 | ecosystem: Environmental > Aquatic > Freshwater > Lake > Sediment | place: USA: Wyoming | collected... | reverse complement strand
GAGCCTCAGGAAAAATATTGACAAGGTAAAGTAAACAATTTAATATAATTTTGTTTACCTAAGTAAACAATATGATGAATCAAGAATTGCTTCTTCAGATCATTGGTGAATGGCTGCACGACACAAACCTCCCCTCACCTGTGCCTCGGGAGAGCCCAGTCATTTCGGTCGAGTCGCTTTCAACGATTCTCGCGATTGTGGGTCCCCGCCGGGCGGGAAAGACGTTCTTCCTGTTACAGCTGATCCGCAATCTGCTCGATTCTGGCCATGCGAATCAAGAAGAAGTTTTATTCGTGGATTTCGAAGACTACAGGCTCAAAGGCTTTGCATCGGTCGACATGGACGGCCTTTTAGCGGCCTTCCAGCAACTCACCGGCCACGAACCTCGGTTCCTCTTTTTCGACGAGGTCCAGCATCTTCCGGAATGGAGCCGCGTGCTCCGAACACTTCACAACCGCCGCCGATACCGCATGGTGATCGCGGGAAGCAACTCCAGTCTCCTAAGCAGTGAGATCGCAACGGAGTTGCGAGGGCGCTACGAGGATGCCCTGCTCCTCCCATTCTCTTTCAGGGAGTTTCTCCGTTTTCAAAACCTTCCATACGATAAAGCGCTTCTACACACGGCTCAGCGGGGTCGCATCATGGCAGCTTTTGACGATTACCTCAGATTTGGGGGGTTTCCAGAAACCTTCTTGCGCGATAGCGTCGCTGAAAAGCGGAAGCTGCTTCAAAACTACTACACGACCCTTTTTTACAAGGATATTCTTGAGCGTCACAACATCAAGGCCCGTACCATCCTGGATCAAATGATGATGGCTCTCTTGAATGGGGCATCGGAGCTTTTTTCTATCTCCACTTTCGAAAAACAGCTTAAGGCCGCTTCCCTTTCTGGTAGCAAGCGAACAATCGCCAACTACTTGCATTTTCTTGAGGAGGCCTTCTTCTTAATTACAAATGAAAAGTTTTCGTATTCGGTCCGAAAACGAATGATGAATCCTCTTAAAGTCTATCTGATGGACACGGGGTTTGGCCTTCTTTCAGGGGCCTTCTCGGAAAATCGCGGCAAGTGGCTCGAGAATATGGTGGCCATTGAGCTTTATCGGCAACAGAAGAGGATGTTTTATTACAAGGAGAACCAGGAGTGCGATTTTGTGGTACAGGAAGGAGGGCGGCCAGCCGAGGCCTGGCAGGTCTGCTGGGAAGTCACTTCGAAGAACGAGAAGCGGGAATTCAAGGGTCTGCTGGAGGCCATGGGCACCCTGAAATTGCGCAGAGGGGGTATCCTGACCCACAACCAGGAGGCCATTCGTTCCTTTGATGGAAAGACCATACGGCTCCTTCCGGTTTGGAAATGGCTATTACTCGGTCCGGAAGGACAGAAGGTATGAACCTGTTGGCATGAATGAATTCGTGTCGGTTTAATGGTTCTACCTCTCTTTGTTTTTCTTAAGCACAGTGCTTCGCAAACAGGTTATCAGGGAGGCGGACACGAATCACGCCTGCCTGCTAATGAGGGTTATGTCTTTACGCTATACGCTATGCTCTATACGCTCTGCGAAATTTGAAGGTAACCATGCCAGCAATTGCATCTCTTGAAGATCTAAAAGCTGCCCAGAAAGAAGGGTTGAGTATTTACGCTATGCGGTAGGCAGTGGGAATAGGTCGAATAGAATGAGTTTTAACTGGGTTGACAATTCCGCAATCCGCATTCGGCAATCCGCATTTGGCATGCCCCAGAACAATTGAAAGGTGAGTGTGGGTAATAAGATAGTCCTTGATGTATGTGAAATATCTCCCCCTTATGGAGTCCGAGAGGAATGATGACCTTTCGCCGAGAGACTGAGTGAGATCGAAATAGGATTATGGAGCATCTAATAGGACTACGAAAGACAATGATGATCTATTAACCTAGCTATATTCCACTTCCTCTTCGATGGGGGAGGGTTGAGGTAGAGGTTGTTGCTGAAACAAGCAGATTTAAGAAAACTGATTAAGAGCGGTGAATCTGAAACGGTTGAGTTCAAGGCATCCTTTGATAAGGAAATCCTTGAGACATCGGCAGCTTTTGCCAATACAAAGGGTGGGGTCATTCTAATCGGTGTTTCTGATAGAGGCGATATAAAAGGAGTTCAGATTGGAAAAGAAACTTTGAGAGACTGGGCAAACCAGATTTCTCAGAGTACTGAACCTCGCATCATTCCTGAAATTGAACTTGGTGAGACAGACAGAAAGAATCTCGCCGCTATCTGGATCAAAGAATTTCCTATTAAACCTGTTTCTGTGAAGGGTAGATGTTTCAGAAGGGTTGGAAATAGCAATAGGGTTATGCAGACGCACGAAATTGCAGAGATGCATTTCCAGTCAACGGGAATGAGTTGGGATAAACTTCCAGCAATGGATGCCTCTATAGGCGATATAGATCTTGAGAAAGTCAAGAGATACATTGAAAGTGCAAAAGATGCTAAAAGAAGGGAAATCGGTAGTGGCGAAAAGTTCCTGCAGGTCCTTGAAAAGCTGGAGTTGATAAAAGATGGGAAGGCTACCTGGGCGGCAACTCTCCTTTTTCATAAATACCCACAACATTTTCTTTCGCAGGCAGTAATACACTGTGGGAAATTCAAAGAAGAGACGATTGTTGTTGATGATAGAATGATTGAAGGCACCGTCATTGAACAGATAGAAGAGGCCATGGACTTCATTCGTAAGAATGTCAATGTAAGATTCGTTATGACAGGCAAACCAGCGAGGGAAGAAGTATGGGATTACCCACTTGAAGCATTGAGAGAGGCGGTCATCAATGCAATATGTCACAGGGACTATACGATTCCCTCTAATACAGAAGTAAGAATATATGATAATGAGTTGATTGTTTGGAACCCAGGTGGATTACCTTTGGGTTTGACGTTAGAGGATCTTTATAGACCACACCCATCTGTCCTGAGGAATAAAGGAATAGGTGGTATTTTCTACGACATGGGTTTGATTGAGCAGTGGGGAAGTGGAATAGATAAGATGCGGAAAGCATGTGTAAAAGCAGGGATTCCTGAACCGAAGTTTGAGGAGCACCAGGGCTTCAGGGTTGTCTTCAGGAAGGATATTTATACAGAGGAATATTTGCAAAAACTTGGCCTGAATGAGCGGCAAATTAAGGCAGTGATGTATGTAAAGCAAAAGAGAGGGATTACCAATAGAGAATACAGGGAAATGTTCAACATCAAAAATAGGATGGCACTTATTGATCTTTCCGATCTTTGTAAGAAACGGATATTGACTCGGGTCGGAAAAACAGGTAGAGGGACAGAATACATTCTAATTGGGCAAACCCGCAATAAACCCGCAATAAACCCGCAATGAGGGTAGGTGGTAGAATTAAAAATATCTTAAAAGAGTCAATTGCATCATGAATGTATCTCAAATGTATCAGTAAGCTTCGTAAGAGATGAAAGAAAGCATGATATTGGGCAAATTGGGCATCAATTGGGCAATAATTGGGCATCACCAAAGGGGTCCATTCAGGCCCGGCTAATTTTAGAGACATGAATGGGTAAAAGGGCTAACAAAGGATTAATAAATAAAGGGCTAAATTTGCATTTTAACTCGGCAAACCCGCAATCAGGGTAGTCGGAGGTAACCATGCCAGCAATTGCATCTCTTGAAGATTTAAAAGCTGCCCAGAAAGAAGGGTTGAGTATTTACGCTATGCGGTAGGCAGTGGGAATAGGTCGAATAGAATGAGTTTTAACTGGGTTGACAATTCCGCATTCTCTCCGAGCCAGAGGGCTCTCCCTCCGGGGCAGAAGCCCCTGTGGGGCGGAGCCTGAGCCGGAGGCCGCATTCGGCAATCCGCATTTGGCATGCTCCGGAACAATTGAAAGGTGAGGGAGGATGAGATTTCTGAAAGGCAAAAATAAGTGAAGGAATTCAATAACCCTCGGATTGGGTGTATTTTCATTTTTTTTCGATTTGGTGTATATAATTAAGAGAAATAAAGAGATAAAATCTATGAAAGAGATCGATCGATATTAATACTTGAGGAGGATGAGGAATGAGAGAAAATCTAATCGTTACCGATCCGGAAATCCTGAATGGAAAGCCCATTGTTAAAGGAACTCGAATATCTGTTGCTCTGATCCTTCAATGTATTGCATCGGGTATGACGAAAGAAGAAATTCTTGGTGGGTACCCAACATTGACTGAAGAAGGATTGGAAGCGGCTTTGGATTTTGCGGCAAGGCAATTCCAGGGGGAGGAAGTCAGATTTTTTGAGAACAGACAATAATGCGATTTCTTGCCAACGAAAATCTTCATATGGGAATCGTTCGAGGACTTCGGCAGGCCAATTATGAAGTCCTGTTTGTTCCAGACCTCGGTCTGGCTGGGCATAAGGATCGTGAGATTCTTGAATATTCTGAGAAAAACGATTTGATTGTAATATCGGGTGATAAGGATTTCGGAGGTCTGACTGAATTTGGGCCTTTATGGGGACGTGGAAAAGTAATCCTCCTCCGCTATCGTTTAATTAACATTCAACGGATAGTCAAAAACATTCTTGAGATACTTGATCGTGAATCTGAAACTCTCGGAAAGGAAAAGGCGATTGTTATTGTTCTTTCAGAGGCTGGATATCGTATCCATAGGCGAGGAGAATTGCCTAAATGATTATTAAAGAGATAATTTTTTTAAATGGAGCCTATTCTTGGAAAGGGAATGGGCTTTTGTTTTGGCCTTACGCCTTACGGTCTAAGGTACGCTATGTTTACCCGCCGAAGGTTGAGTTATACCGCAGGTGGGCGCTCTGCGAAATTTGAAGGTAACTATGCCAGCAATTGCATCTCTTGAAGATCTAAAAGCTGCCCAGAAAGATCTTCTGGAAGCGAAGGACTTGAATGGGTTGAAGGTGGTATTTAAAAAATGGCGGCGAATCGGTTGGAAGAATGTCTGTAAACTATGGCTCGAAGAACGCACCCCAGAACAATTGAAAGGTGAGGGTGGATGAGGTTTTTGAAAGGGAAAATAAGTGGAAGAATTCAACAACGTTTCCCCCCTTTCTTGTCATTTCTCAAAGGAATAGAAAAATGTTGAAAACGGCTTCCTTGATCTCTGTTGAACGAATTGAGCAATCGATACTTCTGATCCGTGGTCAAAAGGTGATGCTTGATCGAGATCTGGCCCAATTATACGGCGTGGAAACTCGTGTCTTGAATCAGGCAGTCCGCAGAAATATAGACCGATTCCCTGAGGATTTCATGTTTCCCTTGACCCGCGAAGAGATTATGAGGATATCACAAATTGTGATATCCTCAGTGCATCCTGGGGTCAAAACGCTGAAATTTTCAAAGAATGTGATGGCCTTTACAGAGCACGGCGTGGCCATGCTATCCGAGGTTGTTTAAAGGCAGGAATATGCCAGTTGAACGAACCAAGAAAGAAGAGACCTTAATTATAAAAGATGTAGGATCGCTGATTATTACGATACGAAATCAGAAAGTTATTGTTGATCGTGATTTGGCAGAGATTTATGGGGTGGAAACACGTCGCCTTAATGAGCAGGTCAAACGCAACCCAGATAGGTTCCCTGAAGATTTTATGTTTCAGCTCACTAAAGAAGAGGCAGATTTCTGGGCCCGTTCAAGATCGCAAATTGCGATCTTGAAACGTGGTAAGAATATCAAATATCTACCGTATGCATTCACTGAGCATGGGACAATCATGGCAGCCAATGTTCTGAACAGCCCCCAAGCGGTAAGGATGAGCGTTTTTGTCGTTCGGGCCTTTGTCAAGCTTCGCGAGATGCTGGCAACGCATAAGGAGTTGGCTCACAAGCTGGCTGAGTTGGAGAGAAAACTCCAAAATCATGATGAATCGATACGATCCCTGGTGGTTGCTATCAGGCAACTGATGGCACCGCCAGAACCGGAACCTCCAAAGAAACGAATAGGTTTTCTAGTGGAAGAACCGCATGTGCCCTACAAATCCTCAAAAGGATCTAAAAAGCAGAAAAGACGATGAGTCCTTCTGGTGAACCACATCAGAAATGGAATTCTTGGAATCAATTGATGCAAGAAAAGCCTCAAGCGAAGCAATCCTCAAGTGAAACGGTCCTCGAGCGATAGCGATCCTTGAGCGTAGCGATCACTTAGAGATGGCGCAGGATAGGTTGGAAGAATGTATGTAAGCTGTGGTTACAGGAACGCACCCCAGAACAATTGAAAGGTGAGGGCGGATGAGGTTTCTGAAAGGGAAAAATAAGTGAACGAATTCAGCAACGTCCCCCAAATTTTTAAACGCTTTTGCTGCCCGCGTTGCTGAGATCCGTGGGATAGGGGCAGAACAAACAGCCAGCCGACGACGGCTGGACGACTTGTTTCAATCCTTACTTCACCGTGCTTTTCAAGGGGAACTATGATCGGCAGCCTGCGCAATCATTGGGAGTATACCCCCGTGGAAATATGGGAGCCACTGGCCGCAAATGAGAACTCCCCACCTGATTTATTCAACGACCTTTACGACGCAGCCGACGAATTCCTTGCCTTGCCAACATCGGAAGCCCTGTTAGAGGAGATCAGAAACGACGCCGCCAAGGCCCATGATGTATTTAGTGCCATCAAAGGCCCCGACTTTAGAAACGAAACCGCCTTAGTGGAATTTCTTGATGCTGCTTACGAAGTCATCGTCGATTATGACGTTTCCGGATACACGGAATTCTTCAAGCTTCGCCTACGGGAGTTCATCCGGAAATACAATCTTCGCTACCGTCTCGACGACCCCTTCAAACTGCGCTTCCTGCTGCCAGGCTCTTTTACCAACCTGTATTCCGAACTTCAGCGCCTAAACACTTCAAACGGTCACCTGACCGATCTGCTGCGGGACTTCGAGCACGCCTTCGACCGTTACGCGCGAGCGCAGGACCCATCCGACCTCAAGACCTGTATCGCTAAAGCCAGCAACTATGCGGAGGGGTTAGCATCTGCCACCCATGGACAGCCTGGGACTTTGGGTGTCCTCTGTAACCAAATCGGCGACTGGCCGCATGACAAAGTGAAGGAAGCCCTGCAGAACCTGTACAAGTTCTGCTCTGACTATCCCGGCATCCGCCACGCCGGCAGTCCTAAAGGAATGCGCCGAAACTTGTCGGTGAAGGATTCCACTTTAATCTGCCTTCTTCTATTGGGTTTCGCTGGATATCTGTCTCCAAGTGTTGATGAGCGATCCGTGCTTGGCGTATAGCCATAATTGAAGGAATAGGGGGCGACGCACATTTGTTCATACTTACATAGATCACTTTGAATATGGAAGCAAACCAGCATTGGCGCGGACCTAAATATAACGTTTGGCGAAAGGGGGATGGATTTGTATGCAACACCCTGAATTGCAGGTACTTACGATACGTTTTGTTGGCGAGCAACTAAAAAAGCAAGGATTACCAATCTACGAATTAGGATTGGCGTTTGTAGCCGTTCAAAGAATAGTCAACAAGGCATTCTTAGCACTTAAAAAGCGTCTTGATAAAGGAAGTTTTCCTAACAGGAGGGAGCGTGAGATCCTCGCCCTTCAAATCGCTTGCTACGAAAAAAGATCAGATTTTTTTGCTCTCACCCCATTAATCTTTGATCCAGTAAATCAACAGCTTGTTAAGAAATGTATCGAGTTTGTTCTTTCTGGTATTATTTCGTATGCTATAGGTGAAGTTCTCGATTGCATACGTGGAAAATCTTCGGGGTCAGGCTTGGGATATTGCGATTTGGTGTCATCCATAAAAAAGTTGGCCCTCCCAAATGCGGAATGCGGAGTTCAGAAACAATGTGCAAAGTTCCTATCAACTATTTTCAAGAATCCGAAAAATATAGGCCTAGAACGGTTAGAACTCTGTTAATAGCGGAAGCACTCCCGCCAACAAAGGGCAGATGGAGTCCTATCTTCCCTGGCTTAAGGATCATCAATGGCGCAAGGCCGAGAATGAGTCCCTCGGTCTGATCCTTTGCAGTTTAAAGAAGAAACAGCAGGCGGAGCTTCTTCTTCGTCATGGGCCGCACAAAATGCAGGTATCAGAATACTTAACGAAGCTACCGGATAAGAGGGTTCTCGAGGAGAGGTCCAAATTGTACAGCAGAGTGTTTGAATAAGGCACGGGAGGTTTTCAAAACAAAGGGGGAACAAGATGAGAGTGTTGGGAATCGAGATTATTTCAGCTGACCCCTGTTGGGTTGTACTGGATGGTGACAATCATAGCGGTTCATTAGAAATTATTGAACCGTCCAGACAAAGATTACCCACTTCCGAAATAGACGAGGTTGGGAACCTGCTGCAGCTCAAGCAACTCGTGACAAATACCTTCCGAAATAAAAATATTGAAAAAATTGGTCTCATCCGTGCCGGAAAACAATGTTCGCCTTTGCGCTGCAAAGTCGAGTTCATCATCCAATATGCCTGTAAAGAATTGGGACTCCCATGTCTTTTGGTTCCCCCGCAAACAATTCACGCCGTACGAGAAAGGAAAGTACACCAGGTTACTGGAAGCTCCTTGATTGAGATTTACAATGGAGGAAGTGAAATCGATCCAAGGTATTTGGAGAAGGCAGCCTACTGTGCATGGAGTGTTTTAAATGCCAATTGAATCACAAGAAGTTATCGAAGCATTGGCCCGATTAAATAAGTTCCAACATTACACCGAAATTAGAGAGGGTGCGAACGCATTCGCATACTGTGCACATCACATCCATCTCGACCGTGCAGTATTTTTAAAGGTGATTTACCTAAATCAAGAAGAACAGGATTCAATTTTGAGAGAACCACGCCTTTTGGAAAACGGAGGGGACGTAGTTGAAAATTAACACTTATTACCCTCTACTTCCGTATGGCAATAGCAAAATGGAGGGTCGGACCAAACCAAGCCGTTAAGATGGGTTGAATATCCTGAATTATATGGTCACTTCAAACCACATCAAAATTGTGGGTTCAGGATTGACTTTTATATATTGAGTCAGGGTCTCATATTTTACAAATGAGTCTGCTTGTTAAAGATACAACTTTTGTTGCATTCGATATTGAAACTACTGGCCTGACGCCGGTTATGGATAGGATTATAGAGTTAGGGGCTGTCAAATTTCTCAACGGCAAAACCGTCGATACCTTTCAGAAATTAATTAATCCTGAAGTTCCTATTCCAACAGAAGTCTCTGCTATTAACAGCATTACTGATAAAATGGTTAGAGGGTGCGAAAAAATAGACGATGTTCTTCCGAAATTTATTTCTTTTTTGGGAGAATCTGTTACGGTGGCCCACAACGCACCTTTTGATGTTGGATTTATATATTATGACTTGGCAAGATTGAAAATAAACACATCACATGAAATAATACTTGACACCTGTGCCATGGCAAAACGACTATTTCCAAATCTTTACAGCTATAGACTGGAATCCTTAGTCTCAAGTATGCACATTAGGTCCGAAACACTTCATAGGGCATTAGCCGACGCTAATGTTTGTATGAAAATCTTTTTCAAGTGCCTTGATAAAATAGGTGGCTACGAGCGTTTAACAATACAAGACATTATAGGTATTAGCAACAATGCGATCAGTTTTAAAATTGAAGAATTAATATCTAATGAGAAATTCGACCCATTGAAAAAGGCGCTAATGCAAGGCATCCCGATTGAAATCGTTTACCGGGATATTAAGGGAAGCAGCACAACAAGAATAATTACTCCCTTCATGCTTGAGATGACCCAAGAGACTATCATGGTTGATGCATTTTGCCATCTGCGTCGGGAAAGACGAAGATTTAGACTTGATCGAATAGTTAAATTAAAATTGTAACGATTCGTGGAGATCCTGGGGGCAAACTTGTTGAAGGCTATGGGGTTAGGTCTTGAAACTTGAAACAAGATGATTGCTGAGGCGTTATTTCAGTTTGTAAATAGAAATAATCTATATTAAAGACCTTGCAAGATTCTTATTATCTTGGAATCAATTGATGCCTAAATTAAAGATAACAATATTTGGTAATGCCACAGAACTGTTAATCGGCACATTTCCAAAAGCTGGTGCAGATTGGGTATTGGGATTCTGCGAAGAATTTAAGCCTATGGATATCGAAGAAGTGTGGTATGGAGAATGTTTTTTCCCCGAAGAATGGGCAAAAGGAAAAGACTGGTATGCCCTTGACAATGTTTTTCATGAATTTGGATTTACATTTTGCGATAAGAGTGAAATACAAGAGTTCTTAAATGATGACCTTGAAAGACCTGCAATTAAAGGAATTTACATAAATGGAAAAAGAATAAAAAAGAATCTGAGTAAGATAACTTGTGATTATAAAAAAAGAATAGATTTACCGCGTCTCAATAAAAATGAAGTTTTTGTTTACCACGGTAGTGTTGACATAGTATCAATGGATTATATTATTGATATACATGAGCATTTTCTTGAAAAAAACCTTAAATTACATTTCATAAATTGTTACGAATATGGGTATATGCTGACAGAAATAGACTATGAAGGCAAACAAATGGCAAGAGTTTATAGTGGTTCAAAAATTCAAGTAAAATCTGGTTGGCACAGTCTCAGCCCAGGTGATATGCTAAAAGCCTTTAAATTATTTGAAACTCGGAATTTCTTAGAAACAAAGTTTAAGAAAAAAGGTGGAATCTTTACAAAAAAGTAATTCACAGAGCCAACCAAAAAGTTTGGGGTCAAACCTAAATTTTACATTTTAGAATCGAGGTGTCATCCATAAAAAAGTTGGCCCTGCCCTGAAGCACAGCGCCAAGGGCATAGAGCGAAGCGAACAGGTTAAAGCTCGAAACAAGTTATTAGGTCATTGGGTTATTGGGTCATTCAGAGAAAAAAAGCTCAAAGCTGAAAGATCGAAGCTCAATGTTCCCGTCTATGCTGAAGCTGAGGCGGGCAGGGAAAGCTCAAAGCAGGGCAGTCACTTCTGACTTCATTTTGAAGTCAAGGTTTTCTGCCATTTCTGACTGGCCGGCAAGAAAGACCTTGGTGCCAGGCAACGGTATTTCGGTATTGGCATGGCCTTACCCGTGATGGACTTTGCCATATCCTCGACCTGAAGGACGGGTATGGCACAAATTTCCCTGGCGAAACCTTCCGCGTCCTCAAAGAAAAAGAGAAAAGCGAGAAGGAGGAGAATTGACTCGTAAGGAACTTCTTGAAATCATCGCTGAAGTCCAAACGCCTAAGCTACTTTTTGAACGGACAAAAATATGAAGCAAACAGACCTTGATATCCTTCTTCGAGAAGGAGAGGAGTCAATGTTAGAGTACAAGGAGTCCCTCTCTTCCTCGTTTGCCCGGGATGTTGTTGCCTTCGCCAACAGTTCGGGAGGGAAAATCCTTCTTGGAGTCCGTGACGATGGAACGGTAGTAGGAATACGAGACAGTAATAAGTTACGAGCACAAATCCAGGACATTGCCAGAAA
>Ga0315289_10013488_pt1 | contig 11439 bp, 7 predicted proteins | sample YL17G11_40_MG_FD_203452 | JGI IMG/M metagenome (GOLD analysis project Ga0315289, IMG submission 203452) | Sediment microbial communities from Yellowstone Lake, YNP, Wyoming, USA - YL17G11_40 | ecosystem: Environmental > Aquatic > Freshwater > Lake > Sediment | place: USA: Wyoming | collected... | reverse complement strand
TGGCCTTTCTGTCTGAGGGTTGGAAGCGTTGCAAGTCCTTACCCTACCGATGGTTAGGCCATTTATCTACTAAAAAACACCAAAATTCGATGAAATATGCGGGTCTAAGGCGGCCGCCCCGAGGATGCTTGCTGGTTTACCTGTTGCATCGCAAGCGGGTTTCTTTCGACGCAACGGGCTGAATGTGTTACCCTCCACCCATCTGGCGGCTAAGACTTGCAGTCTGATGTGAAGGTGAACGCATGGCCAGAGTGTCTCGTGAGTTCCAGGTTTTCGTGAAGCCGGCCGGTCCCGTCTGCAACCTGGACTGCCAATACTGTTATTACCTCGACAAGCAAGGGCTGTATCCCCAGGGTGAGTCCTTCCGTATGCCGGACGACTTGGTGGAGGAGTATATCGTCCAGCACGTCCACGCCTGCGGCGAGCCGGAAATCCACTTTTCCTGGCATGGGGGAGAGCCGACCACGCTGGGGCTGGACTATTTCCGTAGGATCGTGACCCTCCAGCGAAAGCACGAGCCTGCCGGTCGCCGCATTTTCAACGGGATACAGACCAACGGGACCCTTCTGGATGACGACTGGTGCCGGTTCCTGGCGGCGGAGGGCTTCGCGGTCGGGATCAGCATAGACGGCCCGCCGGAAATGCACGACCGATACCGCCGAACGAAAGACGGCCGGCCGGTCCATGAGCAAGCGATGCGGGGCTATCGGCTCCTGCAGCAGCACCAAGTTCCCTGTGAAATCCTGTGCGTGGTCGGCGCGCATAACGTGGAATTCCCGTCCGAGGTTTACCGGTTCTTGCGGCAGTTGGAAGCCCCATACCTGAGTTTCCTTCCTCTGGTCGAGCGGCGGCCGGAGGCTGCGGACGGCGTGAGCGAGCGCACGGTGCCGTCGGAGGCCTGGGGCGCCTTTCTCTGTGCCATCTTCGACGAGTGGGTGGCGCGGGATATCGGGCGGGTGAAAGTTCAGATCTTCGAGGAGGTGGTCCGGCCGGCCTTCAAGCAGGAGCACACGTTGTGCGTCTTCAAGGAGGTTTGTGGCGGCGTTCCCGTGGTCGAGCACAATGGAGACTTCCATTGCTGCGACCACTTTGCCGATGGCGAACACCGTGTGGGGAACATCCGGGAGACGCCGCTCGCAAAGTTGCTGGACAGTCCTGCGCAACAGGCGTTCGGGCGGGCCAAGCAGGATACGCTGCCGCGCTGCTGTCAGGTCTGTGAGGTCCGGGCCATGTGCAATGGCGAGTGTCCCAAAAACCGCTTTCTCCAGACCCCGGACGGCGAGCCGGGATTGAACTACCTGTGCGCCGGCTACAAACGATTCTTCACCCACTGCGGGCCGTTCGTTACAGAGGTCGCGGCCTTGTGGCGTCGAACGCAACCGCCGCCGATGCCGGCCGTGGCGTCTGAGACCGGACTTCGCATCGGCCGGAACGACCCCTGCCCCTGTGGCAGCGGCCGGAAGTACAAGAACTGCTGCCTAAAAAAGTGACCGTCACGTCTGGAGCTTCTCTTTGAAGAACGCGATCGTGCGTTTCCAGGCTAGCTCGGCGGCCTCCTTGTTATACCGGTCCGGGCTGGTGTCGTTGTTGAACGCGTGCCCCGCCCCCTCATAGACATAGATCTTGTACTCGACCTTCGCCTTCTTGAGGGCCTCTTCGAACGCCGGAATGCCGCGATTGATTCGCTCATCGGAGCCCGCATAATGAAGAAGCAGGGCGGCCTTGATCTTTGCCACGTCTGCCGAAGCCGACTGCGCGCCGTAGTAGGGGACGGCCGCCAGCAGATCCGGGGAGCGCACGGCCACCTGGTTGGTCATGCCTCCGCCCCAGCAGAAACCGGTGCATCCCACCTTGCCTGTGGAGAGCGGATGGGTCTTGAGGTACTGGACCGCCGCCACGAAATTCCGGGCCGTCGCTTCGTTGTCCAGCTTTCCGAAGAGAGACCGGACCTGGTCGGGATCTTCGGGAGTCCCTCCCAGCGGCGAAAGGGCGTCGGGGGCGAGCGTCAGAAACCCCTCCAAGGCCATGCGCCGGGCCACATCCTGGATGTGGGGCGTGAGACCGCGATTCTCATGGATCACGATCACTACAGGCCGCTTCTTTTCCTCTTTTTGCCGCGCCAGATAGGCGCGCAGATCACCCGCCGGGGCGGGGTATCGAATCCATTCCGTGTGATGGCGTGGGTCGTCCTTGGGAACGATGTCGGCGTGGGCCCGGAGCGTGGGCAGCAGGGCGAAGGCCACCGCCGCACCACCGACGAGATCGACCGCTCCTGTGACGAATTCCCGGCGTCCCACCAAGCGGCCGGGGCCTGCACCGCATGAGTCAGTCCGTCGCGTGTTCATGATCCACTCTCCTTTCTCCAAACACCGATCTATTTCTGAACATCCTCGGCTCCAATTGGAATGAATCCTGTGGCTCGTGTCAAGCAGCGAGAAAGACGATGGCGGACCGGCGGTCGGGGAGATTGCCCTGATGAGTCTTGACGAGCAACTCCGACAATGGCACCGAACCATAGGTGGGATCAGCCCGGAGCATTGCTCGGTCTTGACATTAGATGCAGAATCCTGGTACTATAAGAGGAACATCGTGTAGGAGGACTGTCCATGACATCAGATCGAAGAGCCCGGAGCGACACACCCGACGAATTTGCGAGGACTTATCTGGATCGTCGCGGATTCCTCAAGCAGGTGGCGCTGCTCTCCGGCGGTACGGCGGCGGCCTCGGCCTGGCTGGCGCGATGGGGGAGCAACATCGCGCGGGGCGAATTCGTTCCGAAGGACGACCCCCGCCTTGAGGTAGGCTATATCACCTACCCCGGGGAAACGGGCGATATCCGGGCCTACGCCGCTCGGCCGAAGGGCCAGGAGCCGTGTCCGGCGATTGTCATTGTCCACGAGAATCAGGGCTTGCAGCCGCATTTTGAAGACGTGGCGCGGCGCTTCGCCCTGGAGGGATTTCATGCGATCGCGGCCGATGCGCTGTCGCCCGTGGGGGGAACTCCCCCCGGCAGCACCAGTCAGGCGACCTCGCTGCTCAATTCGCTGAACTACCAGGCGACGGTCAAGAATTTCGTGGCGGCGGTGCAATACCTCAAGACGCATCCGCTCACGACCGGAAAAGTCGGATGCACGGGTTTCTGCTGGGGCGGGGCCATGACGAACCAGGTCGCCGTCAACGCGCCGGATCTGGCGGCGGCAGTCCCGTTCTACGGCGCGGCGCCGGCCGCGGCGGACGTGCCGAAGATCAAGGCGGCCCTGCTCTGCCACTACGGCGCCCTCGACAACAACATCAATGCCGGCATCGTAGCCTACGAAGCCGCGCTCAAGGCCGCCGGCATCGACTACGGAATCTATGTCCACAAAGGGGCCGGCCATGCCTTCTTCAATGAGACCAAGACGTCCTACAACAAGGCCGCGGCGGAACTGGCCTGGCGGCTGACCCTGGCATTCTTCCAGGTAAAGCTCAAGGACGACAGCCTGGCCGCCCACTACCGGCTGGATGAGACCGGGGGCAGCGCCGCCAAAGACAGCGCCGGCGGCCACGACGGCGTGCTGCATGGCGAGCCGCTCTGGCAGCCAGGTGGCGGCAAAACACAGGGGGCCATCCAATTGGACGGGCTCGATGATCACATCAGCACCGGTTTTGTCCTGGACCCGGCGGCCGGGCCGTTCAGCGCCTTTGCCTGGATCAAGGGCGGAGCGCCGGGACAGGTGATCGTCTCCCAGGCGGGCGGTGCGAACTGGCTTTCGATCGACGCCGAGGGAAAGCTCATGACCGGCCTGTCGCGACCGGCCGGCGGCCGGCAAGGCGCAGCGCCTCTCGTGTCCCAGTCCGTCGTCGTTGATGGCGGTTGGCATCGGGTCGGCGTAGTCTGGAGCGGCACGACCAGGGCCCTGTATGCGGATGACGTTCTCGTCGGCGAAGACGCCCAATCGGGCCTCGCCGGTTCCAGTGGTGGTCTGAACTTTGGCTGCGGGGCGAGCCTCGAACCCGGCACGTTCTTCTCCGGCCTGATTGACGACGTGCGCATCTACACCCGGGCGGTGAAGCAATAGCACCTGTCACGCACCCTCAGCGGAGGGACAGGACGTCTTCGGGTCGGTGTTCGGGCTCCGGCGGCGCCGGGATGGGCGGCAGCTCCGGTTGCACCCTCTGCACCGGTCGGCCGCTCAGGAGCGCCTTGAGGTCCGCCGGGATGAACTCGGCCAGGAAGCTGTTCGAGTGGTAGACGGTGAGCAGCTTCTCGAGTACCAGGATGACCAGGACTATCGGGAAGGTCGCCATCGCCTCCGCATCGCCGAGCAATCCGGCGAAGAGGACCACCAGGGTGAGGATCACGAGATAGGACTCCCCCAGGGCGTCCCCGATCCCTAGGAAAGGATGGCCGGTGTAAAAGTACCCGCCGCCCGGCAGGAACACGGAGCGTGTCAACGCTTTCCCCTTGTTCTTGAATTCGAGTCCGCAGAAGGGGCACGCCACGGCGCGGGCGGGCAGAACCTCCGTGCAATTCGGGCACAGGTGGTTCCGCTGCGGATTCTCGCTGCGCCGGTCGGACTCGCCGGTCGAGAACTGGAAGCGCTTGATAATCGCGCGGTCCCCGCTCGAGATGCAGGCGAATCGGTCTTTCTTGCCGGTGTGGTACTCCGTCACGAGCCCGGAGCCTTTGACCTGCAGCCGCCGGCAGTCCTGGTACAGAATCTGCGCAACGGACCCCCGGTAGTCGAATTTCCACGTCGTGGGAATGTGGAGCAGACGCTTGTTCGTGAAGACGAACAAGGCCCGTTTGAGCACCGTGACCCAAAGCGCCCCCATCGTCATTTGTTCCAGCGTCGAATAGGGGGAGCAGCCGGTCGTGACGAAGACGATCTTCTCGTCGGCGTCCAGGAAGTTGGCGAGAAAACCCAGTTTCTGTAGCAGTTTCGTTTTGTTTTTCTCGATGCCCGGCTTGTAGACGCCTTTGTGGTTGGAGAAGAGAATGCTGGTGTCCACGGGCAGTCCGAATATCGGACGATCGGCCGGTGCGGCTTCGACTTTCTGCTCGGCGTGCATACGATAAACCTCCCGAATGTGATGGAACAAAAGACGGAGATTTATCGGCAGATTCGCCTCGCTCCTTCACCGCACGTCGCACAAAGTGACGGCCTGCCGGAGGCCCTCTAGCGGGTCGCGCGTCGGGATGAATTTACTGCATCGTGGCCGTCTCGGACCGCTTGTCTATCTCGGCCTTGAGTGCAGGTTGCGTGTGATTCGCCAACCTCACCAAGGTTCGCCGGCCGGGGCCGCGCGGAGGGTGACCGTGGCGACGGTTATGGGGCCGCCCGAAGAAACGGCGGGGAAATGGACGTTCTGTCCCCGGATGCAGATCTCCACCTCGGCCTCGCCCGGTCCGACCACGTCCGGAACCACCGACCCGCTCCACACCCCATACGAAGGGGACGTGGGCGTCACGACGACGCTCAGACGCGCCCGGAAGTTCAGTTCGATCAAGGTCGTCACACACCCGGAATACGTGTGAGCAGGATCGGGCGAATCGAAGTCCGGCGTCAGGGGCACCAGATTCCCGCCGATGTCGACGAAGACGTCGCCGGGCAGGATCGGCTCCGGCTCCGAACCGCTCGGTCGCCATGGCTCTTGCGCCAGCAGGTTGGGGTATTCCTTCCACGGGACCAGTCCCTCGCGCAGGGCAATGGCGGCCGCCCACCTCGACAGGTCCTGACTGAGACCGGTTTGGATTCGATCTCTCAGCCAAGCCTCGTCCTGCGCGGTGAGTCTCACCGGCTCCTCGTCCGTGCTGGAGACGATGTCGCCGACCGTCCAGTGTTCCTCCTGATCGATGCTTCTCTTCACGGGATCGCTCAGGTAGGTTCCGAACGACATCATGGTGACGATCGTGCCCTCCGGCCCGCCCAGCAGCGCGAGGTGATTATCGTCCAGTCTCCGGACCTTGAACCGGTCGGCGACCAGAACGCTCTCGATCCGGTCAAAAAGGAGGTCCTCGGGCTCGGATTCCGCGTACTTGAGCCGGTAGGAGCGGTACGGCACGAAGGCGCCCACCTGACCCTCATTCGACCAGGGATGCAACCCGACGCTGAACTGCACTTCCTTCCAGCCGAAGAAGTTGGGATCCGTGTACTCGCGCTTCTTCTTCTCGCCCTTCAGTTCCTTGCCGGGTTTGACCGTTCGGCCGGGTTTGCCGGGCGTGACGTTCTCCGGCAAAGGGCCCGTGGCGACGTACCGTACGCCGGGCCACGTAATCACATACAGCTTCAACTTGGAATGCCACGCTCCGGCGTCCACCTGATCGACGCCGGTGAAGCGAATCCGATACCAGTTCTGGTTTTGCCGGTTCGTCTGCGACGACTGGTAATACGTGACGCTGACGTGGGAACTGCCGGCGACCGCGCCATTGATCGCTCCGGCGATCTTCTGGGCGATGGAATCCGTGTTGTCCGTCTTCACCAGGGGGATGGTCACCTGTGTCTTCCGGCCGCACTTGGAGCACCGCCAGGAGATCTGCACGGGGAAATTGGCGTCCAGGATTCCCTGGGTGCCGCCCCCCGAGCACATGCTCTGAAAGAGGATGTCGGCGGTATTGCTGTCGGCCGGAGCCTGCGGGCCCCCACCTGCCCCCGCCCAGGCCGGAAGAGCCAGGGTGAGGCCGGCGAACCACACGCCGGCCAGAAGGGTGACGGTGAGACGCAGGTCTTTCGTTGTCGACGCGATTCGGCTCATGGGATTCCTCCTTTCTGAAGGTACCGACGCAGGCTTCGCCCACTCTGGTGCGACCCCTGCGCCTCAAGATGAAACTCAGAGTCCTGGGCATGTTGTGCCCAACTCTGCCTGATCGCGAACGACCGGAATCGGATGGCGTGATGAACTAATGAAAATCATACCGTCCGGATAACCAATGTCAAGTACGAATTCTCTTGGAAAACGATTCGGGGACGAGCCTGAGAGGGTGTGTGAGAAGTGGCACGGGCATCCCGCCCGTGAGCCCTTGTGGCATCGGCATCCTGCCGATGATTCATGGGCTGGAAGCCCATGCCACAAAGAACCGGCTTCTCACATACCCTCTGAGACCATCCGCTGAAGGATGGGGATCACACGTCGCACAGCGTGACAGCCTGCCGGAGACCCTCCAGCGGGTCGCGCGTCGGGATGAATTCGTGGCCCACGTAGCCGCTGTAGCCGCTGCGGGCGATCTCCTCCATGATCGGGCGATAGTTGATCTCCTGCCGGTCGTCCAGTTCCCGGCGGCCGGGGTTGCCGGCGGTGTGATAGTGCCCGATGTAGTCTTTGTACTGCCGGATGCGGGCGATGATGTCCCCGTCCATAATCTGCACGTGGAAGATGTCGAACAGCAGTTTCATCCGGGGCGAGCCCACCTGCCGGACGATCTTCATGCAATAGTCCGTATGGTCGCCCTGGTAGCCGGGGACGCCCACCATATCGACCGCCACGCGGCTGTTCAGCACCTCCAGGCAGAGGTTGACCTTCTGCTTTTCCGCATAGCTCATGATCTTCTTATATCCGGCGACGCAATTCCTGATACCCTCCTCCGGCCCGATCCCCTCCGCCAACCCGGTAAACGTGATCACATTGGGGAACCCCGCATCCCCGCACGCTTCAATGCTCTCCCGCAGCTTGCCCAGACACATCTCGTGGTATTGCGGGTTGTTCATGCCTTTGTCGAACCAGTGACTATTGGCAATGGCACAGACCAGTCCATATTTCTTGAGCGTGGCCCAATCCTTCGGCTCGACCAACTCGACGCTCCGGCACCCCAGCTCCCGCGCCACCTGGCAGGTCTTCTCGATACTCCAGTACTTCTGCACGCACCAGTAGGCGATGGACTGCCTGATCCGCCCCGCGCCAGCGGCCCGCTCCCGGCCGGAAGTCCCGACTCCGCCAGCCATCAGGCCGGCCCCTGAACCCGCCATCACCCGCAGCACCTTCCGACGACTGACCTGTCTCCCGATATTCCCCTGATTGTTGCCTGCCATATTCATCTCCCACGTTTCCTGGAGGCTCGCCTCGGCCACGCCCTCTCCTTCCTTCGCTCGATCCAGTACGCAGAGGCTCCTTCGACAATCCCTGACGCTATCTCGTTCCGCTGGCCTCCCGGTCAAATCCTCACTGGAAAAAGCGGATAGTCGGGCTCTGGGAACTCCTTCATGTCCGGCGGGAGGATTCGCACATCAAGAGGAATGAAGATGATCATATCCAGGAGTTGAAGTCGAAAAGCGTCGAATTCATCAAACTGGCGTACCGAAAGGTTTACGCCGTCTACCCAGTCCTTCATACTGGCTCCGTTGCGAAACTTCGAGAAAAGGACCGCGTACCTTTACTTTCCCCGGATAAGCAAACCTCGAAAAGAACTGTGTACCTTTAATTCCCCCCTATGCAAGACCGAGTCTGGCAGCCAACTCCTTCAGTCCGTGTTCGAGGCCTGGTTTAAGGTTTCTCTTGAAGAGCCTATCTATGATCTCTTTGGCTTTGTACACGTACCACTCTGATCGTGTCGACTCTAAATAGATCAGCAATTTCGCCACTGAATCCGGCTGTTGCTCCGGCAGTTCACTCTTGTTTAGCCAATACATCAACGCGGTGTCTCGAATCGGAGTAGGTGTCATACGAACAGCCAGATCAACCGCCTCGGGAAACACGGCTGTCAAATGAGGCAGCCAATCAAGCATCCCTTTGACCTCGTCTGATCCAAGGGCCATAGGTACGCCATCGAGCCGATTCTGCCAGTATTGCTTGAGCCAACGCTGCCACCACTCCTTTTGGCGAGGGTGCTCCATGTCACGCAGAAATTGCTTGACGTGAGAGGCAAACAGGTTCCCCGCCTCTCTTCCACCTTTGGTAAGGAGTTCAGGAACCCATCTATCAGCGGGGTCGCCTACGAAGAAGCCAAGGGCGTAGGTATAGTACTCGACAAAACGATCCCCACGACCCGCAAGGTCGGCGTCCAGACGCCCAACTGCTTTGAGAAACATGGGCGTCATGGCGTCAACAACCGGTGGATCAAGCCGCCCCCATGCCAGGAAACCATCCCAGGCTGCCTGGAAATCGGCCATTCCATTGTCCGGATCAAATAGCGGCAACAGACGTGATCGCGTCCATGCCTCATCGCTCGCCAATAGAAACGCGAACTGACTTGCGAGTATCGACCGTCCTAGCCTGCCTGCTAACGATTGATCCTCTGCTATGCCCGACAATGCTTGGCGATACTCGTCGTTCAGAATCGTGGGTACGGGGTCTTGATGCTTCCGCCATAGCGAGAGACTCTCTACCCAGAATTGAGCCAGGACACCAGCGGGTCTAATAATGGCTAGGTTCAGCCAATCATCGTGGTTGTCGGCCTGCTCACTGCGGTCAAGCACAGGCCACAGAGTTGTGGCTACAGAGTTTGCCCTGGGGAGCAATGTGAGGGTATAAGGGCTCCCGCCGTTCTTCACCAATGATTGGAGTACGTCGGCGATCCCACGAGCATGAGCTCCATATAGCTCCCATGTGTCTGCCCAGTTGAGCACTTGCGTCGCTTGGCTCTCGTCAAGTTCCATTTCCGGCCAAGCTTGCAGGAGGCCATCCCAGAGATCGGCGTGCCACTTGTTCTCCCTGGCCAAGCTATCTGCAAGATTGAATCCCCACTTCAGGTTGGATTTTGCAGCCTCCTTGACGATGGAGATCAGGTCCCATCGGCCACCTACCCCGGAATCCGAAGGTTGAAAGGATAGCAGTTCCTCAAGCCATTCGCCGGGTGGCTTTGCCAGCAGGTCTTCAACGCTCCAGGGGCACCCGCGATCGGAGCCACCTTCGGTTATCAAGTGCGTCAGGTCTGGATGCTCGTGTGCCGCCCAATTGGGGCACCTCGTCGACACACTGTCCAAGGCTTGCTTGGCGAGGTCACACTGGGGGGCAGCGGTATGGATCCAATGGAGCCAGTCAAAATGATTCCGCGTTGTGTGTCGTTCTTTGTCGGGGTCTTCTTCATGTGGCCACTGGAATGTCAACACCGCTTCAATGATCTTCTTACGGCAATCCGGAGTCGCCCCAGGATATGCAGAGGCGACCAGCCGGTATATCTCGTGGTGTGCTTCCATGTCATGCAATCCACCGTGAGTCAGCAGCCACTCAAGTTTCTCATCGGGCGAGATGTCTGCGCGTGGGTTGGTCGCACATACCGCCAGACGGCGCAGAATGGGAACCTGCGAACCAGAAAGGTACTCACACCATCGTGATGCCGTGACAATCCTGTTGCCAACAAGCCATTCGAGGGAATCTCTCGCCGCATCAATCAACACATCGAAGACTCCCGGGTATCTATCCTGGTCGTGAGGCTCAATGGCTGACCGCCGCCAACTCATGGGATCCCATCGCGGACTGGCCTTCTGCCAAGCTCGCAGCGTGAAATGGTAGGATTCCACCCGCCGGACAACCTGGACCAGCAACCGTTCTACAATGTGTTCAAGATGTGGCTTCAGCCCCTTCTCCCAGATCTCCCTGGCCGCGTGATGGTCGGCGAGCGGTGTGATGTCCACATCAACCCTGTCTCTCGGCTCTGTTCCGTCCTCCCGCGGCCACGCAAAGCCAGGCTTCAGTTGGAGGTTTCCTCGCATCATGGTATCGAAGATATCGAGAAGACTTGCTACGTCTCCCTGTTTTATGCAGCGTTCGCCCAGCCACAACAGCATGTCCTCCGAGCCAACCGGAAAGGTCTCAAGGAGCAACGATATCCAACGCGAGAAGAGTGGGCCGTCGACCTGCTGCCCTTCCTGCAAGGCAATCTCCCACGCCAAAGCGTTCCAGAGAGTCGGATTCACGTGCATCCTGTGCTTTGCCATCAGAAGGAAGAACTCATCGGAGTGGTGGGCGAGAAAATGCTTGGCAAGCCAAGTCGCCAGTAACTCATCTTGCTTGGTTGGCTGGCCATCGCCAAACAGGGCATCCAAGTGCTTGCGACCGTCAAGCCAAGTGATCCACTCAGGCGAGGATGCGGCCTTTGTGAAGAAGCGAGTCTTCGGGACGTCCGTAAGGGCGTCCTCAATGATATCCACTGCCTCCCCGTCCACAGGCGGAGGTTTGCTGGCAAAGTCTGTAATCTCTCGCTGCCAATCCAGAATGCTACGACCGACAATATCAGCGAACCGCCCGACGCCTTCGTAGAGCGAACTATGGTCGTCCTTGCTGGCCTGAGGATAGGTGATCGGCTCAATGCCTAATACCTTCCACCGCTGCAAACCCTCGGTATCGGGCGTCAGCGCAAAACGAGCTGCCTCGCTTTCCGGGATGGCACGTGCCAAGTAGCTCACAATCACGTCATTGTGACTGTACCCAACGAAGAGCACCGTCCAATGGCGAAACAGGTCGACCAGAAACCGTCTCGCCCATCCTTCAGTCAAGTAGGCACGCCCGAAGTCCGCGTCTGTGAGC
>Ga0315289_10013487_pt1 | contig 11439 bp, 12 predicted proteins | sample YL17G11_40_MG_FD_203452 | JGI IMG/M metagenome (GOLD analysis project Ga0315289, IMG submission 203452) | Sediment microbial communities from Yellowstone Lake, YNP, Wyoming, USA - YL17G11_40 | ecosystem: Environmental > Aquatic > Freshwater > Lake > Sediment | place: USA: Wyoming | collected... | reverse complement strand
ACGGGCAGATATGGCATTCACTGCTTGGAAAGCGTCGCTTCGCTCCGGCTGCCGGTGGAAACTTTAGACCGGAATGACTGGAAACTTTGGAGCGTTATAGGTGGAAACTTTCAGCGGAATAGGCAGCGTTTTTCATCTGCCTTCTAATACTTTGATAATCTAAACATATTTCTTGACATAAATACTACCCTGTGATAAATAGTTTTACCTTTTTTGCACATATTTTTTCTTAATTGATGAGGTTTCAGGATGATTGAAGTAAGAATACATGGAAGAGGTGGACAGGGGGCAGTTACCTCGGCTGAACTCATAGCCCTGGCAGCAATTGCTGAGGGTAAATACGCTCAAGCATTCCCCAGTTTCGGGCCGGAAAGGAGAGGAGCTCCCGTGCTTGCCTTTATCCGGACCAGCGACCAGCCTATACGGGTTCGTTCAGGGATTTTAAAGCCTGACGTAGTGGTGGTGCTTGATGAGCCGCTCATTATTGTAGGCAATGCCCTGTCCGGGCTGAAAAAGGACGGAACGATCATCATCAACACTCAGAAGAGTATTCAAGAGATCAAGGAGCAGTACAATATCACAGCCAAAGTGGCTGTGGTGAATGCTACCAAAATAGCCAGAGAGGTGCTGGGGCTGCCCATAACCAACACCACCATGCTGGGCGCCCTGGTGAAGGTAACCGGTATCGTACAGATAGAATCTCTCGTCTCGCCGTTAAAGCACCGATTCGGGAGGATCGCTGAAAAGAACATCAATGTCTGCCGCAGGGCATACGAAGAAACTGTTATGGAGGCATAAAGTACATTGGCTAAACCTGAACATGAAATAACATGGAAAGACCTTGAAGTAGGATGTATTGTCACTGAGCCGGGAAACGCCAGCCAGTACCAGACTGGCGACTGGAGGTCACAACGTCCCATCCTGGACAAGGAGAGGTGTATCCAGTGCGGAATCTGCTACCTCTTCTGTCCGGAACCCTGCGTCAAACAGGATGAAGAGAAATACTTTGTAGCTGACCTCTTCTATTGCAAGGGCTGCGGGATCTGTGCCCGTGAGTGCCCGATGGGCGCCATCAAAATGGTAGAGGAAGGTGCATAATGGGAAAACGGCTTGGAATTGAAGTATCCTTTGCCATAGCTGAAGCAGCAAAGCTTGCCAACAGCGATGTAATCGCAGCCTATCCTATCACGCCTCAGACGCATATCGTGGAAAGGCTGGCGGAGATGGTCTCTGATGGAGAGCTTGATGCCCAGTTCATCTGCGTAGAATCAGAGCACTCAGCCATGAGCGCCTGCCTCGGCTCCTGTGCTGTCGGGGCAAGAACCTTCACCGCCACTGCCGGACAGGGTCTGGAACTGATGCACGAAGTCCTCTACGTGGCGGCATCATCCCGCCTGCCCATCGTGATGGCAGTGGCCAACCGTGCCATCTCCGGCCCCTTGAATGTCTGGGGTGACCACTCAGATGTGATGGCAACCCGGGACTGCGGCTGGATCCAGATCTTTGCTGAAAACGGTCAGGAGGCCTTTGACCTTACCCTCTGCTCCTTCCGGATTGCTGAAGACCCAAAAGTGCTTATCCCCACGATGATCCACATAGACGGCTTCCACCTTTCACACATGGTGGAACCTCTCTACCTCCTGGATCAAGAAGAAGTAGATAAGTTCCTTCCTCCTTTCAAGTACCCTTTCCCTCTGGATCCTGACCACCCGATAACCATGGGCGCTTTTGCTCCCCCTGTTCTCTATACGGAAGCGAGGAAGGCTCAGGAAGAGGCGCTCCAGGCAAGCAGAGAAACAATCCGCGCCTGCCTTGAAGAATTCGCCCGGCTGTTTGGTCGCCGGTACTCCTTCGTGGAGAACTACCGCTCGGAAGACGCTAAGATCCTGCTCCTGACCATGGGGAGCTTCAGCGAGACTGCCATGACAGCTATTGATGCACTGAGAAACCAGGGGATAAAGGTCGGCCTCATCCACCCGCGTCTCTGGAGACCCTTCCCCTTTGAAGAATTGAGGAAAGGTGTTTCCCAGGCAAAAATCCTGGTGGTATTTGACCGCTGTCTCTCCTATGGAGGTCCTGGCGGACCTGTTGCCTCAGAGGTGAAATCAGCTCTCTACGGAGAAAAGAACCGGCCGGAGGTGGTGAGTTTCGTGGGAGGGCTGGGAGGCCGCGATGTTACTCCTGAGGAATTTGAGCAGGTCGTAAAGCGAGGGATAGAACGGGTGGAAAAGGGAATACGGAAAGAATATGAAATGATTGGAGTGAGAGAGTAATGGAAAGATTTGATATCTATGTTCCCCGGGCACTTCCCACCAAAGAGTATTTTGCCCCGGGGCATCGGGCCTGCATCGGATGCGGAGAGGCATTAGCTGTCAGGCTGGTATGCAAAGCCCTGGGAAGGAATGTCATTATTGCGAATGCCACCGGCTGCATGGAAATCGTATCCTCGCCCCTTCCAACCACGTCCTGGAGGGTCCCCTGGATTCATACCCTTTTTGAGAATACCGCCGCTGTGGCTTCGGGCGTAGAGTCGGGACTCAAGGCGCTCATGCGAAAGGGGAAAATTGCACAACGGAAAATCAAGGTAGTCGCAATGGCCGGGGATGGCGGAACCAGCGACATCGGGCTTCAGGCTCTATCCGGCGCCCTGGAGAGAGGCCATAATTTCGTCTTCTGCTGCTTTGATAATGAGGCTTATATGAATACCGGGATCCAGCGCTCCAGTGCTACGCCCTACGGCGCCATGACCACTACCTCACCGCCCGGCAAAGTGAGCATCGGTCAGACTACCTTTAAAAAGGATATGCCCAAGATTGCGGCTGCGCACAATATCCCCTATGTTGCAACTGCATCTCCCAGTTACCCCTTTGACCTAACAGAGAAGGTGAAGAGGGCGATAGAAACTGAAGGGCCCTGCTATCTCCATATCCTGTCTGTCTGCCCTACCGGCTGGAGATCAGCTACCAATCTCTCTATTCAGCTTGGCCGTCTGGCAGTAGAAACCGGCGTGTTTCCACTCTACGAAGTGGTGCGGGGGCAATATAAACTGAGCTTCGATCCACCGCAACTAAGGCCGGTGATAGAATACCTGAAACCGCAGGGAAGGTTCAGACACCTGTCAGAAAATGACATCAAGAAGATTCAGGAAAAGGTGATCAAGGACTACCTTGATTTGAAGGAAAAGGCACGAGGGTAACTGATGGACACGAAAGATAAAGTTGATACAATTATAGAAAAATACAAAAGGGATAAAGGATTTCTGGTTTCTATCCTCCAGGATATTCAGACAGCATACAACTACCTCCCCAGAGAAGCTTTGTATGATGTAAGCGATAACCTGGGAATCCCCATATCTCAGGTTTACGGCGTAGCAACTTTTTACCGGGCATTCAGCCTGATACCGAGGGGACTCCACCTAATTCAAGTATGCCTGGGTACCGCATGCCATGTGAGGGGTGCGCCCAGAGTAATGGAAGCTATTGAACGAAAACTTCAGATCAAAGCAGGTGAAACCACTGCTGATAAAGAATATACCCTGACAACGGTTAACTGTCTTGGGGCATGCGCTCTGGGTCCGGTAGTGGTCATCGATCAGGAATATCACGGTCAGATGAATCAGTCGAAGTCGGATAAACTTTTCGCGTGACAAAAAGAGGCTAAAAAGAAAGATGGAAAAGCTTACATCTGCAGCGCAACTTGAAAGCTTAAGGAAAGAGATCAATAAGAAGCGAGACCCCCATCAGCCCTGTATAACCGTCTGCGGAGGAACCGGCTGTCAGGCCTATGGCTGCCAGAAGGTGGTTGAGGGATTCAAGAAGGAAATTGAGAAACAGAAGCTGGAAAACAAGGTGACTGTCCGCCTCACCGGCTGTCATGGTTTCTGCGAGCGGGGACCCCTCGTGGTTATCCACCCCAAGGGGACCTTCTATCAACAGGTTAAAGTTGAGGACATCCCTGAAATCGTCGATAAGACCATCCTCACGGGAGAACTCATAGAACGGCTCCTCTTTGAGGACCAGGCCACAAAGCAGAAGATGCTCACCGAGGAGGAGATCCCCTTCTATAAAAAGCAGATGAGGCTGATCTTCGGTAACAATGGCAGGATCGACCCCTGTAGTATTGAAGACTACATAGCCCTTGGTGGATATGCAGCGCTGAGCAAGGCCCTCTTCTCAATGAAGCCGGAAGCGATTATCAGCGAAGTGAAAAAGTCAGGATTGCGCGGACGGGGCGGAGGTGGTTTTCCCACAGGCACCAAATGGGAATCCTGCCGCAAGGCAGAGGGCGATCCCAAATACTTTATCTGCAATGCTGACGAGGGAGACCCGGGCGCCTATATGGACAGGAGTTTACTTGAGGGAAACCCTCACAGCGTGCTCGAAGGGATGGTTATTGGAGCGCTTGCCGTCGGTTCTCACGATGGATACATTTACGTTCGTAATGAATATCCCCTTGCGGTGAAGAATGCGGCAACTGCCATAGAACAGGCTGAGCAGTACGGTTTCCTTGGGAAAAACATTTTAGGTTCGGGGCTTGATTTCGAGATCAAGATTAACCGGGGAGGAGGATCTTTTGTCTGCGGAGAATCTTCAGCCCTGTTTGCTTCCATCGAAGGCAGGATCGGCGAGCCCCGGGACAAGTATATCCATGCTACCGATAAAGGTCTCTGGGACAAGCCCACCACGCTGAACAACGTGGAGACCTGGGCAAATGTGCCTTTGATTATCAACAAAGGGGCCGACTGGTACTCAAAGATCGGAACTGAAGGGAGCAAGGGAACCAAGATCTTTTCCCTGGTTGGAAAGATCAATAATACCGGGCTGGTTGAAGTTCCCATGGGGATTACCTTCCGGGAGATCATCTATGAGATCGGGGGAGGCATCCTTAAAGACCGGAAGTTCAAGGCGGTTCAGACCGGCGGCCCATCCGGCGGATGCCTGCCTGAAAAGTTCCTGGACCTGCCTATCGATTTTGATGCCCTTACCGAGGCTGGCTCTATGATGGGTTCCGGCGGCATGATTGTTATGGACGACCGTACCTGCATGGTGGATGTGGCAAGGTATTTTCTGGCATTTCTCGAAGAAGAGTCGTGCGGGAAATGCACCCCGTGCCGGGAAGGATTAAAGAAGATGAAGGCAATCCTTGAGGCCATCTGCGGAGGGAGGGGGAAACAAGGAGATATCGAACTCCTGGAGAGACTATCCCAGGTTCTGATTGACGGTGCCATCTGCGGTCTGGGCAACACCGCCCCTAACCCCGTTCTCACAACCATCAGGTATTTCCGGGATGAATACGAGGTACATATCAACCAGAAAAAATGCCCGGGCGGGGTGTGTAAAGCTCTGATCAAATACAGTATCGATCCTGAGAAGTGCACGGGATGCGGCGCCTGTCTGAAGGTATGCACTGCAGAAGCGGTTACCGGCGAGCGGAAACAGCCTCACGTCATCGATACCAAGAAATGTATCAAGTGCGGTGCCTGCTATGAAGCCTGCAAGTTTGACGCTGTTGTCGTATCATAAGATGAGGAAGATATGATTACATTTACGCTGAATGGAAAAAAGGTTGTGGCAGAGAATGACGCTACCGTCTTGGAGGTTGCCAGGGAACAGGGCATTGATATCCCTACCCTCTGCCATCACGATGATCTTTTGCCCTATGGTGTCTGCCGGGTCTGTGTTGTTGAGATAACCAGGGGGAAGCGGAAGCGAGTAGTCGCCTCCTGTACCTATCAAGCAGAGGAAGGCCTTGTCGTGGATACGCACTCAGAACGGGCACTCAATGTCCGGAAGGGAGTGGCTGAGCTCCTCCTGGCACGGCATCCGAATGTGAAGATCATAAAAGAGCTTGCTGCAAAGCTGGGGATTGCAGAGCCTAACCCGCGCTTCTCTGTCGAAAATGACTACTGCATCCTGTGCGGGATGTGTGTCCGCGCCTGCAGGGAAATTGTAGGGGCACATGCCATCAATTTTGCCGAGAGAGGGGTCACCCGGAGAGTAAGTTCCCCCTTCTCCGAAGCGGCAGGAGACTGTATTGCCTGCGGCACCTGTGTTTATATCTGCCCTACGAAGATCATCACCATGCAGGATGTGGCGGATGGTGGAGCGGTATACCCCGGTGGCCGTGAATCTCTGGGACCAAGAAGGATTATTCACACCTGGAAGGTGAATGCGGAAATGGTTCCTTGCAGGGTCTGCAAACGCCCTTTCACCACGCAAGCTAAGATTGAATTCATGCAAAAACGGGCTCAAGTCCCGGTCCCCATTGAGGAGCTTACCATCTGTCCTACCTGCAAGGGGTAATTTCAGGCAATCGGCAGCAGGCAAAATGCATAAAAAGGGTCAAGTAGCAAGGCGCAATCCGCCTTCGGCGGACAGGGGCGAAGTAGCGAAGGGTCGAAGTTAAAAGTCTCAATTCTACGACCCCATGACCCTACGACCCTATATTTCATGACCCTCGAACCCTTTTAGCTTTGGATATTGACAGAAGCCCCCATATTTACTAAACTATTTATAAGACAACGAAATCTGAGAGGAGTTTAAACCATGGCCCATAAAAAAAGCGGCGGACGTTCACGGAACGGCAGAGACAGTCAAGGCCAGAGGCTCGGCACCAAGCGGTATGACGGTCAACTGGTGAAGGCTGGAAATATCCTGATCAGGCAGGTCGGCACGAGAATTCACCCCGGTAACAATGTGGGGATGGGTAAGGACTTTACCCTCTTTGCCACGATCGCCGGAATTGTGAAATTTGAACGATGGGGAAAGGATAGGAAGAGAGTCAGTGTCTATGCCTCCTGATACGGCATCTCATGCGTTTTGTAGATGAGGTAACCATCACAGTCAGGTCAGGCGATGGCGGGAAAGGCTGTCTCAGTCTTAGAAAAGCCAAGCGCTTGCCCCGGGGAGGGCCGGATGGCGGCGATGGCGGGAAAGGAGGAGACGTAATCCTCAGAGCTGATCCCCAACTCTCCACCCTGGAAAATTTTCTCTCCCAGAAACGTTACCCCGCACCTCACGGCGAATCCGGAAAAAACAGAAATCAGCACGGAAAAGACTCTTCCTCACTCATTCTGTCTGTTCCCCTCGGCACAGCGATTCGAGATGCCCATACCCGTGAAGTGCTTTCCGAAATCATACACGCTGGCCAGGAGTTCGTCGCATTAAAAGGGGGAAGAGGAGGCAAGGGAAATGCTTTCTTTGCCACTGCTACCCATCAGACGCCCCGATTTTCCCAGGAAGGGCAGAAAGGGGAAGAAAAAAAACTCACCCTCGAATTGAAACTGCCCGCTCACGTGGGTATCATCGGACACCCCAATTCAGGCAAATCAACCCTCCTCTCAAGAATTACGAGTGCCTGCCCCAGGATTGCCGACTATCCCTTCACAACGAAAGAACCCTGCGTGGGAACACGGGGAGACAGGTACGAAGAAAAACTCTTGATCGTTGAGATCCCCGGAATCGCAAAAGGCGCTCACCGGGGGTGCGGGCTGGGGTTGAAGTTCCTCCGTCATGCCGAGCGGGCATCGTGCCTGCTCTACCTCCTTGACCTGTCCGACCCGGAACTTTCTCCGCTTGAGGCATTTCATCTTCTGGAAGAAGAAATCTCCCGCTGCCTTCCTTCCCTGAACGCCGGTAAACTGAAGGTGATCGTCCTGAACAAGGCAGACAGACAAAATTTCATGTGGAATATTTCTGAAATTATGAGATATTTTAGCGGGAAAGGGATGCAGACGTTTACGATATCTGCGCTCACGGGGGAAGGGATTGAATCCCTGACTTCTTTTTTACAAACATGTAGGGGCAATTCATAAATTGCTCCTACGCGATAGACAGCTATGCAGCGCGAACAGATAAGAAATAAAATTTTCAGAAAGATTAAGCGGGTGGTGATCAAGATCGGAAGTACGGTCCTCACCAACGATAAGGGGGACCTCGATCTGAAGATCTTTGTCGGCCTCTGCGAACAGATCTCCCGCTTGAAGGAAAGGGGAATGGAAATCGTCATCGTCTCCTCCGGAGCAATAGCTGCCGGGACAAAGCAGCTCGGTTTATCAGAGAGGCCGAAGACCATTCCTCAAAAACAGGCGGCAGCTGCCATAGGCCAGACCCGCCTCATGTGGAATTACGAACGCTTCTTTGATGAGTACCAGCAGAAGGTGGCGCAGGTCCTGCTCACGCATAATGACCTGAGCGAGAGGGCACGCTTCCTCAATGCCCGCAATACCCTCGTTACCCTGTTCAATTACGGGATCATCCCGGTCATTAATGAAAACGATTCCGTGGCAGTGGAAGAAATCAGGTTCGGGGATAACGACAACCTTTCTGCTTTAATTACCAACCTGGTTGAAGCAGACCTTCTCATCATCCTTTCGGATATCGAGGGTCTCTTTGATGCAGATCCCAAAGAGAATAAAGAGGCAAAGCTTATCCCGGTTGTTGAAAATATTGACGAGGGAATAGAGAATCTGGCTGCCGGGACAAAGAGTACCGTAGGGATCGGGGGCATGGTAACGAAAATCCAGGCAGCAAAAAAGGTTGCCATCTTCGGGGTTCCCACGATTATCGCCCACGGGAAAAAGGGGAATATCATTGACGCCATTTTCCGGGGAGAAGCAGTCGGGACTCTCTTCCTGCCCGGCAAGGAGAAGCTTACCAGCCGTAAACACTGGATCGCTTTCACCCTGAAACCAAAGGGAACAATCATCGTGGACAAGGGAGCAAAAGATGCCATTGTACTCAAGGGCAAGAGTCTGCTTCCCTCCGGTTTGTGCAGCGTAAAGGGGAGCTTCAGCGCCGGTGACCTGGTAAAGTGCGTGGATGAGGATGGTTGTGAATTTGCCCGGGGGCTCGTGAACTATAATTCTACCGAAGCCTTTGAGATCATTGGTTTAAAAACCCATGAGGTAAAGAAGCGGCTCGGAACCGATGCCTGTGATGAATTGATCCACCGGGACAACCTGGTAGTCTTAAGGAGAACCTGAAATGAACATGAAGGATGAAATTCTCAACCTGGCAAAGAGTGCAAAAGAGGCATCCTATGCCCTTTCCCGGCTTGGTTCTGTACAAAAGAATAAGGCTCTCCTCCGGATGGCAGATGGGATCCTGCAGAACGCCTCTTCGCTCAAGCGGGAAAATGAAAAAGACCTGAAGGCAGCTCAGAAAAAGGGTCTCTCTCAAGCTTTAATCGACCGTCTCACCCTGAGTGACAAGGTGATCAACGCCATGGCATCAGGGATTCAGGAGGTGTCAGCGCTGCCTGATCCAGTCGGTGAAGTAGTCAGGATGTGGAGGAGACCGAATGACCTGCTCGTGGGAAAGGTAAGGATCCCTCTCGGGGTAATCGCCATCATCTATGAAGCGCGCCCCAATGTGACAGCCGATGCCGCCTGCCTCTGTCTCAAGTCCGGGAATGCCGTAATCCTGAGAGGGGGGAGCGAAGCCTTCTCTTCCAACCAGGCCATCGCACAAATCCTCAAGAATGCCCTTGAGGAAGAAGGAATAACTCCGCATGCCATCCAGATGCTCTCCACTCCGGAGCGAGAGGCGATATATTTCCTCCTTGAACTTGAAGACTACATCGACTTGGTGATCCCCCGGGGAGGGGAAGAACTTATCCGGGCTGTGGCACAACATTCACGGATTCCGGTCATCAAGCATTACAAGGGTGTCTGCCATATCTTTGTGGATGAGAGTGCAGATTTCGCTATGGCTGAAAAGATCATCATCAATGCCAAGGTCCAGAGACCGGCGGTCTGCAATGCCCTTGAAACCCTCCTGATCCATGAAGCTATTGCGCAGGATTTCCTGCCTCATATTGTCAAGGCATTAAAGAAAGAGGGCGTAGAGATACGGGGATGCCCCAGGGCTCGAAAGATTATCCCCCGCCTCAAGGAGGCTCAGGAAGAAGATTGGTACCGGGAATACCTTGACCTGATCCTTGCGGTGAAGATCGCCTCCGGTCTGGAAGAAGCGATAGGACATATTACCACCTACGGCTCTTCCCACACCGAGTCCATCATCACTTCAGACTATCAGAACGCCCAGAGATTCTTAAAGGAGGTAAACTCGTCTGTCGTCCTGGTAAATGCATCAACCCGCTTTAATGACGGAAACCAGCTCGGCTTGGGGGCAGAAATCGGGATCAGCACAACCAAGCTCCACGCCTTCGGGCCCATGGGGCTTGAGGAGCTGACAACCTGTAAATTCATCGTCTATGGCGAAGGCCAGATCAGAGAATCGTAACCGCAATCACATGAGTAACCGCAAGAATGAAGTAAGGATCGGCCTCCTCGGCGGCACATTTAATCCGATCCATACCGGGCATCTCAGAGCGGCAGAAGAGATCCACGAACAGTTTAAGCTCACGAAAGTAATCTTCATCCCGGCCAAGCTCCCTCCTCACAAAGCAACAACTGAGGTTATCTCTGCTGCCCACCGGCTTGCCATGGTGAGACTCGCCATCAAGGGAAACCCCCGATTTTCTGTATCTGACCTTGAGCTCAAACGGAGGGGCACATCCTATTCCATTGAGACGATCCGTTACTTCCGCAGGCATTATGGAGACGATGCCCGCCTTTTCTTCATCCTGGGTGAAGATGCCTTCAGCGAGATCACCATCTGGAAAGACTACCCATCGCTCTTTGCACTCTGTGACTGGATTGCCATGCAACGCCCCGGGCAATCCCGGAAGACGCTCAAGAAAATTATTCCGGTTGAACTTAAGCGAGATTTCTGCTATGAGTTGAATGAAAGTGCACTGGTCCACCGTTCTGATCGTCGAGTATACTTTGCCGGGATTACCCTCCTCGATATATCTTCAAGTAAAATCCGTGCCAGGATAAAAAGGGGGGAGTCCATACGCTATCTCGTACCCGACGGAGTGGAAGATTATATACAGAAGAATCGGCTGTATCACGGATAACTGTGGAACAGTGAACAAGGAGGATAACCTATAGACGCGAAGAAAAAGATATTCCGGTGTGCCCATGCTGCCTTGGACAAGAAGGCAGTTGATCTGGTGATCATGGATATGAGAGGGATTTCTTCCTTCACCGACTTTTTCATCATCTGCAGCGGGACATCAGACCGTCATGCTCAGGGCATCGCAGATTCTGTAGAAACGGAGATGAAGAAAGAGGGAATTTCCCCTCTCGGCATTGAAGGGTTTACGGAAGGAAAGTGGGTTCTTCTCGATTATGAAGATGTGGTTGTTCATGTCTTCTATAACCCAATCCGTGAGTTTTACGACCTGGAAAGACTCTGGTCAGACGCCCCGCAGATTGAGCTCGAAACGTAATGCCGCCATGAAATCGAGCAGGATGATACAGGGACTCCTCGATCTCCTCTTTTCCCCACAATGCGTGATATGCGGGGAAACAAGAGGAGATGGAACAGGAGACGGGATCTGCCATACGTGCCGTTCACAGATTGGCTATAT
>Ga0315289_10013486_pt1 | contig 11439 bp, 9 predicted proteins | sample YL17G11_40_MG_FD_203452 | JGI IMG/M metagenome (GOLD analysis project Ga0315289, IMG submission 203452) | Sediment microbial communities from Yellowstone Lake, YNP, Wyoming, USA - YL17G11_40 | ecosystem: Environmental > Aquatic > Freshwater > Lake > Sediment | place: USA: Wyoming | collected... | reverse complement strand
AGGCTGGCGAGCCGCAGGCGGAACGGAGGCGCCGGAGCCAGCGGAGAAAATCCCTGTTCCGGCGTGAGCTGGACGCGCTGGCCCACGCGTTCTCCCTTGCCTGATTCCCACCACATGGTGCTGTCCTGGGCGTACTTGGAGATCAGCTCCATCACGGTGAGGACGTTCACGGCCTCTTCTTGCGAGAAGCGCCGCTCGGTGCCGTTGTGAGACATGACCGCCTGCGGCAGGTCGATCTCGTAGACGATCGGGTCGTGGTCTGGAACGTACTCGCCCTGGGCATTGCGCGAGCCTTGCGAAACGGCCCAGGTGAGTTTTCCGGTGGCCGGGTTCCAGTTGAGCGACTCCAGCCGGCGGCGCGCGGGGTTGCTTCCTTGCTCCTTCCCTTCATTCGGCTGGCCGGACTGTTGGGCAAGCAGCGGAACGGCAAACAGCAACACGCACAAGCTCACTTTGCGGAACATACTTTTTTCTTCCCCTTATTCTTCCTGACCTGCGCATGGTAGCGTCAGACCCTGGCCTTAGAGCAAGTGGCGTTCCAGCTTCTTGGGGCGCCGATCAGCCATGGGGGTTGCCAAACCGTTCCTGTGCAGGCAGGTCCCCCGCCCGGTTGCCGGCGGGAACCATGCGCGACGGGCCGTGGAATTCCATCGTGTAGCATTGGCCTTCCACAATGTTTGATTCCGCGGGCAGCGCGCAGGATTCGGTAAAGATGGCCCTAGCTGCCGGACACGGCGTGGGAGGCGGCTGCCGCGCGGCGGGCCGTCTCCACGTCCTCGACGTTGCCCATCACCACCAGCACGCTGTTGCCCTTGATCGACTCGCTGTTGTGCGGGTTGTAACGGTAGGTCTCGTCCGTGCTGCATCGCAGCGCCAGGCAGCAGAGGCTGAAACGCTCCTGGAGGTCGAGCTGGCCCAATTCCTTCCCCACCCAGGCAGAATGATACGGCACCTGAACCTCTTCGATGCGCAGGGTCTTGGATTTCTCCTTCAGCATCAGGTCCAGAAAGCTGACGACGTGCGGGCGGATCATCTCCGAGGCCAGGCGCATGCCGCCGATGAGGTTGGGCGAAACGACGGAGTTGGCGCCGGCCCGCAGGATCTTCTCGCCCATTTTCGGGTCCAGATTGCGGGCCACGATGCGGATGGTGGGCTGCTTCTGGCGCACGGTGACGGTCACCACCAGGTTGTCCTTGTCGGAGGGCAGTGCCGCGATCACGCCGCTGGCGCGGTCCAGGCCCGCCTGCTCCAGCACCTCTTCGTCGGTGCCATCCCCCTCGATCAGCCCCACACCCTCCAGCTCCTTGTGCTTGTGGAGGCGTTCCGGGTCGTGATCGACGACCACCACCTGCCGGCCCGTCCGGATCAACTCCTGTACGATGGGCAACCCGGTTTCACCCGCGCCGCAAACGATAATGTGCCCGCGAAATCCGGCGATCCGCTTCTGCATCTTTCTCCTCCAGAAGATGTTCTTCAGCTCGCCCTCGACCACGAACGCGGTGGAAATGGAGAAGACGTACATCATCAGGCCGATGCCGAAGACCAGGATCAGCGCATTGAACACGCGCAATCCGGGGCTGTGAGCGGTGCTGACGATCTCGCCGTACCCGACGCTGGTCAGCGTGACCACCGTCATGTACAGCGCATCGATCCATCCCACGTGCCTGCCGGTTTCGTCCAGGCCAAAGAACTTGTACCCGCAGGTGGCAACAATGACCACCCCCAGCAGGGCAAGCAGTGCATACGTGAGCCGGCGACGGAGTTCCATAGCCTGGAGAAGCGCGAAACTGGTCCACATTGTAACAGGAGTCAGGTGTGGTGGTTGCAGAATTCGCTGGCGGGGAACCGCTCCCTCCGGGACCCGCAAAAAGCGCGGGCCGCTTCGGTCGCGGCTCTGTTCATTGCACTGGGCCTTGACTATCGAGGGTGAAAACGAGACATTAAGGAGCATTGTGGAGTCGCTTCGGATTCTCATCGCCGATGACCATGAGGTCGTGCGCCGGGGGCTGCACTCGTTGCTGGAAGGCCAGGCCGGGTGGCAGGTGGTCGGCGAGGCGATAACCGGCCGCGACGCGGTGGACCGAGTCGCCCAGTTGAAGCCCGACGTCGTGGTGATGGACATCAGCATGCCGGAGATGAATGGCCTGGAGGCCACCCGGCAAATTCTCAAGTCGCTTCCCAAGACCGAGATTCTGATCCTGACCATGCACGAGTCCGAGCAGGTGGTCCGCGAGGTGCTGGAGGCCGGCGCGCGCGGCTACGTTTTGAAATCCGACGCCGGGCGGAGCCTGGTGGCCGCCGTCGATTCCCTGCGCCAGCACCGGCCGTTTTTTACCTCCCGCGTCTCGGAAATGGTGTTGGACGGCTACCTGCGCGGCCGCGGCGAGGCCGTTCACGAGTCCCCGCGCAGCCGCCTGACCCCGCGCGAACGCCAGATTGTCCAACTGCTTGCCGAGGGCAAGAGCAATAAGGAGATCAGCGGAGCCCTGGGCATCAGCGTCAAGACCGCCGAGGCCCATCGAAGCAACATCATGCGCAAGCTGGACCTGCACTCCATCGGTGATCTGGTCCGTTACGCCATCCGCAACAAGATCGTCAATCCGTAAAGAGGTTCAAAGTCCAAGGTCCAAGCTCCAAAGGCGATCCGCAGTCTGACTTTGGACCCTGGACCTGGGACCTGGCTTAGCACTCTGGAAGCGAGAGTGCCAGGCTTGACAACGGGGCCGGAAGTCCGTAGAATAGCCTCAGATCGCTGGTCTAAGCTGCTGAAATGATTGGCCTTATGCTTGAGGGACGCAACCGCGAGGTCTTGGCCGCGACGATTCGCAGCTTCATCCTGACCGGTGAGCCGGTCGGCTCCAGGACCATTTCGCGCAAGCGCCGGGACAACTTGAGCGCGGCCACCATCCGCAACATCATGGCCGACCTGGAAGCGGCCGGCTACCTGGAGCAGCCGCACACCTCGGCGGGCCGGGTGCCCACCGAGAAGGCCTATCGCTTCTACGTCGCGCACGTGGCGCGCCCGGAGCGGTATCAGAACTCAAACGACGCGGAGCTGATCCGCCGGCAGTTGAGAGGGGATGAATCCCGGCCGCCGCAGACCATCCTGGAGCGTGCCTCGCACGTGCTGGCCACCATTTCGCGGAACGTGGGAGTGGTGGTGGCGCCCACGGCCGCCGACCTGGTGCTGCACCACATCCAGTTGGTGGCGCTGAGCGACAACCGCGTCCTGGTGCTGGTCGAACCGCGGGGCGCGCCGGCGCGCAGCCGCATGGTGCGCATGGACGAGGAGATCCCGCAGGACGAGCTGGGCCGCATCGCCAACTACCTGAACCAGAACTTCACCGGCTGGCGCCTGGAGGCGGCCCGCGCCGAGATCGTCCGCCGGCTGGAGGAAGAGCGCGCGCTCTACGACGCATTGCTGCGGGGCCTGGCCCTGCTGTGGCGCAAGGGCTTTCTGCCGCCGGAAGGCGCCGCCGAAATCTACCTGGACGGCGCGTCCAACCTGATGGACCGCCCTGAACTGGCCGACCCCGGCATGCTGCGCGAGCTGCTCCGCACTTTGGAGGAGAAGCAGCGGCTGGTCGAGCTGTTGCTTCGCTACATTCAGACCGAAGACGTGCAACAGACCCTGCAGGCGCGCGTGGTCATCGGACTCGATGCCGATCCGCCGGTCAGCGGTTTCGCGCTGATCGGCGCCGTCTGCACCACGGAGCAGGGGCTGGCAGGGCGCGTCGCGGTGTTGGGGCCGCCGCGCATGGCCTACGAGCGCGTCATCTCGGCCGTGGCGCAGGTGGCGCGCATCGTGGGCGACGCCATGAACGAAAAGAGTTAAGAGTTATGAGTTATGAGTTGTGAATGGAGACAAGGACCGGTAATTCATAACTCATAATTCGCAATCTCGGTATGGGCGAACAGGACAACGAGCAGGTCGACCAGACCCTGGAGAGGTTGACGGAGGTGGGCGAACTGCCGGCTCCAGGACAGGGACAGGCGCCCTCGGTTGAGGCCGTGCAGGCCGAATGCGAACGGCTGACCGGCCAGAATGCGGAGCTGGCCGACCAGTTGCTGCGCCGGCGCGCCGACCTCGAGAATCTCCGCAAGCGGGTGGAGCGCGAGCGCCAGGAAGTCCACGTTCGGGCGGCGATGGATGCCGCCGCCTCTGCTTTGCCGGTGCTCGACGGCCTGGAGCGGGCCCTGGCCGGCGATCAGAGCGCCGCCTCGGAGTTCCACGCGGGCGTGGAATTAATCGCCCGCCAATTGCGTGAAACCCTGATAAAATCCGGGTTGGAGCCGATCGAAGCTCTGGGCAGGAAATTCGATCCGCACATCCACGAGGCGGTGGAGCGAGTAGAAACTACCGAGCACGAAGACCAGACCGTCGTCGAGGAATGGCAGCGCGGTTACCGGTTTCGGGGGCGGTTGTTGCGCCCGGCCATGGTCAAGGTCGCGGTTCGGCCTGAATCCCGGTGAACAACCACAAGCGAGATTATTACGAGGTCCTCGGTGTGCCGCGCTCGGCCACCGAGCAGGAGATCAAGAGCGCCTACCGCAAGAAGGCGCTGGAGTGGCATCCGGACCGCAATCCCGAGCGGCGCGAGCAGGCCGAGGAGCGGTTCAAGGAAGCGGCCGAAGCCTATGGCGTGCTGAGCGATCAGCAAAAGCGCGCCGCCTATGACCGCTCTGGACACGCGGGCCTCGGCGGGGCGGGCGCCGGCGGCTTCGATCCCTCCATTTTCACCGAGTTCCAGGACATCTTTGGGGGGATGGGTTTCGGCACCATTTTCGACGACCTGTTGGGGATGGGCGGCCGCGGCCCGCGCCGCCGCTCCAACCGCGGTTCCGACCTGCGCTACGACCTGGAAATCGATTTCGAAGAGGCGGTCTTTGGGCTGGACACGCAGATCAAGGTGCCCCGCCTGGAGACCTGCCTGGCCTGCGGCGGCTCCGGCGCCCGGCGCGGCACCGCGGCCACGGTCTGCCACACCTGCGGCGGGCGCGGCCAGTTGCGCTACAACCAAGGGTTCTTCTCCATCAGCCGTCCCTGCTCCACCTGTCACGGCGCGGGCCAGATCATCAAGCACCCCTGCCCGGACTGCCGCGGCGAAAGCCGGGCGCGCAAGGAGAAGACACTGAAAGTGCGCATGCCCGGCGGCGTGGACACCGGCACGCGGCTGCGCATCCAGGGAGAGGGGGAAGCGGGCGTGCAGAACGGGCCCCCCGGCGACCTGTACGTGGTGCTCTCGGTTCGCGACCACCCCTTCTTCGAGCGCCAGGAGCAGAACCTGGCCTGCACCGTGCCCATCTCCATCTGGCAGGCGGCGCTGGGCGCCGAAATCCAGGTGCCCACTCTACAGGGCGAGGAGAGCCTCAAGATTCCCGAGGGCACCCAGACCGGCACCCTGTTCCGCATCCGCGGGCAGGGTGTGCCGAATGTCAACGGCGGCGGCCGCGGCGACCTGTTCGTGAAAGTCGTGGTCCGCACTCCCAGCAGGCTGACCAAGGAACAGCGCAGACTGCTGCAGCAGCTCGCCGAAATCTCTCCCCAGGACAACCGGCCCGAAGAGAAGAGCGTCTTCGAGAAGGTCAAGGATTACTTCAGTTAACCGCTGTTTTTCACCGCGCAGTCCTGCGGCGGCACGGCCCAAAAAGGCACGGCGACCCCAGGTGCTACTTGGGATGGGCAACGATGTCCAGGAGGATGTAGCACTCGCCTTCGATGCGGAAATACAACCGCCAGCCGTGATCCACGCGTGCTTGCCAGCGTGTCTCGTCGTATTTCTTGGCCCGCAGTGAAGGATGACGAAGGTCTCTCAAGAGGTGGGCAAGCTGCTTACCGAAAAGTCTCTGAATTTCGGGTGGAGCAGCAATCAGGCTATCGGCAAAAGTCTCAGTCAGGATGGCGCGCATCGGCTCGTCGCCTTACGGCATACAGTGCCGCGGTTGCCGATGGAAACGGTCCCAGTACCCGACCGGCCTGGACGTCCGCTTCCGCAGCGGCCAGCCGCCGCTGGATTTCCAAGCGCTTCTTGGACTTGGTTTTCGGCCGCAGGACAATCGCATCTTGTTGCACGGAGGCTTCCATCAGGTCGCCCACCTTGAGGCCTATCGACTCGCGGGCGCTTTTCGGAATCACCACTTCATATCCGGCACCTACCCGAAGCATTGCCATTGGTCGCACTCCATCTACCCCACGCTTAGTATAAGCTCACAGCCTTTGTTCCGCCAGCGCGCTCTGGCCACCCCCCGGCCCGGCTGACGGATGAAGCTCTCTTCAACTCAAGAGCGCAAAGAAAGAACCGCGAGCGTGCCATGGTTTGGAGTGCTTTGGTGTCTTTGTGTTGAAGTCCCCGTTCAGTATTCGGCGAGTGCGAGGATGGCGGCTTCGACGTCGCGGGCCTGGGGCAGGATCTCGTCCTCGATCAGCGGCTGGTAGGCCACGAAGGTGTCGAGCGCGGCCACGCGGCGCACCGGGGCATCCAGTTGATCGAATAATTCTTCGGCGATGCGCGCGGCGATTTCCGCGCCGTAGCCCCACGACCGGCAGTCTTCGTACACCACCAGCGCGCGGTTGGTCCTGGCCACCGAGGCGGCGATCGTCTCCCAGTCGTAGGGGTTGAGCGAGCGCAGGTCGATGATCTCGGTCCGGATGCCCGACTCGCGCTCCATGCGCGCCGCGGCCTGCAGCGAGCGCTGCACCAGCGCGCCGTAGGTGACGATGGTCAAGTCGGTTCCTTCGCGCACCACCTGCGCCTTGCCGAACGGCACCATGTATTCCGGCCCGGGATCGGGGGCGCGGTTGTAGGTGGCGCGGTACAGGTGCTTGTGCTCCAGGAACAGCACCGGGTCGTCGCAGCGGATGGCGGTGCGCAGCAGGCCCATGGCGTCCTGCGCGTTGGACGGCATCACCACCCGCAGTCCGGGGGTGTGCGTGAAGATGCTTTCGCCCGACTGGCTGTGATACAGGGCGCCGCCCGCCAGATACCCGCCGATGGGCACGCGCAGCACCAGCGGGCAGGTGAAGGCGTTGTTCGAGCGCCAGCGCATGGGGGCCAGCTCGTTGCGGATCTGCATCATGGCCGGCCAGATGTAATCCAGGAACTGGATCTCGACCACGGGCTTCAGGCCGCGCGTGGCCATGCCGATGGCGCGCCCCACGATGCCGGCCTCGGCCAGCGGCGTGTTGAAGGCGCGCCGGCCGCCGAACAGCGTCTGCAGGCCGTGGGTGCACTTGAAGACGCCGCCCTTGCCCTTGACCTTGCCCAGGTGTTCCTCGCGGCTGCAGTCGGCCACGTCCTCGCCGAAAACGACGACCCGGGCGTCGCGGTGCATTTCGTCTTTCAGGCACTCGTTGATCAGCTCGACCATGGTTTTCGGCTCGCCGCCGGGACGCGCCGGCGTGGAAAACTGGGGCGAGCCGGGATCGACGTCGGGCGAGTAAACATAGAGCCGCGCCGAGCCCGGTGGCGGAGGCGCGGCGGCCAGCGCGCGGTCGGTGGCCTCCTGGAGCTCGCGGTCCACATCGCGCTCCAGCGCCCGGATGCCCTGTTCCTCCAGCAAGCCTTCTTCCACCAGGAAGCGCGCCAAGCGCGGAATCGGATCGCGGGCCGCCTCCTCCTGGCGTTCCTGTTCGGGCTTATAGAGCCGCTCGTCGTCGGACAGCGAGTGGGAATAGGGGCGGGTCACGTGGCCGTGCACCAGCGCCGGGCCGCGGCCGGAACGGCACCAGGCCGCCGCTTCGCGCAGCGCGCCGTAGCTGGCCAACAGGTCGGTGCCGTCCACTTCATTCACGTACAGGCCGGGGAAGTTCCGTATCAGGCGCGAGACGTTGCCGCCGGCCGTCTGCACTTCCCCAGGCACGGATATGGCGTAGCCGTTGTCTTCGATCAGGAACAGCACCGGCAGGCGTCCCAGGCAGGCCAGGTTGAGCGCCTCGTAGAACTCGCCCTGGCTGGCGGCCCCCTCGCCGCCGGAAACGTACACGATCTCGTCGTTTTCGAAGCGCGGGCGGGGTGCGGCGGCCATCACGGCCTGCGGGAAATCGCGGAAGTAGCGGCCGGCCTCGGCGCACCCCACCGCCTGCAGCCATTGCGTGCCGGTGGGGCTGGATTGCGAGACGATGTTGAGGCGGCGGCTGCCCCAGTGCGACGGCATCTGCCGCCCCCCCGAGGCCGGGTCCTCCGCCGCACCCACTGCTTCCAGCAGCATTTCCAGCGGGGTGACGCCGAGGGCCAGGCACAAGGCGCGGTCGCGATAGTAGGGATAGAACCAGTCGTGCGCCGGCTTCAGGGTGACGGCCGCCGCCGCCAGCGGCGCTTCGTGCCCGGCGCCGCTGATCTGGAAGAAAATCCTGTTCTGCCGCTTCAGCATCACCTCGCGGTCGTCGAGCCGCCGCGACTGATACATGACGCGGTAGATTTGAACGAGGCTATCCCGCGACAGGCCCTCGTACGGTTCGAGTGCCGGTGTTCGCCCTATGTCGATCGCGGTGGCCATCCGAGTTCCTGGGCGGCTTCGTTTGCCGTCCTTACCCAAACTGATTGGATGTGCGCCCAGGTGTGGCGGCTTCAGGGATTGCAGGCGGAAGGCTGCAGACTACAGGCTGCAGGCTACAGTCCACAGCCTACATCTCGCGGCGGATGGCCTCCGGATCGGGCAGGGGAGGCCGGCCCAGGCGCCGCTGATGCGCGAATTTGCGCTCATTCCATGCCGTGGCAAAGCAGTTGGTTGCCTCACCAGCCCGCCCCTGGCCGCGCAGGCTCTTGCCCAGCCCCAGCCATGCCGCCACGGAATGCGGTTCGCTGACCAGCACCTGGCGGAAGGCCCGCTCGGCTGCGGCATGGCGACCCTGGCGAAGCTTCAGCTCCCCCAGGCCCAGGCCGGCGTCGGCCAGGTCGGTGACGGCGAGGGCGCGAATGAAATACTGCTCGGCTTGCGCGTCACGCCCCTGCTCTGCCTCCAGCCGCCCCATGGCCGCCAGCGCTTCGGCATAGAAGGGCTTGATCTCCAGTGCCCGCTGGTACTGCCGCCGGGCTTCATCGGGCTGGCCGAGCTCGCGGTAAACGTCGCCGCGCGCCAGAAAGCTCTCCGGATACCTCGGCCATATCTCCAGACTGCGGTTGAGGGCGCGCAGCGCCTCGTCGTAGCGGCGCAGCTCACCCAGCGCCAGGCCCATGTCCAGGTGGTACTCATGCGATTCCGGCGCCCACCGCGCGCATTCGCGAAACAACTCCAGCGCCAGTTCGGGCCGGCCGAAGCCGTCCAGGAAGGTTTTGCCCAGGTTGTCCCGGATCAGGTTGGACTCGGGGGACACCTGCAAGGTCACGGTGTACAGCAGCACATTGTCATGCCAGTCGGCATTCCGAAAGCGGGTCAGCAGGCCATAGTTGAGCGCCAGCAAAGCCGCCAGCGCGCAGGCCGTCAGGAAGTGCCGCCGGCCAAGACGTGCCAGGGCGGCGGCCAGTAACAGGCAGAAGCCGGCGGCCGGCAGGTAGAGGTACCGCTCGGCGAAAATGTTGTGGCCGATGGCCCGCACGTCCAGCACCGGAACCAGCGGCAGGAAGAGGATGGCCAGGGCCAAGGCCAGCGGTTCGCGCCGTTTCCATAGCAGCCACGCCGCGGCTGCGGCCGCCGCCAGGATGGCCAAACCGCCCAGCACGCGCCAGTCACCCAGGCCGCGCGCCGGATGGAACACGTGAAAAATGTTGAACGGCGCCGGCGCAAACAGCTTGCCCACGTACTTCCCGGCCAGGTAGATGGCGGAAAGCGCGAATTGGCCGGGCGGCATCACACCGTAGGGGTTGGTCGCCACCTGGAAACCGCCCAGGGAATGAATCCGCATGGCCAGGTAGAAGCCGGTGGCGGCCACGTGCCCGGCGTAAAACGGCATCCGCGTCAGATGCGGCTCCGGGCTCTTTCTCAGCAGGTGCTCATAAAGAATGATGGCCGGCGCCAGCATCAGCCCCGTTTCCTTGCTGAACAGCGCGGCCAGAGCCGCGGCCACCGAAGCCACGAGCCAGAGGCGCGAAGGACGCGGCGCCCCGGCGGGCGGCCGCGCCCGCGCGTAAAGCCAGAACGACAGCAGGAAAAAGAAAGCGTAAGTAAGTTCCGGGATGCCCGCCGCCCAGGCCACCGACTCGGTGGTGATGGGATGCACGGCAAACAGCGCCGCGCCCAGCATGGCCGCGGCCGGCGCCAGGCCCATCGCCTCGGCCACCAGCAGCACCAGCACCGCGTTCAGCGCATGGAACAGGATGCTGGCGGCGTGGTAGCCGGCCGGCTGGTAGCCAAACAGCGCGTAGTCGGCCATGTAAACCAGGTGCATCACCGGCCGGTAGTAGTTGCTGACCGCGTGCGGCCCCAGGAAACTCCAGACGTTGGTGGTGAAGATGGCGCGCAGATGGCTGGTGTCGCGGATGTAGTAGTTGCGGAGGATCTGTGCTCCGTCGTCGTAGACGAACTCGTTGCCCAGGATGTTCAGGTAGGCGGTGACCGCCAGCGCCGCCACGGCTGCGAAGCCAGCCAGCCGTGGGGCCCATTTCAACGCAAAGGCGCGGAGGACGCTGAGGAAAAACAACTGCGGTTCTCCCTGGGTCCTCTGCGCCTCTGCGGCAGATGGAATCCCCGTCAGCACGCCCCCACCTTCCTGGACGCGCACTCAAGCGGCTCGCTCCATCCGCGTTTATCCGTGTTCATCCGCGTTCATCCGTGGTGAGTTCTTACCCATCATCCGAACCGCAACTGCGTTCTCTTTTCCACTTTTGCTTCGTCGAGCTCGATGCCGAAGCCGGGACGCTCGGGCAGCGCGATTCGCCCTTTGTCCAGGCGCGGCGGATACTTCTCGAAATGGTGCCACGACTCCATCTTGAAAATCAGGTACTCGACGAGCGGGCAGGTCATGGGCGACTGGCTGGCCACGACGTGCAGGGCGGCGTGCAGCGCGTGCCCGTGGGGGATCACCTGGGCGTCGAACAGCGAGGCCAGCGCGCAGATTCTCACCAGCTCGCTCACCCCGCCGCACCATTCCGGATCGGCCTGCACCACCGAAATCGCCCCCGCTTTCAGATAATCGTGCACCTCCCAGCGCCCGTACAGGTGCTCGCCCGTGGCCACGGGGATGGAGGTGCTCTGGCGCAGCCGGACGAAGCTGTCGATCTTGTCGGCGTGGAACGCTTCCTCGATCCAGCGCGGCCGGTAGCGCTCGGCCTGCTTGGCCCAGGCAATGGCGTAGTCGAGGTTCCAGCCCATGTAGGCATCGAACATCAGCTCGACTTCATCGCCCAGCGCCTCGCGCAGGGTGCGCACCAGCTCGACGTTCTTGAGCAGGCCGGCCGCGCCATCCCCCGGCCCGTAGGCCATGAACCATTTCTGAGAGCGGAAGCCCTGGCGCTGGAACTCCAGGGCGCGGGCGCGCGCCTTATCCGGCTCGACGGAGTAGCC
>Ga0315289_10013485_pt1 | contig 11441 bp, 11 predicted proteins | sample YL17G11_40_MG_FD_203452 | JGI IMG/M metagenome (GOLD analysis project Ga0315289, IMG submission 203452) | Sediment microbial communities from Yellowstone Lake, YNP, Wyoming, USA - YL17G11_40 | ecosystem: Environmental > Aquatic > Freshwater > Lake > Sediment | place: USA: Wyoming | collected... | reverse complement strand
CGGTCGCCTTTATCCAATAGACGGTAGCGGTCAATGGTCCGTTTGACTTGTTCCAATAACATACCGAACACTCACATCTTCTTCTCTCCCAATGGTCCGACTCTGATCTCTACCTCTGTTGTGCCATGCCATTTTTCACTAATCTTGATGGTGCAGGTTTTATCGGGTTTCGAAAAATTGAGAACAGACTCTTTCCCTCTAAAACTGTTTACCAGTTTCCAATTATCCTTTTCCATGTGATAGGTAAAGAAATCGAACAAAGATCCAACATCCAGCCACCATTTTGAAAAAACCATGACACCCGTTTTGACTCGGGGAGTCTCGTAGATGAAGGATTTATTCTGCTTATACTTCAGTTCCCCTGGAACGAGGACGTCGTCAAAATGGTAATATTTGCCAGAACCCCTCCATTCGCTTTTGACCGGTTCCTCTCGCCTCTCCTTTACCGTACTCGAACATCCCATCCACGTCATACCCAAAAGAAGAACCATCAGTAGAGCGATAATAGACCTTTTTTGAAAAATATTTTTGTCCATAATTCTCTCCTCCTTTTAAAATGATAAAAAATTTTTACCACCTTGTGGCAATAAAAGCAAGGAAAAATGGAGCCCCGTAGGCAAACCTCTGGCCTCCCTACGAAGTACCCGCTTACGCCAAAGCTTCGGGGGGTCATCCGCCAGTAGCGAAATCCGCCGAAGCATCAAAACTTCAGGTCACGAAAGATTCTGGTAAGATTCACGCATTCATCCACGGGTTAACCCGTGCCTGCACGCCGTAGTGTTTGCCATCGCTGAAACTCTTCACGGAGACGTTTCGGCACGCAGGCGTGGTCTTCTGCGTAGGCGGATAAAAAGAGCCCATTCGATATGGGCTCTTCAGAATTCAATGATTTTTGCTAAATTGAAGGAATATCTTAATCGTTTTGAGCACCGTGGTCTGCCATCCTATGAGGCTCAAAAAGATCGATATGGATATAACCCAATCTTGGCAGATCTCCTTGATCGAAGGGAGCAGGTAATTTGTATTTGTATTGATCCTTAACCCCTGACTCAAAGGTAAATGGGAAAACAACCTCGTTGCTCTCATTTCCAGCTTTATCCAAAATAGAGACCTTCAAGGTAATATTCGTCCACTCCTCCAGCTCGGATGCTCTTGAACTAAAGGTGTTCCATTGAATGTACCCCTTAAAGTGCTTCCGATATTGAGGTTTGATATATATCCAATCCGTTGGGTAATGACCGTAACCCGATTGTTCAACCACCGAGGCAATTCTGAGCATATCCCCATCCGGGTCTTCCGCCTCAATATAAATTTTCCAGATATATCCATAATGTCCCTTCTCTACAGCAAAAGAGTGGGTAATGACAGGAGCTTTTGTCTCTGGTTTCGTTTGTGTCCATCCCTTAGAAGTGAAGAGTAAGGTAATGGCTAAGGCCACGCCTACTAAACATAAGATCTTTTTGATATTCATATTTAACACCTCCTTACAACTTAAATATAAATCCTGATGTCCTAATTTTCAAGTAGAATTTGGGGAAATTGAGGGAATCCGGAAGATCACAGGAGCTGAAGGGGCCACATCATCAATCAGAGGCGAGACTTTGCCTTTTCTAAAAAGGCCATTGCCTTCTTTTTTGCTTCGTCAAAGACATCCTTAAGAGGGATCCCTTTTTTCAATGCCAATCGCTTGCAATCCTCATATTCTGGAGAAAGGTTGACCACACTCCCTTCCCATCGAGCTATTTTGAAACGAATCTTTCCATATCTCGTCTGGAAGGGTATGATTTCTCGATCGGTACGGCTCCTCTCTTCCTCACGCCATCTCAACCCAAGGGTGGTTGTTTCTCTGAGAAGAAACGCTGTAACGGAAGGTAGTTTTTCAGGAGGGCAGATCACGGTAAGGAGGGTGGCTGGCCGATTCTTCTTCATCAAAACAGGAGTGACAAAAACTTCCAGAACACCTATCGCCAAGAGTTTCTCCATCACATAGTCATAGAACTGGGGATTCATATCATCAATGTTTGTTTCGATGACCACCACCCTCTCTTTTCCTGAGGTTGCAGTCGAAGTTCCAATGATCAGTCGAAGGAGATTGGGATGAGGAAGGTCATCTCGACCAGCCCCGTAGCCAATCCTCTCTAAACTCATCGGAGGCATTTGGCCAAACTGAGACCCAAAGGAGGTCAAAATGGCAGCTCCAGTGGGGGTTAGAAGTTCCCTTTCCACCCCTGAAGAATAGATGGGTTTCCCTTTCATCAAGGCTAATGTGGCAGGGGCAGGGACTGGAAGGATTCCATGTTCACATTCGACGAAGCCCGTTCCAACATTGACCTTTGAGACATGGACCTCATCGATCCCCATTTGGCGAAGGCCCCAAACCGATCCTACAATATCGACAATGGAATCCAATCCACCAATTTCATGGAAATGGATTTCGTCTATGGGTTTTTGATGAATCCTCGCCTCCACTGAAGCAATCCGCTGAAAGATCTCCTTGCTCTTCTCTTTTACTTCGAACCCTAAACCACCTCGGTCGATGATCTTCAGCATCTCTTTCAAATTGCGATGGGGTTTCTTCTCATTTTTCCCTTCCACGATGACCTGAGTTGCAGAGATTCCTCCTTTTTGGACTTTTTTGATTCTTAAACGAATGGGTGGCATCGGAAGTTTCCTCAACTCCTCTCTCAATCGAAGGGGACTTAAACCGGCATCGATCAATGCACCGAGGATCATATCTCCGCTTGCCCCGGAAAAACAGTCAAAATAGGCGATCTTCATCTTCGACTCCAAAAATTTGATATTTTACCCATTATCGGAAAGAAAGAAGATAAAATCAAATGAAATTTAAGGTTTCTAATGGGCAAGCAAGATGTTGAACTCGTCGGGATGCTTGACTCAAGCCCTGTGCCATCGACTTTAGGCATTAGTTCTTCATTCCAAATCTTTTTGAAATTTAGATAAAACTGATATAAGATAAAAAAAGGGACACAAAATGATTACGCCTGAAGATGAAGAATACGTCCTCACGGCCGCGTATGTTCCGGAACACATCGTAAGCCTCATGGGGCTCATATCGAAAGGAGAGCCCTTTCTCATCGAAGACCATCTGGGTTTTGTAAAGGACAATTGGCTCATTCTTGTGGGATATCCCCTCGATGGAAATTTTTTTCAGGAAAGATGCGAGAGGATTTTAAAACAGGCCGTCGAAACATTCCGACCGGAATACCTCTGGTTTATCGGGCCCGAGATCCCTGCTTCACTTTTGGACTCCTGTAAAGAGAGGGAAACAGACCGATACTACAGACTTGCCCTTGAACAGTTAAAATTGAAGTCTTCTCTCCAACGAGCGGCTGATAAAGCCTCTAAAGAATTAACTGTGGAAAGGGCTCACTCTGTTTCAAAAGAACATGAAGCACTCATTGTAGAGCTCTTGAAGAGGGAAAAATTGCCACCAAGGATAAAGGAACTTTATCGTGCCATGCCCGATTACGTTGCTCATTCATCGAGTTCGTGTGTACTCAATGCCAGGGACAAGAGAGGGAAACTATGTGCCTTTTTTGTTGTGGAACTCGCTGCAAAAAAATTTGCAACCTATGTCCTTGGCTCCTATTCGAAAAAGCATTATGCCCCTCATGCCTCTGATCTTCTTTTTCTCGAAATGATCAAACTCACACGCGAATACGGGAAAAACATCATCAATCTTGGACTGGGAGTGAATCAAGGAATACGAAGATTTAAGGAAAAGTGGGGCGGCATTCCATTTCTCAACTATGAATTCTGTGAGTGCTTTTATGGGACCACGAGGACGGTCTCGCTGATCAAGAGTCTCGAAGGGAAACTTTGACAATCTTGAAACTGATGGGAGATGGAATGAATCTTTTCTGGTGGAAGGAAAAACACTTAAAGACCGTATGGAGGGTCAAGAAGGACGGGCGTATTTCCTTTCTTGTAGGAACAGCCCATTTTTCCCCTTATAGTTTCAAGAAAGCCCTTATCAAGCTGATCCGGGGCGTTGAAACGGTCCTTTTTGAAGGTCCGCTCGATGAGGAAAGCATGGCCAGAGTGGTCCAATATGGCCAGCAGGGAGAGAATATCCCCTCTATTTATGATGCCCTTGACCCCGCCGTCACCAAGGAGATTAATAAGCAACTCAGCGCCCGGTTGAGCACTAACACCACGGCGGGTTCTTATCTGGACCTCATCTATCCTACGACTTCAGATTTTTTAGAAGTCCATACACGCGGGGTCCGTCCCTGGATGGCTTTCTTCACCATCTGGTCTTCCTTTCTAAACTGGAACAATTCAATGGACGTGGAAGCCTTCCACATCGCCCAGAAGCTTGGGAAAAAGATCCAGTATCTGGAGACCATCGAAGATCAATTAGTAGCTCTGGATGGAATACCTTTTGAACGAATTGTGAACTATCTCAACCACATTGAGCATTGGAAAGCTCATAAAGAAGTTTTTTTGAAGGCTTTCCTCGAAGGGGATCTACAAAAGTTCTTACCCATGACAGGAGAATTCCCTACTCGCTGTGACTCCATCCTCACAAAGCGCAATCCCATATTTTTTAAAAGGATGAAAGCATTCTTTGAAGAAGGGAGGACGGCTGCCTTCGTAGGGGTTGCTCATATCCCAGGAATCAGGAAGATGTTTCTCGATGAGGGATACCAGGTCAATCAGGAAGAATGATGATCACGACTAAGCAACAGGATTACATTGAAGATCACGCTTATGTACCAGAGCATATTCCCTACTATGTAACCGCCATTTCAAAGACAGAACCATTTTTTTTCGGAGACTTCCTCGCCTATGTTGAGAAAGATCGCTTAATTTTCGTTGGCTACCCTTTAAAGGAGCCTTTCGAGGAAAAACGGATGAGAAGCGCTCTCGAGGATGCAATAAAGCGCTCAAAACCAGAAAGTGTCTCCCTGATCGCACCTTCCATTCCCTCTTCCTTCAACGATTGTGTTCATCCTCCCTCTGACCGTTACTATCGGTTAGACCTCTCGGCTCTATCTATCTCTCAAAAATTGAGGAATATGTTAAGCCGGGCAGGCCGGGAACTCTCAGTGGAAAAAAATAAGGACCTTGATGAGGAACACAGGAAGATGGTCGATGACTTCCTGAAGACTCATCGAGTGGATGATGCAACCCGGTTCATCTTTGAGAGAATCGATAAGTATCTCTCTTCTTCAACCACCGCATGGGTCTTCGATGCGAGGAACAAAAGGAATGAGCTTGTTGCCTTTGATGTAGCAGAATTTAAACCGAGGGACTATGCCATCTACATGTTTAATTTCAGGTCAGATGCTCTTTATGTCCCTGGCGCTTCAGATCTTCTCCTTTCTGAAGTTATAAAACAGGCAAAACCAGAGAGGAAAAAATATATTAACTTGGGTCTGGGAATCAATCCAGGTGTTACCTTTTTTAAAAAGAAGTGGGGTGGAGTAGCTTTTCTCCCTTATGTCTCCTGCCTCTATCATCCCTCAAGAAAGGAGAATCTGGAAGTACTTCTCCATAAGCTATAAGGCAATGATTGAAAAGATTTTTGGTAAGTTTCTGCGAAGAAGAAAAAGAAGACCCTTTTCAGCATGGCAGATTGAATTGACGACACGATGTCCTCTCCGGTGCAAGATGTGCATCCGCACAGAAAGCGCGGACTGGCAATACCAGGATATGCCTCTGGAGGATTTCAAAAAAATTCTCCCCTACCTGACAGAAGTTGAAACCGTTGTTCTCGAGGGCTGGGGTGAATCCCTGCTTCATAAAGATCTTTCTCAATGCATCAGGCTCGTAAAGAAGGAGGGATCTCAGGTAGGGTTCGTAACAAGTGGGATGGGATTGACGGAGAATCGAGTGGCTGACCTCATCGAAGCAGGGCTTGACTTTGTAGGTTTCTCAATTTCGGGGACAACCCCGGAAACTCACGATGCCATTCGGGTCAATTCCCGTCTGCCAGAAATTCTCAATGTCATTCGGTTTTTCAACGAAGAGAAAAAGCGCCGGGGACTCTTGCGGCCTAAAATGCACCTCGTTTTCCTCATGGTCAAAGACAATATCCATGAGGTTCCCTCGGTTCCCTCTTTTGCTAAAGAAGCAGGCATTGAAGAGGTCGTTCTCACCAACATCTGTCATACGATCAATATCTGGCAAGAAAAACAAAGAGTATTTGTCTGGGAGAGTGATAAGAATCCCTATGAAGGGATCGTGAAACAGGCAGAAATAAAGGCTCGAAAGTTGAAGATTCAGCTCAAGAGACCCTCCCTATCCGCTGTTGACGTACCCGTGTGTGAGGAGAACCCTCTTCAGAATCTTTACATCTCCGTAGACGGAGAGGTTTCGCCCTGCGTCTATCTCTACCCCCCTCTTTCCTCACCATTTAAGAGGATCTTCTGTGGAAGGGAATATTGGATCGAAAAGGTGAGTTTTGGAAACATCTTCAGCGATCCTTTTCCTGCAATATGGAACCAAGAGAATTATGAGCAATTTAGAAATCGATTTATTGAGAGGGGAAAAGGTTTTAGGGAATTATACTTTTCCCTCTGGGATAATCAGAAGATGAAAGACTCTCAAGGCAATGCCCTTCCAGACCCTCCTGAGCCTTGTAAAACATGCCATAAAATTCTTGGAATCTAACCCCTCACCCTTTCCCTCTCCCCTGAGGGGAGAGGGTGGGGTGAGGGGTAGGTATATCGCCTAAAACTTTGGAATTGGAAAGAGCACACCACCGAAGATCAGCCACGCAAGCAGCAACGTCCAAAGGATATTGAATGCTTGAGCGATTAGGAACGCGGCGGCAGGCCTTCCACCACCCATGGCTACAAGTTCTTTGAATCTCGTATCCAGACCAATGCAGATGAAGGCAAGGTTAAACCACCATGCCCTGAGGGGGGCTGAAATACCCGTGACCCCCTTTGCAAATGCTTCTGTCATGAAGAAAGAGAAGACAATGGAAGCGATAATGAAGCCAACGACAAACTTCGGGAATCTAAACCAAATCTCCGCGGCACCGGGCTTTTCCCCACCTTCCTTTCCTTTGAAGACGAACCATATGGCTAACAGAAATGCAGCTACTCCAATGAGGACATTCTGCGCCATCTTTACCACAACAGCCACTGACATCGCTTCCGGCCCGGCAATGGCCCCTGCGGCCACGACTGCACCGGTTGTATCAATGGTGCCACCCAACCATGCCCCGGTCATGGCTGGAAGCCATCCCATAGCTTTTGCGATGATAGGCTGGAATATCAACATTGGAATCGCACAGAGGAGTACCAGAGAGATGGTATGACTCACCTTCTTGGGGTCACCCTTCACGGCACCTCCTGCTGCAATGGCAGCGGAGACACCGCAGATGGAGACAGCCGTCCCGAGAATGGAGGCAAATTCATCATCGAGCCCAAGTTTCTTGGCTACCCAGAAGCAGACATAGAAAACCACAGCAATAACAATGATAGATTGAACCATCCCGTAGGCACCAACTTTTACAACGGTGGTAAAGAGAATTTCCGCGCCCAGGAGAACGAGGCCGATCTTAATAAAGTACTCGGTTTTTACCGCTTCCTTGAGCCATCCAGGGACGCCGACGGTGTTGCTGATTAAAAGCCCTAAAAGGAGGGCCCAGAACACGGTCTCGAGACCGTAGTAAGAGATCGTTGTGTTTCCTCCGATGATGCCTGCTATGAGCGACAGGATGAAAACGAAGGGGAACCCAATGATAAACTTACCTATAGGCAGCCCCATAATCAATATTCCTATCGCTGCAAAGACCCAAAAGCCAATAAGCGCATAAAGCGCTGCTAATAGGTTTCCTCCGGCGAACATCCTTCCAAAGGTTCTCCCTCCGGAATCCTTAATCTCTTTGGTAAGCTTCTCTGCCTTGCTTTTTAGACCCGCGTCTTTTACATCCCCTGCGATTTTTTCAACCTTTCCTGCAACCTTTGCAATGTCCGCTCTGTTCTTAGCGTCAAGGGCCGATTTAAGGGCAGCCGTCCCCATCTTCAGCCCCAACTCATCCATCTTATCTGCCTCTTTGCCAAGAGCTTCAACCTTTTTGTTCCACTCCGGGACCTTCGATTGAAAAGCTCCCTCTGTCATCCATCCCCACCTGGGAAGACTAAATTTAACTCCAGCCATGAAGAGGATGAGAATGAGAAATCCGATCCATACCGACATCCAGTCGTCCTTCTTCCAGATAGTTGACCAATTGATGCCTTGTTTTTTTTCTGCCATAATCACACCCCCCTTTCCTTTGATAAGAGGCCCATTCTTTACAACTTACCTCTTGCTGAAGACAGGTTGCTTTTCCCCCACTATTTTCCCTTTTCGACCGGAAGGTCGGGGATATTGCTCCATTCGATCATGCTCGCATCATAACTTTTCACCTTCGGATATCCGAGGAGTTTAAGTACAAAATAGGTGTTGGTGCACCGCAACCCTGTTCGGCAGTAGACGACCACCTCCTTATCCTTTGTCACCTTTGCCTTCTCATACATGGAGAGGAGCTCATCTGCACTCTTATAAACCTTAAAACCATCCTTCGTTGTAGAGTGGGTAACCCAATCCAGATTCACGGCACCGGTAAGATGACCACCCCTTCCAACATCACGGCCAGGTGTTTCTCCCGTAAACTCCTTTGGGGCACGGGTATCCACAAGAACCACTTCCTTTTTTCCTAAGCTCTTCTTGACGTCCTCAAGGTTTGCCACCTTGGATGGATCGAATTGGGCAGTATATTTCGTGGGAGCAAGTTTTGTTTCTTCAGTGACAACTGGAAGGCCTTCCTTCGCCCATTTTGATATCCCGCCGTTCAACACAGCCATTTTTTTATGACCCAACGCATCGAGGGTCCAGAAGAAGAGGGTTGAATAGTCCTGGACATTTTCATCATAAAGAACCACATACGATTCAGGACTAATTCCCTTTGAGCCGAGGAGTTTCTCCAGATCTGCTACAGGGAGCATCATTTCTTTTACTCCTTTGACTGTGCCCTGGGTGAGCTTGACGGGTATGTTGATCGCTCCTTTGATGTGACCTAATTCATAAGCCTCTGGTATTCTCACATCGACGATGACCAGATCTGCTTGACCAATCTTGGCCATCAAGCCCTTTGTCTCAATGAGATATTGAGGGCTAACAAACTCTGAAGCTTTTACGCTTAGGCCCATGGTAAACGTCAAAAAAATCCCTAAAGACAGGCCTATCACCTTTCCTTTACCTTTCATTGACTCCTCCTTTCTGGTGGTTTCTCAACCGCCACCTTTGAATTTGATTTTGGATATCTTGGATCAAGATTTCCCCTGGTTAGAAAAACCTCTGTATTGCCGTGACAATGATTACACGACTTATTCTGTTTCGTGATCCTTCTGATGTTATGAGGAACTGCTTTCGTCCAGGTGGGGAGGGTATCATAGTTGGGCTGGGCATCCGGGACTTGAGCCTTCAACATGGTTCTCGTAGTAGGGACATGGCGAAGGGTGGTGAGCTTACCTTCCGATTGGATATCCTTACCGATCTTAAATTCGGTCTCAGAGTTACTCCCTTTTCCGACATGGCAACCATAGCAGTTCTTATAGGATTGGGAGTGGCAGACATAGCAGGAGAGTTTGTCACCGTGGACATTGTGGGAGAGGAGGTTTGATTTTCCCGGTGCGGCTTCTGGATGGCAGTTTAGGCAGGAAGGCTTTGTTACCCTCTCCATTCGCGTTGAATAAGTTTTACCGTCGCCATGGAACTCCGCAACCTGGTGGCATTCAAAACATTCCATCTTCTTCTTTTCCCAATGGACATCTGGTTCGTTTCCCTCAATCCTCCCGAAATATTCCATTCCCACGCGACCACCATGGCAACCATCACACGACTGGTTCATCGGAGGACGCTTAAAAAACTTGTGTCCTCCAAAGAGTCCCCCTCCTCCCGGTCCCTCCCTAAAGATATGGCAGCCGCCACAAGATGCATGGCACTTGAAACATGCCTTATCGATGATGGGTTGCACAGAGGGCCACTTTTCCCCTGCCCTCTGCCTCATCACGGTGTAGGCTCCCTGAAATGTGGCATGAAGACTCCTTCGAAAAGTCTCAACAATTTTCCCATGGCAGGAAATGCAAAGACGTTCTACTTCGGTGGAAGTTTCCCTTTTCCCTTTATGGGCTACCTCCTTTCCACTTGCTTTGTTATTCCCTCCATGACATTTTACACAACCAAGTTTCCCATGTGTGGTCTCTAAGAATACAGGCTCGACATAGGCCATCTGATAGGGTTCCCCAACTCGGGGAAGAGGAGGAGCTCAGGCCTCTCCTTCTTCTTCGGGTAGCTCAGGAAATTTTGTGATAAGGGCTTTCATTCTGTTCGTGTCTGTGTGGCACCAAACACAGCTATTCTCCGAACCTTGGGTCTGGCTCGTCCAAGGGGAAGCAGCACACAGCAGGAAAAATGATGTGGCAAGAAGAAAAGGACTGACAGAATAATTTCGGATCGACCCTCCCCCCCTTTCAAGGGACCCATATGCATTCTTTACCCTGCTCGACAAGCATTATACAAATTTAATTCATTTTGTCAATTAAAATAAATTTCTTTGTATTTTTGACATGTTAGCTAAAAAAAGACTCGCGGATGTTGTTTGATGGACATATGTTTAACTTGCCCTGTTAGATAACCTTCCGTATCTAACAGAGTGAATTCGGCTTTGATCCTGCATCTCATTTGTCGAAAGAACTGTTGACATAGTATTTTACAAAATGTTAAAAAATGGTTATATTTCCCTCCAACACAAGCAGAAACGCTTTTAAGATCTTTTGTGTAAATATAAGGAAAAGAGGATGTAAATCCGAAAGGAGGTAAATCGATGGCAGATCAAACTCCAAAACTGGATGAACTGGAGAAGGGGCCCTGGCCAAGTTATGTCAAAGAAATAAAACGAGCAGCCAAGAAGAATGCAGCAGCGAAGGACCTTCTGGGTGTTCAGGAGCTTTCTTTTAATGATAAGGTGACCCACTGGAAACATGGAGGAATTGTGGGCGTCACTGGATATGGAGGGGGAGTCATCGGAAGGTATAGTGATGTGCCACATCTTTTCCCCAATGTGGAATCCTTTCACACTCTTCGCGTCAATCATCCGGCCGGCTGGTTTTATACGACTAAGAAACTGAGGGAGCTTTGTGATGTCTGGGAAAAGTATGGTAGCGGTTTGACCAATTTTCATGGGTCTACCGGTGACATTATTCTCTTAGGAACAACCACAGCAAACCTTCAGCCCTCTTTTGATGCATTGACAGAAGTGGGATTTGATTTAGGAGGTTCAGGGTCTGCACTGAGGACACCCACGGCCTGTATTGGACCGGCCCGGTGTGAATGGACGAACATCAATACCCTGGATCTGGTCCATAATCTGACCATGGAATTTCAGGATGAGATCCATCGCCCTCGTTGGCCATACAAGT
>Ga0315289_10013482_pt1 | contig 11444 bp, 10 predicted proteins | sample YL17G11_40_MG_FD_203452 | JGI IMG/M metagenome (GOLD analysis project Ga0315289, IMG submission 203452) | Sediment microbial communities from Yellowstone Lake, YNP, Wyoming, USA - YL17G11_40 | ecosystem: Environmental > Aquatic > Freshwater > Lake > Sediment | place: USA: Wyoming | collected... | reverse complement strand
GGCGAGGTCAAAGAGGCCTCGTGCAGCGGGACGCTGTTTCGCGGCTTCGAGAACATTCTCGTCGGCCGCCATCCCCTGGACGCGCCCCCCCTGACACAGCGTGTCTGCGGCGTCTGCCCGATCGCGCACGCCACCGCCTCCACGTTCTCGCTGGACGAGGCCCTGGGCGTGGCGGACCGGATTCCCGACAACGCGCGGCTCGTGCGGAACCTGATATTCGGCTCGAATTACCTCCAGTCGCACATTTTGCACTTTTTCGCGCTGACGGCCCTGGACTTTGCGGACGTCGCCGCCCTTGCGGATTACCAGGGAAACGAAACGGAACTGAAGAGCGTCCGGGCGTTCATCGACCGCCAGGCCCTCTCGCCGTTCTTCCCGCGCTACGAGGGCGACTACCGCTGCGACAAACAGACGAACGTCGATCTCGTGCGGGCGTACCTCCAGGCCCTTCGCCTTCGCCGCGTGTGCCACGAAATGCTCTCGATCTTCGGCGGCAAGATGCCGCATAACGTAGCCATCGTCCCGGGCGGCGTCACAAGCCCCGTGACGGCCGACAAGGTCGCCACCTTCATCGGCAAACTCCAAGCGATTCAGGCCTTTATCAAGGACGTGTACATCCCGGCGGTCTTCACCGTCGCTGGGGCCTATGGCGACTACTTCGGCATCGGGGCCGGGTGCGGACGGTTCCTCTCGTACGGCGTGTTCAACCTGGACGGCAACTCGACGGACCCGCTGAAGCGCAAGCGGCTCCTCCCGGCAGGATTCGTGGAGGCCACGGGGAAGCCGGCGCCCGTCAACGCCGCCAACATCCGCGAAGAGGTCGCCCATTCGCGCTACACGGACGACTGTGCCGCTCCCCCCGCCGAGGGCAAAACCATCGCCCAGCCCGAAAAGGCGGGGGCCTACAGTTGGCTCAAGGCGCCGCGGTACGATGGGGCGCCGGCCGAGGTCGGGCCCCTCGCCCGCGCGCTTGTAGCCTACGGGTCCGGGCACCCGGTGGTCAAGCGCGAGGTGGATGCGGCGCTGAAGGCGGCGGGCGTCGGGGCCGATGCGCTGCCGTCCGTTCTCGGCCGGCACCTGGCCCGCGCGCTGGAGGCGCGGATCGTGGCCTCGGCCATGGCGGGCTGGCTCGAGGAACTGAAGCCCGGCGAGCCGGTGGCCGTCGACCTCAAGATTCCCGCCGAAGGGAAAGGGGCCGGCCTGACGGACGCCCCGCGCGGGGCGCTCGGCCACTGGATCGAAATCCGCGACAAGGTCATCAGCCGGTACCAGATGGTGGTGCCGACGACGTGGAACGGGTCGCCCAGGGACGCCAAGGGAACGCCGGGCCCCATGGAACAGGCCCTCATCGGAACCAAGGTCAAGGACCGCGACAACCCGTTTGAAATCGTGCGGATCATCCGGTCGTTCGATCCGTGCCTGGCGTGCGCGGTGCACGTGATGACGGTATCCGGGGAGAGCAGAGGAGTGTATCGGATTGTTTGACGTGAAGGTGAACATCCTGGGCGTCGGCAGCACGCTGATGGGCGACGACGGCGTCGGCCCAGCGGCGGTCGAGCGGCTCGCGGCGCGGGGCGTGCCCGCGCACGTCCGGCTCCACGACGCTGGCCTCGCCGCCTCCGACGTCCTCGGCCGATTGGACCCCGACGACCCGCTCATCGTGATTGACGCCGTTCGCGCCGGCGGCCCGGCCGGAGCGGTGTACCAGGCGGACTTCGATGCTTTGGCGGGCGAGGGCCTGCCGGGCACGGCCGTCTCGCTCCACGAACTGAGCGTCGCGCCGGCGCTTGCGATGGAGGCTTTGACCGGGCGGGTCTTCTCGAACGTGACGGTGTTCGGCGTGGAGCCCGCGCGGGTGGCGTGGGGCGAAGGGTTGAGCCCGGCCGTGGCGTCGGCGCTCGACCGGCTGGTGGATGCGGTGCTGGACCATGCCAGGGCGCTCCCGGCGCGCCGGGACCGGGTGCTGGCGGGAGACGAATCGCCATGAACGTGACAGAGCGCAAGCCCGACAAAGAAATCCTCGAATCGCTTGTCGGCGTTCGGAAGGTCTTCATTCTCGGGTGCCAGGGGTGCCCGATCGGTTGCGAGACCGGCGGCCGGCCGTGGGTCGACGAGATGAGGTTGCTCCTCGCGGAGGCCGGCATCGACGTCACCGGCTCGGCCCTGGTGGACATGATCTGCAACAAGGCGATCGTCGGGCTGAAACTCGGCCGGTCCGTCGAGAAACTGGCGGCGGCGGAAGCGATCCTCGTCGGGTCGTGCGGCGTGGGGGTCCAGGCCGTCGGGAACATCGTCGGCCGACTGGCCGTCCCCGCCATGAACACCCTCTGCATGGGCGATTACCAGGGCCTCTGGCCCTCGGGCGAGCGGTGCGCGGAGTGCGGCGAATGCATGCTGGCGTTCACGGGCGGCCTGTGCCCCATCACGCTGTGCGCGAAAAGTCTCGTGAACGGCGCCTGCGGCGGAACGGGGAACGACGGCTCGTGCGAAGTGTCGAAGGAACGGCCGTGCGGCTGGCAGTTGATCTACGAGCGGCTCGAGCAACTGGGCCGCGTGGACGACCTGAGGCGGTTCCAGGCCCCGAAGGATTTTCGGAAGCGGGACATCGCCGACTCCAACCGGCGCTCGATCCGATGGGCGCTGGAGGTTTCGCAAGCGGAAGAAGAAGCGAAGAAACCCGAGAACGCGAAGAAATGACCGGGACGCGATCATGAGCCAACTCGAAGAACGACTGAAGGCCGGCGAGTTCGTCGTCACCGGGGAAATCGGCCCGCCCAAGGGCACGAACGTCGCGCACGGCCTGGAAGAGGCCGAACACTTCCTCAAAGGGAAGGTCGTGGCCGTCAACGTGACGGACAATCAGACGGCCGTGATGCGCGTCGGCTCGCTCGCCGTGTGCCGACTTCTGTTCGAGCGCGGCATCGAGCCCGTCTTTCAGATGGTCTGCCGCGACCGCAACCGCATCGCCCTGGAGAGCGACGCCCTTTCGGCCGCCGTCCTCGGCATCGAGAATGTCCTGGCGCTCACCGGCGACCACGTCGTCATGGGCGATCACCGCGAAGCCAAGCCCGTCCACGACCTCGACTCCGTGGGCCTCCTTCAGGCCCTCGCACGCCTGGAGAGCGGAAGCGACCTGGGCGCCGACTTCAAAGGCAATCCCAACCAACTCGACGGGAGCCCCAAGTTCTTCAAGGGCTGCTGCGTCACGCCGTGCGGCAAGAACCCGCAGGCCCAGATCATCAAACTCGAGAAGAAGGTCGAGGCGGGGGCACAGTTCGTTCAGACCCAGGCCGTTTACGACCCGGCCACGTTCGAACGTTTCATGGCCGGGATGCGCCATCTCAAGGTGCCCGTCCTCGTGGGCATCGTCGTCTTGAAGTCGGCGGGCATGGCCAAGTACATGAACCGCTCGGTGCCCGGCGTCCAGGTGCCGGACGCGATCATCAAACGCCTGGCCGAGGCGTCGAAGGAGGACCTCAAGAAGGTGTCGACGGAGATTGCCGCCCGCCTCGTGCGCGAGATGAAGCCCATGTGCCAGGGGGCGCATCTGATGACCCTCGGGTGGGACGACCTCGTGCCGGGCATCATCGCCCAGGCGGGGCTCGCCTGAGCCGTTGCCTCCGGCTACGCGCGAGCAGCCGTGACAGGTGGGCGTCGCCGCGTCCTTCCGGCCGCGGCTCACCTTGTGAGCCGACCGCGGGAGCGGTCGGCGAGGCGCGAGCGGTCGTGGCATGTGCCAAGCCGGATCAACATGACCGGCGGCTTCCGCCGCCGGCTCGACGAAAAAGGAGGCGTCATGTCCGCGAAACTGATCGACGGAGAAGCCCTCGCCACCAGGATCCGAAACGAGTTGGGGCCGGAGATTGAGGCCATCAAGGAAAGGACCGGCTCGCCGCCCCGGCTCGCCAGCCTGCTGGCGAGCGACAACCCCGGCGCGCGCGTGTACACGCGGAGCCAGGCCAAGTCGTGCGAAGAGGTCGGCATCGCCTACGGCCTCGTGGAACTGGCGCCAGACACCCGTGCCGACGCCCTCGGCGCCAAAATCGACGAACTCGGCGCCGACCCGGCGGTCCACGGCATCCTTCTGCAGATGCCGCTGCCGCCCGGCATTGACGCCCAGCAGATGGCCCAGCGCATTCCGCCCGCGAAGGACGTCGAGGGGATCACGGCCGCGAACCTCGGCAAACTCCTCTTTTACGAGCCCTCGCAACTCGTGCCGTGTACCGCGGCCGCGGCCTACGAACTCATCAAGTTCGCCGGCTGCCAGATCAAAGGCGCCGAGTGCGTGGTCGTCGGCCACTCGCCGATCGTCGGCAAACCCGTCGCCTGCCTCATCACGAACGACCTCGGGACGTGCACGATCTGCCACATCGGAACCCGCGACCTGAAGGCCCATACCACCAAGGCCGAAATCCTTGTTGTGGCGGCCGGCAAGGCCGGCCTGGTTCGCGGCGAGCACATCATGCCCGGCGCGACGGTCATCGACGTCGGCATCAACCGCGTCCCCGTCCTCGACGAAAAGGGCCAGCCCGTCGTGGACGACAAGGGCAAGAAGAAGATGAAGACGGTCGGCGACGTGGAGTTCGAGTCGGCCAGGAAAGTGGCCGGCGCCATCACGCCCGTGCCGGGCGGCGTGGGGCCCGTCACCGTCGCGATCCTCCTCAGGAACACCGTCCGGGCCGCCAGGGCCCTGGTGCGGTGACTTTCAGGGGCCAAAAAGGGGACGGGAGTCTTTTGCCGGAACGGCCCTTCGGGTGCTCTGCACAAAAGACTCCCGTCCCCTTTTTGGCCCGAGCGTTTTTGGCTTGCCTTGGGGCTTGGACGGTCCTAAACTTCCGGCTTCCCTCAAGCGGGTCCGCCGTCCCCGAGGGCCGGTAGAATCGAACCCGTAGCACAAAGGAGCAGCGGCGTGTCCAAGAAAAGTGCAGGGGAATTGCCCGAAGGCCACGTGCTCTTCACGAGCGAGGCCGTGACGTGCGGCCACCCGGACAAGATGGCCGACCAGATATCCGACGCCATCCTCGACGCCATGATCGCCCAGGACCCGATGAGCCGCGTCGCATGCGAAACGATGGTTTCGACCGGCATGTGCATCGTCGCCGGAGAAGTGACCACCAAGGCGGTCGTCGACATTCCGGACGTCGTGCGCGAGACGATCAAGGACATCGGCTACACCGACGCCTCCATGGGATTCGACTACGAGCATTGTGCGGTCCTGGTGTCGCTGAAGCGGCAGAGCCCGGACATTGCCATGGGCGTCGACGCGGCGAAGGGCAAGGAACAGGGCGCGGGCGACCAGGGGATCATGTTCGGCTACGCCTGCCGGGAAACGCCCGAACTGATGCCCATGCCGATCCAACTAGCGCACCAGTTGTGCAACCGTCTGGCGGAAGCCCGACGCTCGGGTGAACTCGCGTGGCTCCGGCCGGACGGCAAGAGCCAGGTCACCGTCCAGTACGACGAGGAGGGCCGGCCCGTCCGCGTCCACACGGTACTCGTTTCCACCCAGCACGCCGACACCGTCTCGAACGAGGAAATCCGCCGGGCCGTCATCAAGCACGTCGTCCATCCCGTCATCCCGGCCGAGTTGCTCGACGACGACACGATTTACCACGTGAACCCGACGGGGCGATTCGTGATCGGCGGCCCGCACGGCGACTGCGGCCTCACGGGCCGAAAGATCATCGTGGACACCTACGGCGGCAAAGGGAGCCACGGCGGCGGGGCGTTCAGCGGCAAGGACCCCTCCAAGGTGGACCGCAGCGCCGCCTACATGTGCCGCCACGTCGCGAAGAACGTCGTCGCCGCCGATCTCGCCGACGAGTGCGAGGTCCAGGTTTCCTACGCCATCGGCGTCGCCGACCCCTTGAGCGTCCGCGTGGACACCGCCGGCACCGGCGCGATCCGCGACGTGGACCTCGCGAAGGTCATCCGCGAGGTGTTCCCCCTGAAGCCGCGGGCGATGATCGAGTACCTGAACCTCCTTCGGCCGATTTACCGCAAGACGGCCGAGGGCGGACACTTCGGCCGCGAACTCCCCGAGTTCACCTGGGAAGAGTTGCGCCAAGTGGACGAACTCAAACACGCCGCACGGAAGTACGAGAAGTAACCCGCGGCCGCGAAGCGCACACACCAGGCTAAACTTTCGAGCCGCCCGCGGAAGCGGGCGGTTACGTTTACCCTGAGCGAAGCGCAGCGCAGTCGAACGGGTTCCCTACCGTGGCCCGTGCCACGGTACGCCTCTGGCAGTGCGAGTCTCGGCGCGCCGGGACTCGACCGCGCGGCGGGTGCTCCAGACCCGCCGCGAAAGTAGCGCTGGGGTCCCTATCCCCTCTCCCTTGATGGGAGAGGGGCGGGGGTGAGGGTGAATGCCCTGGTGCAACCTTATTTCCCCTCACCCTACCCTCTCCCACCCTTCGACTTTCCTCAGGGTGGCCCCGAGCATGGTCGAGAGGCCACAAGGGGAGAGGGAGAACAAAGGCAAGTCTCCAACAGAGCAACAGGCGATCTAGAATTTGACGTACCCCGCCGCTTTGCGGAGGCGATTGCCGGGCCGGCCCAGGTCCTCGAGGCGCCTCAGGCGGCCGCCGCCGCGCCGGATCTCAAGGATCCGGCGGACCGTCACCGGCCCGAGACCGGGAACGCGCAGCAGTTCGTATCGGTCCGCCCGATTGATGTCCAGCGGAAACCGCTCCGGGTGCTGCCGCGCCCAGATCTCCTTCGGATCGGCCGCCAGGGAGAGGCTCCCGTCAGGCTCGAACGGGATCTCGTCGTCCCGGAACCCGTACTTGCGGATGAGCCAATCCGCCTGGTACAGGCGATGCTCGCGCGCCAGAAGGTCCTGGGCCCGGCCGCTTTCGCGGCGCTCGCCGGGCAGGGCGGGGTCGCCCAGACCGCGCTGGTAGGCGGAGAAATAGACACGGCTGAGGTGCAGACGCTTGTACAGGCCGTACGTCGCGCGGACGAGTTCGGCGTCGGTCTCGTCGGAGGCGCCCACGATGAACTGCGTCGTCTGCTTGACGCCCGCGTAAGGCCCGCCCTGCGCCGTGAGGCGGCTGATGAGCCGCATCGGCCGGACGATGTCCCGCGCGAAATCCTTCCGGGTCGAGAGGGCCGCCAGCGCCCGCCGCGTCGGCGCCTCGACGTTGAGCGACACACAACTCGCCAGCCCGAGGGCCTCCTCGATGGCCGCCTCCGAGGCGCCCGGGATGATCTTGAGATGCACGTAGCCGCGGTACGCGTACCGGCGGCGGAGGATCCTCACGGCCGCCAGCATGCGGTCCATCGTGTAGTCGGGGCTGCGCAGGACGCCGCTCGTCAGGAAGAGACCGAAGACCTTCTCCGCTCGCACGTAGTCCATGAAGACGCGGGCCACCTCCTCGGGGGCGAGTGTGCATCGCGCGAGGTCGCGGTCGCTTCGGAGAGGACAGTAGCGGCAATCGTTCGCGCAGGCGCTGGAGAGGAGCGTCTTGAGCATGACGGACGTGCCGCCGTTCGGAAGCGTCGCCGGGTACAGCCACAGGCCGTCGCGACCGCGGCGTCGGTGCTCGTCCTTCTGCGTGCCGCACGCGCACGACAGGTCGTACCGCGACCCGTCAGCGAGAAGTCTGAGTTTCTGTTGCGTGTCCATTGGACCGGATCTCCGACGAACGCATTCCACAGACTGACGAAAGCGTTCCCCAGGTTGTCATCCTGAGCGCAGCGAAGGATCTCGCCTCGAACGCCGTTGTCGTTTATCCCTTGGCGCGTATTATCCTTTTTGATAAAAGCGCGGCCGGCCATGCGACAATACTATGTTTACATCCTCGCCAATCGCAGCGGCACGCTCTATACGGGTGTGACCAACGACCTGGAGCGCCGCGTCTATCAGCACAAGCACAAGATGATCCCCGGATTCACGAGCCGCTACAACATTGACCGGCTGGTCTATTACGCGAACACCCCCGATGTCCGTGCCGCCATCGCTCGCGAGAAACAGATCAAAGGCTGGCTCCGAGCCAAGAAGGTGTCCCTCATCGAGTCGGTCAACCGTGACTGGAAAGATTTGGCTGCCGACTGGTTCCCGGACGTGCCGTGCCAAGCACAAAGCCCACCCCACGGCCCGAGGCGAGATCCTTCGTCGTCCCCCACCGGGGACTCCTCAGGATGACAAAATGGGAGCGCTGCCGCCTTCGGTTCATCGCCTTCTCCGCGCCCTCTGCGGCCCTTCGACTCCGCTCAGGGCGAGCCTCTGCGGTGAAGACGCATGTCAATACTTCCTCAACACGCCGATGACGACGCCTTGGATCGTGACGGTCGGGGCGTAGATGGGCTGCATCGTCGGGTTGGCGGGTTGGAGGCGGACACGGCCCTTTTCCTTGTAGAACTTTTTCAGGGTCGCTTCGCCGTCGGGGAGGATGGCCACGACGGTTTCGCCGTCGCGGGCTGTTGCCTGTTTCTGGACGATGACGTAGTCGCCGTCGCGGATCTGTTCGTCAATCATCGACTCGCCGCACACCTGGAGGGCGAAGGTTTCGCCCGGGCGGCCGCGGAAAAGGCTCTCAAGGTCCAGAAGTTCGGTGTCCTCAATCGCCTCGATGGGCCTGCCGGCGGCGATGCGGCCGACGAGCGGCAGGCGACCCGCTTCGGGCGAGTATTCCGGCGCGAGGGTCACGCCGCGCGCGAGCGTCGGCTCGCGCGTCAGGACCTTCTTCTTTTCCAGCGCCTCGATGTGCTCGAAGACGGTCGGCCTTGAGACGCCGAGGTGGTCGGCGATCTCCTGCATCGTCGGCGCGTACTCGTGTTCCACCCAGTAGTCCTGGAGGAAGCGAACGATCTGGAATTGTTTCGGGGTCAGATTGGCCATGTGATTCTCCTTGTCCACGCTGGCTGGCGCGGCGGGTGCCCCTCGACTTCGCTCGGGACAGGCTCCGACTCGCCGCGCAAATCTTTGTCGAGTTTCCTGCGCGGCGGTGACGCCGCGCGACTGCGAAACGACAAGCGCCCAGTAAACTGGGCGGCTAAATGTTGCTGCGCGGGGCGCTCGTTGCTCGCACGAACGGAGGTGGGCCGGGGCGCCCCCTGGGGTCGAACCCCGGCCCTCCGTTGGGAACGGCGCCACCGGTGGGAACGGTGACGTGCCCTTTCGAGCCGGCCGCGGGAGCGGCCGGGTATGCTCGCGCGGCGTAGCACGTGCCACGGCAGGGAACGTGACCGCGACCTTCCGGTCGCGGCTCGAACGGCGCAAACACCCGCCGCCGGCTCGAACGACCGTGGCACGTCCGACGGGCGGGAGAGCGTGTTCGATGCTTCCGGTCCGAGGCCGGTGGGCTGAGGAGGGCACGGGGTAACTCCCCAGCCCCAGGCCGACCTCAAGAGTCGGTTGGTGTTCTCGCCGCTCAGGCGGCGGAGTTTGCTTGACCCCCGTCTGGACGAGCGATATAAGCGCCACGTCGTCGCACAGGAGAAGTTGTCAAAGAGCCTTTCGCGGTACTGTCAGGCGGATGTTAGCCTAACAGCGCCCTAACGTCAAGAGAAAAATCGGCCCGCCCGGGAAAAAACTTGAGCGTTTTCCGGCGGACGCGGGTGAAAATGCCATAAGAACCGTTTCAGCAAGGAGTTACGTTTCGGCAATTTCTTCGCGGGAAACTCTGAGGAATCAAAAAGTAGGAGGAAAAATGGTGGGAATGAAACAACCTTTCGGCGACCGAATCCGCAGAATCCGCACGGAGTTGCGCCGCCGGCGGATCGGCGGACTCCTGGTCACGAGTCCTGTGGACGTGGGCTACCTCTCGGGTTTCAGCGGCGACGATAGTTGGCTCCTCGTCGCCCGGCGGACCGTCACGCTCATCACCGATGGGCGCTTCGCCGAGCAGGCCGACCGCGAGACGCGGGGCGTCCGCATCGTCGTCCGGGAGAGGACTCTTGCCGAGGCGCTCGCGGACGAGATGAAGGGCGGACCCCTTCGGCGTCTGGCGTTTGATCCGGAGAGCGTCAGCGTCGCGCTCAAGGGCCGATTGCACAAGGCCCTTCGGCGGCGCTCAGGGCAGGCCCTGGGTCGCGTGCGATTGGCCGAAGAGCCGGGCCTGGTCGCCGGTCTTCGCATCCGAAAGGACGCCTTCGAGCAGCGGGCGATTCGTCGGGCGATTCGCGTCGCGGAGGCGGCGTGGAACGTCTTTCGCCGGCGGATCCGCCTCGGCATGACGGAGCGCCGGCTGGCGGCGGAACTGGACCACCAGATGCGTCTGGCGGGGTCGGCCGGCCCGGCGTTCCCGACGATCTGCGCGGTGGACGCCTCCGCCGCCATGCCGCACGCCGTCCCGGGGAATCGCCGGCTTCGGCGGGGTTCGGTGCTGCTGGTGGACTTCGGCGCGCGGGTGGGCGGCTATGTGTGCGACTTGACACGGATGCTTTTCGCCGGTAGGATTGACCCTCGTGCCCGACGGGTGTATGAGGCCGTGCGGGCGGCTCAAGGAGCGGCCATCGCGCGGGTGCGTCCCGGGGCGGCCTTTACGGAGGTGGACGCGGCGGCGCGGGCCGTGCTGAGCGAGGCGGGCCTCGGCAAGGCGTTCGGTCATGGGACGGGGCACGGGATCGGCCGCCAGGTTCACGAGCCGCCGGGCCTCGGGCCGCGCGCGGGCAAGGGAACTTTGGAGCCCGGCATGGTGGTCACGATCGAGCCGGGGGTTTACCTCAGGGGGGCGTTCGGGATACGCCTCGAAGACGATTGCCTGGTGACGAAAACAGGACGGCGCGTCCTGACGCGCGTCGAGAAGGACCTGGAGGCGATGGTTCTGTAGCCGTCGCCTGTTTTGTCTGCCTGCGTTGGCGATGCCGCATAGGGAGGACGACCATGGCTGACGAGAAGCCGGGCAAGAGCCAGGGAGCCGCGACCCCGGGGTCCGAGGGACCGGCCCTGGAGACGATCCGCAAACTGGTGGCCCTGATGGAAGAGCACGGCCTGGTGGAGGTGGAAGTGGAGCAGGAAAACCTGGCGGTTCGTCTGCGCAAGGGGGGCGCGGAGGCGATGGTTGTGCCAGCCGCCCCAGCCGGGCCGACGGCCCTGGCGCCCGGGCGAGCGGCAGCGCCTGCGGCCGAGGCCGCCAAGTTGCCGACGATCAACTCGCCGATGGTCGGCACGTTCTATGCCTCCTCGAGTCCCGAGGCCGAAGCATACGTCAAGGTCGGCGACCACGTGACGGACGAGAGCACCGTCTGCGTCATCGAGGCCATGAAGGTTTTCAACGAGATCCGGTCCGAGATGAGCGGCATGATCGAAAAGATCCTGGTGAAGAACGCGACGGCGGTCGAGTTCGGGCAGCCGCTGTTCGTCATCCGGCCGGATTGAAGGAAAATTTTCACCGCAGAGACGCAGAGGACGCAGAGAACGGCAAAATAGGGTAACGGCAAAACAGCGTTCTTCACCGCAGAGACGCAGAGGACGCAGAGAACGGCAAAATAGGGTA
>Ga0315289_10013479_pt1 | contig 11445 bp, 4 predicted proteins | sample YL17G11_40_MG_FD_203452 | JGI IMG/M metagenome (GOLD analysis project Ga0315289, IMG submission 203452) | Sediment microbial communities from Yellowstone Lake, YNP, Wyoming, USA - YL17G11_40 | ecosystem: Environmental > Aquatic > Freshwater > Lake > Sediment | place: USA: Wyoming | collected... | reverse complement strand
ATGGGATGTTATTCGATCCTCTGCCAGAAGCGCTTGCCAAAGGACTCGATGGCGAGGACGAGCTTGCTGATGTGGTAAAGGTCTCCTTTGCACCAGGGGATGTCAATCCATTGGTCGAGGATGTTCGGATCGAGGCTGCCGGTGTAGTAGCGGAGAGCGAAGATGGATTCGGAAAGGTCGGGACTGTCTGTGTAGTTTTCGGCGAAGTGAATCTGGTGCTCGTTGTTGACTATGAACCAGCCGGGCATGGTCAGGTCAATGAAGGCGAGATATTGTTTGACGGCATCGGCGGCGTTTTCGGCGTAGGCTCGCCCAATTTCGGGAGTCAGATAGGCGAATCGGCCCATGCACTTGTAGTGGGCGCGGATGGGGCAGAAGAGCGTGTCTTCGGGGGTGCTCGCACCCCTTTTCGCGGCTGCGACAAGGCGGCGGAGAAGGTCCTCGGCCATTTTTGCTGCGAACCGGGCGTCTTCATCGTGGCCAAGGAGGCGAGCGGTTCGCGCGAAGGCAATGAGGGAGTTGATATAGAGGTTTCCGTAGCGCTCGCCGCGTTCGAGGTTGAGTCTGGTGAAGGACTCTTTTGCCTCGAGGAACGACGCCCCCATTTCGCCCCAGTATTTCTCGAGGATTGCCCGGTCGCCGGTCGCCTCCGCCCAGTGCCAGAGGGCGTAGGAGTTCCCGAAAGGCAGCCGCTTCGGGGCCTGCTCCCAGTAGCCGGGTTGGTCGGTGAGAGGAACGGGATGATATTCCCGCCGCCTGCCCTGCTTCAGGTCGTAGGACGCGGTTTTGCTAAAAAGCGAATGACTTTGAAGAAGCGAGGCGACGTACCGGCGGGCTTTCTCGCGGGTCTCGTTGGTGAGGTGGGGATATGCGCCGGCGAGGGCGTCAATGTCGTCCGCCGGGGACGTGAAGAAGAAATCTCGCCCGCCGATTCCGAAGTTGACGTAGAGAGGGACGAAGGGGCCTTCGCTCGCGAGCTGGTTGACTGCCTTTTCAAGTTCGTCGCGCAGAGCTTTGCCGACCCCGGCATCTGGCTGGCGAATGGTGCTTGTCTCCCAGACATACTCCTCGAAGCTCGGCGGGGCCGACGCGCCCTCCTCCTTGGCGCCCGAAGGGATTCCGCCCGCCCTGACGCTGGCCTCCATCCATTCCAGAGGAGGCTGCGGGTCCTCGGATTCCGGGGTGGACGGTCTCTTTTCAGCCTGGCCGGGCTTCGTCTCCTTGCCTTGGCCACCCCGGATGGCAATTACTCTGCTGCCGGTAATCCAGAAAAGTTGGTCATCGGAAATTGCCGCGCATCCCCTCGCCGGGCCATGCCACTCGTTTCGCATCCATTGGAGTCGCTTGAAGCCACCCCACGAGTCGCGTTTCCCGGAGACGTTGAAGAGCTGAAGCGTTTTCAAGTCAAGGGCGGAGATTGTCCCCATGTGGGTGCAATAAAGCAAATCGCCGCCAACGGCGAACACTGTCGTCTCGTCGCACGTCCCCCAGAATGTATTCCACGGGGGAAGGTTGCCGGAGGCGTGCCGGATGGGCGTGATGAATCCGCTCGTGGAGTCCATGAGCCCGACTCCGACGCAGGGCTTCACGCCCAGGTTCCAGTTAGAGTACATTGTGCGATAGAAAACGATGATTTTTCCGTCGCGGGTCAGTGTCGGAGGGATGCCCGCCCCGCCGTTCCCGGCCCCGTAGAGAACTGGAGGAGTGAAGGCAGGCTTTCCGGTGCGGAGGTCGAGGGCGAAGCAAGTCTGGCGGTCGGGCGGAGCGCGGAGCCGGTCGAGGATTGCCTCTTGTTCTTTTCTGATGAGTTCCGGCGTGCCGACGGTCTTGTCAGATTTGTGAAAGCTGTCAATGTTTCGCCAGTCGCTCGGGTCAACTCCTGCGAGCCTTGCGAGAAACTGGGTTGTGCCGTTGAGGTCGTCGTTGTTCTCGCAGGTTGGGACGGAACGAAGAAACACGAGACTTTCTGCTATGACCGGATAATAGTCCCGAAAGCTCTGGCCGTACAGTTGCGGCGATTTCCAGAGCAATTCGCCTGAATCGGTTTTGAAAGCGTAACAGTGCATGTCGTCGGAGGCGACGATGACTCTATCCTCGACGACTGCGGCTGTGTTGCGAATGGGAGCGCCGGTCTTCTTCTGCCAGAGAATATCGCCACTCTTCGTATCGAGAGCGTAGAAAATGCCGTCGCGGCCGCCGATGAACGCGCCACTGTCAGTAACGGCAGGAGAAGCGCAGAATCCGCCGCGAGTCCCGGCTGCGAAAGTCCATCGCTGTGTCCCGCTCTTCGCATCGAGGGCGTGGACGGTTCTCCCAATTGACCCGACGTAAACGGACCCTTTGTGATATGCGGGAGAATGGACGATTGGGCCTGGGGCGTGAAATTGCCAGAGGATTTCGCCTGTGCGTCTATCCAGGGCGTAAAGGTTGCCGCTGTAGGTCCCGACGAAAACCATTCCCTCCGCGACGATTGGCTCGATTCCGCTCGTCATAATCTCGTTCGGGAAAAATCGCACCCAGTCGAGGCTGTATGGCGGGCGAACGCAATCCTCCGTGAAACCAGTCCTCTTCAAATCGTGGTGGACCGTCGGCCAGTCGCCCGCCTCCGACCGCACGCCCAGCAGGCAGGTCCCCGTCAACAGAACGCGAAGACTAAAAAGCATTTTTCTGCGCACAGTTAATCTCTCACGTCCTATTGCTTGGCATACATCATTTTCGTTCCAGTTCGACGAGGGTCGTAACAATATCAAAGCCCCGCATGGAGATGTCAAGGGAGTTGGAGGCGTGGGGGATAGCGTCCCCTTTTCTCTCGACGATGTCCGCGTTGTGGGCCGAAACTATCTTGAATTCCGGAAAGACGACCTTTGCCGTCGTGGCGGTCTCCTCGCAATTCCAGAGTCTCAGGACGAAGCCATCGCTGTTCTCCGCCTGCTTGAAGGCCAGGAGAATCACCTGCGGATTGTCAATCTGGAGGAAGGAGCGCTGCGGTTCCGTCGCTCCGCCGAGGAGCAATGGGTTTGCCCGTTCCAGGGCGAATCGCATTGCGTCCGAATTCTTGCATGGGCCGCGGTGGGTGGTGATGCTGTACCGGAACGTGAGCTTGCCGCCCTGGGATGCTTTGAAATTCGTGAACCAGTAGTTGTTCATTATCCAGGAGAAGACGGTCGGATTTTTCAGCTCGAGGACCTTCTGCCATTTGCCGACATTGATCTGAGAGAACTGGACAAGCGGGGCGTCGAGCGTAACCCAGGTAACGCCGAATTCGTCGTTCGAGAAGTCCGCCCAGTGCTGGATGCAGTGCCAGTCGGATGACGAGCCGGGAAGCTGCTCAATCCCGGGCTTCATTACGGCGAGGGAGATTTCGGTCTTTGCCGTGAACGGCCGAACCGCAAATGGGAAGGCGTAATAGACTCCTTCCGCGTCGAGGACTTCCGTTTTGTTGACGGTGTTGCGGATGTCAATCCGCTTCTCGAAATCGTAAAGGATGACTTCCTGGACAATCTCCGGAGTGTTTTTGGCGGAGGTCTTGACGAGGATGCTTCCCAAAAGCGGACCGTTCGCGCCGGGATAAATCTCAGCCTTCGTCGGGCTGAATCGCTCGAATTTCGCTGGCTCGCTCCTTCCGATGTCAACGACCGCTCTACCGCCGATCGGCGTCTCATATATGTATTGGTTGAGCTTGTATGGGCTTTCCTGGTCAACAAGCTCTTTTCCCAACTCCTTGTCGAAAATGCTCTTTATCCCGCCTGTCACAGGGTCCAGCGTTACCTCGAAGAACCGGTTGCTGATTTTGTTTTCGGAAAACGTCACGCTGTTGCGAGCCGGAAAAGAGGCAGGCTCCGGGCTCGGTGCATAGGCCTTGTAGCCCACCGATGGGACGTCCGAAGCCAAGAACACGATAGCCCAGGGGTCAATTGGATACTTCTCTGGCAAGTCGAGTGCCTGAGGGGCAGGGGAATCGGCCCAGAGACAGCCCGGGGCGAGAAACGGCAGGATGCAGTTCGCTATCTGGTATGGTGCCTGCGCTTTCCTGCTCAGGTCATGGAGCGATATAGTCCGCTCTCCAAAAGAGGCAAGGGGCTCCGTCGTGGCGGGCGGGGAAGCCGATAGCAATACGAGGTCCGCCCTGCGCCACGGCAGGACGTTAAGCGAAGCGAATCCTGCAGGCAGGCGTATCGGGTCGAGCGTAACCAATCTCCCCAGTGCCCCGGCCAACATGTGCCCCGGCTCGGTGGGCGCGCCCAGAAGGTACCGGGACTCGGCATACGGCTCGGTGGCGAAGGAGGCTTTAATCTTCCATTGGCCCTTTGTCATTTCGGAATCGGGCTGGTTGATGCTCTGAGCGGCACCCCAGGTGTGCTCGTCGTAGAGCATGATTTTCTCGAGCGTTCTCTTGAACTGGTCGGCGGGGTAATTGAAGGAAGCGTCGAGGATTTTTGCGATGGCGGAAAATCTCTCTGCGGCGAAGAAAGTCTCGTGGGTTTCGCGGGTCAGAATCGTCTCATAGGCAGAGGATGCGTGGCCGTCGGCCCACCAATCAGGCCAGGCGAGCTTATACGTGGGAATGTCCTTCGCGTGTTCTTTCTCCAGCCTCTCGAACCATTCGCGGGAGGTCGCCAGAATCAGCTTCGGATAGGCGTACTTGCTGTTCCACTCGCGGACGATGTCGCAGGGCTTCATGTTGGGCGGCGAATTGTCGGTTACGAATCCTGACATCTTGACCGAGAGGATGTTGTACGGATAGCTCTTCTTCTCAAGCTCGGCGAGATACCGGGGGAGGTTTTGCTCGACGAGGGTGAGCCTGTCGTGCAGCCCCATGGAATTTCCGAACATGTAATGCTCGGCGTTCCAAACAAGGACTTTGCTTCCGTCCGGCGCTTCCCAATAAAAGGCGTTCGGCCTATCGAGGACCGGAATGCTTCGGGTATAGTTCACCCCCATGCTGAGATATTTCACTCCGCACCGCGCCAGAATTGAGGGAATCGCCCAGCTCAATCCGTTGAGGTCGTCGTTCATGGCGGTGACGACTTTGAAGCCGTACTTGTCGGCGACCTGCTCGGCAAAGTAAACCTTTCGGACAAGCTCCTCGGCGCATTCGAGGTCGGTGCCGTTGAGATATAAAGCGGCGACCTCCATCCTCCCTTCCTTGACTCGCCTGGCGAATTGCTCAATCTGCTCCGGCGTTGAGGACTCGAGAAACCTCTGCACCGTGAAAGAGGTCTCGAAATCCCATTTGAACTTCGTCCCTTCGGGATAATCGTCGGTCTTAGTGCAGAAATCGAGGGCCTGCCGGATGTAGTCGCCATGGCGCTTGAAGATTTCGGTTTGGAGGTGCGTGTAGCCGATGTCGGTGTGGGTGTGCTGAACGACGTAAATTTCCCATTTTCTCGCGGGAGTGATGGTCGCCTGAGTCTGTACCTCGCCATTATCGGTCTTGAGCGTCAGGGTCGCCGGAATGGGCTTTTCGACGTTTGGCAAGTCGAGCTGGTGAGTGCTCCAGCCGAAGGGAATCGTTCCCAGGTCGGCTGGGAATGTTTTTCCGTCGAAGGCGATTTTTGCCGTCGCCGTGGTCTCTTGGCCCGTGTTCAGGATGCGGAGAGTTGCTTTCTGGATCAAGGCGCCGTCTTTGGCGTAAACGAGAAATCGCCCAGGCTCAATCTCGCATTTGGTCTCTCCTTCCTTCACCTTTGCCCCGACCCGCAAATGGAATCCCCAGCTTCCGGTGCCCTGGTCCACTTTCACAAGGCAGCGATTCAACCCCTTTTTCAGCCGGACGATAACCGTGTCCTCCCCGGGATTAAGGCCGCGATGCTCGTGCTTGTCGTGAACGAGCCTGTCGTTGATCCAGAGCCTCACTCCGTCGTCGCTGCCAAGCTCGATTGAAGCAGCAACATCGCTATCGCTCGGAATGTTGCAGAGGGCGTAGCCGACGACTTCGTTCTTGCCGGAAAGTGCCTCGACGAAATCCACTGTGCCATTTGCGGCGGGCTTCCAGACTTTCCACTTCGCCTTTCCGCCTTCCGCTGTTGCGCTTTCGTGGTCCATTCCTTCCTTCGGCAAAATCGCAGCCTCGCCACCCGCCGAGAGAAGATAGTCTTTCGTGAAACCCTCGCACTGCGGGTTCGGGAAGGGCCCGCAGACGAGCCACTCTTCGATCAAACCCGCCCGAGTGGGCTGCGCTGAATGAGCGTCCTGAGCGAGGGAACGGATGCCAAGGAGGGCGATGCTGAGATAAATCCAAAATCTTGAGACAATCCGGTGAGACATAGCATTCTCCTTTTGCATTTGGCTGGCACTTCGGGGGGCGTGGAAAAGCCTGAATCAGGAGCGCGCTCCACCCCGAGCGACAGTTGAAATTAGTTGTAGCCAGTTGTGAATGGGGCACGGACGCAGAGACGTGAGTCCCCCGAGCCGTGGCCCCATAAGACGCCAGAACATCACGGGAGCTCCGCCACACGGTAAAACCGCTTCAGAACCGCGACTGAGGAGCCGGGCATCCTGAGGGGGCCTTTGTCTGTCCAGCATGTTGCTATGTTTCCCTGAGAGAGAACTGCGTCGGCTGCGATATACCAGGCACGAAGGTCATCTGAGAAGTAAACGGCATAGCTCTTTGCCTCAAGGCTGGACCACGCGAGCTGGATGGACTGGCCCTGGTCAGCAGGGCCAAGGCCAACTATCTTCGTGACATGTGCTTCGTAGGCGCCGATATCTGCTCGAAACGCCTTCCCGCCGAATAGGACCCTTGGCAAACCATCGGCGTCTCTCTCCGGGAGAGCCTCTGTCTCAGTCGTGCCGGCGTCAATGCACGGGGAATCCAGTCGGAGATGCCAGTCGCCGCGCGCGGGGTCAACGAAGGCGGGATCGGCGCATATGTTGGTTGATTCGGTGCCACATCCCCAGTAGTCCTCCTGCAGAACCGAATATGAAACACTTGAACGGGGAACGCCCCAGAGCCCGTATCCACCGTTGCCGCGGAAGATGCAGTTGAGAACCGTCGAGTCGCCCCCCCACCCTAGCGCGTCGAGGCCGATCTCCCAGTTGGTTACGATTGTGCAGTTAACCGCACGGTTAGGTCCAGAGAAACCGCCGGCCACCCCCACGCGGTTCCCTGCTACAAGGCAGCTCTCGAGCACGAGCCGTTCCCCTCCTTCCACCCCGTACCATGAATTACCAGTAATGGCTACCCCAGAGAACCGTCCCGTACCGCGAACGTACGCCCCGCCCTGCCCGCCGTTGTCGTGGATGGTGCCCCCGAGTACCTCACCTGAGTGTATGCTTATCCCCCCACGGTCGTTGCGCGAGACGTCGGTCCGCTGAATCCGCACATAGGCCCCCTCAACCGCGATGATGCCAATACCGCGGTTGTCAGATACTAAACAATCAACAATGCAAAAATCGCCTGGGAAGCCGAAGAACGAGCAGATGCCGTAGTAGCCGTTGGTGATCACGAAACCGCGAACGCTGGCGAGGGAGTTCATGTGCAGGACCCAGGGGTGGCCCTCACCATCAATAATTGCAGCATGTTTCGCGAAACTAACGAGGTTCACACCTTCCTTCATGACGATGTTGTGCTCGCGGTATGTTCCGGGGGTGACGACGACACTGTCGTTTCGTTGCGAGTCCCATATAGCGTCCTCGATGTTGTTGTAGGTGTACGATGAGCCTTGTCCGACGATTCTCACAGCATGGGGCGAATTCGGGTTTTCGGCGGCGAGACACTCGGGGATGAAGGCTTCCTCTGGAGTAAGCTGACAGGCCTGGCGCAGCAAGTCGCGGACGACCCCGGTGCCGGCAGAGGGCCCCCGGCTGTAATTGGCGTAGTAGCTTGAACCGTCTGCTGCAACGTAAAAAGCTATTAGAGAACCCCCGTCCGTAAGGGTAAATTCGGGCAGGTAAATCCTGAAGGGCCGGTCGTCAACCTGAAGACCAATTGTTCCGGCGCCGTAAGTTCCCATTCCGCGCAGCCCGTTCGCGTCAAAGAGCACGACGACATAGTCAGCCGGGCCTGAATAATGGGGGTCAAACCTCGCGAGGTCCCCCCAGGTGACGAAGTATGCCTTGGTCTGAAAGTCGTATTCAGCGACGATGTCGCCGTCCCCGTCTTCCGCCAGGACCATCCACATCAGATGGTAGTCGGTGGTCTGGGTTACCGGGGGGCTTATCTTTGAACTTACCTTCAGCGGGATCAAACTGGCGCAGCATGCTGTGCTGTAGGCAAGCCATGAGCACAACAGTGATGTCGCCCTGAAACAACGCATTGTCCTCCCCACGATGGCTATCCTTGGGATGACGTACATTTCGCTGATGCACCCCGAGCAGACCTATAGTACATCAGCAGCGGCGCGGACGCAAGGCAAAGATTTTCTAGGGTGCGGCTGCATTTTGGTGGTATGCTGGGGCGCCGCTCGGCTCGACGGTCCACAGTGCGGTCTCACCCGCCGGGCCGCCTATCACGGCTGCCCACACAGCCATCGGAACACAAAAAGAGAGAGCAACCGCTGAAACCTTCGTCATTTTTTCCATGGTTCTTTCTCCCCTGATGTGGAGTGTCGAGATGTCTGCCTTTACGAATATCAAAACAGGAAGTCTTCGTCGCTTGAGCTTACCGGATGAGTCCACTCCTGTACAGCGCCAATTTTGGCTGTCAGTATCCCCTCACTTACGGGCGGCGAAGCGGCACGCCTCGGCGTGCAAGGAACGAACCGCAGTCTTTCATGAACTTCGTACGCCCGGAGACGATGAAAATTCGGTCTCGGCAACCCTGATTTTCGAGCCAGTCTGATTCTGTTTTGTCTCGCCAAGGCGCAAAGACGCAGAGGGTTCACAGGGCGTTCTTCTTTGCCTCTTCGCGCCTTTGCGAGAGGCTCGCTAGCTCGCTGCATAGCGCTTATTTTCGGGGCAGGGGGCGGATGAATCCTTTGTTCGAGAAGCCCGCCTGAAAGCGGCTTGAGAGAGGGCTGAGCCGGAGCCCTGGACCACCAGCTAAAGCAGGTGGCTAAGAGGCGTGCCGGCTGAAGCCGGCAGTGTGGCTGAAGAGCCCCTTGGCGGGGGGCGGCCACCCATATTTCGCCCCTTTCAGGGCTGTGGCCTTTTCTCCGATCGGCCCCCAGGGCTGCGTTCTGGGCCAAAGTATGACGCCCTTACGGGGTGCGGCTGTATTTCAGTGGGACTTCCGGTGCGGGCCAACGGTCGCGGACGATGAACGAAGTGATGACGAGATAAACCCTCCAATAGCCCCTGTGCCGGCCTTTAGCCGGCACTGTCCTTAGTGCGTGCTTTCAGAAGTACACCCGCGAACCGCAAAGGGTGATCGGGACTTCCACAACTTGTTCCTGACACCGGCAGCCAGTGCCGGGCTTCAGCCGGCACGCTCGCTTAGCCATCCCGCCATCGGCGGGACTTCAGCCGGACTTCCCAGCCAAATGGACGCATCAAAAAATACGTGATGGAACCTATGAAACGGAGTACTTAGCCCCCTGCTTTAGCCGGGGGCACACAAGCTCCCTTTTTTTCCAGACCCCAGCCCGCTTCAGCGGGGCTTCTCATAGCGCCCGGGGCGCCTCTTCAGCAAAATGACACCACCAAAATACAGCCACACCCCCCTTACAGGGCTTTCGGACACCGAGTGAGCGAATTCGCTGTTCAGCCCCGAAGGGGCGCAATAACATAGCCCAGGGCACCGCCCTGGGTATGGCACGCCATAACAACCGAAGCCCTGAAAAGGGGCGGCATAATCCGTTACCCCACGTCGTGAGGGTCGTGGAGAAAGGCTATCGCCCTGGAAATACAGCCACACCCAAATCCCCCGTGACACATCCCGGAAGCCAGGTCAATTTTTTCTTTCTCCCCCCCAGGACTGAGGCCTTATGGCTGTCAGGCGATTGGCGGAGCAAATTGCTGACAGAAGGCCGTTTTGGTAGGATACAGCCACTGGAGGAAACTTCGGAATGCTCAATGTCCTGATAGAGACAATCAGAACCACCTTTGCCGTCAGCGTCTTCGTTTTCGTGACGATGCTTGTGGTTGATTACATGAACGTTCTGACCCGCGGCAGCCTTTCGGGGATAATGAAGAAAGGGCGGGTCTTCCAGTACGTTTCTGCATCCTTTCTCGGGGCGACGCCGGGGTGTCTCGGGGCGTTCATGGTTGTCTCGTTCTACCAGCACGGGCTGATTTCCTTCGGGGCGACTTTCGGATGCATGGTCGCGACGTGCGGCGACGAGGCGTACGTCATGCTTGCGTCGTTTCCGGGTCGAGCGCTGATGCTCTTCGGCATCCTGTTCGTGATGGGAATTGGGTTCGGGTGGCTTTCGGACGTGCTCGGTCCGCTGTTCGGACCGGGTTACGCGCAAGGATGCAAGGTGGAGGCCTTTCACAGCGATGACGAATGCTGCCGTTTCGACGGAAGGCAGATTTGGCGGCAGATTAAAGGGATGTCCCTCGCGCGAGGGCTAATTCTTATCGTGTTCGCGGGGGCGATAGTTGCCGCTGCAATCGGTCTTCTTGAAGAAAGGTGGGAGAAAACGACCGGGATTATTCTGGTGGCGGTAGGGCTCGTCATCGTCGGGACAACCCCGGACCATTACCTCGGAAGCCACGTCGTCGGGCACATCGTCAAGAAGCATCTCTGGAAAGTTGTCCTCTGGACGTTCTTCGCTCTCATGGCCATCGGAATCGCTCTGGAGTACTGGGACATCGAGTCCTTCGTCAAGCAGCATAAGATTCTGCTGCTTCTGGTCGCCGCCGTGGTGGGACTCATTCCCCAATCCGGTCCGCATTTGATTTTCGTGACGATGTTTGCAAAAGGGCTGATTCCATTTTCGGTCCTCCTGACGAACTCCATTGTTCAGGAGGGGCACGGCCTCCTTCCGCTGCTGTCCTGTTCCGTCCGGGACGCCCTGACAGTTAAAGGCGCAAAACTCATCATAGGGATAGCCGTCGGTTTCATCGTTTACGCCCTCGGTTGGTGAGACCCACGCCGCCAGCAACACACCGTCAGCCAGTCTGTTACCCACTACCGCGCGCTCCACCAGTCCGGGCCGGTTCCGTGGGCGGTGGGGTTGGGATTTTCGGGATCGGAGTCGAGGAGCGCTGCTCCCGAAATCCATTCTACGTGCCCGTCGGCGAAGGCGACGTTTCGGCCGTCGAGCTTATGATTGCTTCGCTTGGTCAGTGGGCGTCCGGCTGGCCTATCTGCGAGAATTCTTGTTGCACGCGGCGCTGCCTCGGTCCAGGCTTTGTTGTTAGCGTTCTTGTTGAGACCGTAGGCATAGCTGACGTGCTTTGCCTCCTCCGGAAGAAAGGGCTTGTCGTCGTACGCATCGCTCGTCCGCTCCGGCATCCGATCGCCGGAAGATGGGCAACTAAGCACCTCCAGGCTTGTGAGGTACATCGGATAGAGAATACCGAGGTCTCGGCAGTCCGTCTTGCCATCCTTATCTGGCG
>Ga0315289_10013478_pt1 | contig 11445 bp, 4 predicted proteins | sample YL17G11_40_MG_FD_203452 | JGI IMG/M metagenome (GOLD analysis project Ga0315289, IMG submission 203452) | Sediment microbial communities from Yellowstone Lake, YNP, Wyoming, USA - YL17G11_40 | ecosystem: Environmental > Aquatic > Freshwater > Lake > Sediment | place: USA: Wyoming | collected... | reverse complement strand
GGATTGCCATACGCGGACTGCTTTGCCGCGGTGACGGCGGGCAGAACGGGTGTACTGGTAACGGCCGATCCGGACTTTGCCAGAATCCCCTGGCTGCGGATCCTCGCCCTGCCGCGCCATCCGCGAGGGCCGGTCAAGCGTGCTATGCGCTGACGGGGGCCGATGCCCCCGCGCGAACATCGGGATCACGATTCCGTGGAACTCGCTCATCCGGATGATTCACGAAACGGCAACCCGCAGGCGGCTCTGCCGTCCCGCAGGGCGGGATGCGGAATGGCTTTGAAGCTGTGAAAAAATCGCCTGACGCTTCTGCGGGCCAGATGTAGCGGCGACCTTCAGGTCGCCATTTCAGTGACTTGCCGATGCAGATGGCGGTCTGAAGACCGCCGCTACAGATTTTTTCACAGCTTCTTTGCCCTTCCGTCGGCGCTGCTTTCCTTCTGTCGAGGCTGCGCCTCGGCAGTTCGCCAGGGGCGGCGGAAGGCACGGGACGGCCATTCCGGCCCTTCGCGAACCGCGGGGTTCCAGTTGCCCCGCTTCATGGCCGCTCAAGTCGCTGCGTGAAAACAGCTACTTCTGCCACGGGCTGCTAAGGGCATTCCGCACGATTGGCCGAATTGGCCAAACAGGTTTCTCTACAGAGGCAGTTATTCAGTGCGCGTCCTTAGTCCCGTTTGGCCGGTCGGTGCGCAGCGATCCGTCCGCGGCCGGGCACCATAGATCGTCGAGAAACTCCGATGGTTTGTCGCCGCTCGTCACCAGCAAATGATCGCGCGCTCGGGTGCAGGCGACATACAGCAAATGGCGCTCGGTGTCGTAAACTTCCTCGAGATCCGCGTCGTCCCCGACCGTTTCGATCCGTTCCTGCAAGGGGATAATTTCATCATCACAGGCCATGACGACCACGGCGCGGAATTCGAGTCCCTTGGCAAGGTGCATGGTGCTGATCGAGACGCAGCCGCTCGCTGTTTCGACATGTTCATCGAGCACTTTGAAGACTAGGCCAGCCTGCCCCACCGCCTTGCGGGCTCTATCCAACTCAGCCGACGACCGCACGAAGACACCGATTTCATGGGGTCCAATATTTTCGTTCCTTAATTTGGAAAGCCATCGAGCCACGAATGCAATTTCGTCTTGCGGCGTAGCCAGAGCCGTGATTCTAGGCGGCGGACCGTTGAATACCGAAACCGTGCTGCGTCGTTCCTCCGTATTACCGTCAACATCAGACACTTCGGGAGCCAGCAGCCGATCGGCCTGCATCCTGATTTGATGCGAGGTGCGGTAATTGATGTGAAGGGTCGTCGAACGGCCGCGAATATCGACACCGAGGGACTTCCAGGAAAAAGGTTGCTGGAAAATTCGTTGCCCGAGGTCGCCGGCAAAGAAGAGGCTGTTGGGTCGGCCCCCGCCGAGCGCAGCGAGAAACCGTAATTGGGCCACGCTGACATCCTGGGCCTCGTCCACCACGGTGAGATCAAACGGCGGGCTTTTAGCGACGACAAGACTGGAGGCCAGCCGCGTGAACATCTCGGCTGAGGTGATCAGGTTGCCAGTCTTCAGGCTGGATCGAACCAGATCAAAGATCGACCAGAGCACGAGCCGCTGCTTTTCGTGAAGGCGAGTTTTCCGCCCCAAGCGCATCACATCCCGATAGGCCTCCCAGGTTTCCAGTTGCCATGCATCCACAACCTGCTCCCACTCGGTCAGTAAGAAGTGCAAGCTGAACTTGTGACCTTCGACCTTGCCGGCAGCTTCTTCGAGTAGCTGGCGCAGCACTTCCCTTGAAGCGAGGTTGAGCTGCCCCACATTCAACTCATAGATCCGCTGGCCAATTGCGTTCATGGCGTGCACTTCCAGTCGTTCGCCCAGGCGGGGTTCGCTGCCGATGAGCCGACGCAGCTTCGTGCGCAGTGCATTGGCCAGGGTTTCGGAAAAGGTGGTGAGCAGCACGCGGGCATCCGGGTTGGTGCGGACCAAGTAGACGGCGCGGTGCAGCGCGACAATGGTCTTGCCCGTGCCAGCGGAGCCCGAAGCCCGCGCCGGACCGCTGTAATCTCTTTCTACCAGTTGCCGCTGCGCCGGATGGAGAAAAATGGTCCATTTCTCCCAAGGGTATTCAAGTGCCCGCTCCAGTTCTTCCACGTTACTCATCACACGGAAGCGGCGCTGGGCGTCGGGATGAGCGAACGGGTCGGCGCCAGCCGCAACCGGTTCCAGGACGGGCGGCGTCACGCCGGTGGCCAGGTTCAGCAACGCCTCCGCGGCCTCGCCGGGCAGATGATCAGCGAGATCCAGGATGGAGTCTTCGTTGGCGCGGCGTACTTCTTCCAGCCAATCGCCTGGCACTCCGTACCCGAGCAGATCATCGTCGGAGACATGCGCGAACAATGGCGGCTTGGCGACGTCGGGTAGCTCAAGCCTGTACATCACTTGCGCCGCGTATTTGGGAACAGTGATTTCCTTGACCGTTTCCCGAATCTCAACGAACTGCGCCGCGCCGGTTCTCGGATGGGCTTCCAGCTTTCTCCGCTCCGCCCACTGATAGGCTTTCTCGTGGTGATCCACGTAGCATAAGAGCAGGCTCGTGTCGGATTTGTGCACGATAAGCCGAAGGTCACCGCTGACCCGTACCGACCAGAACCGTTTGTCCTTGGCCTTCTCGAGCTTGTGAAACTGCATGCCGGGGTTAGCCGGGTTCACTTGCAGGTCAAAAGCCGTGGTCTTTGCGACCTTTTGCTCCTCGCCGGTCAGTTTAGCGAGGCTGTCGGTAAAGGTATCGGCGATGCGAAATTCCATTCGGTGACTACCTAGCCCGCCCCGTCATGGCTGCCAGCTTGCGAACAAAATCGTGCACATCCTCATGGATCTCGTCGGCAGTCATGCTCATTGCCACACGCTCCCGATTGACCTGCACAGAGAGGTCGCCCCCTCTTAGTTGGTGGAAGAGCGACTTGTCATCTTCAAACAGGATCCGCTTGCCGTCCACCACGCTGAACACGTTCGCGGTGACATTCCGCCAAGTCTTCCCGCGCGGTAGTGTCAAGTTCTGGCTGGTAAAAAACTCGCCGATGGCTGCCAAGACTGATTGGGCGAAAAGATTGTCCTCGTTCAGTTGCAAGGACTGTAAAGCGGCCCGTTTCCAGGCATCCGGCACCAGCAGGTAGTTCTCGATGTTCTTGCGCTTCCACTCGACCAGCGTCGGATTATTCGCGGGAGGATGAAAGGCACCGGCGCTGCTGTCGTAGTCGAAGAGCATCAATCTCGAGACTTTGGGGATAATTTGTGTCAAAGCGGCAAAATGTTCGTCCGCCCTGGTTTTCATGTACTCCTTGCCGCCGCCACCCATCGATTTGAAACAGACACTGTCCATCGCGGCTTGCGCCTGGCAGGGTTCAGCCCACGCACGCAGAATCCGTTCGTCGCTTTCCCCCTCCACGTAAAGGATGCAGGGGAAGGCCATCAGACGGGCGATCTCCTCGTTGGAGACTTCCGCCATGGCCCGCATCACCGCTGGGGCGGATTGGACGCGCCTCGGAACTTGGCTCAGCAGAGAGACAATCTGGCTGGCATCCACTCCGCGCACCAGTTCTTCCGCGTGCGTAGCGATCAAGAACTGTGTATTTGTCTCAACCGATTTCCGTTTGAAGTAATCAAGTATCTCCCGTTGCAAGTTGACGTGCAGATGCGCATCCGGTTCATCGAGCAAGATGGTTGTCGGGTTATATCCGTGCAGGAACGCGAGCAATGTCAAGGTTTGGTGGAAACCGCTGCCGCCGGCGATGATGTCGTAGTCCTTATCGTTCTGGCGGTACTCGACGGTGATGTAGACATCCTTGTCCGGGTCATAGCTCGGCTCATGAATTTCGACCGAGAACCAGCGCTCGACAATGTCCGCCAGTTCCTTCCATCTGGGGGGAGAGGTATAGCCTTTGAGGAGTCGCCCGTCCGGCCCACGACCGTTGGAAGGACAAACCATTCGCAGCAGATTGCGCAGCACACTCCCAGGCTGACCTTTTCCGACCTGTTGCCGGATGGGGGAAATGTCCAGCGCCTTCTCCGTGGGTTCCAGACCGGAAAACGGCGGCACATAAGCAATTCTGGGCAGGTCGCCCCGGCGCTCGCACTCGCGGAATTTCGTCCAACCGTCGCTGGGAATGGCATAGATAGTTTGCGGTGAGTGATAGCGGAGGTCTACGCCAAACGAATCGGTCTCGCCGGTCGCCCGCCGCCACTCCACGCGAATAGCGATCAATATGTATTTCTGCTTCTTTTCGCCATTGACCAAGGGCCAGTACCGATCCGTTCTATCCTTCCACAGCAGGTTGAACTCAGGCACGGGCAACGCCGTGAAGTTAGGCAGCACCACCTGGATGCCTTTCGAGCCGCTGCGCTTCGATCGATGAAACTCGTCCACGCAAAACTGCCAGATCGTGAGCGCCTGGAGCACAGTGCTCTTCCCGCTGTTGTTGCCACCCACCAGCAGGTCAAACTCCGTGAACGTGTATACCTGTTCGCCCACGCTCTTGAAATGTTTCAAAGTCAATTTAGTAATCATTGCGCCTACACCTTGAACACTTTCATCACTTCGTCACCCAGGTGGTTGATCACCTTCACCGCGACGCGCCCGCTCTTGGGCTTGTCGAAAGGGCGTGAGGTGTCGCTGTGTAGAGTCTCCCATGCTTCCTCGTTGACTTCGGCCCTGAGAGTTGTCTTGAGCGCCTTATAGGGATCATTCGCGCCCAGAAAGTAGGCATGGCGGACGAAGAAGCTCTCTTCGTTGTAGTCGGTGTCAATGAACCAGCAGGCGATGCCCTGGGCGCCATCGCTGCGGATTTCGCCGGTGTTGGGGTGGAACACGTCCACGCCGTTAACCTTGATCCGGACCTGGTCGGGTTTGCCGCCTTCACCGGCATCGAGGATTTTGATGTCCGGCTCGCCGAAGATCACAAACAGGTTGCCCTTGCCGGTGTTCTTGAGATCGTCGGCCATGTGCAGGTCTGCGTTCATGCGGGCCTTGAGCACGGGAATGCGGCCGAGCTTATTGAACTCCGAGGAGTGGGCGTCGTAGTTGAAGGCGCATGTGATCAGCGCGTCAAAGCCTGCGTCGCCGGCCTCGCGAGCGGCGGCCACCAAATCAGGCCGCGAGACAGTGCCGAACTCCGGGCCGATGAAGATGGCGGCGCGTTTCTCGGTGCCCGACTCTGCGTCGCCTTCCATGTAGCGGCTTTCGGCGCAGACCAGATCGCCCGGCCAGGGGGTGAGGGAAGTGAATGTGATCTTGTCTTCCTTGTGGGCCTGCTGCACGCCTGCCGTCTTGAGGTTTTCCAGAATCATCTGGACAAAATCCTGCGCCGCGCTGTAGTCGAGCTTTGAATCAGCCAGAAAGTCGATCAACTCGTCGTTCTCGTCCACTCCTAAGACGCGATGGGGGGAGAGACTCTCGACGGTGAACGGCCCGGCCACGCGCACGGTCTTGCTGTCCTCGTAGGGTTTGTCGTACAGGTATTCAGACTCGGCCTTGGCTGCGATGGATCCGTCGATCTCTTTCTGCCGAGCGATGCGCTGCTCCCGCCACTGTGCGTGCAGTTTCTTCGCTGCCTCCGGCCATTTGTCATCTGCGTCGCGGGGGATCTCCCACTCTTGCCACGTCTTGCTAACAGCCTTGTTCAACTTCTCGCGGAGTGGTTCCATTGTTTCCTGAAATTTCTCCCAGATCACGTCGATCTCGGCGTTGTTGGCAATGGACTTGAGGGTAACGTGCGGCACGCGCTCATACACGAAGCCTTGGCGGATGTCGCCACGGGTGGGCTGGCTCGATGGAGCGGTGCGGGTTACCTCGGCCTCCTTGCGCTGACCCTCCGGCGAATCGGCCAGCAGGTAGTAGGCGTATCGGGCGCCCATGATGCGGGCGCGGGCAAGCGCGAGGGCGACGCGGGAGGTATCGATCGTGATCCAGCGACGCCCCCACTGTTCCGCGACATAGGCTGTGGTTCCGGAGCCGCAGGTTGGATCAAGGACGAGGTCGCCGGGGTCGGTGGCCATCAGAATGCAGCGTTCCACCATTTTCGGACCAGACTGCACGACGTAGACCTTGGGGTCTGCTCGACTCTGGACCCCCCCAACATCTGTCCAGATATTCGTTATCTGGAACGCTGCAAAGTCGTCTAAGAATCGAAGATAGGAAAGAGTATTTTTGCTAACCACAAGCCTACTCGCGTTTTTTACACGCGTCATACCTGTTGCATCGGTAGTGAATGTCCGCTTCCCGGGTGTAAATACTCGTCCGTCAACCGAAAAACTCCTTAGGTCGCCTTCGCCAGTTGGACGCGTACTGGTTATATCCCCAAGTCTGAATGGTCTGACTTCGTCCTGGCTATCCTGATCTGTAATTTGAGAAAATGGTATCCGCTGTCCATCGGGCAGTTGAACAGATGTGTATTTTGACGCGCCCTCTCCACCCACGTTTTTTGCAGTAAAGAGCTTTCGGGCTTTTACGGGTGCCGCACCCTTGCAGTACCAGAGCACATAATCTGCCACCGTTGCCATCGTCGAGTCCGATTGTCCTGTTGTCTTCATCGTGGTAATCATGGCGACATGTTGCTCGTCCCCGAACACTTCATCCATCACCGCCCGCACGCGATGTACATTCTCATCGCCGATTTGCACAAAGATCGAACCCGATTCCGTGAGCAAATCACGCGCCACGGTTAGACGGTCGCGTAAATAGGTGAGATAAGAATGAATCCCATCCCGCCAAGTATCCCGAAACGCCTTCACCTGCTCCGGCTCACGGGTGATGTGCTCGGTGTTTCCGTCCTTCACATCGCGGCTGGTTGTTGACCACTGGAAGTTGGAGTTGAATTTGATGCCGTAGGGTGGATCGAGATAAATGCACTGCACCTTGCCTCTCAGCCCCTCGCGCTCAGCCAGCGAGGCCATCACTTGCAGGCTGTCGCCGAGGATCACCCGGTTGGACCAGTTAGCATCGTGCTGGTAGAACTCGGTCTTGGCGATCTCGCTCGGCATGCCGTTGAAGTCGGCAAATAGGTCAATCTGTCGCTCAGCGGATTTCCCGTCCGCCTGCGTGCGCCGCAGCAGGTCATCGATCAGGACCTTGGGGTGCACCTTCTCCTGGATGTAGAGCGGCGGCGCATGAACCACCAGGTCAGACCCGTCCTGCTCGTCCTTGCCGCGCCAGACCAGTTGCGGGTCCAGGTCGCGGTTGCGACGCTCGTAGGCGAGACGGATGGGGCTCTGCTCGTTCTTCGCCATGACCGACTGGTACTCGGCGGTGGGGATGTTTTTGCGGGTCGCCTTGTCGTGCTTCAGAGTCTCGACCTTCTTCTTAACTGCTTGCTTGGCCATGTGCATTTTCCTTCACCACCGCTGGGGTGGTTACCGACTCGATCATCTTGTTGAATTCGGCTTCGACCTTCGCCGCGAAGTCGGCCTCGATCTGGTACACCTCGGTGAACTCGGCAAAGGCCCAGCGGCCATAGCTGCCCAGGTGGTTTACCCCGGGAACCCAGTAGGTCTCCATGGTGGACTTTTTCTCCTTGGCGTCCTCCCGCCGGTAACCCTTGATCTCCACAACCAGATGCAGTGGGTCATCCTCACCGTGGCCATCGTCCACCAGCACGATGAAGTCGGGGATATATGTGCGGATCTGCGACCCGTAGCGGTAAGGCACCTCCAGCCCGAGGTTGTGGTTCTTGACGTAAGCCCTGACGCGCGGGTGCGCTTCAGCGACGCGGCAGAATTCGGCCTCCCAGTCGCTGTCGATGATGACCCAGTTGATGTGGCAACGGCGGGCGTCGGTTTGCCAGCGGTTGGTTTTGGAGGTGTTGAACCTCACATGGGCGGTGGAGCCGGTGGGGTTGAAGGGATCGAGCACAGCCTTGATAGGCCGCGCACCCACCAGGGCGCGGGTGATGCCTGCGGTGATGCGCGCACAAGCCATATCGGCCAACTCCTGGTACATTAGCTGCGCCGGGAATGTGCCACCTTTGCATTCCAGGCAGGTATCGAGCCATTGCTTGGTGATGCGCTTGAGCTGCCCGAAGAGGTGCAGCTTGGCTTGCTCGCCGGGGTCGCGCCACTTGGTGTAGAGCAGACGCTGTGTGAGGTGGAAGAGCAGCGTGGAGCGGCGCATGTCACCGGTGTGCACGAGGTTAAGATCGACAGCTTCACCAATGATGCCGGCGTTTTGGGTGATTGAAGGACCAACGAGATCCGGCGTCAGTTCCAGGACGGAGTCGTCGTTGAACTCAGCGGTAAGTCGCTCCTCGGGTAATTCGACCCGGTAGCCTTGAACGCGCGGAAAGCGGATTTCGAGAGGGTCGCGCTCAGGGCGCACAGCCTTGACCTGAATGGTCTCGCGGGGCGGCTGCGGGGGCGCGACCACTGGCTTGGCGGTGAAGTCGAAGGGAATGCCCAGCACGTCCGCGTATTCGACGTTGAACCGGTCGTCCTCGTTTAGGTCGTAAGACTGGCGGCGCAGGCCACGGCCAATGACCTGCTCGCAGAGCAACTGTGTGCCGAAGGCACGCACGCCGAGGACATGGGTGACAGTGTTGGCATCCCAGCCTTCGCTGAGCATCGAAACGGAGACCACACACCGGATGGCCCCGCCGAGGCGCCCTTCCTTACCGACAGTGTTCGTCACCTCCCGCAGCAACTCCTGGTCGGTGATGTTCTCAGCTTGGCTACGCTCGCCGGTGCGTTCGATGATCTCGCGGCGGAAGCGGTCGATCTCGTCGGCGGCCATGCTGCGGAAGTTGTCGTCCAGCGCATCACCGGATTCGAGCTGCTCACTATCGATCAATAGCGTGCGCGGCCGGGCAATCGGGTTCCCGTGCTCATCGAAGTTGCGGAACAGGGCCAGGCGGCCGTTTTCCAGCGTCGTAGAGCCGTCATCGTTCTCCCGGTGGAAGCCTGAGATGTAGTCGTAAACGAGTTTTGAAGTGGAGGTGTTGTTGCAGACGACAATGAAGCAGGGCGGCACCTTGATGCCGTGTTGCTGCCATAGATTGTAGGTTTTCTCGTAGTGGCCGTAGAGAGCTTCCAGCGCAGTCTGGAGTTCAACGGGAATGCTGAGCGGGTCCAGGCTCTTGGCCTTGCCACGCCCCTTCTTGGGCATTTTCTTGCCGATATGTTCCCACAGGTTGCGAAACTTGGGCATGTCCTCGCCGGGTATGTTGTCGGCGACGGGTACGCGCGGCACTTTTACGATCCCGCATTCGATGGCGTCCATCAGCGAGAAGTCGCTCATGGTCCATGGAAATAACGTCCCCTCGGCATAGCCGGAGCCGCGCAGAAAAAAGGGTGTTGCCGACAGGTCGATCACTCGGGAAAGACCCAGCTTGCGATTGACGGCTTCGAGTCCGGAAATCCAGAGACGTGCGGCCTCGTTGTTTTTCTCGGCTTCCTTCTTCTCGTCGCCCTTCAGATCGGTCTCGGCTTCGGTGGAGGGCTTTCCCCGGTAGCAGTGGTGCCCCTCGTCGTTGATCACTAAGATGTTCTTGATGCCCATCAGCCCAGGCATGACCCGCTGGAGCATCTGCCCTTCCGTTTCCGCCGTCTTCAGCTCGTCGCCGCGGCCTTGGAGAAGCGAGCGGCCGCCCTTGGACAGCTCCGTGCGCTCACGGAGCTTGAAAGCGTGGTAGTTGGTAATGACGATCTTGGCTCGTTCCAGATCGCCGAGCATGTCGCTGGGGACAAGTTCCCGGCTCTGGTAGTAGGCGTCCGGGTCATTGGGTTGGAGCACGCGCAAGCGCTCGCGGATCGTCAGGCCGGGAGCCACGATCAGAAATCCGCGCGTGAACTTCTTGCTGTTGGGTTTTCGTACCGCGTTAATAATCTGCCAGGCAATTAGCATGGCCATGACGGTGGTCTTGCCGGCGCCAGTGGCCAGTTTCAGCGCGAGGCGCGTCAGCTCCGGGTTGGCATCGTTGTTGGCATTGGCCAGGTGCTCCAGAAACTTGGTCCCGGCCTTGCCCATTTTCGGTGCCACCTCCATCAACCAGATAGCGACCTCCACCGCTTCCACTTGGCAAAAGAATGGCCGGATGCCGCTGAACTTGTGGTGCCGCCAATACTTGAGCAGGCATGCCGTTTCCGGCGTGACCTGCCAGTCGTTGGGATTCGGCAGGCTCCGCCACTGGTCCACATAATGACGGAGTTCGTTGATGATGGGGGTCGGGTCGTACTGTTGCTCCTGGGTCGAAAGTCCTTTGCCTTCGTCAAACACGAGGGCTTTTTGCCCGGCTGCTTTTCGCTTTTTCGGCTTGGGGATCGGCGTGATGAGCTCAACGCGGCGACGTCTTTCGGTGATTTTTTGAGTCGGCTGGCCCTGCTCATCGAGCTCCCAATGTCGCATGGGGTACGAATACGGAGAGTTAAGGACTGGCCTTTCAAAGAAGTCATTTGCCATTCTTGCTTATCCCCCAATGGGCGCCGTGCCAAGGCGAGGTGCGCGTCGCCGGCAGGCGAGAGCACCCGCTGCTTGCCAGAGCCACGATTACGATCCGAGGTTGGCTGTGGTGTCGCCCTTCGTTCCCGCTGTTCCTTGCCATGAAAGCCTTTCGCATGGCCGCCGTGTCTGAGGCCGGGGGCACCTTGTCATGCTAACCCGTATTGATCGGTGAACTGATTATAACCAGACTGTCAGGCGCGAAACAGCACGAAAGTGCTGTGGCTGGCGCGCCATCCCCCCGACCGTGTCTTTGCTGGTCATCTGGAGCTGTGCGTGGCCGGCGATCTTGGTGGCCTGGATGGCGATTCGCCGAGCGCCTGCCGCCGGGTGATGCTCGCGCGGCGGAAGGTGTGCGGACCCAAGCCACTCCAAGAGTCGATCATTTAAAAACGGGTTGCCGTTGATGGGCGATTCGGTCTTTACGACACCGGCGCCCGTAAGTTGCGCCCGTACAGCGCTTTAGCGCCCTCCTCCAAGAACAAGCCAAATTTCAAAAAGTGCCGTCCGAACTTTATTTCCTTTGCCTGCAATGATTTGCAGAGCGAGAGGGCCGAAAAACTTGACAACGTATGTCATAATGAAATTATGTACACTTGTTTATAATTTCATGATTTCCAGACCCCCCGCCTCTATATCACCTGTAAATAACAGGCGACGGGCCGGGAAACGAAACAAAAGAAAGGGAGTAGAAAATGGATACAACCATCGATAAGCCTGTTTCCCAACCGAAAACAGGCGCCCGGCGCTCCAAGCGCGGGGCCAACGGGCAGTTCGTCCGCGGAAAGTCGGGCAACCCCAAGGGACGGCCGCTGGGCAGCCGCAATCGTGCCAGCTTGCTCATGGAGGACTTACTGGACGGCCGCGCCAAGGCGCTCACCGAGAAAGCGATTGAGAAGGCGCTCGCCGGCGACGTGTTCGCACTGCGCCTTTGCATGGAGCGCATGATGGCGGTGCGCAGGGAGCGCTCCCTG
>Ga0315289_10013477_pt1 | contig 11446 bp, 11 predicted proteins | sample YL17G11_40_MG_FD_203452 | JGI IMG/M metagenome (GOLD analysis project Ga0315289, IMG submission 203452) | Sediment microbial communities from Yellowstone Lake, YNP, Wyoming, USA - YL17G11_40 | ecosystem: Environmental > Aquatic > Freshwater > Lake > Sediment | place: USA: Wyoming | collected... | reverse complement strand
CGTACTAAGACGGTGCGGCAGATGGCAACATATGTCAACATATCAACCGTGATAGACCGGATGCGTGCGCTGTATCCCAACATAGGTAACATTTTCTTCGTGGACGCCGATGCCGGGGTCAACGCCGCCGGAAGGGGCACATACGCGTTGCCACTGAAGACGATACAGTATGCCATCACCAATTACGCTGTTGCGAACCATGATGATTTGCTTGTGTGTTACGCGTCTGCGGGTGGCAGCTTCGACGAAAGCACTACGGTCGTTGGCGTGGCGTTGAGCAAGGCCACCACGCACATACTCGGAATCGACCATCCGAACGTGATAAATAGCAACGTCGGCGCGACGAGCGTGATGGAAATTTCGGGCGCTCATTGCACGGTCGATGGGATGTTCATAAATCCCGTCGGAGCGTATAAGGGGATATATGTAACCGCCAACTGGGTCAGAATCGGAAGGCAGGACGCTGGTAACTACTTCTACAGCGGCAGCACGCAGGTGGATTCGGTGGGGGTCTACTGCGAGATGGCTTACAACGTTCACTGGGACGCAGGTGGCCCTGGCACCTATGGGTACGCCATACAGGGCGATTACAACTTAATCCATCACAATTCCCTAAGCACCGAGTCCGCTGGGACGACAGGAATAAATTTCGCCGGCACTGGCGAGTTTAACTACGCGTACGAGAACAATATTATTGGGTACTCATATGGTATCCAGACCGGGGTTGGCGCTATCGGTAACACGTGTGTGAGGAATGCCATCAACTCTGGTATTCCCATATTTGACGCCAATGCCATCGGGCTCAATAACTGGGTTGGCAATTCTATAATCGGTGTCAGAACCATAACAGACTTCTCATACCTGGTGGGCGTGGCCGAACAGACGGTGTTTTCCTCTGGCGCATCTACATATGACGGCCTTCTGAGGCGCTTCGTGGGCTCATTCGACATCTCCGCGTTCACGGCGGCGAGGGTAATCACCGTTCGCATATACGAAGCAATAGCCGGGGCGGGCTGGCAGATGATAAAGGAAGACCCCTATACGGTAGGAACAGACCCCAATCCGCATTTTGATTACGCTTCGTTCGTCCTCAATAGGGTAACCATGCAGCTCAACATCACCGAGGCTGGGGCTACCGCAGTACCGAGGAAGATTGCAGTCAAAGTGGATGAATAGTACTGGATGGTGTGACAGATGGCTACCTATGTAGATATGGCGGGCACGATAAACCGGATACGGGCGCTGTTGCCCAACATCGGTAATATTTACTACGTTGATACTGACGCCGGTGTCGATGCTGCCAGCCGTGGGACCTACGCGCTTCCCCTGAAGACTATCGACTACGCAATATCCAACTACGTGACTGCGTACCGTGGCGACGTGGTCATCTGCTGGGGGTCGGCGGGTGGAGACTTCGACGAGAACGTGAATGTGGACGGCGTGCAGGTCGATAAGGCCAACACCGCGATAATCGGAATCAACATGCCGAAGGTTGACAACTCCAATGGTGGCGCAACTTCCATCTTCCACGTGACGGTGCAGTCGTGCCGGATATGGGGCTTCGCATGCGTTCCCACCGTCCCAATCATAGGAATACATTGTGATTCGCTATTCGCCCAGATAGGCGGTCCCGAGTTCGGGATGGGCTTCGAGGACTGTAGCGTGGACGTGCAGCTCGACGGCAATCAGAATATCTGTGAGGGCAACAGGCACACCAATAGCTCAATCGGCTACCTGTGCAACCAAAGTGGTCAAGAGATACGAAACAACCTCATGTTGGGGAGTGGTGTTGGAGGGAGCATAGGTGTGAGCATAACCCTCACCACTCCGTCTGTCCAGAACTACATTCACGACAATGACATAACCGGCTACGAGACCGGCATAAAAGCCGCCCTTGCCGCCATACAGAACACCGGGTGCAGGAACGCACTCAATAGCACCACCACGAACATCAGCGATGCCAATGCCGTAGGGCTCAACAACTGGGAAGGCAACTACATAACGGGCGCTGGCGTTGACTTGGAGCCCGTAATTAAGCGGCTGCAAGAGATGGGCGTGACCGGGAACATCTTCTTCGTGGACACCGCAGGCAACGATGCCAATCCCGGGACTTACGCACTGCCGTGCCTCACCATCGACCACACGGTGGGCCTTTGCACGGCTTATCACAACGATGCCGTGGTCGTCACCGACAGCCTATTCAACAACTACGATGAGGCGGTCAATGTCGATGGCGTCCAGCTCGACGTGGACGGGATGACACTCGTAGGAATAGGCAACGACATTTTCGTTACCAACACCAACGTAGCGGCCGTTTCAGTGTTCCACATAACGGCCGACCAAGTGAATATATACGGTATAAATGGCTACGGCGGCGCGTTCCCCTCGCTGCACACGGAAAATGGCGACTGGTGCATGATAGGAAAAGAGGGCTGGAAGACAACTTTCCAAGGAGTGACGGGTGGAACAGGTATCTTCCACGAGGAAGGGGTGAACACCAAGTACCAGTATATCGATATAGACGGTGTTTCCACCGGTATACAGGTCCAGGACATGTATAACGAGATACATCACTGCAATATACAGGGCGACAACGCTGGGGGCAGCCTAGGTATCACGCTGGACACTCCTGGTGCCTCAAACTGGAACTACATACATGACAATGCCATCAGCAACTTCGCACTGGGCCTCGACGCGGCCATCAACACCTTGAATAACATATTCGCCGACAATGCCATTTTATGCTTCCTTGCGACTTCTGACGGCAACGCTGCAAACGTGAACGGCTGGATTAACAACAAAACCCCCGGTGAAATATCGCGCGGCGGTCTGCTCCAATCCGACCTCGCCTCGATAAATTCGAGAGGCTTCCCCGAAGCCGGTCAGAACGTAAGCGGGACATATCGGTTTGTCTCGACCGGCGGAAGCGATGTTAGTGGCAACGGCACATGGACGAGACCATACGCCACCATCACATACGCTATGGGTCTGTCATCCGATGGAGATACTATAATTTGTGTGGACCCGACATTCGCAGTATTCGATGAGAATATTGGTATAACCGGATTAGTGATATCGTCCGGGGTAACGGTTATAGGCATAGGCATGCCCTGGTTAACCAACAGCAATGTAGGGGCCACATCAGTTGTGGATTTCCAGGATAATGGAAGAATCACAGGATTTGTCATACGCGCCACGGTAGCAGGATGCGCAGGCGTAGTCATGAATGCTAATAACTCACGCGTTGACCACTGCGAGCTTCAAGACGGGGGCGCGGCCGGCATAGGCATACAGATAATTGTCGCCCCGGTAGAGGTGGACAACAATTTCATCAATGCGTGGACCGTAGGAATAGAGGACGGTCCTGGAACCGAAGATAAAATCCACGACAATACAATCAACAACTGCGCTACTGCGATAAGTCTCATCGGGGTTGGAGCCGGTGCCATGATACGGCATAATTGGCTGTACCAGACGACCCCAGGGGCAACCATAGCGTTCAATGTCGCGGTCACGTGCGGCGTTCACAACATAACGGACAACTACGTGCACGGATATCCGGCAAATTCATTTCTCGCTCCGGTGAATTTTGTTTCCAACCATATCGAGAGCCAGATAGCGACCAACAACACGCTAGAGGAGGACCTCGGAGACATATACGGGGCCATCACTGGCGCTGGCGGCGATGTAAGCAAACTACAGGCTATGGGAGTGCTTGGCAATGTCTATTTCGTGGACTGTGACGCAGGCGTAGATGCCGTCGCGAGAGGGACATACTTACTTCCCCTGAAAACCATAGATTACTGCATAAACAACTATGTCACCGACAACCATAACGACTGGGTGGTCTGCGCAGCGTCTGCCGGAGGCAGCTTCGACGAGGACGCCAATGCAGACGGTGTCGAGGTGGACAAGAACTTTGTCACCATTATTGGCGTCAATAAGCAGTTCATCGAGAACACCAACGTAGCCGCAACTGCGGTAATGACCGTATCTGGCTACAACTGCCGTATCTACGGGTTCTGGTTCGACGGTAGCCCGGGCATCATTGGAATAGACAGCCAGGGTTCCGATGCCGTGTTCGGCAACGAGGCATGGCCCCTGTTCTTCGGCGGCTGCTCGATAGGCATAAACGAACAGGGCTACAGCGATGTCATAAGCAACTGCATCACGGACGATGCCACGCCGATAGGTATAAGCATACATGAGGATTTCAACGAGGTCAAGAATTGCAACTTCGGTGGAAATCTGGGGGTTGGCTCGATAGGTATCGAGATAACCGGTGGCGGCAACCCGAAGAATAGCTATATTCATAACTGCAAAATCTCGAACTTCGAGACAGGTGTGTCCATATCCGCAGGATGCACGCTGAATGTTATAGCTGAGTGCCAGCTCCTAGGCAACACCACGAACCTCCTCGATGCTTCCACACCTGGCGTCAATGGCTTCATCAACAACGAAATGGACAGCCAGATAGCATATACACATACCATGCAGCAGGACCTCGCAGAGACGGACAGGCAGCCTGTGGACTTCGGGCGGACTGGCAGGATATTCTATGTGAAGAAGACCGGTCTTGATACCAATCCCGGCACATTCGACCAGCCATTCCTGACCATCGACGCTGCGGTCAATGCCTGCGTGAGCGCCAGGAACGATACCGTGGTCATCATATCCAACGGGTTCAACTGGTGGGATGAGAACGTCAACGCAGACGGTGTTGAGTTGGATATAGTTGGTGTGACGCTCGTTGGTATCCAGAACCCGCAGATATTGAACAGCAACATGGCGGCGACCGCGGTAATCACCATCACGGGTCGCAGGTGCAGGCTGTACAACCTCACTGCCCAGCTCGCCGTCGGAACCGATGTCATATCGGTACAGAATGAGCACGTCGTAATACAGAATGTCGAGGTCAACGCCGCTGCTGGCGTAAACGGGATTAATTGCACCACCGGTCAGACTACGATACTTGGCGGGTATATAACCGCTGCCGATGTGGGCATAATAGACGCGGGCAATTCGGAGATAGGTAATCTGAGGATATCCAACGGCGTAGTAGGGATACGGTTGAGCGGCTCGTACACGAAGGTACATGACGTGTCAATAGACGTTTCAACTACCGGTGTAGATATAACCGCACTCGCCACAGGAAATAGCGTAGTTGATTGCGAAATAAGCAACGCCGTCACGCCTATAGCGACCCTCGCTGCTGGCACATTCCTGAGAAATAATATAGACCGTAGGGTATTAGCGCACACCATCACAGCAGCACACGCAACTGCCGAGACCACGGCAGCCGAAATTACCTGCTGGACCAGCGGCAAGCTCTCTGTCATATGCGATATGACGGACCTCATCGCCCATGAGCTGGGAAAGATGGCGACGTTCCGACTGAAGGTCTACGTGACTGATGCGAACTTTTATACGGTGGACCAGAAGACCTTCATTATAGGCTCGGATACGGTCTACCCGACATTGTCTAATCCGGCGGGTATGAACTGGTCCACTAATATACACGCATACGTAACCGTCCAGATGTCGGCGGCGGTGGGTGGCAATCGCGACCTCAATCTACGGCAACTCATGGAGGACTAATTATGTCATCAACCCCAAGGATGCTGCACGGAACCGATGCTCAGCTCACCGTAGGCAATGGGACAGGCACGGTAACCCTCATCACCGTGACCATCCCGAGCCCGACAGGAGCGGTCGATGGGATAAGCATGATTATAAACTGCGCTCGCGCGAACGGGTTCAAGGCCAATGCGACCCCGCTGTCGTATCTGGAGGCATGGGTGCAAATCCAGACCGCAGACGACGCCAACTGGCGCAGGCTCACCCCGTCGAGCGACTCCTACCGCATCTACACAACTGACGCCCAGGACCTACTCGTCATAGACAGTGTGGAGGGCGCTACGATGTTCAGGGTGCAGTGTGCCCTATCGGTCGCACCCGCCGGAACCGTGAACCTCGACTATATGTTCCTCTTCGAACCCGACCAGAAGAAGTGATGGTGATGAAGTATGCCATCTGGAAACGGATTGCCGAGGTATGTGGAGATAACACAGTATCATCTCCACCCCACGTCATGTACCGTAGGTCCGAGCGGTCGCCGTAGGCGTGCCGGAATTACTTTTACAACAGCCGCCAACAACGAGAATGTGGTTATGGGGTACACAGCCGGTACTGTAGTAACTTACACATTCAAGACGGTTCTTCCCGGCGGTCCTGCCGCTGGCGCAGTCAATGTCAAAGTGCAAGGGAGCGTCAATCTAACAGTTAGAAAGTTGGCAGAAGCCATTCAGGGAGTCACCGATGCTGCCAATATCGAGTATGGCGCGGGAACGCAGCCTCATCCCGATATGTCGGCTTACTATACTGGCAACAGGTTCTCCATTGCAAATGTCGAGCCTCTGGTGCATGTGGCCGGCTCTGGTATCATGTTCTTCGAGAATACTCAGGACCGTACTGCAACAGCGTGGCCTATAACATTCTCCTCTACGACCACCCGCGTACTGACCGCCTTCTCGCGTATATATGCGCATAGGTACACCATGACCGGGAACGCCGCTGGTCCTCCGGCAGACTGCGTTGCCGGCCCATATCAGACCATGATGCCCATGGGGTTCACCAGGGACTTCTCTGGCAACCTCACATATTACGATGGTTCGTGGATGATTGTCGAGAGTGTGTCCTCCGCAACCATGATAGTCGAAGCCGACATATATTGGTCTGCCGATGAAGTTACATACACATTATTGGCTAGAGGCATAAACCTGAGCCGGGATGTTACCACTCTAGGATGCCAGGAATATCCTATCTCTATGTTGCGTGTAGCTCCCGGCGCGGGACTCTATGTCAAGATGCGGTCCAACGTGGCTCCTACGAGTGAATGGGTAGACTTCAAAATACAACGTCATACATATCCAGTAGGACTATAGGGATGTGATACAAATGCCGAGCGGGAACGGGATAATAAAGAAGCAGTTGGTGCTTACGCAGTTCAGCGACCCAGTGGTAACGGTTACGTTGACCACGTCTGGAGCTCTCGACCCTGCGCTTCCGAGCGTAGTGGTGCCGGCCGGGTACTTCCCGCTGGGGCTCACTCTGCAAAGGGTCGAAGCGCTCGTAATGTGGCGTAAGACTGAGAATAGCAACGCTGCCGTGAACAAGCTGAGCGGGAGCCAGTATGTCCAGGTCCGGAAGGGTGCGGGCGCTCTCACGAACGCTATACAGTTCGTGGATGACGAGCTGAAGACGGCCGCAACCGCCGATGGCCCGGGCGATGCTGTCGTGGGCGGCATTGATGTGAAAGCGACCGTCGATGCGGATGGCTCGACCTACAACATGCAGTGGACGAACGCGCTGACCGACCAGGACAGCCTCATCTTGCACGATGTGAGGTCCGGGCTCCGGTTCTATCTGGGGTGAAAGTGATGGCCGGGGGCGACCGTAAGCCCATCGGCACAAGTAAATATCCAGAGGACTACTATAGGTGAGCACTATGGCCGAAGATGAAACAGTCAAAAAGGAAGATGACCACGACCTCATAGGTTGCGAGTACGAGATTGAAGTCATCGACAAGGACGGTAACGTCACGGAAAGACAGAAAGGGAAGAATAGTTTGCTCATCCAGTTCATTGGTTCTATTATATCGGCTTTGGACCCTAACGGGTATAATACGATATGCCCATCTACCGATGTCAAGAATGTGGCTGGGGGAGCTGCTTCTAACATGCTCTATCAGTATAATAGCAATACTTATTGTGGTATACCAAGTGCTGGAACTTTTGGTGTAATCACTAACGGCATAGTTGTCGGCTCTGGTAATACCCCGGTAACTGCGGATGATTATAAGTTGGCGACCATCATTACTCACGGCGTAGGGGCCGGTCAGCTTCAGGCCCAGGCAGGAGCAATTCAGGATGTGGTACTCGCTTCTCCAAGAGCGAGTTTCAGAATCGACCGGACATTCATAAATGGTTCCGGTGCTCCGGTCACAGTCCGGGAGATAGGAATTTACTCGCTGTGGTATGATGGTGGGGTAGGCTCGCAGATATGCACCTGCCGTGATGTACTTCTTGCGCCAGTGGCTGTAGCAAATGGGTCTACACTGTTCGTAAAATACACAATTTACATATCTATCTGAGGTGAGGACATGACGAAACTGACGGGCATAATAAGAATCACGAAATCGACTGGAGAAATATACGAATATCCGATGCATAGTTTCGTTCAGAACTTTGCTTATATGTTGAATGGGCTATGCAACAAGAGCTTACCCAATGCTGGCGTTGGTACTCCGATGAAAGACACCGCCAATGTCTCTCGCCTGGCAGGAGCATATAATGCTGGCGTGACTTGGTACAACTGGTTCTATACAGCAGCGGCTGCGATAGGGATAGACACTTACGGTATGGTAGTAGGAACGGGGGTTACCCCAGTGGCACTAACCGACTATAAACTTGATGTGCCGATAGCTCAAGGGGTGGGAGCCGGTCAAATGAGGTATAGCGGCGCTTCTTATCAGGTGGGTAAAATATCGTCGGGAGCCAATCGGTCTTTCAAATTAATTAGGTGGTTCACCAACGATAGTCCAGGCGCAATAACCGTCAATGAGGTAGGCTTCATCGCTCGGCCATATAATCACCTTCTCGGCCAATTCAATATTCTCATCTGCCGGGATGTGCTTGCCGTCCCAGTGGTAGTCGGCGTTGGCGAGTTGATAACCGTTGAGATGTCGTTCCAGATAACAGCGTGAGGTGAGATGATGATACCTGTAAACGAGGAGACAAAGAAGACACGCAAACCATGCCTTCAAGTGGCGTGGAATGTTCAGGTCTACGATAAAGACGATAAACTCATAAAGGAGAAATCCGGCCAGAACAGTTTGTTGGTGGCATTCGCCACGAAGATGGCCGGTCTCTTTTATGATACTACCTCAACATATAAGGATATAACCAACACCAACCGGAACGCCATTCAGATGTCTCCTCAAGGTCAGCCAAATGGAATACCGTGCGCCGGTTACGGTTATGGCTTAACAACACTGGGCATTGTTCTCGGAACAAATAACACCGCGGTAACCGCAGATGATTACAAGCTCAATACCATTGTCGCCAATGGAACCGGTGGTGGTCAGCTGCTATATCTGGCAGGTGCAAGTATAGGAGTGACAACCGCAGCGCCGGTTTCGTCGTTTGTTATAGACAGAATTATGATTAATCACTCTGCTGGAACTATCACCATCAAGGAGCTGGGAATTTACTGTTTGGAAGGTGGTGCCGCCGCTACAATTTGTCTATGCCGAGATATTATCGCTGACCCGGGTGTGGATATTGATGATGGCGAATATATGTATGTTAGATACACAATCTCCGTAACGACTTGAGGAGGTGAGGGAATGAAAAATATACCATTTGAGAGCCCGAAACCGATTGGCGGCTTAGATTTCATCATCAAGATAAAGGGCAAAGAATACTACATGGAAAGCCCACTGGAGAACTATATGGCGATGCTGAAGGCAGCGATGACCTATGCCTCTCCCTATACTGGCGTCTGCGAGTATGCAGAATCGGCTAAGTGCAAGAATACTTCCAATGTCGCTCGTTCGGCCTGTAGTTACTACAATGGTGGCACTAACTATAACTGGGCCAATGCCTCTATGCCAGCCGCAGGAACATCTACCTGGGGCATCCAAATCGGGAGCAATGACACCGCTGTAGTAATCACGGATTATCATCTCAACACTCAAATAGCTCACGGTTCTGGTGCCGGCCAGATGCTGTATGGAGCTCAGACAATTACCACCGGGGGAGTATCGCCTAATAAGTACGCTAAGATTATGAGGACATTCACCAACAACACTGCTAATCCGATAGACGTGAAGGAGTGCGGTTTGGTTGCATATCCTTACTGCTCTGGCATTGGACCCGATTACATAATGATAACCAGGGATGTGATAAGCCCGACAATCACAGTGGCAGCCGCAGATACCCTGCCAATAGAAATATATCTGCAAACCACGTCGTGAGGAGAAATGGGCGCAACAAAGCTAGTCTATGATGCCATATCCGCTTCGCCGGCTAATACCACAGGAGCAATCAAGACTGTTACCGACCAAGTTTCATCCTCAACGGCAAATACTACAGGAGCAGTCAAGCCGGTCACGGACCAAGTTTCAACAGCGGTATCGAACTTTGTAGCGCCTGTCACGCCGGTGACGGAACAGATAATGGCCGAGTTTGTAGACCCACCGAGGAACTTCGCGGACTCCACTGTAACAGAACAAATCCTCGCTGAGTTTATAGACCCGCCCGGGACATTCGTGGACCCGGCGGTTACTGAGCAGATAAACGCTGAGATAACCGAGCCCACGTTTGCGACAGTGGCGGGCCGCTCATCGTCGAATGCCGCAAAGATGATATCAAGTGGACTACTATAGGTGAACACTATGACCGAAACCGAGGAAGAGCACGAGTTTATGGGTGTCGAATGGGAAGTCGAAGTCCGCGATGCCGATGGCAACATTACCGACTCCAAGAAGGGCAAGAACAGCCTGCTCAATGGTATGGCTTACGAGTTACTATGGGGATTTAACCTGTCCGTGACTGATTACCCATACGACATCACTAACGCTCAGGTCGTTCCAACTTGGCTTACATTAGGAAACATGTGTGGAATGGATATAAATGGCGCGGCTGGCGATGTAGTTCATGGCATTATGATTGGAACCAATAATACCGCAGTGGTAGCAACCGATTATAAAATGGGTACATTAATCGCCAATGGTATAGGGGCAGGTCAGATGCAATACCTGATTACAACGTGCAATGCTGTTGTCAACGCTTCACCAAGAAGCAATTTACGTGTTGATAGGGTATTCACCAACGGCTCCCCCGGTGCAATAACTGTAAAGGAACTGGGAATGTATGTGCTTATAAGCGCTGCTAAGACGATTTGTATATGCCGTGATGTCATAGCCGATACAGCAGTCGCCGCTGGCTCGTCCCTGTTCGTCAAATACACGATTTACATAACCATCTGAGGTGACAAACATGACCAAACTCGTAGCCACAATAAGGATTGGAGACAAGATTATTCCAATGCGCAGCCCTGTATCGAACTTTATGTATCTACTTCATGCCGCGTTCAATGTGAACGGAAACGCGAACGTGATTGATACATCAAACACAGCGCGCACCGTTGGCGCTTATGGCGGCTATGGGTGGGTAGGTACCGCGGGAGGAACCCAGCCCGCATATGGAATTTCTACATGGGGCATCCAGGTCGGGAGTAATGCCACCGGAGTCGCACTGACGGATTACAAATTGAACACGCAAATCGCTCATGGTGTGGGTGCTGGGGAGTTGAAGTATAGTGGTCAGAATGTGAGTACTGTTGTAACTGCGTCTGGGGCGAACAGGTCGTTCAAGATTTTCAG
>Ga0315289_10013476_pt1 | contig 11446 bp, 6 predicted proteins | sample YL17G11_40_MG_FD_203452 | JGI IMG/M metagenome (GOLD analysis project Ga0315289, IMG submission 203452) | Sediment microbial communities from Yellowstone Lake, YNP, Wyoming, USA - YL17G11_40 | ecosystem: Environmental > Aquatic > Freshwater > Lake > Sediment | place: USA: Wyoming | collected... | reverse complement strand
GTGTATTTTTGATTGAAGGGCAGGCCTCCGTCCACGTACTGAAAGGTCGTCGTCGGGACCGAGGCGATCACACGGAAATCGTCGTCGGGCAAGTTTGCCCTTTTGCGCCAGACCGAATAATTCTTCAGCTCAAGGCCGTCGTTCGCGGGGTTTATCTCCCAGGTGAGCGTGTTGATTTTATTTGTTTGATAGCCGTTCATCTGGGTGCTCAGGGCTGGGTTCAGCGGCGGCTTGGGGTGGACGGGTATCGTCGTCGTAGTGCTGGTCGTGGTACTCGTCGTCGTGCTTGTGCTCGTACTTGTGCTCGTCGACGTACTCGTGCTTGTGCTCGTGCTCGTCGTGGCCGTGCTCGTGGTTGTGCTCGTACTTGTGCTCGTCGTGGCCGTGCTCGTGGTGGTCGAGCTGGTCGAAGTCGAGGGAACGCTCGTCGTACTCGTACTGGTGGTCGTCGGTCCCGAGGATACCGTCTGGTAAAAGATCTCCCAATTTCCGCTCCCAGATTCCGCGTAGACGATATGAAGCAGGCCCGCTGGATCCACGGCGAGGCTCGGCATGTTCGAATCGGCTGTGTTGTTCGTGAGGTTTATCAATCCGCTCCAAGTGCCCGTGAAAGTTTTGAGAAAGATTTCCCCGGCTTCGGCCCAGGCCACATAGATATTGCCGTTCGCTTTATTGACGGCTACGGCCAGAGCGTTCTCCGGCGAATTCCCTGAGGTCTGGGAAACGTTGACTTCCTCGCTCAGAGTGCCGTTGCTAAACACCTTCCGGAGAAAGATATCCCTATTCTCCTCAGTTCCACCCTGCCAAATAACATAGGCGTTTCCGGCGCTGTCGCAGTCGATCTTCGGATAGCTCCATTCTACGCCCGTGCTCCATTTGATGGGGGTCGGCTGCGTCCACGTGCTCAAATTTTGGGGGGTCCTGTTCTTCGAATACCATACGGCCCGTCCGTGCCCCGTACTCCAAACAAGATGGGCCGTGCCCAAAGAATCAATGGCGATCTGCGGCATGTAGCCATAGCCGACCGGAAGGACCTGGGCCGATCCCCAGGAGCCGGACGGGCTCCGGAAGATCATCCTGATATCCCAGGAACCAGGGGGGTCATTATCGTGGCCGGTGCCGTCCTGCCATACGGCATAGAGATAATTATCGACGGGACTTACAGCGCATCCGGAATAGCATGAGCCGCCGTCGTTGCTGCTGACATTTGTGGTTGAACCCCATCCGTTATTATAGGCAAGATGAAAAATATCATAAGAGGGCACCCGGGCGTCCTGGAACGTCAGATGGCAAATGCCTGACCCGGATACGGAGAACCACGGCCACCCGGATTCCTCGCTAGGGTCCCAATAGATTTGCTCGAACCGGAGGGGCGTCGACCATTGCCCGCTTCTGTTCATCGAAAAATAGAAATTCCTCTTTCCCAGATATTCAAACCAGACGGCATAAGCGGCTCCGCTGTTGTCCACGCCCAGGAGCGGCCAGTAGGAGTCAGACGAGGAATTCGAAATATTGACCCTTGCGGCCATTTCGAACGGCGCCGCAACCTTTCCCGGCTCCCCGTCCTGCGGTTTAACCAAAGCGAAAACGGAAATGAGCAGCACGGAGCATATAAGAAGGATCAGGGAAATCGTCGTTCTTTTCATCGGGCGTTTTCTCATTCTCGTTTTTATTATCCGGGGGCGGGATGGAATTGTCAATAAAAGGAAGCCTGATCGGAGCTTTATCGACAAACTATGGAAACCGATTTGACGTAGTCCGTTTGTCCCGGGGACGTTAAGATCCTTCTTTGGTCGTATTCGATCTCCGGCTTTCGTTTCCGTCCGCGTCTACGGACATCACGATATAATAATATCTCTCGTTAAAAGGTGTCTTCCGATCCTGATACTCAAAGACCCGGCCGCCGACTGAGCCGATCATCTGGAACTCGGAATCCTCCTGGTCGGACCTCTTCCGATAGATCCGGTATTGGGCCACGGCCGCGTCCTCGTTTAATGGATTCTCCTGCCAAGAGATCACGTTGATCTTCTCCCGGCGGAACAGGGAGTTGTTGATGGCGGTCCTGCATCCGACATTTAAAGGAGGGAACAGGCTGGCTTCGGTCACGGACTCCGATGCATCGCTCTCCTCTCCGTTCAAGGGCATTGTCGTCATCCTGTATGCATACCTTTGAGCGAGCGGAAGCCCGGCGTCTTCATAGCCGAAGGTTTCCTTCGAGACCGAAGAGATGAATGCGAAATCGCTGTCCGGCATTCCGGCCTGCTTGCGATATATCTTATAACTGTCAATCTCGATATCCCTGTTCGCGGGATTCCGATGCCAAGCGAGCGTATTGATCTTTGCGGTCTGGACGCTGTCAAGCCGCGTGTCCACGAATAAGTCGAGCGGAGGATAGGGCCGGGGGAATACGGTTGTCGTAGTGCTCGTCGTGCTCGTCGTGCTCGTGGTGCTCGAGGTACTCGTCGTGCTGGTCGTGCTGGTCGTTGTCGGAGGGACCATGGTCGTCAGATACATGATCTCCCAATTGCCGCCCGAGACTTCGGCATAAACCAGGTGAAGTACGTCCAACGAATCCACGGCAAAGCTCGGCGATTTTGAAGAAGCGGCGCTGTTCGAGAGGTTCGTTCGGCCGGTCCAGCCGTCCTCTTTTAAGGCGTTGACATAGATCTCTCCGCCTTCCGCCCACCCCACGTAAACATGGCCATTCTGGCGATTGGCAGCAATGACCCCTTCCTGCGAAGCTCCGGGCGTCTGAGAGACGTTGACTTCTTCGCTCAACGTGCCATCGCCGTTCACTTTCCTAAAAAAGATCTCCTCGTTTCCTGCGGTCTTATCCAGCCAAATGATATAAGCATTTCCTTCATTATCGCAGCCGATCTTCGGAAAACAGAAATCCTCTCCCGTATTGCCCTTGACCAATACCGGTTGGGTCCAGGACGTGGAAATCTGCGGAGTGGCGTTCTTCGAATACCAGACCGAGGAATTTCCGTCTCCGCGCCTGGACAAGGCGAGATGGGCCCTCCCCACCGAGTCGAGGGCGATGGCGGGCGTATATCCGCCGCCCAGGAGAAGGATTTGTGTATCCTCCCATATTTCCTGGGCACTCCTCTGTCTTAAGTAGATCTCCCATTCCCGAAAAGAGCCGTCCATCCAGACGGCAAAGAGGCTGCTATCGACGGGATTGACGGCAGAGGAGACATAGGCTGATCCTCCGGCGTTACTCGATACGTTGAAGGCCGTGCTCCACACGCCGCTATAACCCAGATGAAAGATATCCCACGAGGTCCCCCGGACGTCGTGAAACATCAAGTGACAGACTCCGGAGGGAGCAACGGCAAAAGCCGGGAATCCAGCCTCTTCGACGCTGGAATAGATTCGATCGACATTTTCGGGATCCGACCAAGAACCGCTCCCGTTCGTCGCAAAGGTGAAATTACGGCTTCCCGCACGCTCGATCCAGATGGCATAGGCTGCGCCGGCACTGTCCAGACCGATGAGAGGGAAGCTGGATTCGGATGTGGAATTGGAAATGTTGATGGGAACGCCGGCCTCAAACAAAGCCGCCGCCCTGCCCGGCGATCCGGTCTCCTGCTTCACCAGGGCGAAAAGGGAGATGAGGAACATGGAAGACGAGAGAAGGATTACGGAAATGGTCGTTCGCTTCATGCCAGGCTCTCCTGCCCTCCTGCTTATTATCAAGGGAACGGAAGAAATTGTCAATAAAACAAATCTCGAAATGGGGACTCCCGCGGCCGTTTGTCTTTTCCGTCCCCCTATGGTATATTATCTCGAAACAAAAATGGCAAAAAATCATCCCTTCCTATGGGGCGCCCTGGTTTTGGGATTGACCCTCGGCTCCTTGAGCGCCTACGAAAACCGCCCCGGGCCGGCCGGACGCTCCGCGCACCCCCTCTTTGATCCCAACGGAAATCTCATGATCGTCTATCAAAACTCCGGAAATGGCCTCAGCCTCGCCGTGTCCGGCACTGCCGGCCAAACGAACGAGATCGAGGCCGTCGTTCTGGCTTCTTACGCCTTTGCGCCGGTCATCAAGAAGAACGGGGCCGGCGAGATCGGGATTGTCTGGGAGCAGCCCGGCTTCGGGAAAGACGAGATCACTTTCGGCCGCATCAAGGACAACAGGCTCCTCTCAGCCCAGACCGTTGTCCATTCGGCCTTTCCCCTCCTTTCTCCTGACCTCGATTTCGACCAAGAACTGAATCCCTGGGTCGCCTGGGTCCAATGTGTAAATGAAAGATATTATGTCTGTGTCGTCAACCTCAACCAGAACAAGATCTGGATCGTCAACGGGCCGTATTTCACCTCCGCTTTGAGCCCTAAAGTCCTCGCCGGCAGCAGTCAGGGCATCTGGGTCTTCTGGACAGGAAGAGACGGGGGGCGCGACGAGATCTTCGGCAGCATCTTTCAAGGAGAGGCCTGGTCCAAACCGTATAAGCTCAATAAAGACAACCGCTTTCCCCACCTAAGCCCGTCGGCCGGTCTCGACGGGAACGGATGTCCCTGGGTGGCCTGGTCCGCCTATGACGGGCTGGATTACGAGATCTTTTGCTCATCATGGAACGGCGCGGCATGGTCGGCCGAAGAAAAGCTCACAGACGACACATCCGCCGATACGTCTCCGGCCATCGCCTTCGTTCATGGAACGACGCCTCTCATCATCTGGAGCCGGTCTTTCGATCGGACAGGTGCGCTATTCGCCCGATACAAACAAGGCCTGGTCTGGGGCTCCGAGATCGAGATCGTTTCCGGACAGGCCCATCCGGTCCGCTCTCCCAAGATCACCGCCCTCGGCGAGAGGATCGGACTGGCCTGGGAATCCGGCGAACAGATCGGCACACTCGTCATTTCCTTCAAGGACCTAACCCAGACTTCGGCTCCGGCCGTCCAGCCTCAAGGCCCTCCTCCGATATTCAATCCCGACCTGGACGAAAACCAATATATCGGTTTCGGAGACAGCATCACCTACGCCGAAAACCAGGGTTACATCCCCAGATTGGAGCCCCTGCTCGCTCAAAAATACGGAGCGGCGAAAATCTGGAACGAAGGATACGGCGGCGAGACAACGCTTGAAGGGCTCACCCGGATCGAGGCGGTCATCACGGCCCATCAAGCGCGGTTCCTGCTCTTGATGGAAGGGACGAACGACGTCATCTTTCTCGAGATCTCCATGGACACCACGGCCTTCGATCTTGAAGAAATGGCCAGAAGATGCCTGAAGGCCGGGATGTTCCCCTTGATCACCACGATCATCCCCCGAAAAGATTGGCGGTGGTTTATCGCTCCCTATCAGAGCCGGATCAGCGAGCTCAACAGCAGGATCCACCGGCTTGTCGAGACCCTGAAGATCCCCTTGGTTGATCAATTCGACGCCTTCTATAATTACCCGGCATCGGACGGCGGGTGGCAGTCTCTCCTCCTTCCCGACGGCGTGCACCCAAACCCCAAGGGATTCCAGTTGATGGCCGAGACCTGGTTCGGCGGCATCGAGATCCTGCCTTTTCCGCCGGTCGAAGTCCGGGTGGCGAGATCTGCCAACAAGATCCTTTTTTACAGTCAGCCGGGCAACCTGCTCCGCTGGCGAAACAGCCTCAAGACCGAGCCGAGCCAGATCGCCGCATTCAAGATCTATCGAAAAGAACAGCTTGGAAACGAGACGTCCTTCCAGCTCGTGGCGACGATTCCGTTTCTCGCAAACGCCTTGACCTATAAATATTTTGATGCTAAAATCGCCCCCTCAAAAAAATATTCTTACATCATTTCCATACTCCGGAAGGATGGGATCGAAGGCCCCGGGTCAGAAATGGTGAGTGACAATTTTTAAGGAGACACTTCTGATGAGAAAAAGCATCGTGTTCTTCACCGCGGCCCTCCTGATCTTCAGCACTCTCGCGACCGGCTCTTGGGGAGCCGAGCAGACCCCCGGCCAGAATCCCACAGTGATCAAAAGCATCGGCTATCTCAAGCTCGACAAAGGTATCGAAGCCACTGTCCGGATCGACGGCGATTTCCTTTACCAGCCCCTGGTTCTGAACAATCCGACCCGCCTGGTCGTCGATATCGCCCCCGCCCAGAAGATCGATGCGCAGCCTTATTATGAGGTCAACGTCTTCGGGATGAAGAGCATTCGGACAGGCCAGTTTGTGCCCTTGATCGCGCGCGTGATCTTCGATTTCAGCGGCCCCTTGCCGGCTTACGAGATCCAGAAGACGGAAGGCGGCATCACCATCAGGTTCACGATAGAGGAGCCGAAACCCGAAAAAGCTGTCACTCCTCCGCTCGAGCCAAAACCGATTCAGGCGGTGAAAGAAGCCAAAGCCGCAGCCCCTAAAGAAGAGCAAGAATTCGAAGAAACGAAATATCCCGGTTTTTTCAACACGACCATCGGGTTCACGGTCGGCACGTACCAGAACCCCTCGAGCGATTTCCGGGAGATCTACGGCAGCGAAACGGACATGCAATACGGCTTGAACCTCACCCGGACCCTCGGTTATTACCAGGGCCTTCAGCTGGACGCTTCCCTCGGAGTCAGGACCTATTCAAAGAACGGCTCTTCGACACTGGACCAGACCCCAACCGAATTCTCCATGACGCCGATCACCCTCGCCGGACACATCCTCTACCAGACGAAATATGTCCTGCCTTTTGTCGGCATCGGCAAGGATTGGTACAGCTACAAGGAAGAGAGCACCCTCGCCAATACATCGGGTTCGACCTCTGGCTGGCACTATGAGTTGGGCGTCTATATCATCATTCCCAAGATCGATTATCTGCGGATCAAGCTCTACTACAAGTTCACCAAGGCGACCACCACCGAGAACGATTTCTCGATCGACCTGGGCGGAAACGAGTATGGCCTCGGCGTGAGCTTTGGCTTCAATTTCTTGAAGAAAGGCGTCCTGACGTTCTGACGAATTTTCGAATCGCCCCTTCCATCCTATATCGCTGAGGGCGGTCCTTCCGTTTGACTTATCCGGACGGCCGTAATAAGATTAATCCTCGATTTCAGGCAAAATCTTATTCCCGAAGCAAGAGAGACCTGAGATTCTTAAGCCGAAGTCACCAAGCATTCAAAAGCTCATCCTTCTCTTTCTCTTCATCCTTTTTTTCTCCATGCGGCTCGTCCATCTTTCGGCCGATCCGCCGGACAACCTGAGTTCCGCAAGCTGTGGCGAATACGGCGACCCAGGCAACTACGCTTTCAATGCCCGGAGCAAAGTCGTCCTCGGTGACTGGAAGATCGCGGAGCTGGGCGCAGCGCCGTTCTCGCCCGTGCCCCATTTCGTGACATATTTGTTTTTTCTCCTGTTTGGGACGGGAATCGGGCAGATGAACCTCGTCCCCTTCTTCTTCAGCGTCCTCCTCTATCTGGCCCTGTTTTTACTCTCGTCCCGCTATTTCCCGGAAGCGCGGCTGCTCTTTTTCCTCCTCCTTGTCCTCAACTACCCCTTCGGCATCTTCAACCAGATCAACACCCAGGTCATGCCGATGACGCTCTTCGTCATCCTGGCGATCTATTTTTTCTTGAAAGCCTGGGAGCGTCAGCCCGACTTCTTTTGGGCGGCCTTGTGCCTGAGTTTTTCCTTCCTGTCCAAGCCCAAGATCCTCTATTTTCACCTGGCCGTCCTGCCCGTCGCATTTCTCCTCATTCTCGTCCAGCGACGCGAAGTCATGAAATTCAAGCTGAACTTTCGCCGCCTCGCTTATTTCTTCGGCGGCGCGCTCTTTATCGCCGTTCCCTGGTATCTTTTTGTCTATCTGCGCTATCCCACGGTCTTCAAGAACGTCGGCAAGATCAACGCCGAGATCATGATCCCCCTCAGCCCGGGCCAGGCCCTGGCCAACTGGGTCCAGAAGCCGGCGTTCTCGTTTTATCCCACGAACCGGCTCCTGACCATCGTGATCTTCTTCTACCTGCTGGCCCTCCTCGTCGCGCTCTTCAGCAAAAACAAAAAGGATCGGATCACTCCCCTGGAGATCCTCTGCTCGACCTGGCTGGTCGTCGGCCTCGGGATTAATTCGGTTATCGGCTATCGCCCGATTCGCCATTTCATCGAATTCACGATCCCTCTGCTTATTCTTGCAAGCATCTTTATCACCCGGCTCCTCGACGGCTTCCGGTTAGACGGCCGGCTCAAAAAGCGAGGTCTCTTCTTCGCCGGGATTTTCATCCTCGTCTGGGCCGCCGCTTCGTCCTATTCTCAAATGATCTTTCCTCTGGACGATATCGCCTCCCAAAAAGACACGCTGCTCTTGCACACATTGCTTTTGTCCCTGGCGCTTGCGGCCCTCCTCTATCTCGTCTTAAACAGGGTCACGCAGGGCAAAGGCATTTCCCTTTCTCAAAAAGGCGGCCTTATTTTGACCGCCGTGTTCGTGTCGATCTACGCGTGTCAAAACGTCTCCGTTTACATATCCTGGGTCAAAAACCCGACATACAATTTGAAGACCATCAGCCGCGACCTGGGCCGCGCCTTCCCCCAAGGCGTATTTTCGGGCCTGCTCATCCCGACACTCTCTCTGGAGAACCGGAACAAGGCGCATACGTTTATGCCTCACTACGCCAATGACGATCCTGGCTTCCTCAAGCGGGAGGGCGTAACGCACCTCTTTCTCGGCACGTACAACAATGAATTGACGTATTACGTAGAGCGCTTCCCCGAGGAAACCGGGAGAGCGAGGCTTCTTGTCCGCTATAGGATTTGGCGAAGCTGGTTCGATCTCTATGACATTCAGGAAGGGCCTCGGCCGGCCGCCGACGAGACCGTCTATGAGGCCGAGACGATGGACAGGGAAACCGGCCTTCCCTTGTTCGACCCCCAAGCCGGCGGCCGGTTCTCGGTCCGGGTGGAGGCGGACAGCCCAAAAGTCATCGGGCACAGCAAGATCGTTCTTCCCGGACAGACGAAATTCCGCGGCCGCCTTTACATCAAACCCGCGAGCGAGGACAGCCGGAGTCTCATCCTGCTTGTCAGACTCACGAAAAGAGGGAAGGTCACCTACCAGAAGAAGCTCCGGGTGCCGGGTCCGGAAGACGCGTATCTCTCTCTTCCCTTCGATTTTGTTTCAAGGGATGCCGGCCGCTATACTCTGGAGATCCGGGCCTCGGGAAAAGGCGTTTTCTTTTTCGATAAGGTCGAGATGGAAGCGACATCTCGGTCCGATTAGATCTTCAAGATGTTCTTCGCCGCCGCGAACGTGTGGTACGCTTCAGAGACCGACCCCACTCCGACGACCACGGAGTCGACCTTTTTGTCCAGCAGATAGGAAAATGCTTCTTCTGGCGTCAACCGGCCGCCGGCCAGGACCTTCTTGGCGATGATCTGATAGCCGGCTTCCTGGACGAGCTTCTCGCATTCCTCTTTAGAAGGCTTCATCATGAAGCCTTTGGAGTTCAACGGCGCCATGAGAGGGATCTTGATCTTCCATTCGATGAGCTGGGGGAGAAGCAGGCCAAGGTTGTGCGTCGCGAGAATGGGCTCGAGATTGTAACTCTCCCGGATCACGTCTTGGAAGATCGAGAGGATATCGGGGTTGTGGGAGGAGAGCGCCAGGTCGGTGATCTGGCCGTGGAGGACGACCCCGCCGAGATTGAGCTTTTCAAAACTGGTCATTTCAAAATTGAGGAGCTCGAGCAGCAGGTCCATGACGTCCTTGGTCAGGACGCTCTTGATCTTGGCAATGGCCCTTAGCCCGAGCTTGACCTTCTGGTATATACTGAAGCCTCTGGCCTTGGACAGCACCGCGCCCAGCACGCCTTTTTCCGATGCCTCCATGGCGTATTCATAGGCGTTGGGGATGACGGGATAGACGGCGAGGTCCATGGTCTTCGGAAATTTCTGGAAGGCCGCCATGACGTTGGCCGTGTTCGAGCAGGTGACGGCCCGGACGCCCGCGTTGTACGCAGCCTCGAGGACGGCCGCGACATTCTCTTCCTTGGCAAAATATTCCAGATAATGAACGGATTGCGAACGGGATATGTAGCTCACGCCCTCGAACGGGTTCGCCCCGAGGATCAATCTGTCGAGTTTTACGGTCACTGAATCTCTCCTATTGAGATGGCTTTCCTCTGGGCTGCCGAGCGATAGATCGCCTCGATCATCCGCTGGACCTCGAAGCCGTCGTTCCACGTGACGGCCGGGTTCTTCCGGTCGAGGCAGCAACTGATGAAATCCTGGTCCTCCTCGTAGAGCCCTTCGACGCCGATCTCGAACCGGGAGCCCGAAGGCAGATCGATTTTGTGGATCGTCGTCCATTCCTTGGGATAGCCCCGGTGCGCTTTGTAGAGATAGAGCTTGATATAGTCGTTGGTCAGCTCCATCGTCCCCTTCTCGCCTTCGACGTGGATCTCCGTGTACGGCAGGCGGTATGCCGGGACACTCCACGAGACATCCATCACGGCCTGGAGACCGTCCGGGAACTCAAGGAGGGCGGTCGCCGCATCCTCGACGTCCGAATGGATATGCCGGGTCTGGGCAAAGACGCTCTCCGCCGTGCCAAAATACCAATAGAGGACGTAAAGAAGATGGGAGGCGATATTGATCACCGCTCCCCCTCCGGATTTTTCGGGGTCGTAATACCAGCCCTTTTTCTTGCCGAACACCTCGCTCGTGTACACGGAAGAGCGGACGCGATACAAGCGGCCGAGCAGGCCTTCGGCGAGCAAGCTCTTGGCCTTCTTGTAAAGGGACATATGGGCGAACAGATATCCCGTGGCATGGACGATCTTCCGTCCGGAAACGAGGCGGGTCAATTTTTTCGCGGCATCAAACGTGTGGGCCAAAGGCTTTTCGAGGAAAAGGTCCATGTCCCGGCCGAGGCACGACTCGGCGACGGACAGATTCGCGAACGCCGGCGTGCAGATGACAGCCGCGTCCGGTTTGATCTCAGCCAGCATCTGGTCCGTATCCGAAAAGAACGGTGCCCGGAGGCCGGACTGCAGGACGTATGTGGATAATTGTTTGTTGGTGTCCGCGATCGCAGCGAGCTCAGCCTGGGGGATCATGTTCACAACCGCCGTATGCAGAATCCCCAACTTGCCCAAGCCGATAACCGCGACCCTGATCTTCTTTTGTTCCTGCACTTTTAATATCTCCTTCGCTTTCCCCCGTGATTCGTGTTTCGCGGTCCCTCACTCCCCTTTGTAATACAAAGGAACGCACCAGTGGTTCTTGGCTACCCAGTCGGTGTTCGGCAGATCATCGTCCCTGTTCATTATCTTATGGCACGGCTGGTCATAGACCTTTCCAGTGGATTTTTCGACCGGATCGAAAATGATGTATTTGTAGTATCCGGAGATCATGCCCTCCGGGAACTTCACCCGGTTCGGGAACTTCGGGTCCAGGTGCTTTTCGGCATAAGCCTTCTTCCAGGCGACGATATCGGCCATCCGGTCGACCTGGGCGACGCCGAGCGCCGCGGCGAACTC
>Ga0315289_10013474_pt1 | contig 11447 bp, 7 predicted proteins | sample YL17G11_40_MG_FD_203452 | JGI IMG/M metagenome (GOLD analysis project Ga0315289, IMG submission 203452) | Sediment microbial communities from Yellowstone Lake, YNP, Wyoming, USA - YL17G11_40 | ecosystem: Environmental > Aquatic > Freshwater > Lake > Sediment | place: USA: Wyoming | collected... | reverse complement strand
TCCCGTTGCGACCCTCAGCTGCTTGTCCCCAATTGCCAGGCCGACTCGCTTGCTTCCCAGATCGATTCCTATGACTCTCTCGTTCACGCCAGTCATCGCTCCCCGGGGAAAAGCCCCGATTCAACAAAGCGTCTGTAATCTAAAATGGCATCTCGGTGCGCCTGAAATGCTATGTTACTGGGAATCTTTTCGAGGTCGAAAAATTCGACTTCTGAGGCGTCGTCACCCGGGGAAAGCTCGCCGCCGACTATCTCCGTCAGGTATATCGCCAGAACGGCGTTCGACCGGGGATCGTCATGCCCGGCATAATTCCAGAAGAGACGTCCAATCTTGATCTGGAGCCCTGTTTCCTCTTGCACCTCGCGCCGGCAACATTCGACTGGAGATTCATTGTACTCCATGAATCCGGCGGGGAAACACCAATGCCCAATCCTGGGCGGGAATTTCCTTTTTACCAGAAGCACTTTTTTGTCGCGGTCCAAGATTGCCCCGGCGGCGGGGATCGGGTTTCTGTACCAGATGAAATTGCATGAAGGGCAGCTCAGCCGCTGACGGCCGTCGAAATCCCTCGACTCAAGCGGCGAGGCGCACCACGGACAGTACCGATATCGGCGGGCCTTTACGAGCTTATGCCCCTTTCCGCTTTTCACTCGACCTTGGGTCCCTCAAGTTTGATGTGCTTCACCGGACCAAAATCCCCCAAATCGCCGACTATTTTGCTGGTGTCGGCCACGACCATGATCGTCATCTGGTCCGGCTTCAAATACTTCTCGGCGACTCGTTTCATATCCTCCAGTGTCACCGCCCGGATATTATCCAGATACTTCTGGTAATAATCAGACGGGTACCCGTCATACTCCAACGACATCAGCCGGCTGACTATTTCGTCCGGCGAATCGAACTGGAAGACGAAGTTATTGATATAGGCATCGCGGGCCGTCTCGAATTCAGCTTCTGACGCCAGCTCCCGTTGCATACGGGCGATTTCCTCCTTGAAAATCTCCAGCACTCTGTGCGACGATGGGGTTTTCGTTTGCGCCGATGCCTGAAACGTGCCATAGTCGCGGCTGGTGGTGGAAAAACTCGATCCCACGGAATAGGCCAGGCCTTCGTCGGAACGCACCCGCGACGTCAGCCTCGACGTGAAGCTTCCGCCGCCCAGCGTGTAATTCATCAACGCGATGGCATATTTATCGGGATTATCCCTTTTGATGCCGAGATGCCCGGCTATGATGTTGGCCTGCGTCAGCTGCTTGTCAATGACGAATATCCCCGGATTGGTCTTGAACTCAACCTCCGGAGCGGGCGGCAGGTTCACTTCGGCTTTCTCCCAATCGCCGAAGAACTTCTCGACTCTCTTGATCATCCCCTTGGTGTCGAAATCTCCGGATAAGGCCATCATGACATTATTGGGATGATAATACTCCCGATGATAGCGCACCAGGTCATCACGGCTGATATTCTTGACGTAATCCCATTCGAGTATCCGGCCGTAAGGATGATCTCCGTAGACAAGGTGCGCGAACTCCCGGGCTGCGATACCCCCGGGCCTGTCGTCCCGCCTCCGAATCGACTCTCTGATTTGCGACTTCTCGAGATTTATCTTGGCAGTATCGAAGACCGGGTATCGAAGCACCTCGCTTAAGGCTTTCATCCCGATATCGATGTCTTTCGACATGACCGACATCGAGGCCGAGCCCGATTCCAGTCCAATTTGACTTTCGACCGAGCCGGCGATGAATTCGAGGAGTGTGTTAAGCGAATCAGGCGTAAACGATTTTGTGCCGCCGGTTCTCATGACCGTCCCGGTCATGCCGGCGACCGCCATATTCGGCAGAGAATCGTAGATGGAACCGGCGCGGATAAGAACATCGGCGTTGATCAGTGGCAGTTCGTGATCTTCCATCAAGAACAGAATCATGCCGTTGGCAAGAACATGGCGCGTGACTTCCTTACCGAGCTCAGGCACCTGCCATTTCAATTCGGGGGATCCCAGGGTGTCGATAACCTGCGATGCGATCGAGCGTTTCTCCTGAGCCGCCGCGTAGTTGGCACAGGCAATTAAGGCCACGGCTATGAGCAATATCCTCTTCATTTGGGCCCCGCTTCCGGAAGACTCTGGGGCAGAGCCGTATGTGCCCCTGCTTTACCTTCAGGCTTCACAAGATATGCGACAGTGCTGTTGTTTTTCACCAGATACTTCGCTATAACCCTTTTGACATCGTCGGCAGTCACCGCTTCCCTTTTCTCCTTGAGAGTGTTTATATAGTTCCAGTCGCCGACTAAGGCTTGCATGTCCGAAAGCCTGAACGCCATCCCGAGATTGGAGCGCATGCCTCTGGCGTAATCGGCCTCAAGCTGGTTCCCGACCCGCTGCAGCTCCCATTCGGTCGGGCCTTGGATTTCGAGCTTCTCCAGCTCCTCGTAAATCGCTGTCTCCATCTCCTCGTTGGTATGAGGCGCTTTGGGAGCGGCCGAGATTATGAACAGGTCCGGAAAGCGTGTGAAATCGGAGCTGGCGTCGATATAACTGGCCAATTGCTTTTGCTCTACCAAACTTCTATAAAGGCGGCTGGTCCGCCCGCGGCTGAGAAGGCTGGCTATGACATCGAGAGCTTCTTTGTCGATCCCGCCGCCGGCCGGGCCATGATATCCGATCGCCAATTGTGGCTGGGCGTCGTATTCAACCATGATGCGCCGCTCGCCCTGCTGTTCCGGCTCGACCGTCTCCACCGCCGGAGGCGGCTTTGGCGACGGCGGAATAGGGTTGAAGTACCAGGCGATAAGCCTCTCGATATCGTCGAATTTGACATCCCCGACGACTGCTATAACGACATTATTCGGAGCATAGTATTGATGAAAAAATGTCTCCACTTCCTCGCGCGAGACAGTCTCCAGGTCCGAGGCCCATCCCACAACCGGCCAGCCATATGGGTGCGCGATATAGGCGGCGGCATAAAGCTGCTCCCAGAGCTTGCCGCCGGGCTCGTTGTCGGTCCTCAAGCGCCGCTCTTCGTAGACAACGTCGCGCTCAGAATAAAACTCTCTGAATACCGGGTCCGCAAGCCTGTCCGATTCCATGAATGCCCAGAGCTTGGTCTTGTTCGATGGCAGCGAGACGAAATATTGGGTGCCATCGTTGCCGGTCGAAGCGTTAAGCGACGTCCCGCCGTTTTTCAGATATGTTTCCCATAACTCGTCTTTGACTACGTACTGCCTTTGTTCCTCTTGCAGCCTGGTGATGCCGGCCCTGAGCGAATCGACCTCGCTCATGTCTCCGCGGTATAGAGGGCTTCTCGTCTTCTCTATGGCCCTGGTAAGCTTGTGCGCCAGAGTATCGATTTTGGCCATGATCGGCACTTCGGCCTCATAGTCGGTGGTACCGATACTACTGGTCCCTTTAAACAGCATATGTTCCAATAGATGGGCGCTGCCGGTGATTCCAGGATGCTCGTCTGCCGAGCCGACCTTGCAACGGATGACAAAGGAAAGTGTCGGCGACCACTTGCGCTCGACGACCACCAGTTGCAAGCCGTTAGGGAACGTGTGCGTCTTGGCGTCAATCCGGATCTCGCCTTGTTTAGCCTGCGCCGAAAGAGAGACCAGAAGAAAGGCCAAAATTGTTTTTCTCATGCGGTTGCCTCCAATCAAATGCTGAAGTGTCGAGATTGCTGCCAGAAAGTGCACAACATGATGACCGTCAGTATAATGAATCGCAAATTCAAGTTCAAGCTGGAAGTCGTCATACTGCCGTAACCTTGTATGGGGTAAAAAGTTGGGAGCGTCGAAAAAAACTCCCGGAATATGAAAAAAATCATTGACGGCCCGCTCCACGCCGCTTATCATTATTATGGGTTATTACCTGCAGGCGGCAGGAGAATTCAGTCTAACATATCAAAACAAATAAGGCGGGAGGTGGAACTATGAGAGTTCTTACCGGTCATTTGGTTTTGGGAGGGCTGGCGTTTGTCCTTTTCACAGCCACATCGACTACAGCGCAGTCACCGGGCGATACGGTGGGTTGGACACAGTATCCTTACCAATGCGAGGGGTCAACGGGAACGAGAATCGCCGTTGATGGCCACTTCAATGTGCACGTAGCCTGGATGGGGGGTTCTTGGCCCAGCGGTCGAGGCGTCTACTATAATTGTAGAGTGGATGGCGAATGGATCTGGCCGGGTCAGGGGGGTCCAATTGCGGGTAATATGACTGGTTTCCCTCAACTGGCGCTGACATCAGATGATAGGGCGGTCATAATGTATCATCGTGCCATCGGGGCGGAATCGATATATGTCGCCATCGACGTCTCTACCTGCTTCGGAGTATTCGACTATTATCGTCCTCCAAACCGCAACGGTGGCCAGGCGTTTATCTGGCCTCATGGCGCTGTTGATCGCGACGGCAGAATTCATTTGGTGGCAACTTATCCCGCCCCTTCTGCAGGGGACCCGCAGCCAACAATGTACAGCCGCTCCGACAACGGAGGCACCTCCTGGGTAGCCCTGCAGAGGGTGGATACCTTAGTGACGGTCAGCACTGTCGTGGCCTCAAGCCCAGTATCAGACAAGGTTGCCATCGTCTATTGCCACCCGACCGACATGAATTCCCAGGCCAAGAACGATGTCTTTTATATCGAATCCCCAGATGGGGTGAGCTGGGATTTGGAGGATGGGAAAATCAATACCACAAACTATGGCCTGGGGGGCGATTCGCTGTTTGCTTACTCTGAAGTCGATGCCATTTACGACTATGACGACAACCTTCATACAATTTGGAACGCCCGATATGTGACGGATAATGGTTTTTCTGATCGGGTGTTCTTGTATCATTTTAGCGATGGTGTCATCGATGAAGTTACTCGTTATGACATGCCCGAGATTAATAGGTGCCAGTTCGGGCCGCAAAATCTGGCAATAAATAAGGCGTCGATGGAGTTCGATACGCCGGGCGCTCTCTTCACTGTGTATACCAGGTTCGACACGGCGGATTGTTCCAGGGCCGGGCAGGCCAACGGTGAGCTTTACATGCAGTACTCCACCGACGGCGGCCACGATTGGTATGATCCTGTGAACCTGACCAATTCCCATACTCCCGATTGCGATACAGGAGAATGCGCCTCCGACGAGTTTCCCTCGCTGGCCGACGTAATCGACGGTAATATTCATGTATTTTACGAGTGCATTTCCGGCGGCAGCGAGAATGTCATGCTCTACCTGGAACAGGCGATCACGGGAGTCACTGACGACGCCAGAATGCCAGCCAATTTCAGCCTTTCCCAGAACTATCCCAATCCTTTCAATGCCACTACGAGGATCGATTTCACGTTGAAAGACGATGCCGACGTGCGCCTGGCCGTTTACGATATTACCGGGGCCTTGGTGCAGATCCTGGCTGATAAGCGTTTCAGAGCGGGTGCGCATTTGGCAGTATGGGATGCCAGCCTGGTGGCCTCGGGCGTCTATTATTACAGGCTTTCGACAAACGAGGGCTCACAAACCAAGAGGATGGTACTATTGAAATAACGGGCCGGGTAGGTCGGGGGTTCTACCCCCGACGTTAACAATCGCCGAAGTTGAAAAATGAAGAAGATAAGGCTGGAGAAAGAGATTTACGGGCAACAGGGGCGCCCCTGTCATATTACCATTTGTTGTCAGAGGGATTTGGTACCTTTTGCAAAGGCTGAATATGCGTCTTATTGCATGAGCCTTCTTGAGGGCCTATGCAGAGACTACAACGTGCAGCTTTACGTTTACTGTTTCATGCCCGATCATCTGCATTTCATAATTTCCCTTAGGGGGCGGCGTTCCATTATAGACTTGGTCGGCGGGTTTAAGAGCATGGCCACCAAGGGGTCACGAAGATTCGGATTCGATGGCAGGGTATTTCAGTCCAGGTTTTTCGATCATTTCATAAGGACCGTGGAGGAATTGGAAAGAGAGATCCTGTACATCTTGAACAACCCTGCCAGAAAGCGGCTTGTGGAAAACGGTGACGATTATCTCTTTAGGAAATGTTTCCTATAGGTGTCGGGGGTAGAACCCCCGACCTACCCGAGACAAGGAAGCATTCCAGGTAGGTCGGGTTCGCACGGAACCCGGCGATAATATCAGGAGGCGATGATATGAATCGCATGAGATTCGAATGGGTTGTGGCATTTTTGGCACCACTGCTTTTGCTCGCAATGAATAATGCCTCTGCGCAGTCCCCCGGCGAAACGCTGGGGTGGACGCAATACGATTATCAGGCCAACGGGGCTACGGGCCAAAGAGTGGCTCTCGATGGCGACGGGGGCTTGCATTTCACATGGATGAATGGCGATCCATATCCCTCGGTCAGGCATATCATGTACGTCTACATCGATCCCTACGGACACCGCTCTTCCTTCGATTTAGGGTCTGGAGGATTTCCTCAGATTGCCGTGAATACGCAAAACCAGCCCGGAATCGTGTACCATAAGCAAGATAGCCTGATATACTGGACACTCTCAGGCCGCTATCATGTCCCCGACAATGGCGCCTGGCCGGCGCTGAGCATCGACCGCAATGATCGGTCACATGTAATATACGCCGGTTCATACGACGTTATCTTGAGCTACTCCAGATCGAACGATGGAGGCCCGACCTGGACCTCGCCCGTTCCCGTCGACACCTTGACCTTTCCCTCATATACCATAACCTCGAGCCCGGTCTCTGACAAGGTTTCTATTATCTACCTTCATCCTTATGACACGTCGGGCTACTACAACGACGTTTACTGTATACAATCCCTGGACGGAGATTCCTGGGATTGGCAGAACGGCAAGGTCAATATTACCAATTACGATTTCGGGGCGTTATCCGCCGGACTGGACGTCGATGCCGTCTACGATTACAACGATGACCTTCATGTTGTCTGGAATGTAGGTCTGACCACTGATTCTCTAGAGACCGTGTTCCTGTTCCATTACGACCAGTTCAGCGAATCCATCGTTGAGATTAGTCATTTAACAACACCCTGGCTGCCTGGGTGTGACTGGGGAACCTGGAACTGGCAGATCTGCAAAATGTCCATCGCTGCAACATCCGATTCGTTTCTGGCTGTCGCTTACACTGAGTTTAATCCGGATGACTGTTCTGCCTGCGGCTATGCCAACGGAGAGATCTACGCTCAGTATTCAAGCGACGGTCAAGTCTGGTCCGCCCCGATCAACCTGACCAATTCCCCAACGCCTGGCTGCCTTGCCGGAGACTGCGATTCCGACCATTGGTCGTCGATGGCAGAAAGAATCGATGATTACTTGCATATCTTCTACGTTAACGACAAAGACGCCGGGGGGATACCTCAGACTGAGGGGAGTGTTACCGATAATCCCATGCTCTACCTGCGGTATCCGGTAGATGAACTCGGGATCGGTGAGCCGGAGATTATCCCCATCGAGTTTGAAACTCTTGGCAATTATCCTAATCCGTTTAACTCCTCGACTGTTATTTCATACAACCTTGAAAAAGAATCTTTGATTAGACTTGATATTTATGATATAACCGGACGGCGGATCGCTGTGTTGTTTGACGGCGTCCAGGAGGCAGGCTGGCATTTCATTATGTGGGATGCTGGCGATGCCACGTCGGGTATCTACTTTTGCCGGCTGGAGACGGCTGATAAGGAGTATGCCAGGAAAATAACGCTTTTGAGGTAGGGGCACGACGTAGCGTGCCCCAAGTAGGTCGGGTTCGGAAGGAACCCGGCGATGATATCAGGAGGCGATGATATGAATCGCATGAGATTCGAATGGGTTGTGGCATTTTTGGCACCACTGCTTTTGCTCGCAATGAATAATGCCTCTGCGCAGTCACCCGGGGACACTATCGGGTGGACAATGTATGATTACCAAACAAGCTGCTCTGCTGGCCAAAGAGTGGTGCTCGATAGTACAGGAGGGGCCCACGTGGTCTGGCTGGGGGGAGGTTTCCCGGGGCCATTGGGTACTTACTACAATTATATCGATGCTCAGGGAAATGTGCTATACCCTGGGGGAATAACCATATCTAACGGAGGCTATCCCCAGATAGCGGTGAATTCCCTTAATCAACCAGGGATTGCTTATCATACGGCCGACAGCATCATGTATTACACCCCATCGGGGGAGTACAGGGTGGCAGGGTCAGGTTATTGGCCTGCAGTCAGCATCGACCGCAATGATCGTGTACATGTCGTATATGGCACGTATGAGCCGCCCTTTTTGCCATTATTCATCGAGTACACGAGGTCGAACAATGGCGGACCCAATTGGACTACGCCCGCACTGGTGGATACGACATATAATCCGTCCTACACCATCACTTCCAGCCCGGTGTCCAATAAGGTCGTAATAACCTACTTGCATTCCATATACTCATCGAGTTATTGGAAGAACGACGTTTACTATATTCAGTCGAGAAATGGGGTCATCTGGCCCTGGCTGGATGGGAAAATCAACATCACCAACTACGGAAACGGACCATTGTTCGCCGGGGCCGACTGCGACGCCGTCTACGATTACAACGACAATCTCCATGTCATTTGGAACGCCCAGACCGTGTCCGATTCGGGGCTTGGTGATATAGCTTATCTCTATCACTATGATGTCGCCACAGGCGTCATTTCACTGATAACGTTATCGCCGCCCGACTGGCCCGACTCCGGATGTGAGCCCGGCGTTTGGAATAGACCGGTCTGCAAGATGTCTATCGGTACAAGCGGGGACAACGTCCTTTTCGTGACTTATACCAGATTTAATCCCGGCGACTGTTCCGCTGGCGGTTATGCCAACGGAGAAATCTACGCTCAGTATTCAAGCGACGGTCAAGTTTGGTCTGCCCCGATCAACCTGACCAATTCCCCAACGCCTGGCTGCCTTGCCGGAGACTGTAATTCCGACCACTGGTCGTCTATGGCCGAGAGAATCGACGATTACTTGCATGTCATCTACGTCAACGACAAAGACGCCGGGGGAGTACCTCAAACAGAGGGAAGCGTTACCAACAATCCCATGCTCTATCTGAGGTATCCGCTTGCTCAAATTGGAATCGGCGAGCCGGAAATTATCCCCATCGAGTTTGAAACTCTCACCAATTACCCCAACCCCTTCAATGCCCGGACCAGGATAGAATTTACTCTCGACCAGGGAGCCGATGTCAGGCTCGTGGTGTACGACGTCAAAGGGGCTTTGGTGACGACTCTTGTTAATGCTCATTTTGAAGCCGGAAAGCATGAGGCGACCTGGAGCCCCGGCGATATATCGTCTGGTGTTTACTCTTACCGCCTTTCGACGAATGAGGGTTCACGGACGAAGAGGATGGTGCTGTTGAAGTAGACACGTGCCGTGCCCGAAATTGGTAGGTTAGTCCCTCGAAAAACCGACAATACTCCCATCTCAATGTGTTGGGGGTAAATCCCTCGATCTACCTGCGCCGCCATTCTTCCTGTAGAGGCTTCCATATCAATGCCTCCCGAGAAGATGAAGCCCTGACATCCCGCATAAAAATGGCTTGACTTTAGGCCGGAAAAAAAACAAATTCGGGGGAATAAAATGGTGGACTGCCTGTGATAGTGGTGGCAGGGAAGAGACGGTTGCGAAATTACAGTATGAGCGAACCGCGGTTGCCTTCGGACAGCAGTAACCAGCGTTTGAATAATGAAGAGGTTTTGCGAATATTATCATCTCCCTCGCGGGACTAAGATTAAGAAGGAGGTTGAGGAATGAGATTCAGAAAGTTAAGGTTTTCGTTATTCCTGATAGTGCTTCCGATCTTTCTGATGACATCGGTTAGCGTTCTCGCCGGCACGGTCGGTAAAATATCCGGCGTCGTTACCGATGAAAATGGGGAACCGATCCCCGGCGTTTCCGTGCTGATCGAAGGAACTTCTATAGGGGCGGCGGCCCAGGTCGACGGTTCCTACGTCATTTTGAACGTTCCTCCCGGAACCTACACCCTGCTGGCCAGCTCGGTCGGCTACAACAAGATGAGAGTGACCAGTGTTCAGGTGCAGGTTGGCCTGACCACCGAACAAAGCTTCAAGCTGACATCGAGCGCCGTGCCGGTTCCCGACGTGACTGTGATCGCCGAGCAAAAACCGATCGACAAGTACATAATGAGTAACGAGCAGAAGAAGAGCGCCGACGAGATCAAGACCATGCCGGTGTCCAATGTCAACGACGTTTTGCGCACCATCCCCGGCTTCGTGCGCCAGGGCGGGGTCTTCCACGCCCGCGGCGGCCGCGGCGGCGAGATTGCATTCATCGTCGATGGCATCGAAATAAAGGACCCTCTCGGCGGATACGGCCAAACGCTCAGGCAGAATGTCGATATCTCCGCCACCGATATCGAGGAGCTTTCCGTGATGAAAGGCAGCTTTGATGCCGAATACGGGGGAGCCAGTTCCGCCATTATCAACGTCGTTAGGAAGGAAGGCAGCGTCAAGACGACGACCGGGCGAATTGAGTACCTGACCGATGACCTCGGTTTTGACGCTCTCAATAAATACTCCTTTAATTCCGACCGCATCGAGTGGAGCCTCTCGGGGCCTGTGCCAGCCTTGTCCGACCGCCTGTTCCCCGCCGTCGGGCTGAAGTGGCCTGGCGAGAAGATGGCTTACTTCATCAGCTTCTCCGCCGATAAATCCGATAACTACGTCGATTACAACGACTTCCCCTCGGCGAAATCGAAAATAGATTACGGTTTTGAGGAATTCCTGGGAATCAAGATTCCCAATCGAAGAGCAAACAACTACTCCATGTCGGGCAAGCTGACCTGGAAAATGGATGACAACGCCAAATACAGGCTGTCGCTGAACTACATGAAGCTATGGCAGAAGTTTACCGGCTTTTCCTACCAGTTTTTGTATACTCCTGAAACGGCGCCGCGGGAGAACGAATCAAAGGAAATTTACGGGGCCACTTTTTCGTTCTCACCGAGCTTTCTCAAGAACACTTTCGGCGAATTGAAGGTCAACCGCTTCGTTCAGGAGTTTGAGCAGAAGCCGGGCGCCCGCGACCCCGGCGACTTCCTCAATGCCAACTACTACGAATCTTACGCCGACAACAACAGGAACGGCCAATGGGACGCGGCCGAACCTTACATTGATGTCAACGCCGACGGCTTTTTCGGCGAACCCTTCGTCGATTTCAATCGCAATGGCATATACGAGCCCTTGCAGGGCGACCTGTTCTTTCCCGATTCCATCATCGTCGATCCCTTTGGGGATACAACCGAGGTCTTCGACTTGAACGGCAATAACACTTACGATGCCGATATCGGCGAGCCCTATTCCGACCTCAACGGCAACGGCAAGTGGGATCCTGCGGAACCGATTAGCAACGACCAGTACTTCTTCGACTATAATCACAATGGCATTTTTGACCATTCTGGCGACCCCTTTGTGGATGAAAACGGGAATGGCGTTTGGGACCCGGAGCCCTACACGGATAG
>Ga0315289_10013472_pt1 | contig 11447 bp, 12 predicted proteins | sample YL17G11_40_MG_FD_203452 | JGI IMG/M metagenome (GOLD analysis project Ga0315289, IMG submission 203452) | Sediment microbial communities from Yellowstone Lake, YNP, Wyoming, USA - YL17G11_40 | ecosystem: Environmental > Aquatic > Freshwater > Lake > Sediment | place: USA: Wyoming | collected... | reverse complement strand
CGGGCCTGGGCGCAGACTCGACGTGGCGCCTCTCGGTCGACGGCTTCGGCGTCGCCGTCGGCTCCGCGGCCACCCGGGAGGCCTGCGAAAAGCTCTCTTTTTTGAATCTACCCGGAAGGGTGAGCCTCGACGACCCGGACGCCGTGCTGAGGCTGATCGTGATCGGCGGCAAGGAGGAAGCAGAGGCGGCGGAGGGGAAGGGAGAGGGAGCGGAGGGGGCGGCGAGGGGGCGAAAGCTCCCGCTGCCGCCGGCGCTCGAGCCGTCGTTTGCCCGCCGGCGGTACATCCTGGGCCTCGAGGTCGGGACGAGGCTGCGGCACCCGAGGGGAGCCGGGGAGGGCTTCCGCAAGCAGCGGGTCCACGCAAGGGACCGGAGCAGGGTCCTGTCGGAGCTGAGCCTGCCGAACCGGCCCTACATCGGTAAGGGAGGGGGAGAGAGAGAGCGACGTTTTTCTTCTCTCCCCTCCGGCGGCGACCTCGACCCGACCTCCTCCCGAGGCCCTGACCCCCCCCCCCCAAAGCTCGAAAACCGTTCAACTCTCCAGGTCCGACCTCCATGGACGCCGAGGTCGCCGCGATCATGTGCAACCTCGCCCTCGTCAAGCGAGGGTCCCTCGTCCTCGACCCCTGCGTCGGGACGGGCTCGATCCTCGTGGCCGCGGCGGCGGCGGGAGCGCACGTGATGGGATGCGACATCGACCTCTTCGCGCTCGTCGGCCGGCCGGCGGCGCGCGCGGCGCGCCCGCTCAAGAAGCCGGCCGGCACCGCGGGCGTCCCGCACGAGAAGGGCAAGCACGGCGCTGCCAAGTACGTCATGGGCGACGAGGGGCGGGCCGCTGCCGCGGCCGCGGTCGCGGGCGCGTCGGTGGGGCTGCTCGACAACTTCGAGGCGTACGGCTTCGCGAGGCCGTCGGGCGTGCTGGTCGCCGACATGAGCCGCCTGCCCTTCCGCCGCAAGCGCGGCGTTTCTTCTCCGCAATCTTCTTCGCAGTGCTTCGAGGGGGCGTTCGATGCGATCATCGCGGACCCGCCCTACGGCGTGCGAGCCGGTGGGAGGAAGCAAGCGGTGGTTGTTGGCGGCGAAGGAGGAGCAGGAGAGAAGACCGGCGGCGACGGCGGCGGCGGCGGGGAGGAGGACACCGAAGCGGGGCAACCATCGCGCGCGCCTCCCTCCACCTCCTCCTCCTCCCACCACCACCACCACCAGAGCGGCCCCAGACCGGCCCGGGCCAACGCCCGCTTCCGGGCCGAGGGCGCCCCGGCTCCCACGGCGCCCTACGAGCTGGGAGAGTGCCTCTGGGACCTGCTCCGGCTCGCGGCGTCGGCGCTCTCGGTCGGGGGGCGCCTCGTCTTCTTCCTTCCGGCGCGCCCTGGCTCGGGACCCGAGGCCCTGCCGAAGCACCCGTGCTTGCGCGTCGTGGCCGACTGCGAGCAGCCGCTGACGCGCTGGTACTGCCGCAGGCTCGTCGCCATGGAGAAGTGGCGGAGGCACGACGGTGAGGAGACGGAGGCCGAGGAGGCCGCGGCCAGGGCGAGCGCCCGGAACCTTGCCGCGTTCGCAGCGGCGACGGCGGTGGCCTCGGGGGCCTACGGCGCCTTCGAGGGCGCGGCCGAAGGTGCTGATGAAGGCGACGACGGATCGGAGGAAGGGCGGGGCCTGCAGAAGAAAAAGATAAAGGGGGGAGGGAGGACGCTGCTCAGGGGGCGCGGAAAGTGCGTTTGAAGGAGAGGTACTTTTCTTCCGTCCTCTTTTTTTAATTTTACAGGAAAACAAAACAAAATATCATCAATCTCAAGGCATCGCGGCCTCGAGCGTCGACGAGAGCTTCTCCACCGTGACGCGCGGGGGCGAGCGCGGGATCGGTGTCTCCTTGCCTCCTCCTCCTCCTCCTCCTTCTTTTCCGCCTTCTCCCGTCTCCCCCTCCCTCCAGAACAGAACCGGCACCTCCGTCGCGAACGCCGCCTCCCACACTTCGTTCTCCTCGATGGACCTGATCTCGAGGATCACCCCTCTCAGCCTGGACCCGGGCAGAAACGCGCCGCGGGCCAGGGCGCTGCGGACCTTCTCCTCGAGCCCCTGGCAGAGGGGGCAGTTTCGCCTCGAGTAGAGGACGAGCGAAGGAAGGGGGGAGGAGGGGGAGGAGGAGGAGGAGGAGGATGGAGGGGATTCGGCGTTGCTGTCGCTGCTAGGGTCTCCTCCTGTTGCTGCTGCTGCTTCTGTTGCCGAGGATGTGAGGCGAGCCGGGCCTCTCGCTCTCGGGGGCGGCGGGAGAGAGGGAGAAAAGGTGGAAGAGGTCGAGGTCGAACTGCCGACGACGCCCATGAGCCGATCTGAACACCGACGCCTGGTAAAAGCAAAGACAGCGGCTCCTCGCTGCGCCGGGAACGCCGTCGCGACGGCGGGTCTCAGCTGGCTGCAACATCGGGCGCGTGCCGAGAGCGTGCGTCCAGACAGGAAGCCGCTGGACGCTCGCATTGTCCTCGAAATAAGAAAAGGGAGAGTTGATTGGTTTGGTCGAAAAAGTTTCTGCTCGCCCTCCCCCTCGTCTCAAAAATCAGACTCGACTTTCTTTCTTGCTCTCTCGCCCTCTCACGACAGGGAAAGAGGCGCCCCGTGTTTTCCTTTCGTCTGCAGCAGACTCTAGAACAGCAGCGGCGAACTGTATAGCTTTCCTTTCCTTTCGTCACAACAGCAAGAATGCTCCCCTCCACAGCGATGCTCGGACGACCGAGCGGCGTCGTCGCTTCCGCTCTTTGCTCGCTGACGTCTTCGACGACAACGACGACGACGACGACGATGCGGAAACCTCCCCGGTACGCTCCTTACTTGTTCTTTATTGTTTCAAGTGACCTCTCTGGAACAAATAAGAGATTTATTTTTACGCGTTCATGGCGTTGTCTTTGCGAATGATAAAGTCAACGTCGAGCAAGTGCGCGGAGTAGGGCACAAAAGAAAATGTCGACGAGGGCAAGAGGAAAACTCGCCCTCTTCGCTCTCGCTCGGACTCCTTCGCTCGGCCTCGTTCCTCCTCCTCCTCTTCTTCTTCTTCCCCGCACTCTTCTTCCAGCGCCCTCTCTCCACGCGCCCTCCTTGCCTCTTTCCTCTCTATCTGTCTCACTCTCTCTCTGACTCGCGATCACGACTCTCTCACAACACCAACAAAAACAAAAAAACCCAACAAACCAACAGCAGCCGTGCCGTTGCCGTCGCCGCCTTCGCCGCCGCCGCTCCCCCTCGCTCGTCGAAGCAGCTCCGCGCCCGGAGCTCCCCCCGCGCCCCCTCCTCCCCCTCCCCCCGCGCCCCCCGGGCCCGTGCCTCCCCGGCCTCCGAGGCCCCCACCACCGTCAACGTCGCCTGCGACCTCTCGGCCTTCCCCGACTGCAGATTCTTCAAGGTCGAGGCCGTCGTCAGGCCCTGGCGGCTCCCGGCCGTCGTCGAGGCGCTCTCGCGCGCGGGGATCACCGGAATGACGGCGCAGGACGTCCTCGGGGCGGGCGTCCAGGGCGGGAAGAAGGAGCGGTACGGCGGGACGACGCACGGCACGGAGTCGCTCGTCGAGAAGAAGATGCTCTCGGTCGTCGTGTTCCGGGGGCAGGTCAACGCCGTCGTCAGGATCGTCGTCGAGGCCTCGCGCACCGGCGAGATCGGTGACGGCAAGATCTTCGTGGCGCCCGTGGCCGACGTCGTCCGCGTCAGGACGGCCGAGACGGGCGACAAGGCCGAGAGGATGGAGGGCGGGATGAGCGACCTGTTGACCGGGATGCAGCCGTAGAGAGAGAGAGAGACGGAGAGAGAGAGAGAGAGAGAGAGAGAGAGAGAGAGAGAGAGGAGGTTGTTGTTCTTGGTGGTGGCGGTGGAAAGCGAGAGGGAAAGAGAGAGAGGTGTCTTGAGCCCCTCAACTCTCTCGTTTTTTTCTGCAACTGCAAAAACGTTCGACGGCCCAAGGAAACTGGGGCAACAGAGAAAACAAGAATGGGGGGGGGAGAGAGGCTCCGTGGCTCTTTTTTTTTTTGAAGAGCTGCTGAAGCCTCACAAGCTTCAGTTTTTCTTTTTAAAAAAAATCTGATTTTTGCTTTTTGGTTTTATCTTCCAAACCCAGAGAAACTAGAGAGCGTTCGATTCTCTCGGAAAATCCGTCCCTCGATTTCAATCTTTCCTCGTGTCGCTCGCAGTTGAACCGTTTGCAGGTTTGACGCCCGCGACCAATCTCCGAGAGGGCACTCGGGGGCGGAACTGAGGCGGCTTTTTTCTCTCTCTCTCTCTCTCTCTTTGCGAATTTATATTTTTAAAAATTCGACAGACCGAGAACGACGAACGACTAATAGAAGAAACTTTTTTTGACTAGCTGCCATGCCCTTGAGGCAGCCCTACCAGCCTCAGCAGGGTCATGGGCAGCCCGAAGATGATTTTTTCTCTTGGACAATGATGGCGGCAGCCTCGCTGTTGGCGCCGCAACAACACCAACAGCGAGGCATTTCGCCGTCGGCAGAGATGATCGCCGGCAACACCATGGCCAACCCTTCCCCGCCGGAGCTCTTCCACGGCGTCAAGCTTCGTGGGCTGCCCTTCTCCGCTACGAAGGACGTTGTCGAGGCTTTTCTCGTGAGTGGGAACGAAGAGTCATTTACTCGGCCAGGGAGGAGGACTCCGAGAGGCAATCGTGCCCCAACCGTTTTGCCCCCGCTCTCTCTTGGCCTCGCCTATCGCCGGCCTCGCAAAACTCAAAACTCACCTTCGACTCCTCTTTCCACGTCCCACACTGAAACGGAAAAAAAAAAAAAAAAAACCCTCCCCCCTTCTTCAGGCCCCGACAGAGTGCGTCGACGTCCTCCTCGTCACCCGCGCCAACCGCCCCAGCGGCGAGGCCTTCGTCGTCCTGGGAGGCGGCCCCGCGGCGCTGCTCTCGGCCGTCGCCCGGAACAGGAGCTACCTCGGAAGGCGGTACATCGAGGTCTTCGCGGCCAGGCGCGGGGAGTACTACCGGGCCGTGGCGTCGGAGGTGGCGAGGGGCGACCTGGCAGGAGCGGGAGGCGCCTACCTCGCGCTGCCTCCCTCGGGCGCGCCCGTCGCCGCCGCCGCCGCCGCCGCCGCCGCCGCCGCTCTCCCTCTCCCTCTCGACACAGTCCTGCAGAGATACCCACCTGCAGCCATTCCTGCTGCTGCTGCTGCTGCCGCAGCCGCTGCTTTGCAGATCAGCCCACAGGTGCTGCTCCAGCAGCAGCTGATGCAGCAGGAGCAGCGGTTTCTGCAGCAGGAGCAGCACTTTCTGCAGCAGCAGGAACGGCACCAGGCGCCGCTCCTCCCTCTTCCTCCCCCTCCTCCCCCCCCTCCTCGGCTCCCGGAGTCGCTGCTCGAGCTCGCCGCCGCGGTCGCCGTCTCCTCGGGTCGCATGGCCTCGACAGCAGCAGCCCCCTTCGCCTCCACCCCTGCTTGGTCTCCGCCGGGCCCAAATGTGAGCACCGTGGCGGCGCTCGCCGCGGTGAACGCCGCCGCGGACAAGGCCGCGCGGGTGCAGGCGGCAAGGGACGCTGCTGCTGCCGCGGCCTCCGTCGCTCGCACCTTGGCTCTCCTCGCCTCGGCCTCCGCCGGAGCAGCCTCTTCTCCTTCGGGGGGACTCCCTATCGCCTTTGGTGGTGGCTTCGGGGTGGACCGCAGAGGCTTCCTGTCCTCCAACAGCGACGCCGGAGGGAGCGCCCCAGCCTCGGAGGCGGGAAGGGAGAGGAGGAGGCCGGCGCCGGCGACGGCGGCGGCGACGGCGGCGGACGGCTCTGGCGCCGCCGGCGAACCCTCGCCGGTCCTGCGCCTCCGCGGGCTCCCCTTCTCCGCTGACGAGGAAGTCGTCCGCAGCTGGATCTCAGACCGCCTCAAGGAGAAGAAGGAGGCGGAAGAGGACAGCGGCGGCGGCGACGGCGGCAGCGACGGCGCCTGCGGCTCCCCGCCGGCGCCGCCGTCGTCCTCCTCCCTCGCCTCGACGGAGGCCGCCCCCACCCTAATCATCCTGCTGCGCTCGCGGGAGGGCAAGTCCAGCGGCCAGGCCCATGTCTGCTTCGATTCCGCCGAGGCGGCCGGGTTCGCGTCCAGGGCCTGCGACCGCGCGCACTTCGGGCAGCGCTACATCGAGGTGTTTTGGGTACGAGCTTTTTTTTCTTTCCCCTTTTTTCCCCTCCTTTGAGGTCGAGATCGTCTGAGCGTCGGGGAGAAAAACTTTGCTCACTTTCTTGTTCTCCCCCTCTCTTTTTTCGAAATCATTTTCGCCAGTCCTCCCCCGCCGAGTTCGAGCGCGCGCGCTCCGCGGGGCAGCAGCGCGGCAGGGGCGGGGCGACGGCGAGGGAGCACGAGGCCATGCTCGGGAGGATCGACAGAAACCTGCTGCTGGCCCTCTCCGCCGGCGTCGGCGCTGTCGGCAGGCCTTCCTCCTCCTCGCCTGCTGCTCTCTTTCCGTCTTACGCGCAGCTCCTGGAGAGCAGGAGCCTGGGCTCCGCCGCGGTCTTCGGGGGAAGTGGCAGAAGGGGCGCGATGGTGGCAGCAGCCGCGGCACTCGCCTCCCCGCCGCCGCTGCTGCTCTCGCCAGAGAGGGCCGCCGCTGCCGCGCTCGCGGCGAGGACGGCGGCGAGCTTTGGTGCTTTTGAAGCTGCTGGAGCTGTGGGGGGTCCTCCTCCCCCTCCTCCTCCTGCTCCGCAGTCGCCGCCGATGCGGCCCCTTTGAGCCATCGCCTCCGCCTCGACCAAACAAAAAAGAAAAAAGGGGGGAACTTTTCAAGGGTCTCGAAACGACTCTCACTTTCCACTGGAAAAATTCTTTGGGCAAACCCCCTCCGTTTGATTCTCCTGCGTACATACCACAACGACCACCACCACCACCGTCCCACAACAAACCAAAAGACGTCTCCCACGGCCGCGCGAAGTGTTTTCTTTCCTAATTTGCCTCTGGCCAAAAAGAAGAAACTCGCTAAAACTTGCTCTCTCTCTCTCGAGTTTAAGCGGGGACAACAACGACGCTTTTTTCAACTTGCTTTTTAGCCTCCCCTCCCCCTTCCTCACTCTACTACACACACACGGGCCGCAATCCCCATTTTTTCCCAATGCAAGACGCCCCTCTCCGACAAGCGTCGGAATCGCATGATAAAAAACACGAACAAGAAACAGAAAAAGGGCCGACGCTGATGATAACTTTTTTCGTCAAACCCCTTCCCTTCCCCTTTTATCCCTGGGATTTCGCCACCTCCTCAAGCGATCTACCTCAACCTCCGAAAACCCACGGGTATCGACGAAGAATTCAAAGTTTTTTAAAAACGGGGCATTCTCATTTTGTTCTTTCCAGAGAAACGAAAAAGAACGAAGCATTTTTTTAGACTTTCCATATAACAAAATCTTAGACGACGAACGACGATGAACAACGACGACGTGTAAAAGGATGAGAGCGAAAACGCTGGTGGATATAAGGGATAGAGTTTACACGAGAGAAGAAAGAGACGAGAGACTGGACGCCTTTTTTTTTCCAAAATCAAACGGCCCGCCGCCCGTCGGCAGCGCACTCGGGCGGACCCCCGCTCGCCTCTCCCTGCTCCCGCTTTTCGACAAAGAGCTCCTCCAGCCGCGCCAGCCTGGGGAGCGCCTCCCGCCGCGGCTTCTCCTCCATCCGGTCATGGAAGAGCACGCCCTGGAGGTGGTCGTACTCGTGCAGGAAGATGCGCCCCGCCCAGCCGCTGAGCACGGTCTGGAACTTGGAGCCGTCGAGGCGCTGAGCTTTGACCTTGACGACTGTCGGCCGCTGTTTTTTTTTGTGTGTTTTTTTAAGGTTTTGGGGATGTTTTCCGTGCGACAGAAGGATTTCGCCTCGTCAGCATGAGGAGATGATGGGAGAGAGGGGCGAGGCAAGCAGAAGAAGAATTCGAGGGGGGGGTTGGCGAAAGAGGGCGAAGAAAGGGGGGCGAGATCAAAAAAGAAAGCGAAAAGGGTTGGAAAGTTTTGATAATAAAAATTAATTAGGTTTGACTTGAAAGGAGCACAAAACTCCTCTCAACTTCTCCCCGCGTTCTCTTCCTCGCTCGCTCGCTCTCTCAGGCCCTGGGCTTCCCCGCGGATGCGCGAAGACAAAAGAAACGACTCGACGCAAATATATCAAAATGAAGACTCACGAGCACCTCTCCGTAGACGCCGGGAAAGGAGAGGCACCCTTCCTCAAAGGGGCGGATGGGACCCGACGCCGACAGGACCTGCGGGTTCACCAGCACGACCTCCTCCTCCTTTTCCCTCTCTTTCCCGGGGTTGAAGACCATCAGCCGCAGGTTGACTCCCACCTGGGGGGCAGCGAGCCCGACGCCGCCGTCCTCCGAGTCGTACATGACCTCGAACATCTCTTTGGAGAGTTGTGCGAGAGCTTCGTCGAAAATGCCGACGCGGCCGTTGACGGCGCGGAGGCGCGGGTCCGGGTACTGGATTATGGAAAGCGGGGACAGCCACTCGATCTTGGTCACTGGAAGGATAGAGAGGTTTTGTTTTCGGAGATTTTGGTAGTGCGCGCGCGTGAGAGAGGAAAGGGGAGCGCGAAAAGTGAGAGGAGGAAAGAAGAGGTTGGAGTTTTTTTTTTTTCCCGCCGACGCCAGCGCAGCTGCGTTCCAATTCCCATCGTCTTACCGAGCGGCGCCTTGCTCTTCAGGCTGTCGGCGCGGGCGTCGTCGCGGGACGACATGAGCTCACGCATGGCCGCGTCGCGGGCTCCCGCGCGCGCGGGCTGAGGGAGGCCTCGGCGCTGCTGCTGCCGAGGGGGAGAGAGCGCCGCTGCCGACGAATGCAGCGCGGCGGCGGCGGCGGCGGCGACGGAGCGCCGCTGACGGCTCAGCGCCCATCCGCCCAACGCCGACGAGGCCACGGTCCTCGCGGCCGTGGCAGGGTGCATCATCAGGAGAGCGGCGATGGCGATGGCTCAATCGCCGATGGTATTACAGTTTTCGTTTCTCTCTCTGACGCGAGGGAGAGAGAGAGAGGGGAGGAGAAGAATAAAAAATAGTAACCTTCGTCGCTCGCTCGACCTCGACCCTCGCCCCCCCCCCCCTGCGCCTCAAGTCCTTCAAATCTTCTCGTTCCGTATCCACTTGGTCGCGACTCCCCCCCTGCGCCTCAAGTCCTTCAAATCTTCTCGTTCCGGATCCACTTGGTCGCGACCCACTTGGATCCCGCGAGCACCTCGCAGCCGCCGTGCATGCTCCGCCTATCGGTGGTGGAATTGGGATGGAGGTTGTAGAAGAGCACCGCGTCTCCGGGCCTCGTCGGAGGCACCCGCAGCCGCCCCGAACACGCACGGTAGTCCCTGACCCCCGCGGCGAGCTCCTCGCCCTCGGCCTCCGCCAGCGGGAAGCAAGTCTCCCCCCCGGAGTCGGGAGGCGGCGTCTTCAAGTAGACGATCAGCGTCGCGACGCGCTGCGACGCCTGCGGGCCGTACTCGCTGTCTGCGAAGTAGTCGTAGTGCGTCTCGTAGCGGCCGCCGGGCTTGTAGCGAAGCACGTTGAACGCCTCTCCATGACTTATGGGAATGCCCGTGAGCGCCTCGACCTTCTTCTCGACGGCGGCGAGGAAGCCCGAAGGGTCCTCTGCCGCAGAAACAAAAACGCCGTCGCTGGTCCTGATCCCGGCCTTGTCCTCGGCTTTCTCCCCAGGGCGCAACGCCAGCGTCGAGGGGCTGAGTTTGGGCTCCGTCGCGTCGGCCAGCGCCGAGGCGTGCGCTGGGTCGGCGAAGCCAGGGAGGAAGAAGACGCGCGGTCTGAGGGAGAGCGTGACGATGTTGACCACGAACTCTTCCGAGGAGCCCGACGAGGAGGGGACGAGAGAGAGAGAAGAGGTCGGAGAAGGAGGAGACGAGGCCGAAGAGGTCTCTGTCGTCGTCGTCGACGTCGACGACAATCGCCCGAGGAGAAAGAAGCTCGCCGAAACGAGGACGAGGAGCACGGCCAGCTTCAGCGATGCGCTCCTGCTGCTGCTGCTGCTGCTGCCACGCTTCCTCTTCGACGCCGAGAGCGAGGGCGACGGGAGGCCCCCGCCCTTCTTGGCCTCGGAGAAAAAGGCCATGGGATCGATCGATCGAGAGTTTTGAGCATTTTTTTCTTTCACTCTTTCACTCTTTCATTCTTTCTCTTTCTCTTCTTCGTCTCCGCCTGTTTCTCAGTTAAAAAACTCAGTCATGCAGTCGATGCTCCGGTGTACGTCTGCCGGTACGTTTGCTCAAGGGAAACGAGGGCTCTCGCTAGGGAAAGACGGAGGAGAAGTGCAACGGGCTCTATTCGCGATCTGTGAAGGTTTCGGCTTGACTCCTGTCGCCCGTCTCCTCCTCTCTCTCGCTCTGTCCCTCTTTCCGCCTCTTCATCTCCGGCTCTGATTTTGATCCGAGAAGGAAAACGCATAGAAGACCTCATTCTTGAGGGTATTTCAGATTCTGAAAAGCCCACCTTCACGCCTCCATTCCCTCCCCCCTTTCTCTCTTCAAAAAACGTAAGGCGCCGTCGTCACTTCGTCGTCGTCGTCACCGTCGACGGTTCGACGCGTCGCCGTTCAGGCTCGCGCCTCCTCCGCGCGGCCATCCCACGCCTCCAGGTGCGTGCATTGTGATCCCCATACCGCGCTGAGATGCAAAGGGGGACCGGGAATCACCAAAAAACCGCCGCTCTTCTGTTTCCATCTCTCTCTCGATGCTCGTGTTTTTTTCCCCCTTCTTATCTTTTTGTCAACCCCTCGTCACGCTATCCTGTTTCCCGCGCTCGCCTTCCACCCTCTCGCCGGCGCACGCCCTCAATCCCGACGAGGGGACGCCTCCGGGCGATCCCTCGCCGTTCACGGCGACTCCACTCAATCCAAAAAAACGAATACACGAAACGATCGAATAACACAGCTCGCGCCTCCCCGCGCCCTTGTCGCAGCCGTCGCCGCTCTCCTCGACCCGCGCCTCCCCTTCCCCCTCCCCTCCCCTCCGCTCCCCCTCCCTCGCCTCCCCCCCCCGAGCGACGGCGGCGGGGGACATCGACCCAGACAACGCCTCCGTCCTCGTTGCCGGAGGCGGCGGCGTCGCCCTCTCGGTCGCCCGCCGCCTCAAGGACGCCGGCGCCTGGGTCTGGATGCTGCAGCGCTCGGACGTGCGGCGGCCCGAGATCGAGCGGATGATGGCCGTCGTCGTGCGCGGCGACGCGACGTCGAAGGAGGACGTCGAGAAGGCCTTCGCGCAGATCGAGGAGGTGGACCTGGTGGTCTCGACGATCGGCGGGACTCCCGCGGACCCCAAGGCTGACTCGGAGGGGAACATCAACCTGATCGAGGCCGCTGCCGCCAAGGTGAGAGGACTCTTTTCTTTCTTTTCGTTTTCGGGTCTCCCCCCCCCCCCCCCACACACACACACCACACACACACAAAGAATTCCAAAAAAAGAAAAAGAAAAAAGAGGAAAAGAAACTCACCCCCTC
>Ga0315289_10013471_pt1 | contig 11448 bp, 17 predicted proteins | sample YL17G11_40_MG_FD_203452 | JGI IMG/M metagenome (GOLD analysis project Ga0315289, IMG submission 203452) | Sediment microbial communities from Yellowstone Lake, YNP, Wyoming, USA - YL17G11_40 | ecosystem: Environmental > Aquatic > Freshwater > Lake > Sediment | place: USA: Wyoming | collected... | reverse complement strand
GCATTGCTGGAGCTAGACCTGTTGTGCAAAGCATGTTGTCTTCTCCACCTCTTCGTGAAACAACTTCTTCTGTATTAAATCAACTACCAGTATCAGCTAATTTGTTTGGCAGATATTTTACAGGTATTGGATCGCAAGGTCTTAAATTACCTCAATCATTTATTCAAGATACTGGAAATGCGGTTAGGAGCTCAGCTGCTGGCATTACAGGATTAAAAAAAAGATTTGAAGTACAAAGAAGCCAAGCTGAGGGAGATTTGTCCAGAATAAAAGAAGGTCAACATATTGGTGTTGATTATAAAACTGTTAATGATAGCCTAGCAGAAATTAAAAGTTTTCAAAATAAATTAAATCAAGGATATGTGCCAGTAGAAACAGCTTATTCATCTAAAGATACAAATCCACTTACGTCATTAGGAACATCTTTAGGTCGGGCTTTATTCAAACCCACAGATAAAGGAGGTTGGAAAACTGAAGAGAAATACGATTTTGCTTATGGTGGCGCGGATAAAACAACAACAACAAAACAAAATGAGTTACTTCCATCTCAAGAATATTCAGAACTTACAGCTTCAGCGTTACTAGATCGTTTTGTAAAAAACAAAGTCCCAGGAATAAGAGGGGCTTCTGGTAGTCCCGCAGCTCTTTTTGGAAGAGCGGTAGTTTCAAAAATGAATCCAGATTCGTTTGAGTATGACATAAACATACCACCTAACTAAAATTAGTGAGTCTCCATCCAGTTCTCTTCTTGTTCAGTCATTTAAAAAACCTTGAGGTAGAATTAAAATAGCTTTAAAAATCAATACTAATGCCTTCTGCTGACTTTGCACATACTTTTTTGAACAAATTTATTGGCTCACAGGCACTTATGCCTGAACAAAAACAGAAAGGGTTTCCGACAATGATGCCTGGTCCTCAATCGCCAGCTCCATCTTCTTACCCATCTTTTCAAGATTATGGTAATTTTCAATCTGAACAAAAACAGAAAGGGTTTCCGACAATGATGCCTGGTCCTCAATCGCCAGCTCCATCTTCTTACCCATCGTTTGGTCCAAGGGTTGACCCGACCGCTGGGGCCTCCACTTATCAGCGGTCTTTTCAAGATTACGCAAACTTTCGTTAACGGTTAATGCGTTTCCATCCAGTTCTGCCCCACCCTGGCCTCACCAGTCATTGGACACTTTAAGTTAAAATATTCACCGGCTTTACGGAACGAATCAATAGCTAAATTTTTGTAAAGATCAACATATTCAGGTCGAACTAACGCCTGCACTTCGTCATGTACGTGTGCAACAAAACCGTAATCTTTACCAAACTCTAAACCCCTGGAGGTCATATCATTATAAAGAATTGTAGTAGCTTTTTTAACTGTGATAGCACCAGTAGATTGTAACAACTGATTCAAAGCTGAATGCAATGAACGGATTGGCAAGCGCCGACCGTCAATGCCTAGCAAGTAACCACGTTGTTCAACGCGTTTTGCAATTGCATCTTTAAGTTGTTTGATTGCAGGCAAGTTTGAATAAAATGTGTCAATAGTTTTCTTGCCTAATCTATATTGTTGGTCTTCATTTTTGTCAGGAGCTATAATTGAACCAGTCTTTTTAGCTCCACCTCCATATAATATACAATAAATTAAACGTTTGCTTAGATCTCTTGTTGTTTTATCTATAGGGCTATCAGCACTATGAATACCGAACAAACAAGCATTATGGAAATGAACATCCCTGTCAGGGTTACTAACAAGTTGTGCATACTCTCCTCCATCAAAGTGCGCGAGCATTGCTCCAAGCGCCCTGAGCTCAAGTCCTGATGCGTCGGCGCCAACTAATTGCCACCCTTCAGGGGCATAAAACAAAGCGCGGCACTCAGCCCCATAAGCGTGACCGACGCTAGGTACCTGCGCCATGTTGGGCCTTTTGTGAGCGCATCGCCCAGAAACGCAAGCATTAGTAACAATTTCTCCGTGAATGCGTCCATCTTTATAGATTTGACAGTGTTTAAGCCAGGCTTCTTTGCCATCCGATAGTTGTCCAAGACGTTTGTTTAACAGTTGATACCGCGCTAAGATTTTAGCCTCAGGATACTTAGCCCCTAACGCTTCAAGTACGTCATCATCCACCTGAGGATTCCCTTTATCCGTGGAGTTAAACGTAATTTCAGGATAAAGAGCCGTGAGGCGCTCTGCTGTTTGCTGGCGGGAAGCAGGATTAAAGATTGTAACTTTATCTTTGAGAGGTTTTCCTGTTTTAAGGGAAGTGCGCTTCTCAATAACAGTAGGAAATACTTCTTGAAGCTGATCGTTAATTTCAGATCGTTCAGCTTTGAGTGTATTAACTAATGCAAAAGCTGCTTTCTCATTAAAAGGAAATCCAAATTGTTCTTGTTTTGCCATCACAATAGCAAATTCATGTTCTAAATCAAGAGAACGTGAATCAGCTTCTTGAGATAACATATAACGATACAAAACGTCGGATACCGCAACGTCTTGTTCACAGTAAATTTGCATTTCAGGCGTCCACTGCGCCCAAGGATTCACAGTTTTGTCTTCTTTCTTGGTATTTTCAGTGAATTTAATTTTGGCGACGCCTAACCGCTCACCCCAGGCAGCCAAAGAATGGCGGCCAATGTACTTTGACTCAATGTGCGACCATTTTGCACGGTCTACAGGTTCTAATTCAGGCCAAAAAAGCCGACTGGAGACAAGTGTGTCATAAAATTGACAAGTAGATTTTAACTTAAGGCTTGGATAAAGTTTTGCAAGTGCGGGAATATCATACTTAAGAATGTTATGTCCAATCAAAAGATCTGCTTCGCTGATATAATCTAAAGCAGTTTCAATAGAAGGATAACCCAAATGATTTGCACAACTAATTACAGTATTGTCCTCAATATTCTTGAGAACAATACAATGCAATTTAGTTATAGTTGATAGCAATCCATCAGACTCAAGGTCAAAGATATACTTTGCCATTAGTAGAATTTGTTATACAATCGGGCAATGTTTTTGGGTTGCAGGTTTTTAGCAACATTGGAGTAATCTGATGTAGCTGCAACAAGTTTTAACACGTTGTACGCTTCTGTCAAATCGTAAACGCATAAAGCTTTGTTTAGTACAGCTGTATTATCAACTGGCATCAGTTCAAAGCTTTGTTTGTTGCTGGTAAAGCATAGCACTGAGTCCAGGTCATCAGTGCAAAGGACATAACCGCTGTGCATGGCTCAGTCCTCAAGCGCTTCGCGGTTAGGAATGGCCCGCATGAGGAAAAGGTCCAAAGCAATGTGGATCAAGAGAGGAGCCATCTTGAACGCTGCTGGAGGCAAGCCACCAAACAAAGCGCTTAGCTTTTCGCTAAGGTCGCCGCGATGAAGGATCTCAAACTCAATCGAGAACATTTGAGCTACACTAAGGATGAAATCATCCAAAGAATCGTCTGGGTGCTTTAGTTGTTCAACAATCTCCCAGAGTTCGTCGTCCTTTTGGATCAACATCATTAACTCTTCCATCAGTGACGTACCGTGTTAGCCGCCACAATAGAACGTCTACATTTACGGTTAACGGTCAACTGTGTAAAATTTTTTTAGAACCTATTAGAGAGTACAAGCCTGGGTTTTGGATTTGGAACGTAGGATTTGCAGTAGGCAAGTCACGTCGCCAACTAAACGATTGGTACTGGCGCCGCAATAACAAACGTCGGCGATCCCTGGAGAATAAACTTGTTGGCAAATCTGGAATAAAAGCAATTGCCAAAGGTTTTCAAGAAGTTCTTAAACTGCGGTGGTTTGTTGAGCCTGGTGACGTAATCCAACTTGATTGCACATCAGGTGATCCAGATCGTCAGTTTTATGCATGGAGTAGATGGCACAAATACCATCCAGAATGGGCAATTAATCGTGATGAGCGGAAGTTTTTTTGGTATCGTCCGCCTTATCCCGAAGATCCTATTCGAGAACAGTATTGGATTCGTCCTGTACTTCCCGAGAATTTACTTGCAAATACATCTGGGCAGAACTATTATTCATCTTTTCGTATTCTTCCAAAATCTCCATGTACTGCTCTATCGATGGAGCAAACGCTTGATCTATTAAGCCAGGCTCTACATAATCAATAAGGATATCTACAATTTCCAACACTGCTTCATTTGATTCTTTTGTAACGTCCCTAAGCAGTGCTTCGCAAGTTTGGGCAAGCCAGGCGTTTGGATTTTTTTTTGGGTTTACGTAAGTCATTTTAAAAACTTTTGGTTAAAAGAAAAATGCACGTGCCACTAATTAACACAAGTGGCACAGCACAAAAACATTTGGCAGTGGCGTAAAACCAAAGCAAAGAAATGGGTGGGATCATGTTAGGCTTTCTTTGGTCGGAAGAAGAACAACGTCACGGCCATCATACAAGGGTGCTCCAGTTTTTGTTGTTTCCTGGGGCAGGCAAGCGAAGGGTTGTGCCGCTGATCACGGTGCAACCCCGCCCTACTCTTAATTGTTAACGGTTGAACAGCATTTCAGATACACCAAATTCACCCCGTCTAGGATTAAAACGTTCTTTAGCTAATTGAAAACGATTCTTTAACTCATTAATACCTGTAGCCATAGTTGTTGGAAACCCGTTTTGAATTTGTTGTTGCGTCATTATTTGTTTTTGTTGAGGAGTTAATGCTTTAAGTTCCGGTGTTGTTGTGCGCACTAAAGTTTTAAAATCAGGATTTGCATAACCTGTTCTAGGAACTGTACCAATAGTTTGCCTAAATTTTGACATAAGACTTTCTCCAGTTTGCTGGCGAGAAACCTCATCAAAAGCATTTGCACTGCGAACTAAAGCAAGGCCTGCTACCACACCTGGCGTAAGAAGAGCTAATGCAGGAGCTGCTGTAACTGCAGCACCTGTAGCAAGAGCAGTTGGAATTCCGCTAGCAAAATCACCTGCCATACGTTTTAAACCTTGAACAGGTTTGCCTGCATAAAAATCTTGAATTGTTTCTCGAGAAGGAATTAAATCAGCAGCATTAACTGATAAACTGTTATTTAATCCACCTCTAAGCTTATAACGAAGAGAATCTGTAGTTATAACAGGACGTGTAAAATCAACATTACGTGCTTGTTCAATAAGACCTAATGGATTATTGCGTAAAGAAGAAACATCTTGTGTTTCCGGAAAATTATAAACAGCCCGAATCATAGGATCTTTTAATGTTTCAGGATCAAATTCTTTTTGTTCTCCTTTGCTATTAAGCCAAGTAGTTGGCCCTAATTTTTTACTTTTAATTTGATGTGCGTTCTGCATATCGTATAATTCACGCTGGTGAAACGTATAACCTACGTTAGGACGAATTCTTCCTCCTTGAGTGTTTTCTGGACGTTCCCATGAATTTCTAAATTCTTCATCACTTGGCATTCGATTTAAATTTGTTTGAAAAGGTTTACCAGTTATTAATGCATTATTACTTGTTTCTGCATACCACCTTGCCCGTGCTCCTCGGGCTCCTCCAAGAGGTTGCGCAGTAAGTACGTCACCAATAGGTACGTTCTCTAAAGCTGCACCAACCATGTAATTTGCAGAAGGAGAAGTTAATGGCTCATTAAGTTTGCTTTTTATTTCTTCTATTTCCCGTAAAGTATCTGGCAGTGGTTCAGAAGATTGGCTAACGCGTTTTTCTTTTTCTTTTAAATCTTTTAATATAAGTTTTTTTGAAGCATAACCAAAAGGCCCTTCAAAACTTAAACTATGTTCTCCGGCCTTTGCAAAGCTGACAATGTGAACTTTTGCACCAAATGGCGATTGATAATTTATACTTGAATTAGAACCGTGCCCACGAGTATCTTCTATAGGTGTAAAATTATTTATGAAATTAGCTGCGCGTGCATTAAGAAAAGAACCAGCATCTACTCCGCTGTCTGGTTTAACTGCAGGATTTCTTAAAGCAAGCGGATTAGCAATAAAATCCGGATAACGGATTTTTTCAAAAACCCTAGAAACAACGTTTCCACTTTTATTTTTAATTTCTTTTCCAATATTTTTTTCGGCGTAGTTTACGACTGCATTGCTAATTTGTTCAGTTGTTTTAGAATCACTGTCAGGGTCAGGGAATGCAGTAAACTCGTCTATTAGAGCAGGTCTATTTGACAAAAATGATTTTGCAGATTGCGGGGCTGACCTGTTGTTTGCCCGGCTTTCGCTGATTGAATCAGCATCTGCAAAAGTATTTTCGTCAAATAAATCTGTTCTAATATTTGAGGGTTCTGTTTCCATGTTAGGTACTTCAAATTGAATGTCCCGAGAAGCAAAAGGTGGCCGACCAGGCGGCATTGGCCCCCTTACATATGAGTTAAGAAACTCTTCACGACTTGGCATTATTAAAATTAAATTAATTCTTTTATCAGTTTAGCTTAGCCTATATTACAGATGTACGCCCAAAGTTGAATAGGCGGTTCTTTAAAAAAGTAAGTCAAAACAGGGCAAAGCCAAATTTCTTTTTCATAATTGGTTTTCCAATCAAGAATTTTAGATGATTTGTAAATTGATCCACTATACTCAGAACGCAAATAATTTAAAATAATATCCGCGTTGTTAAGCTGATAACTATCAAAACCAATTTCAATTTTTTCAGGAATTTTTTTATCTCTGTTTAAAAGAATAGAATCAATTAAAGCGCTGGCTTGGTGCATCAACGGCTCATCTTTTACTTTTAAATCATTTTCAAAATCATAATCAAAACTCCACAAACCGTTGTGAGCATTTTTTTCGCAGTCAAGAATAAACAACATGATTTTAATGTTTTTAAGTGTTTTTAAATTAAAGCTCTTTAAACAATCTTAAGTTCTTCTTCTAGTTTGTTAATGTATTCTTGTTCACGTTTTTCACGTGCAATTGTAAGATTTACACGACTATCCTTTGCTTCAATAAAAGAAGTTGTAATAGTTAAAGGCGCCCTTAATACAGGCTTGCCTTTATGCACTGGCGACCAACCTATAGCATAATTAGGTACATTAACTTCAACAGTAAACCAAACATGGTGGCACGCACAACATTTACGTTTACGTACAATTTGATCATCTAAAGCTTGTGTTACTACTACTGCGCGGTGTGTAGCCCATTTACATTCAGGACAGTTCATGCAGGAGGTTGTGCAAGGTTTGCGTTGGCGGTAAGCAGAGCATAAACACAGCCCATGATCTCATGTAGATCTTCTTGAGAAAGATTCTCAATAACGATGTTATGAGATTGAATTCTGAGCATGAGGGAAGCAAGCCCTTTTTGATCGTAGTAACCTGAACAGTGAATAAAAGTTTGATCAGTCATTTAATTAACATTGAAAATAAAGAAGCAACAATAAACCAAGGCCAAAATAAACTTACAATCAAAAGCCCAAGCCAATCTGCTTTGTCAGTAATAGAGTAAGCAACAATAGTCATACAAGAAGCAAAAAACAAATAAATCAAGGTAAATTCAGTCATTGGGCAGGGCCTCCAGGGCGCGGCGGATGGTGTCAAAGTCACGGTGCATTTCATCTGCGGTGGTATGAGCACCTCCGGTGAACCTGCCTATGGCACCAAGCGCCTTCTTTTTCAAACTCGGCGGCTTAGGGCGGCGGGCGTTGCGGAGTTTATCTTCATAGTATTCATCATCGTAGTTAAACTGTTTAGCCCACTCACAACAAGCCTCCAGCTCCTGGTCGGAACCCCATTGGGCGGCAGCAGTGGTGATGTATTTCAAAACTTTTGATTCAATAAAGCGGCCACCGTTGTAAGGATCTTTGCATGCTTCTTTATGCCACTGATTTATTAACGCAAACGGTGGTGGTGTAATCGGGTGTTGTTGATTAGTCATTTGAATGCAGCCTCACCAATAGTAGGGAACTGTTCAATGAAAATTTGTTTGCAGTCTTCTGCAATTAACCGATGCTCTAGTTGTGTACCTGGATCAGTACGCACATTAATGTAATGAATAAATGATCGCAGGGTGCCGTGCATATACAAAGTAGTTTGTGTACTGAGCGGAAGAATGCGACGTGCACATTCTTTAGCTACATGATTTTTAATCATTTGAGCATAAAGATCTTCAATATCTGCATATAGTTTACGAATCTGTTCATTATAATAAGAATGTGCATAAAAATCAAGATCATCTGTACTGTTTTGCCTGTTCTTTAAATCTTGTTTGCGCAACTCTGGAATAGTAAGTGGCTGTGCTTCCGCATACCTGGTACTAAACTCTTGAAAACTAAATGAACGATGGCGTAAAATCTGTGCGGAAATGTCACGTTCAGTGTCAATTTTTACACAAAGGCTACACATTTCAAATGGGCTCCAATGCTGGTGATCAATCAGATACCGCAAAAGTTTTGGTGCTGTTGCTATGTTGCCTTCATTAGCTGGGTTAGATACCCTAGCCATTTTTGTTATTAAAGCTTCTGCATTTGGCGTGCAGTGAACAAGTTCAACAGTCATAATTGTTTAGTCAAGAGTGGAAAACAAGAACACTTTAATTGTTTGCCCATCATCTTGTAAACTCACCTGCACGTTAGAACATTCATAACGCACAAACTCTCGGCCATTGTTAGTAATGACCTCCACGCGAGTCACCTCAGGGTAAGACTGTAGGAAGTCATCGTTTGGCATCAGCAAGTTTCCGCTCATTTGCACCACTTCTTAAAGACGGCGCGGGCAAAATAAACCGGTCGATCACCATGTCCCCACCAGGAAGTGGATTTTGCCCATTGATGATACCACTCTTTTAGCTCTTTATCTGTTGGCGGCTCCGGCGGTGGGGCTTCTCCCATGCAGTAGGTCTGATTGAATAGATCCCGCCCGATTGGGTACTCCTCACCCTGCACACCACGCATGATTAGATCATCGGAGCGCAGAGGCGTAATTCCCTCGCGGGTGCTGCTGTGGGTTTCGCCTGGTCGTTGCTCACGAACGTGAACGGTGATCGGGAGTTTTACGCAAGGCCGCCATTTGGGACCGATTGCTGTCTGCGGCTCCAGCGATGGTGTGATCGGGGAAGATTGGTCAGTCATCGCGCTGCCTCCTGCTCAAGCAACTCAATGTCATCATTGAATCCAACTTCACGCATCCACCTTGCTACCTCAAGGATGGCGGCGCGAGCGGCAATGTCGCTCCATATATTAACGCAAATGTCAGGGTTGGAGCCTAAAGTTACAGCCCTAACCACACGATCCACTAATCCTCCTGCCACTGGCGCCCCATCGATTGTTTCCTGGGGAAAAACCATTTCCGTGGCGTCAGGAATAGGGTTAGCCTGATTGCCGTCTTTTTTTTCTTCTTCTTTTTCATCCATAAGTAAAACTTCCATTACACATGTAAGTAATTCTTCAACAAAATCTTCTTGGTGCATCTTTTTTAATGCGCTAAGTTGAACCAATTTCCAATGAGTGTCTTCATTAAACTCAAGATCGTAATGAAACATCTTTGTCATGGGTTTTTTGTTATTAGGTAATTCTGTAACTTTAAAATCAGAAAACAATTCATTGTCTGTTGAAAACTTCCAATTAAATTGTTTAATCATTAGTAAGAAATCCTCACACGAGCAACACCATTGAGAGGAACACCTAATCGATAAGCTGCTCCTGCAGATAAATCAATAGAGTTGCAATCACATCTGTCTCTAATAGGAACAACCAATGTACGATTACCGTTTTTAACGGTTACCCTGGTGTTACACGGAAGGTAAGGATGGGCTGCTGAAATTCCCCAATGACGATAAGTGCCGCCACAATAATCTGGTCGATTACTATACCAAGGATCGTAAACAGTTGCTGTAACTGTACGTGCATAAGCTGCAGTGCTGTTAAAAATAGCTGCTAAAAATCCAAGAAAATAAAAACGTTTCATTTAACCTCAGCATTAACAGCAGCATCTTTGCTTGTAGCCCAGCGAACTATTTTTTCAATGAGATCTTCTGAAGTCATTGAAAGCAGGTAGTTGTATTCAGGATTTTTACTTTCATCCCAATCAAATTGTATTTGACGTGTTTCTTCGTTGTAAGTACACACCAAAGAACTTTGTTCTGTAGCTTCAATTAATGTTGAAAGTTCAGAATCATTAGCAGTGTCAACAAGAAGTTCAGACATGAGTTTGTTGTTGAAGGTTGTTTGCATTTGATACCCAATTGCGTGCGGTACCTTTGTTTACTTTAAATTTGATTGCAATTTCCTCATAAGAAGCACCGTTGTGACGGGATTTAACTACTTCTTTGATTAAACGTTTTTTGCTAATAACACGAAGAGTGCTATTAAATGTCAAAGAAAAACTGTTATCTTGAGTTACAACAGAGTCATTAACTTTTGCTGGTTGTACAGAGTTAAAAGCAGGACCACCCAAATAAATATTCCTGGCGCCAGGGTGCTTCAAAGTAAGCAAATCAACTGCTTCTACTAAGTTTTTAGCTGTAATCAAAGTTTCTTTTGGTTTGCCATCACCAAAAGAAACAACAGCTTTGTAAGTTTTTAAGTTCATTTCTTAATGTGCTTCCAGCTAATGCCTTCATGAATATTTTTAACTGCCCACGGACTGACATTAAATGCTTTTGCAATGTCTTTGTACATTGCAGTTACAGATTTATATGTTGCAACAAAATCAGGGTCATCTAAAAATGACCAAATAGCTTTGACTGAATCATCATTTAATTTTGCCATGCCGTTAGCAATTCCTACACTTTTAGGAATGCCAAGCAGTGGGCTAACTGTTGTGCGTTTTGCAGCTTTAACTTTTGTTACAACTGAAACGGGCACAATGCTCTGAATAGGAGCTGTAATCATGATCCGTTCTGACCCACGCTTGGCCGTCAAGACCAGCATATTGTTCTGAACATCGATGACAGGATGGTCCTCTTCAGAAATTGTTAAGGTCTGAACAGATTGAAAATTGAAAGAGGTCATTGGTTTTTGTGGTGTGTGCGTACGGGTTGCCCCCGATTGCTTGCAAATTTTAGCAGAAATCGGGTACAGTGCAAGAGGGGCATCGCCCCGGTTTGTGTGTGTGCAAAGTGTGCGGGCTGGGCGTGGTACCCCGGCCCTCTTTTCCCTACACAAAGCTGTGAGTTTTCTATGGTTTTTTTACTATTAGTTTGGTAGTATTTATGTATTAGTTATATGTTTAGTAATCTTTATATATAGTATATACTCTTACCTGGCGGCGGCTTTGTAGTAAAGGCGCGTGATTTTGTTATTTTTTAAAAAAACAATAACCAGCCAACTATGCAACCAAGCGTAAACCAATAAAAACAGGTTAAAAACATGGCAATTAAGACATGCTGTCAATAATGAGAAACTTTTTAATGTCTTTGTCTGAAGCTTTGATTAAATTTTCAATGGTTTTCAGTTTCTTTTCAGCATTTAAGGCACGTTCGCTCCAGTAAACTAGGTGTCTGTTGGTTTTGTTTAGCTCTGATTCCAGAGCAGTTTGGAATAGGGTAGAAGGACTGATGTC
>Ga0315289_10013470_pt1 | contig 11449 bp, 24 predicted proteins | sample YL17G11_40_MG_FD_203452 | JGI IMG/M metagenome (GOLD analysis project Ga0315289, IMG submission 203452) | Sediment microbial communities from Yellowstone Lake, YNP, Wyoming, USA - YL17G11_40 | ecosystem: Environmental > Aquatic > Freshwater > Lake > Sediment | place: USA: Wyoming | collected... | reverse complement strand
ATTGGAATTACTCAATTCAAAATTATGTCCATGACCTAAAATTACATATCTATATTGTTTTAAAGTTTGGGAATCTATAGTTCCTCCATAATTTTTAGAAGATTGATTAACAATGAAGTGTCCTACAAATAATTTATTTCCATCGTGGTATTCCTTTACCACATTTATGGTATCTTTGAGAATCCCAAAGTGATTTATAATACTTTCTGAATTTGTCGTACTCTCATGGCTATTGGCTGCAAGTAAGACAGTAGGTAGGTTTATTTTTTTGAGGAAAGTAGAAAGACAATCTAATTCTTTTGAGGTAGGAATAATTTTATCAAAGGAATCTCCAGCAATAACTAATTTATTGATACAATATTTATCTTTAATTATTAGTAATTCATCAAAAATAGAATTAATTTCTTCAAGGTCGGACTCAATTATATGGAAATCAGAACAAAACATTAAATTCATTAAAGTCTTCTCCTTATTCGATTAGGTAATACAGAATTTATAAAATATAACATTATGTTAGGTCTTTTGAAATTAAAACATCCTCTCATTTTATAAGGATAAAACCAATAGATTTCCCAAAATAAATGAAACATGCAAATCAACGCTAAAATCGCCGAACTTATAATAAACAAATCATAAATAATAATTCCATAACTTAATCTTACAAAATCATTTAATAAAGCCAGATTAATAAATTTACGAGACATTGATTTAGCAGTTTTTGCTTTTTTAATTTTAGCTGCTTGGATACTATATTTTAAAGCATCTCCAATAGAAGTTAATACTAACAATCCACCTATTATATCTTTAATTAGTAGATTCATCTTTTCCTCTTTTTAGTCCTGGAATCCAATTTTCATAATCACATACCAAATAAAAATATCCATCCTCATCTTCTTTTTGCCTATAGAAGATACAAGATGGACAGTTATCCGACCATTTCGTTTCTACATAAATTTTATATTTTTCACACCAAATCATCATTATTTTTACCTCTTTGGGATGGGGAGATTTTTTTCTACCCCATCATTATAACTATTTAGTTTCAGGTTTGCGTTCTGCTTTTGCTTTTCTAATAGCAACTTTATCTGTTTCGCAAAGTAATTGATTGCTACGCATCGTGGAAAGGAATTTCACTACTACTTTTAATGCTTTAACAACCGATTTTGCCCCTGCATCTGTAGCTTCAGCCTCAATTACTTCTAAATCTTTTAAGGCACCTTCAACTGTTATCACGTTTGTATCCTCCTTTTTCCAGAATTCTTTATTTCTTAGTTACATTTAAATAAACATAAGCTGCCAATCCTCCTATTACGATACCAACTATTACTCCAACTATTACTCCTAAATTAAACATTTGCATTACCTCCTTTCTTAATTATTTTTTTCTTCTACTTTCTTTTTGCGCTAAACGTTTCTTCATGCTTGGCTTAACATAATAGCGTCTTTCCTTAACTTCTCGTATTATTTCTTCTGATTCTCTTTTGAATTTTTTTAACATACTTTCAAAAATAGAATCTATTGGAACATTTTCTGGTAATTGAATTGATTTTTTAAATTCTTTGTTTTCTTCCATTGTTACTCCTTTTTCAATCCTGCAAAAGCTAATAATAAAGCATCTGCAATATTATCATCTATTATTTTTTCTTCTACTACATTACTTATCCATCTCATAATTTCTTTTTTCTTATCTTTTCCTTTACTTCCTTTAGGTAAATGAGATTGAAATCCTACTAATTTACGTGCAGTTGTAGGAAAGATAATTTTTATTTCATTAAATTTATCGCATAGTTTAGCATAAAGAATTCCTTGTAAACATCTGAGGAAACCGAAAGTAACAACATTTATTTTAAGAAAGGAATTTTCAAGTATCAAAATAGAATTATTAGAAATAGAAATATTAGGAATTAATTCTTTATCTACAAGATTTACAAAATCAGAAAGATGTTGAGAATATTTCTCTGATTTTTCTTCTAAATCTTTGGGTAGCGGAGGAAGTGCTAAAATAAAAGTTTTAATTCTTATTTTTCCTTTTAAAATAGAAATCATCGCAATTCCAGATTTAGTAGCAGTATCAATAGCAAGACAAAATATATTATCCTGAAGTTTAAATCCAAGATTCTTTTCAAGTTTCTTTAATGATTTAATCATTTTCTATTTGATTTAAAAATCTTTCTATTAATTGTAATTTATTTCCTATTTCTATTAAAATATAACATAAATATCCATTAATTGTATATGTATCTTTTTCCCAAGAATCCCAAATTTTTACTTCTATTGTATAATTATTTTGTGCCATCTATCTTCCTTCTCTCTTTTGGATTTAATATTCATTTTTTTATTATTGTGCTTTTCCTTTTTTGTTTATATTTAATCCTTTAATTTCGTAAGAAGCATCATAATTAATATTATCTCCTTTTGGATAGGGCAATATTTTCCATTTAAGTGCTGCTCTCATTTCTTTCTTTTGTTTATAATTGCCAAGAAACATCAAATATCGGTGTTTTGGTGTAACTTTTATCGGTTCATAACCATTTTTTATAGCATTTTCTATACTTCCAGTACCTAATCTATTAAATATTACTTTCCTATGATACATTTTTCCATCTTTTCTAAATTCAATATCCCCACAACCCATTCCAGTATATAACCAATTAAGTGCCTGATAAATATAACCATGATGTCCTTGTCCACTATCAGAATAAGAAATAACTGTTATTGGTTGGGGCAATAACTTTAAACAAGAACTAACAAAAAAAGACAAAGTGTTTTTTGGTAATAATTCGTTTACAATTAATCGGTTAAGTTCTATACACCGATAATTTCCTAGTAAATTATTTAAAGAATTATTTGCACTCATTCCAAAGGTACAAACTCCTTGCAAAATATTATTTTTATTATAAAGACCATAAGAATAAATGATAATAGCAGGAATTCTATGTGCATAGTGTTTATTTAAAAACCACTCATAAGTTAATTTCTTATCAATATTTTTAACAGAAAAATCTAATTTATTAAAATCATATACTTCTTCTTTACGTTCTTTTTTAATTGGAGCGGAGTTAGCGACTTGCACGCTACTCTCGGAACTGGAAGTTCCGCATGTCTTTTTCGACACTTCCCCTGCGAATTTAGTTTTAAGTTTTAATAATTCTTCATCACTTAATTTAGATAAATCCATTAAATTAATCCTCTTCTTTTAAGTTCTTCATTAATTTCTTTTTCGGTAAGATTATCCTGTTTCTTTGTTTTCTTTACTTTAATTTCTTTAATCAATCCCAAATCCCATCCTAATGCTTCAAAAATATTCTCACACTTTCCTATTATAGTCTTATCAACCATTTTCTTCCAGTTTACAGTAACTTTTTGGTCTATTTGATTTTCATTTAATTGTATATCGAAAGCATCTCTTTTAATATGGTCGAAAATCTCCTCATCAAATGCCATTACATTTTTATCTATTTCTTTTTCACTTGATTTTTCTTCTTTTTCTCCAGTTTCTTTATTCTTCATACTTCTTGTTGCTTTTCTAATTGCTTTTCCGAAAGGTTCTACATAAATATAATAAAAAGTATCTCCTGCAACTTTAGTAAATCCACATAATTCTTTAGAATATTCTAATGCTCTTGTAAAAATTGGAGGAGATTTATAAACTGTAATATTATTAATTTTACAGGGAAACCCAATGTCTATTAGAGGTACTATTTTAATTCTTTCTTTTTCTGTATTAATAAATTCTATAATTTGTGATTGGGTCTCCCTATCAAGTATTTTGTCTATTAATTTAGTCTGGAATTCTTGCATGAATTTGCTGCTATCTTTGCGTTTGGCTTCTACTCCTTTGATTTCTTTTTTAATCTTTCCATCTTTCTTTTTTAAATATCCTACATAATGACAAAGAGCTACTATTAAAATTTTTTCATAAATTCCTTCTAAATCAAATTCTATTCCTATGTTATCTTTATTATATTTTTCTTTAGCCCATTGTTTTACTAAATTATTACATAAACTTAAAATATCTAATCCCAAATCAGTTGATTTAATAAAAACAGAATCGGTATCCAAATAAATAACTTCTGCTCCATTTTCTTTTAATTTTATTTCAACATAATGAAGTAAATCCCTAATAATTGAAGTAATCGCACTTGCTATGTTTACATTATAAAGTCTAAAAACTTTCAATGCAGTAACTCCAAATAAAGAATTAACTAATGCTTTTACTGCATCGTATTTCATTTGGAGGTCTTTTGCTTCAGGAGTTTCGGGGTCTAATAATTTAAGTTGTTTCTTTAAATAATCTTTTTTGATTATTAACTTCCTGGCTAATGTAGGTAATAAAGCATTTGAATTTTGTTTAAAATAAACAGGATACTTTATTTCATTAGTTTCTCGGTCAGTAATATCAATTTTTAATTCGTTTTTATTTTGAGTAAGATTTGCAATATCTAAACAAAAATCAATAATAGCCATGGGGTATGCGCTACTCAAATCGAGCTTATACAAACCTTCAAAACGACCTAGTTCGGCTCTCCTGTAGGCTCCTTCGAACTCAATTTCTTCAATAAAATCTTCTCCATAATGTTTGGAAGGAAGTATTATTCCTTTTGATTTAGCTTCTGATAATAACATCATATCTAATACTTTCGAATTCCAAACAATATCTTCCCAAAGACATTTTCCCATTCTACGAATTTCATCATAATAAGGAATAATCTTTTTTTCTTTCTCAATTCCAACCATTTTCTTGATGTCTTCTATGTTCTTCTCTTTTATTTCTTCAGTAATTTGACTAAAATCTGCTTTTTTATTTAAAGGAGTATTTAAGTATTTATGAGCAATAGAATCCAAAGCATAAGATACTTCTCCTTTATAAATTTTCTTAAATAAATCCAAATAATCTAATATACTTATTCCTGTAGGATAAGGAATCTCGTCTTCTTTCCTACCGTATCTCATCTTACTTATTGGAGAAATTAATTCTGCTAATTCTAAATTCCATAATCTTTTTATCCGAGCAGCCAAATAAGGATAATCAAATTGGACAAAATTCCAACCTAAAATAAGGTCGGGTTGAGTATCTTTAATATAACGAATTGCATTTTTTAATAAATCATCTTCAGCCATTTCTAATTTATCTTGTTTGTAATCCAATTTTTCAAATATTAAATCTTCAAGATAATCTTTAATAAACCAATTTCGGATGGTTTTTTCTAATGAATTATAAATAGAAATTGAAGTAATTGTTTTATCGGGATTAAGATAAGAAGGCAATTCTTTTGTTTGAATTTCAATATCAATAAATAAATATTTAGTTGGAGAAGGAAGAATTTCACTTACCTTATCAATCATGTAACGTTTTGGATAAATAACATCTGCCTCATAAGAAGTATCTGTTTTCCGTCTTTTTATTTCTCCAGGTTCTCTGCAAGTAATTTTCGATACTTTTTTTCCGTCGATTGTTTGATAAATTCCTTTCGGGTCCTCTTCATAAAAATAAGGTTTAAAAATAGTATCCTGCATAATAGTAAGAGAACCATCCTTCTGTCTATTAAAAAGATATATCTTATTTCCTATATTGGCTATATTTTTTAAAGGATAATTAAGCATTATTTCCCTTTATTGTATTCTTCAAACGCTTTATATAATCTTCCTTCTTTAGGTAATTTAGTCCAATCATTATTTATACTTAATAATAATTGTTTGCATTTATTATCACAATGTAAAGTTTCTTTAATCCCTTTCATTGAAAAACAATTAACCAATTCATTTGGGTCTATCGGTAAAATATACTTCCCACAAACATCACAAATTGCTCCTGAACTTGTTATCATTCTATCTCCTTATTTATAATCAATAATTAAATGAGCAGGAATCCAAATTGCATCCCTCCCATTATCTATTAATAAATTCATCATTTTATTTGCTCCAACGGGGTTCATGCTATGAATATAACAAAGTGTATCTACTTGTAAATTATTTTCAATAAGTTTTTTTATAAATTGATAACCTGTATTTTCTTCTGAAGAATCAACCCAATGACGACTATCCAAATCATGGTCAAGCATCATTACTTTAAATTCATTAAGCAAACATGATTCATACGCATCCTTAACATTATCAAAAATAAATAATTCTTGATTTTTAAATAATTGTTTAAATTTTTCTATTCTTTCAAAATTATCTTCGAGTATTAAAATTTTCATTTTAATTCTAATCCACAATTACCACATTGAGTTGATAAATTATTTTTTAGTGGACCATCACATTGACATGGAATCCCATCAGTATTATCTACAGGAGTTATTAAATCTTTAGTAGTTGCAATATAATCTGCGGTATAAACACAAAGTTCTAATAAGGTATAATCTTTTATCTCTTTTTTTATTATTTGAGGAGTCCACAATCCCATGTGAAAACAAATACAATTATTTATTTTTTGTAGTATTTCATCATTAAATTCGTCGCTAATTATAAAATAATTATGAGCATATACAGGATGATTTTCATAATCGGCATAAGTTATTTTAGGGTCTTCTTTTGGAGAAGGAACTTTAGCAATATCATGTAAAATAGTTGCAGATAAAACAATATCTCTATCTATTCCTTTTATTCCCCATCCATCGCACAATCTATTGGCAATATAAATAGTTCTTTTTACATGAATTAATAATCCACTTTTTATGCAAGTACATGTTGGATGATATTTTCCTGTAGAAGAAGCCATTCCAATAAAAAAATAATTTGGAGTATTATTTAAAGTTGATTTGGTAAAATTTTTAATTTCTTGATTTTGAATTAAATTAATTTCTTGTTCTAATACATTCTTATTCATTTTATTTCTTTATCCTCTTTAAAATAATAATCATATAAACTATACTTAATATTAGAATATACACTATCAAAAGTTTGTTTATTTAATTGACAGAACTTATGTAAATTTTCAAAAGGAATAGTCATAGTTTCCTTCCCATAAGTAATTTGTAATGGTTTTTTCTCATCAATACATTTTTGAATAATATAACTACGAACAGAGGCAAATCCTTTATAAAGTTTTTTGATTTTAACTTTTTTCATTTTATTTTAATTATATATTTTTTAATTAAACATTCTATTATTAAACAAAATATGCCGAAATTAGAAATTCTAAAATCTATCCATAATTTTCCATTTTTAAAATAACTCTTAACATCTTTAAAATAAAAAGGTAATTTAGCCATTATAATCCTATCTGTAAACGTTCTTGAATAATTTTATAATCTTTATCTTCATGTAATCTATAGGTTAAATAAGCAATAACATTTCTGTTATCTTGATTATTTTCTTGGAAATCTACTCTTAACAATTCTACTATATAACCTATATAATAGTTTGGCTCGTTAATTTGTTTATTAAATAAATCAAATACATAATTTTTTACTGATTCTTTATAATTTTGGGCTTTTACCATTTGTTCTTGAGAAACTTCTATTCTATGAATAAACATTATTTCCTCTTTTTTAATTTAGGACAAAATTTTTGTTCACATAACTGTGCTTTATTTTTTGGATGTATACAAAAAATAGAATTATCATATTGACATTGTTTAAAATTACATTTTTTCATTTTTAATTTACTCCTATTTTAATCTTTAAATGCTAATACAATTTTAGCACAATCAGATTTATTATATAAAGTATTGTACTTATCCACTTCTAATGCTTTCTGTTTTGCTTCTATTTCATTTTCAGCAAATACATCTAACTCTGTTTTACCTACAACTTTATAAATATGTATATGATATTTCATTATTCCTCCTGTTCGAATTCAATCCAATCTTTATACAAAGTTTCAATCTCAGAATTACTAGGTTTCCTAAATCCAAATTCATTATAAAAATTAGTTCTTACTTCCGTTTCTTCTGGTGCAGTTCCACTAATCTTTTTCTTTTCTAATCTGTAGCAAATTTCAAATCCTATCGGAAATGATTTATTTTTATCTCCTATTTTAAATTTATAAGTAGGCGCATCTGCCTTTGTGGCACGATATGTCTTAATAATAAGTGTCGCCCAATGAGCAAGTGCCTTACCGCCACTTAATTTTTCTAATTTTATGTATCCTCCTAAATCCATTCTTGATTGTCCTATTAAAATAAAAGTTACATTACCTTTATAATTTCCTGAAGCATCCATTCTAAAAAATTGACTTAAACGTCTTGCCAATAATGCCATTGTATCATCGCCTGTGCTTTTTTCTTCGCCTTTCTTGGTTTCCTGTTCACCTTCAGGAGAAAGAGATTGTACTGAATCTAAAATTATTACATCGACTACCTTTTCTTTACTCATCTTAATTGCGGTATCTAATCCTTCTTCGGCATGGTCAAAATGACCAATTAATAATTTACTTCTATCTATTCCGCATTTATCTGCCCAAGAATTATCAAATGAAGTTTCCAAATCTAAATAAAGACAAGTCTTCCCTAATTTTTGAGCTTGAGCAATCAAATAAAGTGCTGTAGTACTCTTTGTTGAACCTTTGTTTCCCCAAATAACAGAAAATGCTCCTGCAGGGAATCCAGTAATCATTTTATCTAATTCAGGTATACCTGTAGGAATTCTTTCTCTTTCGGGTTCTTCAGAAGCAAAATGTATGATTTCATGTCCAAATTGTTTAGTTAATTCATTTATTGTTTTCTTTAGTTCAGGATTGATAGAAATTTCTTTTTCAGGCAAATTTGCATCACTTTGTTCCATTATTGGGTCTATTTCTTCTTTTTGGCTATCTTCTTTGCGACTTTTTAATAATTTATGGCACAATGGAGGAGTTTTAATTAATTCTTTTTCCAAATTAATTCTTTCTAATTTACCTTCTTTGGCTTCTTGCAATCCTTTTTCTACTAATTTTTTGGATTCCTTAGATAAAGGAATTATTTTATTCTTCTTTCCTTTTGCACCTTTAGTTCTACTCATTATTGCCTCCAAGAATTCTTCTGCATAAAATATGATAGTTTCTTCCTTTTACATACTTATGACATCTTTTACAGGCAAGTTCATTTTCATCGGTATTATAAGTATTATGTCCTATTATTATGCAAACTAATTGCATAAAAGTATCTTCTAAAACATATCTTCTGCACCATTTATTAAATCTATATCTTAATGCATTTTCCCAACCTGCTTTAGTAAATAAATCATAACCTTCTCTACTTGGCATTTTCTAACTCCTTTTATTTAACATCTCTTCTATTACCTACTATTTTATTTCCTAAATATTTAATAACATCTGTAAGTTTTAATAATTTATAATTACTAAACTTATTTAAATAGTATCCACTATACCAAATCAAATCTCCTATAAATATCCTTAATTTTAGCATTTTATTCCTCTCCTAATCCCAAAGGTTTCCCATGTATTTTATAAATAATTCCAATCCTTCTTGATATTCCTTTTTTTCTATTTCAGTTAAAATTCTCCCCTCATTTACCCAAATAAGATGTAATTTAAAAGCACGAATCATTTTATCTAATCTTTCATCTCGTTTTATTAGAGCAGTTTCATCATCGTATTTTTCGGCTAAATCAATAGGTATTCCATGTTGATATTTTTTAAGATAAGTAATTCCTTCAGAAATTATTTCTGCTAAACAAATATCAAAATCCCAGGTATCTTCGTTAGCCCAACCTCTAATACCTCTTTGTATAAAATTACGTATTTTTCTAATCATTTCTTCTCCTTTAATAATCTACAAAAATCAGCAAATGTTAGCATAATTAACTTACCCTCTATCTCATTCTCTATAACATACAATGGTATTTTGGTACTATTCAAAGGAACTTGATTTAATAAATCCTGCCAAACTTTCTTACTAAAGAATTTTCCTTTATGATTCTTACATTCACTATACACGTTTTTGGAAAGACAATCTCCTATTTCAGTATTCCTTTGTCCACCAGAAGAAGCCTTAGTAGGTCTTATAGGAGGATTTTCTTGAAAAATCTCCTGTAATTTTTCACAAACAAATTCTTCTAATTGTTTACCTTTTTCTCTAGAGGTCATTTTATTTATATTCGGTTTTTTGTTAAATTATTTGAATGTATTTTTCCATGCTCCATTTTTAAAATCCATTCGCAATTTTTTGGAGAATAATCTAAATTATTGTTTTTCCTGTGGATACAATAATCTTCTGAAGGGCGATTTCCCATATCTTTAACAAAATTAGCAAAAATTCTCCATCTTTTACAAACTTTAATACCTCTACCACCATAATCATTATATGAAGTATTTCTAAAATTCTCACATCTTTGGAATATTCCCATCCAAGTTTTATAAGCTAAATTAAAGGATTTTTTAAATCCACTAGATATAACATTATTTTTACTCCATAAATAACTCCAAATATCTTTAATTTCTTCCACTTCTTTTATATCTTTTGGATTAAACTTTTTTATATAACGATAAAAACAACCTTCCCACCCAAAACCTTTACTATTTAAATAATCTTTAATCTCAATACAGCCTCGTCCAGATAAAACTATTCTAGAATATGAACCAAACTCCTGCATATCTACTATAATATTTTTCATTTTTAGTATTTATTTTTTCTTAAATTTTCTTCAGCCCAAAGGGGTTGTAAATTGGTGTAATGAAAACATTTGCGTTGTTCTTCGGGTTTAGATAAGTCAAACGAAGCACAAGGTCTAATATGGTCAATGTGCCACAAACCATAATTTGACCAAGACATACCTGACTGGAACTGATTTTCTAAATGCTTTTTTAAAAATTCTACAGGGCAACCTATTAATTTAATAGTAGAAGTAGATTTATTAATTCCTTTTAAAACTTTATTTATTCTTGTTCTTAAATAATGGGCGACTTTAAAATTTATATCAGTTTTTCTCCTATCAATACCATATTTGTTGTTATATTCTGATATTTCTTTTTCATGAATCTTGCGATATTGCTTCATATATTCATTATATTTTTCTCTATGACTTTGTCGATATTTTTTTTCTTCTTTGGCAATGTGTTCACGATTTAAAATATTATATTTTTTCCTCCATTTTTTTAATTCTTCTTTATGAGTATTTTTCCATATCCGAGTTAATTTTTTCTTATTAACTTTCCCACAAAGAATACAATAAATTTGATTGTTGGTATTCTGAATAAATTCTTTCTTACAATTGGGGCAAAATTTAGTATTCATTAGTATCTTTTTCTAATATCTTGGTTTCGAAGTCAAATTTACAATTTACTCTACTTTCGGGATAATTGCCAATTGGGTCTCTTATCTTATCTATCAGCCAAAATGATTTATCTCTTTTATCTCTGTCTTTATACATAAACCTTGCAGCAAAAGAGGCAAATGATTTAATTAGATTTACTGCAAACCATTGGCTTTCTTCTTTAAGTTGAGTAAATACAATTAAAATACCACCTTTTCTTGCTATTTCATCATTTAAATGCTTAAATACTGCTT
>Ga0315289_10013469_pt1 | contig 11449 bp, 6 predicted proteins | sample YL17G11_40_MG_FD_203452 | JGI IMG/M metagenome (GOLD analysis project Ga0315289, IMG submission 203452) | Sediment microbial communities from Yellowstone Lake, YNP, Wyoming, USA - YL17G11_40 | ecosystem: Environmental > Aquatic > Freshwater > Lake > Sediment | place: USA: Wyoming | collected... | reverse complement strand
GAGGCGGCGGCACCCCCCCCCGCGGCGGCGGCGGCGGCGCCGGACCCTCGCCGCCGGGGGGGGGCCGCGAGAGCCCGCGGAGCAGCGGCGACCACCAATCGGCCGCGGCGAGCGAGGGGCCGCGGCCCAGAATCTGGCCCGCGCCGCCGGGGGGGGACGCGGCCGCCGCGTCGGGACGCGGCCCCGGGACAGGGTCCGCGACGTACTCGAGCGGCGGCGAGTCGAAGAGCCGGCGCAGCTGGGGCGGGACGAAGGGCTCCGCGTGAGGGGAGAAGGCCGCGAGCGCGTCGGCCGCCGCCGGCGACAGCAGCGCCGCCGAGATCGGCAGCAAGGCCGCGGGGAAGACAAGGAACCGCGGGGCAGCCCCTCCTCTCGGGGAGGGGGAGGGAGGGGAGGGAGGCGGACCGGCCGCGTGCTCCTCCTCCTCCGAGGACGAGGAAGGGACGACGACGGCGTGTCTGAAGGGCCCCGCGGAGGGGGAGGAGGAGGAGCGGGAGAGGGCCGCCGCCGCGGCCTCGGCGGCGGCGGCGCCCTCGAAGCGCAGCGCGGCGAGCGCGACGAGCGCCGTCGCCGGCGGCAGCGAGCCCGGAGGGGGCGAGGGCCCCGCCCGGGGCTCCCGCCCCCGCGAGGGGCGCAGCAGCACCGTTAGCTCGTGCGCCCTCCGCGGGGGATCCCTCGGGTGCGAGCTCGAGATCCTCGGGGTCGTCGTCAGCGGCAGGCGGGCCGAGAGGAAGCGCGGGGCCTCGCTTCCTTCTCCCTCTCCGTCGTCGTCGAAATCGTCGTCGTCGAGATCGCTTCCGCCGTCGCCCAAGCCAGCATCGTCCACGACGCGCAGCAAGCCCCTCGACGAAGAGGAGGAAAGGTAAGAGGAGGGAGAGACGACGCCGGCCCAGAAGACGAGGAGCTCTCCGGGGAGAGGAGGAGGAGGAGGAGGAGGAGGAGGAGAGGCCGCCGACGACCACGACCATGACTCCGGCGCCGCCGCCGCCGCCGCAAGCACCGTCGCCGCGCCCTCCGGAGACAGCGACAGCCGCAGGCTCCTCGCCCTCGAGGCCCCGCGGACAAGACGGACGACGCCGAAGCCGACCTCCCCAGGAGGGGACGCGTCGAGGAGGTTATGAGTAGTCGCCGCGGGGCTCGTCGCCGCCCGGGGCCCCGAGGAGGAGGCGACGGCGGCGTCGGCGAGGGCCTGGGCAGCGCCGGAGGAGACGAAGGCGGCCAGAGGGGCGGGCGTCTCGGCCAGCTCGGCGGGGAAGAACCTCGGCGGCTGCTGCTGCTGCCGCTGCTGCTGCTGCTGCTGCCACTGCTGCTGCTGCTGCTGCCACTGCTGCTGCTGCTGCTCCCACTGCTGCTGCTGCTGCTGCCACTGCTGCTGCTGCTGCGACTGAGGATGATTCCGAGGCTGCGGCGGCGGCGCCCCGGCATCCGCTCCTCCCTCCTCCCCGCCTCCTCCTCCTCCCCCGAGCCGAGCGGAGGGGGAGGAGGAGGACGACGAGGAGGGGAAGAGCAGGGCGTCGGACCATGAGGCGAACGCGGCTTCCAGGGTCCTCTCCGCGGCGGCGGCGGCGTCCGCGACGGCGTCCTCGTCGTCGGCGTCAACGTCGGTGGCGTCGGCGGCGTTGGCGAGCAGCAGCGGCCTCCCCTCGTCGAAGCGCCGCTCGAGCTGGGAGAGGCGCGCCTCGAGGGCGGCCGCGACGGCGGGGAGGGCGGGGGGCAGCGGCGGAGGGGGGGGGGCCTGCTGCTGCTGCTGCCCCCGTCCTCCTCCTCCTCCTCGCTCTCGCTCCCTCCTCTCCTCCTCCTCCTCCCTCCGCCGCAGCGCGCCGTCCCTCCGCCGGCGCCGCCACCGCGCAAACCTGCCCGCGGCGCCCGGCGAGCCGGCGAAGCCGAAGAGGGCCGCCGCCTCTGGCAGCTGCTGCTGCTGCTGCTGGTGGTGGTGGACGTCCTGGGTTCCTCCCTGGCTTCCCTCCAGGACGAGCGCGCGGGCGAGGAAGTCGACGAGGGCGTCGGGAGGCGGGGGCCCGGAGGCGCTGCCGAGGTAGGCCTGTCCGTTTGAATTTTCATTTTTTTTTCTCGAGAGGGTTGAGAATCGAGAGTCGAAAACGCAGCAGCATGCAGATGCGATTCCTTTCTTCCCTCGCGCCGCTTGTCGCTTTCTCTCTCTCTATCTATCGTGTGGCTCCATTTTCCTTGCCTGGACTGCATCATGGAGCGTCGGTCCCTGTTGGGGCAGGAAATGAGCAGGCGCGAAGAGCTGCGGGAGAGAATGCTGCATAGTTGAGATCGAAACGAAGGGCGACTGCCCTCGCTCGACGAAGGGAAAAAATAGAGAGTTTACTTCTTCTTCTTTTTTGACTTTTTTTCGTCCATTTTTTCGTTTCTACAGCTCGATCACCTCCCCTTCCCCTCTCGCCGCCTCCTCCGCCTCCTTCCTCCTCCTCTCCATCTCCCCCTCCATCTCCGCAGTCGCCTGCGCCACCTGGAGCCTCAGCTGCTGCTTGTCCGCGTCTCCCAGCGTCACGAGCGAGCCACGGTCAAGGCCCAGGCTCCAGGCGCAGTAGTCGCCGACCAGCAAGCCCAGGAACGGGTCGAGCGTCGCCGCAAGCGCCGCGCGGCAGACGAGCTTGGCGGCCAGCGAGACCAGGGGGCCGGGCAGGGCCGCGGCGGGGCCCGAGAGCTGGACGCGGGCCCTGATCGTGACGTGGGCCTGAAGCGAGGAGGTGGCGTCGTCCTCGGAGGCGAAGGGGCGGGCGATGAGGCGGAAGGCGGGGGCGTCCCCTCGCTCCCCTTGCTCCGCCTTCGCGCTCCCGCCCTTGCCGCCGCCGCCGAGGACGCCCTTCCTGTTTTTCTTCGACTTCCTTTTGGAGAGCGTCGCGTCGACGCCGGCCTCGAAAGCGGCGTCGAGCGCCGCGTCCCCGAGCGCCGCGCGGTCGGCCGCGAACGCGACAGTCCCCTCCCACGGCGAGCGCGAGGCGACGCGGACGCGGAAGGTCGGGGTCAGCGGGAGGCCGACGAGGTCGTTCAGGGGGAACCGGACGACGAAGGCCTCTTCCTCCTCGGGGAGGGAGGAAGAAGAGGAGGCGGAGTCACCGTCGCTGTCGCCGTCGCCGTCGCGGTCGCCTTCTTCTCCTCTTTCTCCTCCTTCTCCCTCCCGCGTCACCCACGCGGGGTCGAGCAGCGAGTACTCGCTCGCGGGGAGCGCCAAGTACGCCAAGAGGTCCCTTCCCGGGATCCTCTTCCTCTGCTCCTCCTCCTCCTCCTCCTCTGCGCCCTCGCCTTCGCCTCCGCCTTCGCCTTCGCCTTCGCCTTCGCCTTCGCCTTCGCATTCGCCTTCGCCTCTCTCAGCCTCGGCTGCTCTCTCCCGCGCGGCGCGCTCCCTGCGCCGGTGGCCTGCTGCCGCCGCCTCGAGCAGCGGCGCGACGGCGACGGCCGAGGTCGCCGACGCCGAGAAGCTCACCCACCGCTTCTTCGTCGGCTTTTCCTTTTCGCCGGCCTTCTTCTTCTTCTTCTGGTTGCCCTCGGTGAAGGTGATGGCGCGGTTGAGGAGCGCCGCGGCCTTGTCGAGGGCGGCGAGCGGGTCCGAGTCGAAGGCGGCGGCCGGGCGGGGGAGGGGCCGGCGGCGGCGACGACGGCAGGCAGATTGCGAGACGGATCGTCGAAGCGGGCTGCTCGCTTCCCTGTTTCCTGCTCGGCTTGCCGCGCCGTCGAGCAGCCGCAGCTGCGTCGTCGGCGAGAGGCCGCAGGAGGAGGTGCGCATGGAGGAAAGGCGAAAGCGAGGACTGGTTGGAGAGAGAGATCGGGACTTCAGCAAGAGAATTGAATTCAGCTTTTGAGCCTTGGCTCTTTTTTTTTGCTCTCGACCTCTCGACTTAAAAGTCTTTTTCCACTTTTTTCCCTTTCGGCCAGCGTGCGTTTAAAAACTGGTTCCGAGAGAATGGAATCGCCCGCGCGGGTGCAACGCTCTTCGACGGCGGCCCTCTGCTCCCTCTCGCTGCTGGCCGTCGGCGGCGCTGCGTGGCTCCTCTACTTTAGTGACAGCAGCAGGAGCAGGAGGAGGGACGGAGCAGCGGCGGCTCGCGAGAAGAGGCCGAGCGACGCGATCGACGAGACCGCCGACGAGACCGCCGACGACGACGGCGCCGCTGTCTCCCTTGCGGCGCTGCTCTCCGCCGGCCTCCCGGACCACGCCCGTCCGCTCGCGCGCGTCCGCGACGGCCTCCTCCTCCTCCCTCCGCCCTGCTCGCTCCCTGCGCCGTGCATTCCCGTGCTCATCGAGACCTTTGAACAGCTGCGGTCGGTCGCGGAAGGGAGCCTGCGCAGGGCGAGGGCGGTCGGCGTCGACGTCGAGCACTCGAGCGCGGCGTCGTACTCTGGCAAGGTCTGCACGATCCAGCTGAGCTGCGCCGTGGAGAGCGGGAGTGAAGGCGGAGGAGGAGGAGGAGGAGGAGGAGGAGGAGAGCTGGGCACCACAGCCGAGGGGACCCGGGGAGCTCCCCTGGGGGGGCGGCCCTTGGAGACGCTCGCGGAGACCTACGTCGTCGACGTCGTCGCCCTCTCCCGGAGCGAGCACGGCGGCGGGGGAGGAGCGGCGGGCGCGCGAGCCTTTCTCTCCTCGCTGCTCTTCCCGGCTCCCCCCGCGTCTCCCCCCGAGGACCGCATCGCGGACCTGCTCTCCCCGTGCTTTTCGGACCCGGGGGTCCTCAAGGTGTTCCACAACGGGGCGTCCGACCTCCTGTGGCTGCAGCGGGACTTCCCGCGGCTCGCTCCGCCGGCGGCGGCGACGGCGACGGCGGCGAGCGGGGCGGGGAGAGGGGAGCGGGCGGCGAGGGGGGGCGGGATCTCCCCGGTGGCAGACACGGCGAGGCTCGCGCGGGCCCTGGGCCTGCGCTCCGACGGCCTGCCCGCCGTGCTGGAGTTTGCGGCCAGGGAAGCGGCGGCGGCGGCGGCGGCGGCGGCGGCGGCGGCGGCGGGGGCAGGGAGCGGCGGCAGCGGCGGCGACGCGGCAGCAGCAGCAGCAGCAGCAGCAGAGGCCGCGCTCCGCGCCGCCGCCGAGGCCTGCGCGGCGACCAAGGCCGAGGCGCAGCGCGGCGACTGGCTCTCGCGTCCCTTGTCCCCTTCCGCGCTCCTCTACGCGGCCCTCGACGCGCACTACCTGCCGTTCGCGGCGTGGCTGATGTCCCGGCGGCTGGAACAAGGGGAAGGAGAGGGCGGGGACGGGAGGAGGCGGAGTTCGGACGCGAGCTCGAACGCCGCCGGCGGCGCCATCGCCGTCGCGCGCGAGTCGCTCGCGGCCGGCTGGGCAGTCTCCTACCGCCCCGCGCCCTCGGACGCCGTGGCCAGGGCGGCGGCGCGGAGGATCATCGCGCGCTCCACTCTTGCCGCCGCGGACGCCGCCGCCGCGGACGCCGCCGGCGAGGACGGCGGCGAGGCTCGTCCTCCTCGGCCTCGGCGGCGGCCTCCCCCTCCTCCCCGCCTCCGGGGCGCGTTCGCCGACGCGGCACTGGCGCTCTGCCGCTGGAGGGACGCGGCCGCGCGCGAGCTCGACGTGCCGCCGACACAAGTGCTCCCGGACGAGGGCGTAGCCGCGCTGGCGGCGCTGATGGGGGCGCACGGCGGCGGCGGCGGCGGCGGGGAGGAAGAAGGGGAGGAGGGAGCGACCGCCGCCGCCGCCCTCGTCGTTGCCGTCGCCGAGAGGGCGGTTGCCGCCTCTCCCTCTTCCTCTCCCTCCCTCCATCTCCCCCACCTCCGAGCCAGGGCCGCGGCCGCCGCCGCTGCGATCGACGAGGCGCTCCAGGGCCTCCACAGGTGGGAGGAAGGGACCGGAGCGGAGGCCGCGGCGGCGGCCGCCGCCGATGGCAGGGGAAGCGGCGGCGGCAACGGCCCGGAGCGCCGAGGGAGGAGGCCGGGGACGACGCGCCTGGGCAGGGCGATCGAGCGCTTCGCCGCCAAGAGGCCCGTCTACCACTCCTGCCGCCTGCTGTCCTCCGAGGGCGCGCTCCTGGCCTTCGTTGACCGGAAGAAGCTCCTGTGGTACGTTCACAGGGGCCTGGCCGTGGTCGCCGAGGAGGAGACGGACGACGACGACGACGACGACGGCGACGAGGAGGAGGAGAGGGGCGGGGACGAGGAGGAGGAGAGGGGCGAGGACGAGCAGGAGGGAGCGGGCCCGAGAAAGAGGGAGAAGAAGAGGCGCGTCTCGGCGGCCCGCCTCCTCTTCGAGCACGCTCGCTTTGGAGCAGCGGCAACAGCAGCAGCAGAAACAGAAGAGGCAGGAACAGCAGCAGCAGCAGCGGCGGCGGTAGCAGCAGTAGCAGCAGCGGCAGCGGCGGAGGAGAAGATCGCGGCCCGCTCTGCGCCCCACTCGGCGCTCCCCGACCTCTTCTCGGCCTCGCCGCGAGAGAACCGCTGCGTCGGCTGCGGCGAGCGCGGCCACTACCTGCGGTACCGCGTCCTCCCCGGCTGCTACCGCGCGGCGCTGCCCCCCAGGCTCAAGGCGCACGCGGCCCACGATGTCGTGCTCCTGTGCGTGCCGTGCCACGAGCGGGCGATGGCCGGGGCGCACGCGCTGAAGCGGCGGCTCGCGGACGAGCTCGGCGCGCCGCTCGACGGCGGGCCGTCGCTGTGGCGCGCCGGCGAGCCCGGCGCCCCCTCGGGGGCGCCGGGCTCCGGGGACGCGGCCGCCGCGGCGAGGACGGCCGCCGTCGCGCTCGCCAGGCACGGGGGGAAGATGCCCGCGGAGCGCCGGGCGGTGCTCGAGCGCGTGGTGTGGGAGGCGATAGGGAGCGGCGGCGGCGAAGGAGAAGAGGGAGGAGAAGAAGGAGACGGAAACGACGGAGACGGCGGGGGAAGGGAGAAGAAGGCGCTCCCCGCGCTCCCGCCGAAGGAGATCCTCGCCGCCAAGCTCGTCGCGGCCTCTTCGGCGTCCGGCCTTCTTGTCCGCAGGGATGCACAGCGGCTGTGCAGGGCGCTGGGGGTGAGGCTTAAGACAGAGGGAGGTGAGGAGGAGGAGGAGGAGGAGGAGGAGGAGGAGATCGGAGGAGGAGAGGTCTCTGGCGACGGCGACGGAAGCAAACCTTCAGAGCGCCGCCGCCGCCCGCGGGCCGCCGCCCCGCCGCTCCTCTCCTCCCTCCCCGGGAGACGCACCGGAGGGGGCCACCGCGCCCACGGCCTCGCCGTCGTGCGCGCCCTCGCGTCGGCGGGGAGGGGGAACGACGAGAGCGAGAGCGGAGCCGGGATCGGAACCGACGGGCCGACGGCCGAGCCGGCGCTCGACGCGCTCGCGGCGCGCTTCCGCCGCGCGTTCGTCGCCGCCGTCGCGCCGCGCTTCCTTCCCACTGGGTGGGCCGTCGACGCCCCGCTGGGCAGGAAGGCGCACGGGCCCTACTCCGCCGTCGTGAGGGCAGAGGAGGAGGCAAGGGAGAGGAGCGCCGCGGAAGCGCGGGAGAGGAGGAGGAGGGCGAGGGAGACGACGGCGTTGGAGGAGGTCGAAGAGGTCGCGGCGTCTGCCTTTTGAGGAAAAAGCAACTGCCTCTCGTCCATCAAGTCCCATCGCTGGTTCATTTGCAACACTTTCAAAAAGAGAAACAATTCTGTCAAAAACGAAACGCGTTCTCTTCCGAATAGAGAGAGAGAGAGAGAGAGAGAGGGAGAGAGAGAGAGAGAGAGAGAGAGAGAGAGAGAGAGAGAGAGAGAGAGGGAGCGAAGGAGAGGGAAGAGGGCAGAAACAACTCACGAGGGAGGGAGAGCCGCCCCGGCCGGCGGCGCCGCCGCCGCGAGCGCAAACGGCGGCAGCGTGAACAAGGGGGGCGAAGGACCGACGACGACGCTCCTCCCTCCCTCTCCCCCCTCCTCTCCCTCTCCCTCTCCTTCTCCCTCTCGCCCTTCTCCCGCCTCCTTCCACCCGAGGCAGGCACCCAAGACGGCAGAGACCATCGCGGTCCTCGCGGCGCCCAGCCTGGGAGACGCGCCGTTGACGGCAAACTTCCACCAGACGGAGACGGCGACCTTCGCGCCACCTAGCAGCGGCGAGATGCCTCCTCCGTCTGCGGAAGGGGCGGCGGGGGACAGGCTGACGGCGACGTCACCAGTGAAATCCGAGGGGCTGCGGGCAGCCGCGGCGTCGGCCGCGGCCCTGATCCTCGCCAGAAACTCGGGCGTCGCCGCCGCGGCGTCGACGACGACCCTGAAGCTCTCCGCTTTCGGCCCCGAGCGAGAGAGGTTCAAGACGGGCTCGGCGGCCAGCTTGACGTTGGGCCAGCAGCCCCTCGCGCCGTCGCTCAGCCTCACGAGCGTCGTCGTCAGGAGCCGGATGCCCTCGACGCGCGAGGCCTCCCCCGAGGTCGACCCCGAGGCGCCACCCATCGGGACGACGACGTCACCGACGTCGAAGGGGTGCACCCAGAAGAGGAAGACCACCGACTCATAGATCCCCCGCAGGCTGTTGCCGAAGATGAAAACGAAGGAGAGAAGGGCCGAGGAGGCGGTGACCCAGAGGCGGGTGACGTTGACCTGGAGTGTTGTTAAATGAAAAAAGAAAAAAAGGTCGAGTTTAGGGTCACGCGCATCGTTTCTGCCGCAAAGGAGGGTTGCGATGTGAACAAGCTCACTTCGCAAGCACCTCGACTCGGTTCTTCCTTTCCTTTTCCCTCCGATCTCCCAAAAAGACCCCACACCGCGCGCAAGCTCCCCCCCCCCGAAAACCCGATCGCCGCCAAGGATGACGACGACGAAAACTCACGTCCCAGATCGCGAGGTACAGGAAGCAGCACGCCGCGTGGGCGACGCCCCCCAGCAGCGACCGCATCGACCGGACGACGCCGCGCGCGTCGACCAGCGTCGCGGCGAGGTTGGCGCGGTCGGCGAAGATGGCCGCGACGGCGTCGCGCATGTCGGCGCGGGAGATACTTTTTTTTTTTTGGTTTGAGGCGAGAGGGAAGAAGAGGGGTGGGGGGAGGGGGGGGGCGAGATTCTGTGAGAGCCGAAAGGACCCCCTTTTTTTTCCCGCTCTTCGTTTTTTTTCCCCCTCTCTCCATCTCTTTCGAAACCTCTCTTTAAAAAAAATTCACTCACCGCCCGTCGCCGTCGACGTCCAGGAGGCTCATCGCCTCGTCCGCGGCCCCCGGGGAGGCCAGGAAGAAGTCCTCGAGGTCCTCTTTCTCGACGTGGGTGCTGGGAAGTTTTTTTGGGTTTTTTTTTTTTTGCCGAGGTGAGAGGGGGGGGGGCGTCGAACGGTCGAGGCCGAGGTTTTTCTCCCTGTCGAGAGACGGCGAAAAAAAAGAGCTCTTTTAACTTTTCCTCACCGAGTCACGTCCCCGCTGACGTTCCAGAAGAGGTAGAAGGCGAGCCTGCGCGCCTGCATCTTGACCCTGGCCGACTTCGCCGCGGAGGAGGAGGCCGCGGCGGTCGCGGAAGAAGAGGAGGCGGAAGAAGAGGAGGAAGAAGCCGCCGCCACCGTCGCGGTTCCGCCGGAGGCGGCCGCCGCGTCCGCCGCCGCCGCCGCCGCGGCCCTCCCGAGCTCGTCGGCAAAGGTCAGCCTCAGCTTCCCCGTACGGATGTGCCTCTCGAGGCGGTGCAGCCTCTCGAGGAAGGCCGGGTCCGCCGCGGCTGCGCCGCCGCCGCCCTCGGGGGGCAGCTGCGGGAGGTCGGGCGGCGACTCGTCGTCGCCGGCCTCCTCCTCGCCGCCGCCGGCTCCGCCGCCCCCCTCCCCCCTCGCCGCCGCCTCCCTCTCTCCCCCTTTCCCTCCTCCCTCCTCCTCCTCCTCCCCTTCCTGCTCCTCCTCCCTCCTCTTGTCCGGGTCCGGGGCCAGCGCCTCCAGGCTGGCCAGCGTCGCGGCGGCCTGCGCGCGGGCAAATTGGGGGCAGGGCGTCGCGGAGGCCGAGGCCATCCCGTCACCGCCGGAGCTCGCCCAGTCGCGGCGGCTCCGGCTTCGGCGGCTCCGGCGGCTTCGGCTTCGGCGGCGGTTGGTGCCGCCGTCGCCGCCCCTCTGCTGCTCCCTCCTGCTCCTCTCCTCTTCGCTCCGCCTTCCCGCCTCGGCGATTCTGCTTCTCCCCCTTTCGCCGCCGCCGTCGGCGGAGGGAGCGCGGCGCCGGAGGAGGAGGCCGAGGCGGCGGAAGCGCCGGCTGCTGCTGCTGCCCCTCTCTTCTTCTCCGCCTCCCTCTTCGTCGTCGCCGTCGTCGCTCTTGTCGTCCTCGGAGTCGCACTCTTCCTCCCCTCCCTCGCCCTCGCCCTCCTCCCCTCTCCCTCGCCCTCTCCCGCCGCCGATCGCGGCCGCGAACTCAGCCGCGGCCTCGGCCCTGGCCCCCGAGATGGCGGCGCAGGCCGAGACGCAGCTCCTCTCGACCTCGAGCGAGGGGCGGAGGAGCGGCGCGGGCGGGGGGCCCCTCCCGGAGCAGGAGGAGGGAGACAGGGAGCGGGAGGAAGCCACGGCAAAGGCCCAGCTCCTCGGCCCGCCCGCGAAGCCGCCGCGAGCAAGGGTGTCGAGGGAGCCCGCGGAGCGCTCGGGGAGGAGACGCCGAGCCGCCGCCGCCGCCGCCCCCGCAGACGAGGAGGGAGCAGCAGAGTTGTCGTTCTCGCTCCCGGCGAGGAGAGGGGCGGAAGCGGCAGCGGCGGAAGCGGCGGCAGCCAAGAGAGGAGGGACAGAGGCCGTCGCCGCTCCCTCGGAGGGAGAGGAGAGCGGGGCGGCCGAGGACGACGGAGGAGGGCCAGCGCCGTCGGCGGCCCCGCCCCCGCCGCCTCGCTTCTCCCCGCCGCGCCCCCTGCTGCCCCCCCTCGCCGCCGCCGCGGAGGCGGCGGTGACCCCCGCCAGTCTCGAACTCGCCGAAGAAGAGCGAGGCGGGGACGCGGCGGTGGAGGGGGGAGGAGGCGCGCCGCCCCCGGCGGCCGCGCCCGCCGCCGGGGCCCCGGGCGCCGGCCGCCGCCGCCGCCGCGGCCTCGGGCCCGCCAGCGCGGCAAGGATGCGCTCCCTCCGCAGAGCGTCCCTCATCCGGTCGAAGTGCGCGCGCGCGTAGACGTTCCCGGCGAGCAGCTTGGTACCCAGCGCAACGCCCGCCGAGGCGGCGCAGAGGATCGCGGCGCAGGCGGCGAGGTTGAGCCCGGCCCTCCTCGTCGCCGCCGCCGCCGCCGCCGCCGCCGCCGCCGAGGCGCGCGCGCCCGCGCCGCCGCCGCCGCCGCCCTCCCCCCCCTCGCCGCCCCCGGCCGGGAACAGGAGCGCGAAGGCCCCCGCCGCGACCCCGACCCTCAGCAGCCTCTGGAACCATTTCCGCACCCCCATGAGGTAGTAGGACGCCCCCCTGACCGCCCCCGAGGCGGAGGGCCGCCTCGCGGCCGCGGCGGCGAGGCGGAGGAGCAGCGCGACGGCGAGGAAGTCGGGGCCGGCCAGCGCGGCGAGCGCGAGCCACCTCCAGACCGCGAACCCCGCGACGGCGGCGCCCGGCCTCGCCGCCCTGACGGCCGC
>Ga0315289_10013468_pt1 | contig 11450 bp, 5 predicted proteins | sample YL17G11_40_MG_FD_203452 | JGI IMG/M metagenome (GOLD analysis project Ga0315289, IMG submission 203452) | Sediment microbial communities from Yellowstone Lake, YNP, Wyoming, USA - YL17G11_40 | ecosystem: Environmental > Aquatic > Freshwater > Lake > Sediment | place: USA: Wyoming | collected... | reverse complement strand
AATGGGCGCGCATTGCCAGGAACGCAGGCATGAAATATTTTGTCATCACCACCAAGCATCATGAGGGTTTCTGCCTCTGGGATTCCAAATACACAGACTATAAAGCGACCAACACGCCTTATGGAAAAGACCTGATCAAGCCGCTCCTCAAGGCCATGCGCGATGAAGGACTTCGCGTTGGATTCTATTATTCGCTCCTCGACTGGCATCATCCTGAATACACCCTCGACAAATTCCATCCCATGTTTAACAACCCCGAGTTTCGAGAAAAGGCCAGGAACCGTGACATGAAAAAATATACTGAATATCTTCATAACCAGGTCCGGGAGCTGCTGACTGAATTAGGTCAGATTGACTGCCTCTTCATGGATTTCTCTTTTCCTGGAAAGGATGGAAAAGGAAGGGAGGATTGGCAATCGGAAAAGCTGATTAAGATGATCCGCCAGCTCCAGCCGAACATCATCGTTGACGACCGCCTCGACCTGCTCGATGTGCCTGGAGGCTGGGATTACAGAACTCCTGAGCAGTTCATGCCTCGCGAATGGGTAAAGGTGAACGGCAAGAAAGTTCCCTGGGAAACCTGCCAGACTTTCTCCGGCTCCTGGGGTTATCACCGGGATGAGGCAACCTGGAAGAGCGTCCGTCAGCTCATTGTGATGCTGATTGAAACCGTGAGCAAGGGCGGGAATTTGCTCTTGAATGTCGGGCCCACTGCCCGCGGCACTTTTGACAGCCGTGCCGTTGAGAGGCTGAACGGAATTGGAGAATGGATGAGGCTCCACAGCCGCTCTATCTACGGCTGCACAGAAGCGCCTGAGGAATTCAAGACCCCTCAGAATTGCCTTTTGACTTACAATCCTCAGATAAAACGATTATACGTGCATGTGCTCGAGTGGCCGATGGGAACCCTCTTTCTCGATGGATTCGGAGGCAGGGTGAAATATGCTCAGCTCCTCAACGACGCCTCAGAGATAAGGTTTACAGAAGCAACAAAATCTTCTGAAACAGGCTATCTTCCTGGAGAAAGAAAAGAAGCAGCCATTAAAACTCTCATTCTCAGGCTTCCTGTTCAAAAACCGGACGTCGCAGTGCCGGTCGTCGAGCTTTATCTGAAGGATTAATCTTAAAACTGAGCGCATCGTTAAAGAACATACTCAAAATCATTCTCTCTCCTGTCTGAATTTTTCCTCTTAGAAAGTAGTCTCAATTCGACAATAATTGACTTTTTTCCATCAAGGAAAAAAATTTCCTAAAAAATCATCTCCAAATCCGGGGTATGAAGAGGATCAGGAAAAGATGTTTTTTACTTTATTTGACATGATTTCAGTGAAGATATATATTTAAGGCACTTAAGAAGGCAAAATAAGAAGCGAAAATAAGAATTGAAAGAATGTCCTTCACTCAAAGAAAGGAAATTTCTCCTGCAAAATACCAATCTAGGAGATCCAAGATGAGAAAAAAAATATTTCTTTTTATTCTATTACTGGCATTTTTCTCTCAGCCATGCCTTTATGAATTGAATTCAAAATCCCTGCAGGCAAAAAAAGCGGAGGAACCCCTCCAGCATGAAGTGACAGTCACCTTGAAGCTCGTCCAGGTCTTTGTAATAGACAAAAAGGGAAATCCCGTGACGGACCTTACGAAAGACGACTTCATCCTCTATGACAACGGCAAGCTCCAGGAAATCACTGATTTTGAGAAGCATCTCTTGGCCAAGCCTGGAAAAAAAGCCGAAGAAAAAATTGGAGTGACAGAGCTACCTTCTCCCAAAACTCCTTCGAGGATGGACCGCAAATTCATTCTTTTTCTGGATATAGACAGAAACAATATGCCTGGACTTGCCAAATCGAAAAAAGCGGCTCTGCATTTTATCGACACTCAAATCCAGCCCAGCGATGAAGTCGCAGTCTTCGCCTATTCCCGCTTCTCTGGCATATTGGTTCAAGAATATTTCACATCTGACCACAAAAGGGCCAGAGATGCCGTGGAGAAAATAAAGGGAGCGCCAGGGATAGGTCCAGTCACTGGAGCTGATATAACCCTTTCCGGTGAGAGGGCCAAGGCAGAAAGCGAAGTAGCGGTAGCGGCAGATAGGCTCGCTGATACTGCGGACCAAAGAGCGGGAACAAGGCTTCAACCAGAAAGTTTAATCACACAGCTTTTTACCGCTCAGAGCGGTGAATCGGATGATCTCGGGGCAAGAACAAATATTTTTATTGAAAATGTAAAGGCACTCGCCGTATCTCTTCGTTATATTCCTGGAAACAAAAACATCATTCTTTTCTCAGCCGGAGTTCCAAGGAGTTTATTGTTTGGGCCTGACCAAGTCCTGCGGGAGAAATATCAAGATATGGGCAAAGAACTGGCTGCCGCCAACAGCCCTGTCTTTACAGTGAATACGATGGGTCCAAGGCGTGTTGAATCTCTTCAAATCTTATCCGAGCTTTCCGGAGGGAAATACTTTGTAACTGTGGACTATATGGAAAATATTGCCCAGCAGATTCAAAACGCCACCAGCAACTACTATGTCCTGGGCTACTATATCGATGAGGCTTGGGACGGCAAATATCACCAGATTGAAGTCAAGGCCAAGCAAAAGGGCCTCGAGGTCCATGCCCAAGGAGGATATTTTAACCGAAAGACATTCGACAAGTTCTCCAAGTTCGAAAAACAGGTCCACCTCATCGATTTAGCTTTAAGCAAAGAGCCTTATTTTCAGGAACCTTTGAATTTTTCCCTTGTCGGCCTCCCCTGTTCCCAAGAAAAAGAATCAAATCTTATTCTCCTCTCTGAAATAGCGGTAGATGAAGTCAAAGAAGCTGTAGAGGCTGAAAAAGAAAAACCGGAGCTTGTCACCTTTATCCTTGATGAAAAGGCTAACATCATCGCCTCGACAAGAGGAGAAATAGAGCCTTCAACATTATCCCAGAAGAAAATCTATCATTATGAAATTTTCTCTCTCCTGCCAGGAAATTATGAATGCCGCATGGTCATAAGAAATCAGGATACGGGTCGGGCTGCTGTCGGCTCCTGTCAGGTTACAATTTTTGGACCAATTGAATCCGGGCTGCGCTTGTTTCAGCCTCTATTTCTCATCCCTGAGAGAGAGTCTTTTTATTTGAAAGCCATAAAGGAAAAAAAGAAAGGAGTTCCAGAGGAAACACCTTCTATAAACGACATTTATCCCTTCCTTTCGAACAAACACTCGCCGCTTGTGGATGTTTTAGACTGGAGCACATCAAAGCTCCTGGCTGTGGTGCGCTGCTCGAGTGTTGGAATACAAGAGCCAAATATCGACCTATCCGCTTACCTCATTCAACAACCAGAAGAACAAAGAATACCAATAAGCTTTTCCATCATTGATTCCAAAAAGGAAAAAAAGACGGATATCCTATTTTTGGAATTTCAGCTTCCAAGATTAATTCCCGGTACCTACTCTTTGAATCTTGTGGCCGAGGAGCAAAAAACGAAGCAAAAATCTCTGGCAGGCAAGATTTTTCAAGTTAAGTAATTGTCCTTTTTATAAAAGTTAAAAAATTCACAAACTATCTTTTAAATATTCGCCAAACGTCTAAAAATCATTTTCCCAGTTTTCCTCAATTCTCCCCCTATTAAGTTGACCACACCCATGCTTTTTTTATAAAAACCAGAGAATTTAAACATAAAAATATGCCTTCACTTCCACTCCAGAGACTATGCTTTAGAGCCTTGTCAGCGAGCAATTTGTTACCTGGGAAGAAAGCTTAATTGGCTTTAATTATTTAAGTAGTTGATTTGGCGATATTTAGCCTATTACTCTTATTATGCTATATTACGTAACTTTACGTAATTTTACGTAATTTTACTTGACATTTGATCTTTATTTTCTTATTATATTGATAATTACATAAGGCTATTTAAGACAAGGTTTGGACAAAGGAAAATCGTAAGTAAACACAAAATCTTATTTCTCAACAAATTACTATTTAAAAAAATAAAGCGAAGTTTATAGTTTAAAACGAAAAAGACCAGTGATGCTAAGAATAAAAGACATGATGATTGGCTTAAGGAGAAAATAGATGAAGAAGAAAGCTTTAAGCGTTGGACTGGGAGTGCTTATCGTTCTTGCTTTTGGAGCAAAGAATGTTAGTGCGGAAATAATCCGGGTTTCAGGTCCGAATCCTAGTAATCCGTTGATTATACAACAAGCCATAGATGGAGCAAAATCAGGAGATATTGTGTCTGTAGGACCAGGAACATATTCCTTGACAGCGTTCATATCCATGAAAGCTGGCGTAAGCTTAGTTGGAGACAGGGCAAAAGATTGCACATTAGAAATGACAATTCAAGGGCCAGTTATAAAATGCGTTGGTACTGGTACCCCATCCAATTTCACGAATACAACCATCATTGAAGGATTCACCATCAGACATCCTGTTACCCCCCTTACATATGGCCGCGGAATCGAATGCAATAATGCTTCCCCGACCATCCGCAATAACATCATAACTGGCAACACCGCTCTTTATGGAGGTGGAGGCATCTCCTGCTCAAACAATTCCTCTCCTGACATTAATAACAACACCATAATCAGCAATAGCGCTTATAGCGAGGTGGGCGGTGGCGGAATTTCATGCGAGGGGTTTCTTTCTTCACAAATCGTTATTGTCAACAACACTATTACCGACAATAACACTGTATCAAGGGGCGGTGGAATCTCCTGCTACAAAACCTCCTCGCCCCTTGGCATCAATATCATTATCGCCAACAATGTCATAGCCGAGAATAGCGCTGCCGCAGGCGGCGGTATCTCCTGCGACACCTCCATCCTCACCAACATTATCAACAACACCATAACTCAGAATGAAGCTTCTGGCTTTTACAGTGGGGGCGGGATCTTTTGTTGGGAGTCTTCTTCTTACATCGCCAATAATATCATTGCCGAAAACAACACTACTGGTTATCGGCAAGGCGGCGGGATCTACATCTACAGCAAGAACTCCAGCCTTACCATCGACTACAATGATGTATTTGCTAATACTTATAATGATATTCCCAGCACTAATCCTTATGACTATGATTATGTTGGTTGTACAAAGGGAAGCAATGATATTTCAATTGACCCCAAGTTTGTGAATTCTAATCCTGATGTCGGTGAAGATTATGATTATCACTTGCAGCAAAATTCGCTCTGCATAGATTCAGGATACAACTACTACGTTGATGGACAGGCGGGATTAAAGTTAGACTTTGATTTAGATGGAAGGCCTCGAATTGTCAATGGCGCCGGTGTTGGAATATTCGTTGACATGGGAGCATACGAATATTCTCTGACGATAACAGCGAGTGCAGATTCGGGTGGAACAATTTCGCCGTCTGGGATTATCTTTGTGAATTCTGGCAATAGCTATGGTTTTAATATCACGCATGCTACAGGCTACGGCATTGCCGACGTTAAGGTTGATGGCAATTCGGTTGGAGCAGTAAGCTCCTTCATTTTCTCTAATATTAGTGCCAGCCATACCATAGAAGCTTCCTTTGTAAAAACTTACACGATTATGGCCACAGCAGGACCTGGTGGAAGCATTTCACCTTCAGGCGCAGTGAGTGTGAACCATGGAGCAAACCAGGCATTTACGATAACGGCCAACTCAGGGTACATGATATCCGACGTAGTGGTCAATGGTTCGTCTGTAGGGGCAGTGTCCACATACCCATTCACGAACGTGACCTCAGCCCACACAATATTAGCGACATTTGCCTTAATGCCTTACACGATTAACGCTTCAGTTTCGGGTGGAAATGGGACTGTGAACCCTGCCACTCAGATAGTCAACTCTGACCTAAGCGCCACTATTAATATCACGCCAAATACCGGTTATCATATTGCCTCTATCACTGACAACGGCCAAAGCAAACCCATTGCCAATCCTTACACGATCTCGAACGTGAAGGAGAACCATAATGTGGTGGTGACCTTTGCGACCGGTGCGGTGACGGTCCAGCTCAAGGACAGCAATGGCAATCCACTCAGTGGTGGCGTTGTCCAGTATTACTCTGGTGGCTGGCAAGCCTTTGGGACGACGGATGCCAGCGGCCAGGTGAGCAAGGAGTTGCTGCCCCTCACCTATACCTTCAGCATGACCTATGGCTTCGCCCGCCAGGAGAAGTCTCAGAACATAGCCACTAATCCAACAGTGGTCTTCCAAACGAAACTTGTCACGGTTGAGCTTCGAAACAGCGCTAGCAGCTTGATTGATACCGGCACTGTTCAGTATTACTCTGGTGGCTGGCGTGACATTGGCGCTACCTCAGGTGGCCAGGTGACCAAGGAGTTGTTGCCCCTCACCTATACCTTCAGCATGACCTATGGCTTCGCCCGCCAGGAGAAGTCTCAGAACATAGCCACTAATCCAACAGTGGCCTTCCAAACGAAACTGGTCACGGTTGAGCTTCAAAACAGCGCTAACAGCTTGATCGATACCGGCACTGTGCAGTATTACTCAGGTGGCTGGCGTGATATTGGCGCTACCTCTGGTGGCCAGGTGACCAAGGAGTTGTTGCCCCTCACCTATACCTTCAGCATGACCTACGGCTTTGCACGCCAGGAGAAATCCCAGAACGTGGCTGCGAACCCCACGGTGGTCTTCCAAACCACCAAGGTCACAGTTGAGCTTCGAGACAGCACTAACAGCCTGATCGATCCCGGCACTGTGCAGTATTACTCTGGTGGCTGGCGTGACATTGGCGCTACCTCTGGTGGCCAGGTGACCAAGGAGTTGCTGCCTCTCACCTACACCTTCAGCATGACCTACGGCTTTGCACGCCAGGAGAAGTCTCAGAATGTGGCTGCGAACCCCACGGTGGTCTTCCAAACCACCCAGGTCACGATTGAACTTCGAGACAGCGCTAACAGCTTGATTGATACCGGCACTGTTCAGTATTACTCTGGTGGCTGGCGTGACATTGGCGCTACCTCTGGTGGCCAGGTGACCAAGGAGTTGCTGCCTCTCACCTACACCTTCAGCATGACCTACGGCTTTGCACGCCAGGAGAAATCTCAGAACGTGGCTACCAATCCCACGGTGGTCTTCCAGACAACCAGGGTCACGATTCAGCTTAAAGACAGCACTGGCACACTCATGGATACCGGCACTGTGCAGTATTACTCTGGTGGCTGGCGTGATATTGGCGCTACCTCAGGCGGCCAGGTGACCAAGGAGTTGTTGCCCCTCACCTATACCTTCAGCATGACCTACGGCTTAGCACGCCAGGAGAAATCTCAGAATGCGGCTTCGAACCCTACAGTGGTCTTCCAAACGGGTAAGGTCCATTCCGATAGCGGTAGCTGCACTCATTATTATGCCGGTGGCTGGCGGACTTTCACCCAGGATATGGAGCTTTTGCCAGTCACCTACACTTTCCATTTCAACGATGGAACGCCGGACGGGTCGTATGCAATAGTCGCTGGCACTATAAACCATATCCATTAGTGGGGATTGAAACAGCGATTAGAGGCAAGCCTGGGCGATTACTAAAATAGAGGATGTCTTAATCGCCAGTGCAAGCATTGCATTCAATATTCGGTCAGTACTTTTCCCCTAAATTACTCCATCTCATTTCTTAGTTAACCTCAATGTTGCATTGAAAAGGCAGTTGGGTATGCTTCCAAACCTTTACCAAGCGGCTCTTTTGCATATTTTAGAGGTAACATGCGACGTCACCTAAGGTGACAAAATATAAGGGACGGGGACGGTGACACCGACCAAGGCTGGCTACGCCTTCACTCCTTCCACTCAGAGCTACGACACCGTGACTTCAGATCAGACAAATCAGAACTACACTGCAGTGCTGGTGACTTATAAGATTACGGCGACAGCAGGGAACGGTGGAAGCATTTCACCTTCAGGCGCAGTGAGTGTGAACAATGGAGCAGATCAGGAGTTCACGATCACGGCCGACACGGGCTACAGGATATCAGGAGTAGTGGTCGACGGCTTGTCTGTAGGAGCAGTAAGCTCTTACACTTTCATGAAAGTTGTTGCCGATCACACTATCCAGGCTGCTTTTATTAAAACTTACACCATAACGCCGAGTGTGGGTCCGGGTGGAACAATTTCGCCGTCTGCGCCTGTCATCGTTGATAAAGGTGGAAGCTGTGTTTTCGCCATCACCGCAGATCCAGGTTACCACATTGCCGACGTTAAGGTTGATGATAAGTCAGTAGGACGATCAAGCTCCTACACTTTTAGAAGAGTCAAGGCCGACCATACCATCCAAGCTACTTTTATAAAAATTTATACGATAACAGCGAGCGCGGGTCCGGGAGGATCAATTTATCCCTCTGGGTCTGTCCGTGTGCATTATGGTCAAAGCCGTATTTTCTTCATCAAGCCTGATCGAGGCTATCACATTGATGACGTCAAGGTTGATGATGTATCAGTGGGACAATTAAGCTTCTACATTTTCAAAAAAGTTGATGCCGACCATAACATCGACGCAACCTTTGCTAAAAACGAAGTGCTGAGCGCGATTGTCAATATAGACCCAAATACCTTGAATCTGAAAAGCAAAAGTGATCAAAATGCGATAACGGCTTACATAGAACTGCCGAAAGGATACGATGTAGCGCATATTATTGTGGCCACAGTCAAGATGGATGTAATGGGGACCATGGTTTCCGCGCAGCTTTTTCCCAGCTGGGTCGACGATCATGACCACGATCGTGTTCCTGACCGGATGGTTAAGTTTAGCCGCCACGAGGTGATTGCGGCGCTCGCAGGCCGCACAGGTGACATTACTCTGACGGTGAGCGGTCAACTCATCGGAGGGATGACGTTTAGCGGCAAAGACACGATAAAAGTAAAGTAATCGACCCTCTCCAACAGCCGCGTTCATTGAAAGAGAAAAACCAGAAATACAGAAAAGTACAATTGAGAGCAAATAAAGGCTTTTCTTTATTGTCGGCGCTTGCTCTTGTTCTTCCAGAAGTAAAAAACAGGAACTCCCACTAACAAGAAACCTATCCCCGCCCATGCCTGGGCAGGCTTTTCCACTAATGTATTGAGCACAAACCAGGCCGAAATGGCGATGAAAAAGAGAGGGGTCAAAGGATAGCCAAGGGTTCTGTAGGGCCTCTCAGCGTCAGGGAAGCGCCTTCTAAAGATAAAGATGCTCGCTGCTGTCAGGGCGAAGAAAATCCAATCAGTAAAGACTACATATGAAATCAAATTCTCGAATGTTCCCCAAAATAGAATGAGAACAATGGCCCAGATGGATTGAAAAATGATGGCAAAGGCCGGTGTGTGGCATTTTGGATGAACCTCAGCCACTTTGCGAAAGAAGAGTCCGTCGCTGGCCATGGCGTAATATATTCGAGGAGCTGTTAAAGCGTAGATTCCTGTGGTTCCGAAGGCGGAGATGAAGATTGCCAGGGAAATGATTGTTCCTCCGAAAGAACCGAGAACAACCTGGACGGCATCTGCAGCCACTCTCTCTGAGGCAGCAATTCGTGAAGGAGAAAGGAGAAACATGTAGGCAATGTTGGTCAGGAAATAGATTGCAGTGACAGCAATTGTTCCGAATATCATCGATACCGGCAGAGTCCTTTTCGCATCTTTTGCTTCACCCGCAGCGAATGTCGCATGCTGCCAGCCGCCTGTCGACCACAGCACTCCGACCATGGCCAGAGCGAGAGCGCTTCCAAGCCCATGGGGAAGATGAGGCAGCGGCGCAGAAAAATCTGTCGCCTTGACTGATCCCCAGCCTATGCCGACGATGATCACGCCCGCAATTCCGAGAAGCTTGAGGACGGTGAAAAGGTCAGAGAAGATTGCGCCGTATTTTACGCCGAGAACGTTGATGACCGTGACAAAAAGAATTCCGCAAATGGCGAAAGTTTTTATCCCAACAGGGCTCAAAGGAACAAAATAAGCAAAATAAGTTGAGAAGGCAACAGCAAGAGCTGCAATCCCCCCGGTGTTGACGACGAGAAAATACGCCCAGCCGTAGAGGAATCCGATAAGCCCGCCGTAGGCTTTGCTTAGATAGACATAAACGCCCCCTGCTCGGGGCATCATTGCGCCCAGCTCTGAGAAGGTCAGGGCGCCTGAGAGTGACAGAAGCCCGCCGACAATCCAGACCAAAATTATCCATTTGGGCGAGGGCAGCGCTTTGGCGATGATCGAAGGTGTCAGGAATATTCCGGAGCCGATTGTGGAACCGATGGCAATCATCGTCATGTCGAAAAGCGTAAGCCTTTGCTTGAGCTGCGACTCCGGCTGAGAGCTTTTATTCATGTTTACCCATTAATGACAGTAAGATTTGAAACTAAGCCTTTTATCTTCTTTTGGGAATTTTATAAATTTCACAAAACAGGCTTGATTCATCGACTTCAACAAGCTGCACTTCGCAATTCAAATCAGAGGTTAAGCTCAAAAAGCGTTCAGCGCTGACTGTTGTCGCTTTAAAGCCGTCTTTGCAGACAATGACTCCATCATGAGTTTTCTCATAATCGATTTCTCCCAGAAGCCCGGCTTCTGATTAAAGCTTAAACCATTCCAGCCTGTCCTCCCAGAACCTATGAGAATATGTAGAAAAAAGCGCTATCCCACCCTGCTTTGTCACCCGGATGCTCTCAGCTATCAAATCCTTCTCATTGACACCAAAGGCAGAGATGCCATTCTGGATGCAGACGACCGCATCGAATAAATCACTGCCAAAGCCGAGTTCGACAGCATTCATCGCCAGAAGGAGGCAATTCTCAACTCCTTTGAGCATCTCCTGTCCGAGAAGAAGACTTTGATCAGAGCTGTCAATCCCAATCACGAGCCTCGCCTTTTTCGAAAGCTGAGGAATGATGCGGCCGTATCCACACCCCAGATCCAGAACAACATCATTCGGCCTTATTCTGGTTAGGACATGGGCAACTTCCGCTTCCAAATACTGCCTGACGCGGGGAGGCGCGATTTCATAGCACTTCCTCAAACGCTCGCCAGCCAGCTTCTCAGTATAATAGCCGCACATCGGATGTTATGGTTTTAAAATTTTCTATTTCAAATTGAAGTTATGGCGCCCATTCCCATTTTTTCCTTGGAGCCAGGACGCCCGGTCCGAGGGATGTCATCTTGTCTCAAAGTTCGATGAGAAACTTGCAGGAAGGAGCTCCGCGTCTAATGGACTGTAAGAGCTCCACCCTTACCGGCCTTTGAGCTGCAGTCTCGAACATCTCCAGAACCCAGCCTTTTGAGCAGAAGCAATAAGTATCGGACAATCTCTCTGGGCCATCCGCCACAAGCTCGCAGAGGCACTTGCTGTATGCCAGATGAACAGTTTTTCCTTCCAGGCGGCTGTTCTCTTTCCCCAGGTACTTGGCCAGCGTGTTGACCAATTTTCCGACATCGCCTTTGCTGGCTTCAGCCATCCGTATCGCGCCGCGGCGGGCGCAATCCCGGCCGCAGGCCTCCATGAGC
>Ga0315289_10013466_pt1 | contig 11452 bp, 10 predicted proteins | sample YL17G11_40_MG_FD_203452 | JGI IMG/M metagenome (GOLD analysis project Ga0315289, IMG submission 203452) | Sediment microbial communities from Yellowstone Lake, YNP, Wyoming, USA - YL17G11_40 | ecosystem: Environmental > Aquatic > Freshwater > Lake > Sediment | place: USA: Wyoming | collected... | reverse complement strand
TAATTTTTTATTAGTTAACGACGGAGGTATCTCGGAAACAGAAAATATATGACCAGCTAACATCACACATGATTGTAGTTTACCTAAGTTACCCGTCATGATAATTTTTTTTATATATTGTGCGGCTGTATGAAAACGCCTGTAATAACCAACTTGTAGAATAAGATTTCGATTGCGTGTTATATCAGCTAACTCCTGTGCTTCTTTACTTGTTGTCGCTAGGGGTTTTTCACATAAAACGTGTATATTTCTGGAAAGAAGTGATTTTACATGTTGGAAATGTAAGGCAGTAGGACTAGTAACAATTGCACAAGTTATTTTTTTCCAATCCACACTTTCTAGATTGTTAGATATGGTAATATCTGGAAAAATTCCTTTTATTTTTAAAAGTGCTTTATTATCAATGTCAACTGCATATTTAACATCGGCATTTAATTTCTTTAAAATGGGGGCATGAGCAGTTAAACAGATATTTCCAGTACCAATAAGCGCCACTTTGATATTACTATTCATAAAATTAATTTATTGATAATTATAGTATAAATTGGTTTTATTTTACTAGGAAAATATTCACCGAGTCCTAGTAAAATATTTTTATCGTCATTGTTTAAACCCTTAATAACTAATAAAAAAATTAGATAACTAATAGTTCCTATGAATATTGATATAATAAGTCCCAGAAGATTATTTTGATATTTTAAAATCATTAAGATAATTAAAGACATTAAAGAGGCAGAAAAGAGTGGTTTCAAAATTACCGAGAAATGAACATATTTTTTATATACTCTAAAAGCAAAAACTAAGGTGAAGATAGTTGATGTTAATTGTGCCGATACATTGGCAATGACAGCGCCTATAATTCCATAAGTAGGAATTAAAATAATATCTAATGAGATATTTATTAAAAATACCATTGCCATCAGTTTGAGTATAATTATTTGCTTTTTTATTGAATAAAGTAAAGAAGAACCGGTGGCTGCAATAAATCCTAAACCTGACGAAATAATTAGCGGAGGCAAAAATTGATAGGCCGTCAAGTAATTGTTTCCGTATAATGTTGTGATAATAACTTTTGATAGAAGACTTACACCAAAACAAATAGGGATAATTAAGTAGGTAACGAGTTTAAAAGACGTATAAAAAATTTTTTCCATTGTTTCAACTGAATTCTTACCATAAAAGCTTGATAGCAGTGGTACCAGGGTTGTAATAAAAGCACCAGGCAACGCGCTCATAATCATAAATGAAATATTAAAAGGAATGGTATAAAAAGCGATTTCTTGTGTAGTACGAAAGATTCCTAAAAAAATTATCTCGGAAGATTGCCAAACTATCATATCTATAATACTAATAATGGCTAGCGGCCAAATATATTTATAAATTTCAACTAATTTATTGTAATTAAAACTTGATTGAGAATCAGCCAAATATGAATTTTTAAAAGTTCTGTATTTACTATAGATTAATATAATTACTAATACATTAATTAATAAATTAACCATTAGTAACCCCTTTATATTAAAGTGAGTTAGTATAACCAATATGTCGGCCACCAATAGAGTAGTGTTGGAAACGATATTGACTTTTAGAAGGTAAAGAAAATCCTGATATCCTGTTAAAATACTTCTGAAGATACTTGCTATAAGAGTTGGTGCAATACATAAAGTGGCCAGAATAGCGTATTGTATAGATTTTAATGACGGATTAGCATCACCAGCGATATTAAATATTATAAAAAAAACAAGGCTGGCAATTAATGATAGAATCAGTAAAATTTTAAGTGATAAAATGATGAGATGAGAAATGGAAGCTTGATCATTTTTACCAGTATATTCTGCAATATATCTTGTTAATGTTGAAGGTAAACCAAGAGCAAAAATGGTTGTGATTAATACGATTAGATAAGTAATAAACGAATATTGTCCTAAAAGTTTTGGGCCTAGGCCACGCGCAATAATAATAGATAAGACGGCTCCACCGAGAAATGAAGAAATAGTATTCAGAAAATTGAATATAGTATTTTTTGTTGTTTTAATGACAAATTCCGACATTTGATTATCAATTTTCGGTTATTTCCTTTTTGAGAAAAAACTCCTTTTTTAAATTCAACAGATACCCTCTTTACCCTAAAAAAGATTACTGAACCGTTAAACTGATTATTCCCATTATCTCTAGAAAGGAGTTAAGTAAATTAATTTTGACCACTGTCTTATTTAAAAAAATAATACCAAGAATAATACGAAGGAGCTGGATAGCGAGCAACAATATACTCAATATTAGCGAAATTATTCGTAGACATAAAATAGCTATTATTGAATATTTTAGCTATCTTTACTTCATAGAAATTCAGTTTTTATCATAACAAAATATATCAATTTTGAAAAGGGTTTGAGTAATGATATAATATAAACATATGAAGCTTGGCTTAAATTGGCTGAAAATTGATAAATACTTTATTATTTTAGCTATTATCGGGTTATTTTTTTTATTTGTTTATTCTTGGTTATTTATCAGTCAAGAACGTAAATTTACCTCGCCTGATGAGACGGCTAATTATTATTTCATCAAGCTTTTTGCCGAAAAAAGTCAATTACGTTTTTATGAGCCATTAAATGAAATAGCGGATGAAATTATCAGGCCAAGAAGCATGGGATTTTTTAATGGTTATACTGTGCCAGGTAGTTTCTTAGGAATGATTTTAATTTACGGAATTATTGCTAAGATTTTTGGCTCATGGATTATTTTATATTTGACTCCTTTATTTTCCATTATCGTAGTTCTATTTTTTAATTTATTAATCAAAGAGATATTTTGCAAAAGAATTGCTTTTATTTCTGCGCTTTTACTTTTTGTATTACCGCCTTTTTGGTATTACAGCTCGCGTGGTATGTTTCATAATGTTTTATTTATTGATTTGTTAATTATTGGATTCTATTTTTTGATAAAAGCCCTGAACTTTGAACTAAAAGTCAAGAAAAAGTGGTTACTATTTTTACTAGGTGGATTATTTATTGGTTTATCGCTTATCACACGCACCTCTGAAATTACATTGGTTGGTATAATATTATTTATATTATTTATTATTAACTGGTCAAGAGTTGGTTGGCGCAATTTATTAATATTCCTAGGAATAGTTTTTATAATATTTTTACCAATTTTTTTCCTTAATAATTATCTATATGGTTCGCCTTTGGCTTTTGCTTACTCTAAAGAATCAATAGATACTAGTTCGCTGGAAACTGTCTCCCAAACATTTTTTCTGAAGTTAAGACAAATAATTTTACCTTTTGGTATTAATTTTAACCAAATTAGTCAATCAGTCTACCAGTATATAATTATTATTTTTCCATGGTTTTCCATTCTATTAATTATTGGATTTCTTTGGTCATTAAGAAATATAGTAGTGATATGGCTAAATAAAATATTACCTGAAATAAAGATTAGTTTTAAACTAGATAATAAGCAAAAAACTTACTTATGGCTTTATGGCTTTATGGCTTTATGGCTAATTGTTTATTATGGCTCATGGGAATTTTATGAGTATATTGACAAAACAAAAATTATTTTGGGCTCGTCTTATTTAAGATATTGGCTTCCAATTTATATTTTTGGCTTGCCATTTGTAGCTTTGACTATCTTGAGAATAAAATACTTTTTCCAATCAAAAATTTTAAGGTATATAACATCACCTGTCATTATTTTGCTATTTGTTTTTTTCTCTGTCAATATAATTTTATTAGATCCTTTGCAAGGATTAATAAAATTAAAAAATTATAATCAAGAAAATATAAAAATAGGAAAAATAATTATACAAAAAACAGCAGTAAATTCGGTCATCATCTCTAATTTTTCCGACAAGATCTTTTTTCCCGAAAGGAAAGTAATGGTTAATTTGCCATCTGACAAATTAAAACAAAAACAACTATTAACTAAACTTATGAATCAGATTCTTGTCTATTATTTTTATAACCCCTTGGATGAAAATAGCCAAAATACAATTGACTCTATTAAAAGCAGTGGCATTAAATTGAATATAATAAAAGAATTTACTAAAGATAATGAGGTTTTGTACAGACTACAATAAGAATATACTAGAAAGTCATTACGAAAAAAGCTACATTTGGCAAGTTTTAATCTAAATACGTTGTCTAGTACTTGATTCACAATTAAAAATAAGCTAATATTACAAATGAAATATATGCAAATTTTATCTTTGCCAAAAGCCATTAAAATATTAAAAATAATACTTTGGCTGATTCCAGTATTTTTGTTTATTTGGATTATGAATAAACATTTTGTACCATCCGGCAAATTAGAAATTATATATCAGGTTGACAAAGAAAATAAACTTGTAAAGAATTTTGCCTCTAAAGAGACAGAAAGATTAATAGGTACGAAAAATAAGCCAGGTGATAAGGATTATTTTCAAATTATTACTGCCTCACCTGTATATTTTGATGTGAAAGTTCCAAGATCATTTCAAAAAGCAAATGTCACCTTAAAATATCAAAATCCTGACAACCAACCACTGGTACAATTAGGCATCAAACAGGCCAACAGTGCCTTTTATAATATAAATATGGCTTATCTAAACCCAATTTTAGAAAACCTTCCTGATTATTGGGATAAAATTCAAGAAGGCAATGTGATTTTATGGCAAAAAAATACAAAATATTTTGAAGAAAAAAAAGCAAAACAGGATGAATATGATAAATATAAAAAAGAACTTGATAATTGGAAGGAAGAAGAATTGAATAGCTTAAATAAAGAATTCGGAATAAATAATACTAATCAAAATATATTAGATACAGAAAAGGAGAAAGATTTTGAATATAAAAAAGCATTAATAGAAGTGAAATATCAACAGCAATTACGAATAAATACAGAAAAGAATAAGATTAAAGAAAGACCAGAACCAAAATTTTCATCAATTGAAGAATTTCTTGCTAATTTACCAGAAATTAATAAAATTGTTCAATACAATTATAATTTATCCAATTATATTGAATTACCAAATTATCAAAAAAGTTATAAAACAACAGAAATTTATAAAAGCATACGAGGCATACATGATATTTATACATATATAGGAAGAGATGAGGATCTAAATTTTACCTTTACAATTCAAGATATTAACAGACATGAAGGTGCGGATCCTTTTATAATCAGTATTTATAATAATCAAGGAGTAAAAGTAAAAGAGCAAACAGTGCCTGATGATGGAGACATTAAAGCAGACGGTAAAGTTTCTTCGGAAAGAATTATGCAAATTTTAATGGAAAAAATACCGATTGGTACTTATCAATTTGTTATTGATACAAATGACGATATTTTCATAAAAGATATTATTACTTTTCAGCATTTATTGATATTTAAAGGTAATATTTACTTAACTGACAATGATGAATATAAAGATATTTTAGATGAAAAAAAATTAGAACCAACTACTATATATACAAATAGCAATTCAATACGCACAAGAACATCGCATGATAAAGGTTTGCAAAAAATAGAAATTGAAACTGGTGGCAAAATAAAGTATTTGGATATTGATGTAAAACATGTTTTAAAAGAATTAAATAACCTGTATAATATTACAAAAATTATTTCTCCTAAAAACGATGTTTATATTGAAGGAGATGGATATTTTTCCTTTGAAAAAGATCAGATGTTTGAACCGAGTTTTAATACTGTGGCATCACTTGATAATGTTAAAGATATTGAAACTTATGACTTCATAATCGCTAACTATCCGCAAGCAAAACTGGAAGGTGACTGGCTGGTAACCAGCGCATCAGTAAGTACTCCTTATTTATATTTGTATAAAAACACTGATCTGCTGGTAAATTTTATTATTAGTCTGCCTGGATTACCAGAAAACGACCGTATCTTAAAAATAAAGGAAGTAGATATTACTTTTGAGAAGGAACCAATAACGATTAAAAACTTTATTTCCAAATTTAAAAATTGGCTGAATAAAAATATTAAATTATTATAAAAATAGTATGTCTTTTAATAATAGAATAAAGAAAGAAAAATTAATTTACTTTAGCACTGAAATTATTAGTGAAATTTTTAAGATTTCATTAATTTCCTATTTATTTTTTTATTTAATAGAAAGTTTTAAAACAGATTTTATTTCTGATTACTTTAATTTGAGTATTTTGTTGATCACTGCGATTCTAAGCGGAATTTTTACTGTCTTGTTTAAAAAAGAAACTGATGAGAAAGAAGAAAAGCAGATAATACGACTTAAAGATTATATTTTTATTATTATATTAGGATTAATAGCAGCTGGTATTATTTATTACAAAATTAAAGGGCTTGGCTGGCTTTCTTATATAATTTCTGCCATTTCAGGTGTAATTGTTATTTTACTTTCTATTTTATTACTCAACGAAACAAATGAAGATGATCAAAGGAGTGAAGATTAAAAAACTAAAAGTGTATCAGGATATCCTGGACCAGAAAGATAAAATAAAACCGGGATTTTTAATGGAAGTGTTACGGAATGATGAAGGCTTGCTAAAAAAGTTCGGTCAGACGACTTTTACTGTGGCTTACCAAGGTACCATCAAAGCTTTCCATTGGCATAAAAAACAGGATGATTTGTGGTTTGTAGCTACTGGCCAGGCTTGGGTGGTTTTACATGATTTAAGAGAAAACTCACCAACCAAAGGCGAAACACAAGTCATTATGGCTGGTAAAGATGATTATAAACTGATTTTAATTCCTCAGGGTGTAGCGCACGGCTATAAGGTTTTAAGTAAAGAGCCTGTGTTGCTTCTTTATCATACGACTGAACCCTATAATATAAAAAGTCCAGACGAGGAAAGGTTGGCTCCAGATGATCCGAAGATTGGGTTTGATTGGGAGAAAGAGTAGCGAAACTTGTTTCACGTTATAACAAAAAATCCACGCGCAGCAAGCTGCGCTAATCCATAAAAATATATGAACTACGATATAAAAAACATCAAACTAGCTAATCAAGGTAGGTTACGCATTGAATGGTCAGAAAAGCAAATGGACGTGTTAAGGCTCATTCGCCAACGTTTTACTAAGGAGCAACCCTTAAAAGATGTTTCAATTGCCGCCTGTCTGCATGTAACTACTGAAACAGCTAATTTAGTTCTAACCTTGAAAGCCGGCGGTGCCTCCGTAGTTTTATGTGCTTCTAATCCATTATCCACACAGGACGATGTGGCGGCCGCCATTGTTAAAGATTTAGGCATTCCAGTTTTTGCCATCAAGGGTGAGGACAGAAAAACTTATTTCCAGCATATTAGAGAGGCGCTAAATACTAAGCCTCAAATTACCATGGACGACGGCGCTGACTTAGTTACTACTTTGCATGCCAAAAGAAAGGCGCAAACGAAAAAAATCTGGGGTGGCACTGAAGAAACTACAACAGGCGTTATCCGATTAAAAAGCATGGCTAATCATAAAGTTTTAATGTATCCCATCATCGCAGTTAATGACGCTCAAACCAAGCATTTTTTTGATAATCGCTATGGTACCGGGCAATCAACAATTGACGGTATTATCCGCGCAACCAATGTTTTATTAGCCGGCAAAAATGTCATCATCGCTGGCTATGGCTGGTGTGGCCGCGGCGTCGCCATGAGAGCTAAGGGCATGGGTAGCCATGTCATTGTCACTGAAGTAGATCAATTGAAATCCATTGAAGCTGTTTTTGATGGTTTTCCTGTGATACCTATGAGTCAAGCGGCTAGAATAGGGGATATCTTTATTACTTTAACAGGCGACATTAATGTTATCAGACCAGAACATTTCAAGGTCATGAAAGATAGCGCCATAGTTTGTAACTCCGGTCATTTTGATGTAGAAATTGATTTAAATGGTTTGGAAAAAATGACTAAAGCCAAAAGACAAATCAGAGAATTTGTCGTTGAGCATACTTTAAAAAATGGAAAAAGAGTTAACGTTCTTGCTGAAGGACGTTTGATTAATTTAGCCGCGGCTGAAGGCCATCCCGCTTCTGTAATGGACATGAGTTTTGCCAATCAGGCCTTATCAGTAGAATATATTGTCAAAAACTATAAAAAGCTCGAGAAAAAAGTATATCCAGTACCACAAGACATTGATCAGAAAATCGCAGCCATGAAACTGCAAACGATGGGAGTTAAAATTGATCAGTTAACCCCAGAGCAAAAAAGATATTTAGAAAGTTGGGAATTAGGCACGTAGCTTCTCGCTTATAATAAAATTTATGGAAAAGGAATTTACTTCAGAACAATACCAAGAAAGGCCATCAATTAACAGATCTGAAATAATTGAAAATCAATTAAAACAAAACAATAAAATTGAATTAGAAATTGATAAAAATAAATTAAATGTTGAATATCAAATTTTAGATGGCCGTGATGAAAATGAAATTAAAGAAGCCCGAGAAAAAAATGATAAGACAGTTGTAGTAATACAAGGTTTTCCGTCACGGATAGGTACTCAAAGCGAGTTAAATAAATCGCTTGCTTTAAAAGGCAAAAGAGTAATAACTTTATCATTACCAGGTTTAGGTAATTCGGATAATCCACCTGAAAGCTGGTTAAAAGGTCATTTATTTGAGAAACAGAGTGAAGTTGTTAACCAATTACTTGAAAATATTGCAAAACAGGAGCGAGAAAAAAATTCAGAAATTACCACTAGGAATTTTGATATTATTGGTATTTCTATGGGTTCCATGATCGGAACAAAATTTTTGAAGCAGCACCCAGAAAAAGTAGCGAATTTAGTATTTATCACTCCAGTTGGTATTCAAAGGAAGTCAGCAGTTGAATTAGCTGCCCGCTCACCTTATTCTTCGCTTGAAGAACAAAAAGATATAATTATTGAAAAGTTCAAAGATAATCCTGAAAAAACAAAAATAGCATTTGAGAAAATGAAAAAAGCAGGAGAAGCGGGAAGCAGCGAATGGACAAAAAGCGGAAAAAAATCACAAAGATTATTAGAAATCAAATTAATGGCTCAGGGTGGACTAACGCAGGATTTAAAAGATTATGAAGGTAATGTATTGTTAATGACTGGTTCTAGAGACAGAATATCAAGACCCGACCAGTTGAAAAAAATCGAGAAAGAAGATAATAAGGCTAAGGTGATAACAAAAATTATACCTGGTGCTTCACATGGCGGACCGATATATGACGCGGGAGAATATACTCATGAGATTGTAAGTGTTTTAGACAAATGGCATGAGGAGGAATTAAAAGAAAGAAAAGTTTAAAATATGGACGAAAATTACTCAAAAATTATTAAGCATAAGCTTTACTGGAAAATAATAAAGGGTAGACGGAGTTCAAAGGGCAATCGTTGGCTTTCACACCTATGGCCTAATAATAAAGAATCTAAACTTATATTTATACCCAAGTTTGCTTACCTGAACTATATCGGACCAGGAGATATAGCCGGCAATCACTATCATAGAAATAAAAAAGAAATTTTTTGTCCTTTAGGTAATTTATTGCTAGTTTTACGTAACTTAAAAAATAATAAAAATGTTCGGATAAGGATGTCTATTGGCACTAAACAACGTCATATTCTTTATTATATACCCTCTAAAATTCCACACGCGGTGATAAATAAAACAAAGAATTTTGTGCCTTTAGTAGTTTTAACTAACAAAAAAGATCTTTATGCTAATACTTTTAAATATCAAGTAGTAGGATGAAATCACCTTGGCAAAAATTATCATCAAAAACAGTTTACCAAAATCCTTGGATTACGGTCAGAGAAGACAAAGTGATTAGGCCGGATGGGAAGAAAGGAATCTACGGGTATATAAATGCAACTGATTGTGTTGGAATTGTGGCGATAAATACAAATGATGAAATATATCTGATTAAACAATGGCGTTATGTTGGTAAAATGAATACAATAGAATTACCATGGGGAGGCTGTAAACAAGGTGAGAAGCCACTAGATGCCGCAAAGCGTGAATTACTGGAAGAAACCGGACTGATAGCAATAAAATGGTATTCACTCGGTTATTTTGTTTTATATCCGGCACTTTCCACTGAAAAATCATACTTATATCTGGCAAAAGATTTAAAGTTGTTAAAGAGTCAACCAGAAGCCACAGAAAAATTGTTAGTTATCAAATTGCCATTTAAGAAAGCATATCAATGGACAATAAAGCGAAAAATTAATGATTCTTTTACTACCGCTGCTATTTTAAGAGTTAAGGAGTATTTAAAACTATGAATAATCAAATCAAAAGAATTATCGAATTTATTTTTGAAGTCGGCACTTTAAGAAGAATTAATCGGCTCCACTTGCAAAAAATGGGGAAAACAGAAGATAGTGTGGCTGACCATATTTTTAGGGTGGCGATTATTGGTTATCTTTTAGCTAAGAGAGAAGGTTTAGATGCTGATAAAGTTTTAAAAATGTGTTTATTTCATGATTTAGTAGAAGCGAGAACTGGTGACCATGACTGGTTTCATAAAAAATTTGTTAAAATCAATGAAATGAAAGCCATTAAAAGTCAGTGGCAGGGTGTTGTTTCTGAAAAAGAAATAATTAAATTATTCAAAGAGTATCTTGCTCGAAAAACGATAGAAGCAAAAATGGCCAAAGAAGCTGATGAACTAGAACAAATTTTTCAGCTCAAAGAATACGCTGACCAAGGTAATAAAGAAGCGGCAAGATGGTTACCGCATAATTCGAAAAGAATAAAAACAAAAATCGGCAAAGAAATAATAAAAGAATTACAAAAGTCCAATATTCACGATTGGTGGTGGAAGAAGTGGAGGTAATTTAGTTAAAAAACTATGAAACTTTTTGTAACGGGTGGTGCCGGATTCACCCTGCACCAACCTGGGGCTAAAAACAACTCGTAATTTATTTAGGCGTAAAATTAAATTTAAAAAATTATGAAATTATTAGTAACGGGTGGTGCAGGGTTCATCGGCTCCAATTTCATACACTATTGGCTCAAAACTCATCCTCAAGATGAGATTATTAATCTGGATAAATTAACTTATGCAGGAAATTTGGATAATTTGAAAGATATTAAAAGCAACACACATTATAAATTCATTAAAGGTGATATCTGTGATCTTACTCATGTAAAAGATACTTTAAATAAAGAAAAAATTGACACGATTGTCAATTTTGCAGCACAGTCACATGTTGACCAGTCAATAATAAGAATAGATGATGAATTTAAAGAAAAAAAGTTATCTATATCTGAGCTATTCAATGAATCATTACCTGGTGATTTTGTATTAAATAATGTTTGGGGCACACATATTTTATTAGAGGCGGCGGTTAAAGCCGGTAATATTAGATTTCACCACGTCTCTACTGATGAAGTTTTTGGTGCCTTGGACTTAGATGACTCTAATAAGTTTAATGAGCAAACAGTTTACAACCCGCGCAGTCCTTACGCGGCTTCCAAAGCGGCTTCTGATCATTTAGTCAGGGCTTACCACAC
>Ga0315289_10013464_pt1 | contig 11453 bp, 17 predicted proteins | sample YL17G11_40_MG_FD_203452 | JGI IMG/M metagenome (GOLD analysis project Ga0315289, IMG submission 203452) | Sediment microbial communities from Yellowstone Lake, YNP, Wyoming, USA - YL17G11_40 | ecosystem: Environmental > Aquatic > Freshwater > Lake > Sediment | place: USA: Wyoming | collected... | reverse complement strand
GCGGAGAGCCGAGCGGTGCTTGGATATTTCCAGAAGTTCATATTTGTCCAGACGGTCCGCTGGCTGGCGCAAAAATCCTCGAGATGATCGACGAGGCTGCGAAACCTCTGTCAAAGCTTGCAGATGACGTGCCGGAGTATCCAGTCGTGCGGGATAAAATCAGATGTCCAAACGCAAAGAAAGTGGCTGTCATGAGGAGGGTCGCCACGCGTGCGAAGAAGGCCTTCGAGGGCGTAGGGAAAGTGCTGACAATTGACGGAGTCAGGCTGACATTGGACGATGGTGCGTGGGTTTTGATCCGCCCATCTGGGACAGAGCCGTACATAAGGATCACAGCTGAGGCGAGATATGCCGAACGGGCAAATGCTTTAGTTAAAGATGCAAAGGAATTGATTGGTAGGTGATAGCTTGCGGGCAGTAGTTCTGGCTGCGGGTGAGGGCGTACGGATGAGGCCACTCACCAACTCGATGTCGAAGATGCTTTTGCCCATAGCTGGCAGGTCTTTGCTCGAACACGTTTTGCTTGCGTTGAAGGAGGCTGGTGTTGTCTCGGCAATTCTGGTCGTTGGATACCGTAGGGAGGAAATTGCAGATTACTTTGGCGATGGCATGGAACTTGGCATGCAACTCTCCTATGTTTGGCAACAAAAACAAATGGGCACGGCGCACGCGCTTTCGTGTGTGAACCTAAAGGAAAGTTTCGTGATGGTGAATGGGGACGTGATGTTCGATTCACCCTCGCTTGCAGCGATGATCGAGAAACATAAAAGTACCGGCGCTGCGGTGACGTTGAGTGCGTATCGTGTCGATGATATAGCTCCTTATGGTGAGTTGGTCGTGGAGGGCAAAAAAGTCCTAAAAATATTAGAAAAACCGAAGAAAAAAGAAAGCGGCTTGGCGAACGCCGGAGTCTACGTCTTCTCCCCTGCAATATTTGAGGCGGTTGCAAGAACCAAATCTTCTCCGCGCGGTGAGCTTGAGGTTACGGCCTCCATTCAAAAGTTGATTGACCAAGGTAGATTTGTGCAGTTTCATGAGTTGAAGTGGTGGCAGCACGTTAGCATGCCTTGGGATCTTCTCGACGCGAATGAACATTTTCTCAAGACGCAGGCCGCCAACATGAGGGGGGTTATCGAAGATGGAGCGCACGTTGCGAGTAATGTTTCAGTTGGCGATGGCACGAGGATTATGTCTGGCGCGTACATCGAGGGTCCAAGCAGGATAGGCAAAAACTGCGAAGTCGGGCCGAACTGCTTCATAAGGCCTTTCACGAGCGTCGGCGATAGTGTGAGGATAGGAAATGGTGTGGAAGTTAAAAACAGCATCATCATGGACGAAACGCACATTGGACATCTCTCATACATCGGCGATAGCATCGTCGGCGGAAGGTGCAATTTTGGGGCAGGGACCAAAGTTGGGAACCTGCGCCTGGATGAAAAAAATGTGAAAGTTATGGTGCGCGGAAAGCCCGTCGATACCGGCAAGCGAAAGTTCGGCGCGATAATTGCAGACGATGTCAAGACAGGTTTGAACAGCGTGATAAATCCAGGCATCTCACTCGGGCCGAATTCTATTCTTGGGCCAGGGGTGGTTCTCTACAAAGATTTGCCCCCGAATAAATGCATATTGATAGAGCAACAGCTCAAGGAGACGTCGTGTCGATGAGCGAAGAGCAGGACGAAGATTCCCGCAAACGTTTTCCAAAAATTTCGTATGAGATCGGGCAGCGGACGAGCGTCGTGCGGATAAGCGCTGTGCGGTCCGATCATAAAGAAGCTGAAAAGGCGATTCATTGTGTTCAAGGTTACGAGCCCACTGCGATAGATTACCTGAGGCGCTGCGAGAATGATGGACAGGCGCTTGAGATCATCAATTTCCTCGAGGAGAAAGGGGAAATCGATGCGAGCTACGCGAGGAAGCTCCGAGAACAGCTGACCCGTCACGGGCTACGCAGCTTCGGCAAGAAAAAGTATTTGGGATACTATACTCGGGGTTAGCCATGCTTGAACTTGGCCTGGTTGGCAAGCCGAATACCGGCAAGACGACTTTTTTCAACGCTGCGACTTTGGCAAATGCGCCGGTGGCAAACTATCCGTTCACGACGATAGACGCTAACGTCGGCGTGACATACGTCAGAAGCCCATGCCCATGTCGAGAGTTCAACGTGAAATGCAACCCACAGAACTCCGCCTGCGCGGATGGGGTCAGGTACGTGCCCGCGCGCATGATCGATGTCGCGGGCCTTGTCGAGGGTGCCCATATGGGACGAGGGCTAGGGAACGTATTTTTAGACAACCTTCGTATGGCGGCGGCGCTGATACATGTCGTCGACGCTGCGGGGGCTACGGATCAGGGAGGCAAGCCATGTGACCCTAGCACTCACGACCCTCTGAAGGATATCGATTTTCTCGAGGTCGAGATAGCGATGTGGATGCGCGGAATTATAACACGGGGATGGAAGGAGTTCGCACGCAAAAAGAAGTCTGGTGACGTCAACGTGATGAAAGATGTGGCGGAGCGTCTGAGTGGGCTCGGCGTGAATGAAAAACATGTGGAGCAGGCGCTTGATGCTTCTGGAATAGGTCGCGCTGCTCCAAACGTGTGGTCAGACGACGACTTGCTTCGATTCTCGCACGAGTTGAGGCGGGTCAGCAAGCCGATAATGATAGCGGCGAACAAGGCGGACGTACAAGCGGCTGTGGCGAACATCGAACGGTTGAAGCAACGCGGTTACATAGTCGTGCCAACGTGCTCAGAGGCCGAGCTTGTGTTGCGGCGGGCGGCGGAGAAGGGCATCATTCGCTACAAGCCAGGAGATTCGGATTTTGAAATCGTCGATGAGGCGAAGCTGGATGAGCGGCAGAAGCGGGGACTTGAGCTCATCCGAAAAATACTCATGCAGTGGGGATCGACGGGCGTGCAGCAGGTGATAGACAAGGCGATTTACGAGTTGCTCAAGCTGATAGTGGTCTACCCTGTCGAGGATGAAAATAAACTCACGGACAAGAAGGGCAACGTGCTGCCGGATGCGTTCCTCGTGCCACAAGGGACGACCACCCGTGGGCTTGCGTATCTCATCCACACGGAGCTCGGTGACTCTTTTCTCTACGCGATTGACGCGCGGACCAAGATGCGAAAGGGAGAAGATTATGTGCTTAAAGATAGAGATGTCATACGAATAGTGGCGACCAAGGGGAGGTAAAGAATGAAAGCGTTGATCGCAGATAAAATTCATGAGGACGGCGTCAAGCTACTTCGTGAATTTGCAGAAGTAGATATCGCTACAAGCTTGAAACCAGCCGAGTTGATCACAAAACTTGGAAGTTACGATATCCTCGTAGTTAGAAGTACAACCCAAGTTACAAAAGAGGTAATCGACGCATGCAAAAAGTTGAAAGTTGTTGCTCGCGCAGGGGTAGGACTCGATAACATCGATGTCGAGGCGGCAAAAGCCCATGGCATCAAAATTCTCAACGCTTCCGAGGCTCCAACCATCGCTGTGGCTGAGCTAGTATTTGCTTCGATGCTATCTTGGGCTAGGCGCTTACCCCAGGCAGACGCAGGTATGAAGGCTGGACGATGGGAGAAGGCGCAACTCATGGGCAGCGAGCTGCGAGGGAAGACCCTCGGCATCGTCGGCACTGGACGAATAGGCACAGCCGTTGGGTATAGAGCAAAAGCATTTTTGATAGATATCTTGGCGTGCGATCCCACACCAAATGCGGAGCTCGTGCAGCGGACCGGAGCGAGGTATGTCGCTATGGACGACCTACTGCGTCAATCGGATTTCGTGACTCTACACGTTGCATTGACAGAACAAACAAGGCACATGATAGGAAGGCGCGAGCTGGGTTTGATGAAGCCAACTGCAGTGCTGATAAACACGTCGCGCGGTGGGGTTATCGATGAGGATGCGTTGGTAGAAGCTCTACGACAAGGCAAGATAGCCGGTGCGTGTTTGGATGTATACGAAAATGAGCCGCCCGTTGGCAGCCCGCTATTGAAGCTGCAAAACGTGGTGCTTACCCCACACATTGGAGCTTCCACCGTCGAAGCGCAACGGGATGCGGCGATCTTCGTCGCACAGAAGATAAAAGAGGCGCTTGGTCAATAAGTTATAGCGAGATTTTAAAGTAGAAAGAGTGGTCAAATGTACAAACACATCAGGGATGATTGGGGCTCTCCGGAACAAAGCAAGCTGATGAAGCAGCGTATGCGCGAGTGGCGCCAAGGCCCAGCTGTGGTACGTGTAGATAAACCGACTAGGCTCGACCGCGCTCATGCGCTCGGCTACAAGGCGAAGCAGGGCGTTGTCGTGGCTAGGGCAAAAGTTCGGAAGGGTGGAAGGCGCAAGGTAAGACCTTCGCGTGGGCGCCGACCAAAACGGATGGGTGTCAGAAAAATTGTTCCTAAGAAGAATATCCAATTCATAGCTGAAGAGAGAGTGGCTCGAAAGTATCCGAACCTCGAAGTACTTAACTCATATCCACTCGGCTCCGACGGACAGCACGAATATTTTGAAGTGATAATGTTGGATCCGAGTCATCCCGCTATACAGAGCGACCCGGACTTCATGTGGGTCACGAACGTCGCACATCGCGGCAGAGTGTTCAGGGGCCTGACTCGCGCGGGCAGGAAGAGCAGGGGCCTGCTGCGCAAGGGCAAGGGCGCAGAAAAAGTGAGGCCGAGCGTCCGTTCTCGACGTCGTGGGCCGAAGTGAAATTGTATGGAATTGCCGTTCAAGAGCGCAAGGGTAAGCACGCTTGCGCATGCAACTGAGGACGAGCAAAAAGTCATCGCGGCCCTTCAAATTTTGTTGCTGAATAGTGTTGAAATCAAAAGGACTAAACTTAAAGGTCATCATGGAAATCCTATCGTTTCTTTTGAAGCATCGATCGGACAGAAAAAAATCCTGCGCGAGCTTTGGCAACAAATGGTCGGGAAGTTGCGCGGGGGTGGGCTTGAAAAGATCGGGGAGATGGCGGATGATAGGATGGATGAGTCTTGTCATCTTTACATAAGGTTCGATAAACAACAGGCGTATACGGGTGAGTTAGCATTGACAGATAGCGGTGACGCTATCCACCTCACTTTAAAGGTCTCTGCTTATCCGGCTAGAAAAGAAGTTGCGGCCAAGTTGGTCAAAGAGTTCGTCGCTGCACCTGAGTTTGTGATGTAGATGAGGCCAAAGTATAGGTACATCGCGTTTGGTGTATCAGGCGCCAAGTTAAGCAAGGGCGAGGCAACATCAGCTATTATGAATTCATTGCGTAAATCGCAAGATTTTGATATGAGTGTTGTGCGGATGATTTTTTTTTGGACCGACTCCGGACGTGTCCTCTTGAGATGCGAACATAAACAGGTGGCGCAGGTCAAAGCGGCCATCCTCAAGTTGAAGCAGGTCGGCGACAGAAATGTGGCATTCGGCATTTTGGGAGTATCCGGTACGATAAGGGCGGCCAAGAGAAAGTTTCTGCCCGCTTTATAAGCAAAGCATTATATACACTATTGATTATGAAATAATGATTAATCACAATCATCAATTAAAGAGGTGTAATGAATGGCTTTTGTGCCAGCTGGAGCAGGCTATGATAGGGCTATCACCGTTTTCAGCCCCGACGGTAAGCTATTCCAGGTTCAGTACGCCCAGGAGGCGGTCAAGCGGGGTTTGACGGCCCTTGGCATCAAGGTCAATGAAGGCGTGGTTCTGGCAGCCGAGAGAAGAGTGAGGAGCAACATAGTCGAGGAAGCATCCGTAGAGAAAATCTTTCAGGTGGACGAACACATTGGTGCAGCGGCTTCTGGTTTGATAGCAGACGCACGAGTGCTGATCGATCAGGCGCGTATAGAGGCGCAGGTCAATCGCTTGCGGTACGATGAGCCGATAAATGTAGAGATGCTGGCCAAGCGCATAGGCGATATAAAACAAATGTACACGCAGCACGGCGGAGTTCGGCCGTTCGGTGCTAGGCTTTTGATCGTGGGAATTGATGCGAATGGCCCACACTTGTTCGAGACGGACCCGAGCGGCGTCGTGGCAGCGTACAAAGCGCAGGCGATTGGTGGGGGAGCGCCAACGGTCGTGGAGATTTTTGAAAAGAGGTATGACGAGAAGATGAGCATCGACAATGTTATCGTGCTCGCCATAGACGCCCTGCGCGCTGTGTCCGAGGGAGAATTCGATGCGACCAAGGTTGAGGTAGCAGTTATCAAGGCTGAAACCAAGCGCTTCGAAAAATTGTCCGTCGAGGAAATTTCGAAGTATGTAAAACAGCTAGGTCCTAAACCATCAGCCAGAGCCGCCCGGGAGTAACGGCTGAAATGGTAAAATTAGAAGATGCGGTCGTCGCTAGGTTATCCAGCCATAGCACGACTTTTGAAATTTTGGTGGATCCAGAGTTAGCGATGGCTGTGAAATCTGGACAGAGCGATGACATCCGCGGCGTTCTTGCGTTAGACAAAGTTTTCAAAGATGCGAAGAAAGGAGACAAGGCTGCGGACGAGATGGTGCAAAAGGTCTTCGGCACTACAGACGTGCTGAAAGTTGCAGAGGAGATCCTTCGCAAGGGGGAGATCCAAGTAACAACCGAACAGCGCCGACAGATGAGGGAGCAGAGGTTGAGGCAGGTAATCGCGCTCATCTCGAAACGGGCAATAAATCCTCAGACGGGGACGCCGCATCCGCCAACGAGGATCGAGAGCGCGATGGAGACGGCGCGAGTGCATGTAGATGAATTCAAGAGTGCGGAAGAGCAGCTTCCTAGCATCATAAAAGCTCTTCAGCCACTCGTACCTCTAAAATTTGAGATTAGGCGAATAGCCGTCAAAATCCCTGCTGCTCATACGGGCAAGGCTCAAAGGGTCGTGAAAAGTTTTGCGACAGTCAAGCAGGAGCAGTGGCTCAACGATGGCTCTTGGACTGCGGTGGTTGAGGTGCCCGCTGGCATCCAGGCGGAGTTTTTCGACAAGCTGAACGAACTCACCAGTGGAGAGGCTCAGACGAAGGTGTTGTGATGTTGTACGCCCAAAATCGCGAGATAGTAATCCCCGGACAGCTGATCGCCGAGGGCAGCCATTCAATATATGGAGGGGCGTTCAAGGAGGGCAATCGAGTTTATTCTTCTGTCATCGGAATCGTGAACGTTCGCGGGCAGGATATCGGCGTGATACCGCTCGGGGGGCGGTACATGCCGAGGCGAGGTGATGCCGTCATCGGGATCGCCATGGACAGCCATCGTTCAGGATGGATACTTGATTTGAATTCCCCTTACGTCGGCAACCTTTTCGTCTCGGATTTGGAGGGCAGAAAAGTCGACCTCGACAAAGAGGACATAAGCCAGTTTTTGCGCATGGGGGACGTGGTCGTGGCTGAAATAAGAGATGTGGATGAACGGATGAGGGTCCTGCTGGATGCGTGCGGGCCGGGCATGGGGAAAGTCAGAGGTGGCAAGATGGTTGAGATATCCTCGGCAAAAGTCCCCCGCGTCATAGGTAAAAAAGGTTCGATGACGACGGTCTTGCAGAGTACAAGTGGATGTAAGATTAAAGTAGGCCAGAACGGACGCATAATGGTATGGGGGGATGATCAAAGGATGGTTAACGCCGTCGTGGAAGCATTGCTCATGATCGAACGTGAAGCTCACACTAGTGGGCTTACCGAGCGAGTGAAACAATTTGTGGAAAAAATGAAATCGGAGGGAAAATGATGAAAAAACCTGAAAAGCTTATCGTCGATGGCAAGCGGCTAGATGGCCGTGAGCCCGATGAGTTGCGGCCCCTGAAAATTGAAGCGGGGGTCTTGAAGAGAGCGGATGGCTCGGCATATGTAGAAATGGGTAAAAACAAAGTGCTTGCGGCGGTCTATGGGCCTCGTGAACTTCACCCGAGGCACTTGCAGCAGCCGGACACGGCGATATTGAGATGTCGCTACAACATGGCTCCGTTCTCCGTGGACGATAGGAAGAGGCCTGGTCCAGACAGGCGATCGGTAGAAATATCAAAGGTGATACGAGAGGCGTTTGAACCAGTAGTCTTCACCAAGCTCTACCCAAGGTCAGGCATCGATGTATTTATCGAGATCCTGCAGGCGGACGCTGGCACGCGCACAGCGGGGATAAATGCAGCTGCTGTGGCTTTGGCTGACGCTGGTGTGCCGATGCGCGACCTCGTTTCATCGGTCGCCGTCGGAAAAGTGGATGATACGATAGTGTTGGACTTGACGAAAGACGAAGACAACTATGGGACGACGGACATGCCGATAGCGATGCTCCCGCGCAAAAAAGTGATCACCCTATTGCAGATGGATGGTCACCTCACCCCAGAGGAGTTTGAGCGAGCTATAGAGATGGCCATGAAAGGGTGCGAACAGATATACGAGGCGCAAAAACAAGCACTCAAGACAAAATATGCGACTAAACCTGAGGAGGGATAAAGATGTATGAATTGGTTTCGACTGTGAAGCGAGATTATATTGTGGACTTGGCGCGCCAAGACAAGCGAGCAGATGCGCGCGCTCTGGACCAATACCGAGAGGTGTCGGTTGAAACTGGCTTAATCGAAAACGCACAAGGGTCGGCACTTGTCAAGATGGGGAACACCCAAGTGCTGGCGGGTGTGAAAATACAGCGAGGAGAGCCGTTTCCAGATACCCCAAACAGTGGTGTGCTGATGGTGAATGCCGAGCTGCGGCCTATAGCGTCGCCGACATTTGAGCTAGGGCCGCCGGATGAGAATTCGATCGAGCTGGCTCGCGTGGTTGATAGAGGGATACGTGAATCGGAGACAATAGACCTAAATAAGCTGGGCATAACCCCTGGCGAGGAGGTGTGGATGGTATACATAGATCTCCATGCGCTCGACTACGATGGAAACCTCATCGATGCAGCTTCGCTGGCAGCTGTGGCAGCGCTTTGGAATGTCAAAAAGCCGCATGTCGAGGGGTGGACGCTGGACGAATTCCCAGTTGCGAAGAAGCCGGTAGCCGTGACAGTTGCAAAGATAGACGGAAAGTTGATGGTTGACCCCTCGCTGGACGAACAAAACGTCATGGATGCGAGGCTGACGATAACCACCATCGAGGACGACAGCATATGTGCGATGCAGAAGGGAGGGATAGGATACTTGACGGTGGAGGAGATCAAAACGGTTTATGAGTTGGCTAGGATAAAGGCGGCCGAGCTTCGTAAGCATCTAGGGTGAGGTAAATGGGGCGCACGAAGAAAATTGGCGCGGCTGGAAAATTTGGGCCGCGCTACGGCACGAAGTTGAGAAAGCTCGTTTCGGATGTAGAACGCAAGTTGAAGCAGCCGCATAAATGCCCGAGCTGTGGCGCTATGAAAGTGCAGCGCGTGAGCACGGCAATATGGCAGTGCGGGCGGTGCGGTGTGAAAATAGCTGGCGCGGCGTACGTGCCCTCGATGCCGATAGCTAAACCGTTAGAGAAAAAAATAGAGGTGGAGAAGAATGCCAAGGAGGGAAGTTGATGTACAAGTGTGCTAGCTGTGGTCGAATATTCGAAAAATTGGAGCGCGGAGATGTCAGATGTTCACACTGCAGGGGGCGGATCCTACTAAAAACTCGTTCAGATATCGTTCATAAAGTAAAGGTAAGGTAAATGTTGATTGTTACATCGAGGCGCCCGTGCCATCGTGCCCGGATTTTGGCACGGGAGCTGGCAAGAGTGCTACCGAATGCCGAGTACGCGCCGAGGGGTGTAAAAAACGTTAAGAAATTATCTTCTCTTGCGGTTTCTCATGGTCACAATATTATTACGATAGTTGATAGCATAATCGAGCAACCAAAATTTTTGCGTTTTTTGGAGGTCGATGATGGTTGGAAATGGCTCGACATCCAGATAGAGTTGAGCGATGTTGAGTTGCAGAAAGATCTTGGACAAAAAACACTACTTCTGGACGCCAAGATTGTCGCGGAGTCTTCTAAGGCCAAGAGACTTGCAAACTTGTTAGAAAAATTATGGGGACTAAAGCAGGTCAAGAATGCGGCGGGCACCGGCGCATTCATGTTCGTCAGTGAAGGCAAGATCGAATTTCGAGCGAGTCTCGCGGCGAAGATAGGGCCAGTGCTCCACATATCCCGAGTGGTTGGTAAATATGGCAAGGGCAAAGAGGGCTAGTGCACATCTGGAGCTGTCATTTCCTAACACAAGGATTGCAGGCGCGATATATGGGTCGTTGAAGCCCGAGGAGCTCCTGCCGGAGACGGCAAAATGTCGCACAAAAATCACGAAGAGGAAAAATGTTTTATGTCTGGAAGTAGAGGCAGAGGATACGGCTGCGCTAAGGGCAGCGTTGAACTCATTCCTGCGCTGGGCGAGCGTAGCGCGGGACATGGTAGAAATAGGGAGGGATTGAATGGAAGAATTGTCGCCACAAATGCGCCATCAGGTCGCACAGTTCCAGCAGGTTCAGCAACAGGCTCAGGCGTTGGTGGCCCAAAAGCAGCAGCTTGAGCTGATCTTGCGCGAAACTGAGCGAGCGATCGAGGAACTCGGCAAGTTGCCAGCCAATTCTACGGTCTACAAGAGCATTGGGGGCATATTGATAAAAGCAGATCAAGAGGCCCTGAAAAAGGAATTGGCGGAGAATAAAGAAACTCTGGACCTGCGCATAAAGACGATAGAGCGCCAGGAAGAGCGCGTGATGGGACGACTTCGTGAGATGCGTGACAGGATACAGGAAGCGCTCAAGGCGAAGCAGCCCACTGGCGAAGCTGGTTAGTCATGAAGAATATTTCAAATTTTCTTTCCGAGGCTTCGAAACGAGGGCAACGAATCCTCGTCCTTTGCCATCACAACGCTGATCCAGATGCAGTAGGCAGCTCGCTCGCGCTCGTGGACGCGTTGAATCAACTTGGGGCTCGTGCCGAAGCGGGCGTCAGCGAGAGCGTCGGTCTGGTGGCGAAAAGCATATTGAAAGCTGCCGGGCGAGAGATAGCCGTCGATCCAACGTTGGATGCGGATATCATTGTTCTAGTTGACACATCGAGTTTCGAGCACCTTGGAGAGCTCGGAAAAAAAATCAGGCAAAAGGCGCATCGCATAGTCGTGATAGATCACCACAGACCAGTCGAAGGGATGAAGGAGTTGGTGGAGCTCTATTATGTAAAGGAAAGCGCGGCGTCGGAGTCTGAAATTATTTTGGAGTTGATCCATGAGCTAGGGGCCAAAGTCACACCTGAGATGGCCTTTTTGTTGTTGGCGGGCATCCTCAGCGATACAGGACAGTTCAGATTGGCGAAGGATGAAACATTTGGAGCAGTGCAGAAGCTCATCGAGGCGGGCACGAGCTACATCAAGGTGTTGGACGCGTTGAAGATGCCGGATGACATGTCAAAACGTGTGGCCATGCTGAAGGCTGCTCAGAGGTTGGTGTTGCACAAGATGGATGGTCAATTGGTAGCTTTTTCAGAGTTGAATTCCTTTGAGGCAGACGCCG
>Ga0315289_10013462_pt1 | contig 11453 bp, 12 predicted proteins | sample YL17G11_40_MG_FD_203452 | JGI IMG/M metagenome (GOLD analysis project Ga0315289, IMG submission 203452) | Sediment microbial communities from Yellowstone Lake, YNP, Wyoming, USA - YL17G11_40 | ecosystem: Environmental > Aquatic > Freshwater > Lake > Sediment | place: USA: Wyoming | collected... | reverse complement strand
GCCTTCCAGAAAGCATCCCTGTTCCTCTCCTTGTCGGCTGAAGCATCATGTACCACAAGTGTGGATATTCTTTCAATAAAAGGTAGGCCATCCCGGCCGGCGGCGGCCCAGGGACCGCATCAGGAGGCCCAGAGCCATTTCGCGCAACCGGATATCGAGCGGGCCGAGGATACCCTTCTTTAAAAAGGCATAAGTCAGGGCCATGGGATTAACCGGGCAGCCGGGTATGAAGGTGCCGAGCCGTCGGTGCTCGGAGGCGCAATCACCCACCACGAACGTACGGCGCCGGTGGAGCCCGGCCGGGATGTCGGTCACCGGCCGGCCGACGATGAAGGCCAAGTCTTTGATCCGGTTGAAATTCTGCGTCAAGTACCAGCGGTCGAGCGAACCGCGGACCATGCCCAAGCAGCCTTCCACACAGGCCAGCTCGCGGCCCAGACAAAAGACCATGGAAGCGGGAAAGTCCGGTTCCGGCCGAACACGCGGCCTCTCCAGACGGCGCCGTCGCTCGTCGAGAAGGCCGGCCGCCTGGAACTCAATATCGGCCAGATCCAAAGGGCCAAGGCCGAATCCATGCAGAATCCGGAGGTGTTCCACTTCGGTTCGGGGATCAAACCCGGCCAAGCGGCAGGCCGCTACATCCACAGCCAGGCCGTTCGCGCCGGCCAGGAGCAGATGGAGCGGCACGGGCCGGGCGAACATTGGGCCCTGGCCTTCTCCGGCCAGGACGGCATCCGTCACCGTATAGTCCGGCAGCCGGGTCCGGTACAGGTCGGCGATCTTCTTGTGGAGGTCATAGTGATGATGGGGCAGTCGGTCGCGGAGAAGCAGGAGGCCCATATGGTTCTTCACCGAAAGGGTGATGGCCGCATGCATATTGACCTTGAGCTTGGGCAGGCTGACAAAGAGGTCCGCCTCCACAAATTTGCGCGGCAGAAAAAATCGGTTTTCGACCAGCGGCCGGCTCACCTCCACCGTCACTCTGTCCTCGTCCTTGAGGTAGAGCGGCCGGGCCTGGCCTCTCAACAAGGGCAGGAGGCCCATGGCCACGAAGCTGTTCTGGGAGGCCCCCACCAGACAATCCTCCCCGACCCAAACGCGGCGGGCGCCCAGGTCGCGCAAGGCGCGCACGACGCCGGCCACCACTTCGGGCTGGGTGTTGACCCCGCTCTGGCGGGGGGGCCGGGCTGGGTAGACGAAGCTGGGTTTGATGAAAACGGTTTTTCCCCTCGGGTCAAACCCGTCTAAATGCATGGCCCGGGCAACCTTGGTCCGGATCTCTTCGGTGTCATACCGGGACTGGTCGATCAGATGCACCACCGGCTTCATGGCTATCAACCGCCAAGGAAGATATTGTACGACTCCCGGCCATCAAACCGGAAGAGGTCGCCGGATCGAAGGTCAGGTTTGAGGAAGGGCGCCGGGGACAACCCCGGGTTGGAAATAAAAAAGCGGGGCCAGGAGCGCGAAAGGACGCGCTTCCAGCCCCGCTCTCGCAGTCTTAGGCCTAGAATAAGGCGTTAAACGGACAAGAAATTATTTCAGTCTGATGGTCACGCCGAGCGCGCCGCCGAACCCCGCCCAGCCTCCGATGAAAGAGCCGCTGCTTCTCAGGCTGACGGCAATTTTGTCGCTGAAAAAGTATCGGCCGCCAAGGACGAGCCCCAGGTCGAGGCCCGAGCTGCCTAAGCTTCCCGTGAAACCTATATCTTCTTTAGTGCTGAAAGAATAAATGGTGTACCCCAGTGCGGCGCCGGCAAAGAGGTCTATTTTGTCGAGCTTGAGCTGGGTGAAGTGATAAACGCCTTCCACGGAAGGGGAAATGACGCTGTAGCTGTACCAGGTATCACCCCACAGCCAAACCATGACCGTGCCGCCGATGCCGATATTGGGCGTGATGGCATATTCGGCGTTGACCCCGAAAGGAACGGCCCAGGCGTTAATGCCCACCTGGGGAGTGATAAAGAAAGAACCCTTGCTGAATTCATTCGTGCCGGCCAGGGCCGCCCCGGACAGAATCAACAGGGCTAAAACCGCATAAATAGCTTTTTTCATACAAAGTCTCCTTTGATTTTAGTTATTACATAAGAATTATAGAATATTATATCTTTCCTGTCAATAGACAGTTTCTTGGAAACAGGCTCCTTGGCTAGGTCATTCCACCCGCGTCCAAATTTCCGACCTTCCGAAAAGCGGTATCCCCACGTAGCCCTTGAGGTTCAGCTTATCGTCGCTCTTGAGCCACATCTTGCACCTATAGGTTTTTCCGGAATCGGGGTCATAGATACGGCCGCCGACCCACTGGCCCTGGTTAAAAGAGAACCCCCACAGGATATTCATTCCCAATATTTTGTTCGACCGTTTGGCGGGGTCCGCGTTCTTGGTGTCCAGGTCCTCGGGGGTTTTGAGCCAGGTGATTTTGCCGCAGAATTTATCGTCGCATTTGTAGATGGTCACCTTCGCGTCTTCTTTGACCACCAGCCAGGTGCCGAGTACGGACTCGGGGCCGAATTCCGCGGCCAGGGGAAGCGTCAGAATACCGCCGGAGACGATCAACAAAAGCGCGCAAAGTGTTTTACTCATGCCCTCTCCCCTTTTCCCGCGGCCTCAAAACAGCTTAAAACGGGGTCTCATCACAAAGCCGCATCGGGGAGCATAATCACGGGATCAAATGATGTCAATGGGGGAGAGGTGAATCTGGGACTGGGCAAGAGGATGCACAGCTCCGAAGGATGAGACGGGCTTGACCCGTCGCTGCCGGCGGCCGGGCGAGGGCAGGTCCAAGGGCCGGGGCGGGCCGTCAGGCCCGGAAGACGCTGGCCGGCTCGAGCCGGGAGAGGCGGCGCATGGCGAACAGGGCCCCCCCCAAAGCGATGAGAATGGTGACCAGAAAAAAGACGATTTTCACGGTCGGGCTGTAGTTGAACAGGATGCCCGAATTGGCGATCCCCTGACGGAAGCCCTCGATGAGGAGGATGCTGAGGCCGTAGGCCGTCATGGCAAAAAAGAGGGCCTGGACCATGATCAGGCGCCGGACGATGCTGTTATCGGCCCCGATGGCCTTGAGCGTTCCGTAGTCTCGCAGCCGGTCCACGGCGGCCGAGTACATGGTCAGGCCGATGATGATCATGCCGGCGAAAGCAGCGAATAGGATGAGGGTACCGATGGAGAAGGCGATTCCGCTGGTGGCCAGGATGGTTGAAACCGTGCGACTGGAGAACTCTTTCTTGGTCCAAGCCCGCACGCCGAACAGCGAGGCGTTGATGGCGTCACGGACCGCGGCCGGATCTTGACCCGGCTCGACTTCCACCAAAAAAGCCGAGACCTTGGTCGCCGGCACGCCGCCCAGTTCCCGGACGCGGGAGAGAAGGGTGAACATGTAGATCCCGCCGAAGCCGCGCACACCCTGGGTCTGCAGAGCGATGAAGACGCGCCGGCCGTTGATTTCGAAGTTCGTGCCCGGGCCGGCTTCGTTCAAATCCCGACGATCATAGTAATCGGCCGAGACGGCTCCCTCTTCCAGGAGATCCTCCACCCGGCCGGCCCGGACTGCCCAGGGACCGCCCCGGAAGGCCGGCGGCAGGACGCCCACCAGAGTCACCGGTGCGGATTTGCCTCCTTGGAACTTGGCCATTCCGCCGGCGATGACCAAGGGATAGGCGCGGCGCACGCCGCGGACGGACTCAACCTCGTATCCAATACGCGCATCGATCTGGCCCAGGGCGTTGGCGTTCGTGGTCCGGTTGTCCACGACCCAGATGTCGGCTTGGGTGTTGTCCACCAAGGAGGACATGGCGCCCGTCAGAAACAGGAAGATGCCCGTCTGTTGTCCGACCAGGAATGTTGAGATGAGGATGCCCAGGATGACCCCGATGGACTTCGGCTTGTCATAGGTGATGAAGCGGAACGCGAAACGGAACATGCCGGCCGCTCACTCCCCGACTATGATGACGCATTCCACTCGGCTGCCCAGCAGGAGTCCCGAGCCGGTGCCCGCTTCCACTTTGACTTGGACCTCTCGAATGCGGCGGTCCTGGAGGTCGCCGACTTCGTCGGAGAAAAGGGATTTTTTCCTGAGGAACGGCCCGACAAAACTGACTATCCCCCGAGCCAGCTCCTCGGATGCGCCTTGAGCCCGAATCTCGACTTTTTGGCCGGGAATGATCCATGAGGCGAAAAGCTCGTCCACCTCGCACCAGACCGTCAACGGGCTGAGCGGGGCGAAAGTGCCGAAATCCGTTCCCGGAGTGATGAGCGAACCCGGCCTAACATCCAGGGACAGGACTTGACCGTCGGCCGGAGCCCGGATGAACCTCTGGTCTAAAAGAGCCCGGGCCAGATTCAGGTCGGCCTGGGATTGGACGAGGAGGTTCTGGTTGACGGCCAGGCCAGCTTCAAGCTTTTTGGCCTCCTCTTGGAGAGATTCATATTCAGCCTTGGCATTGTCGTAAGCAACCTTGGCTTGGGCGTTTCCTTCATCAAGCTTCCGAGCCCTCTCAAAGGCCAGCCGCGCATTATCGGCCCGAATCCTGGCCGCGGCCAGGCCGGCCTTGGACGATTCGATCTCATAGGACTGAGCCTTAAGACGCGCGGCGGCCTGGTCCAATCGAGCCTCCTCGACAGCCCTGGTCAGCTCGATGATGGCCTGGCCCTTGGCCACATGCTCCCCGGCCGGCGCGTTAATCCGGACGACCACACCCTGGACCTCGGAAGACAGATCGAGGAGTCTGAGCTCGGGTTCGACCCGTCCCAGCCCGATGACCCGGAAGGGCTTGGCCGCCTTGACCTCAAGCCCAGACTCAGGAGGCGCATTTTGGGATGAGGGTTTGTTTTTCCGGCAGGCACCCAAGGCCGCCAGAAAAAATATCATTAAGATCAGCGCCGCGGCCGGCCTCAGGCGGAAAAGACCCCGTCTCCGGCGCAGCAGCCGGGCGGGCCTGGGGCCCAGTTGGCTTTGTCCCAAATTGTGCTGATCCATGTTCATGAGCCGTCCTTTCCTCCGGTCTGTTCGACGACCTTCCCATCCTGGAGATGGATGACCTTATCGGCATAGTCCTTGAGCCGAAGGTCGTGGGTCACCACGGCCACCGCTTTTCCCGAGTCGGCCAGCTTGCGCAGTTCTTTGAGCACGATGTCCAACGACCGAGAGTCCAGGGAAGCCGTCGGCTCGTCGCACAGGATCAGGGACGGCCCGCCGACCAGGGCCCGGGCGATGGCCACCCGCTGCTGCTCGCCGCCCGACAGCTGTTTGGGGAGCGACCGGCGGCGGTGGTCGAGATTGACCAGGTCCAAGGCCTGTCGCACTCTCCGGCGAGCCTCCTCCTTGGCAACTTTGTTGAGAAAAAGCGGAGTAAAGATGTTCTCTTCGGCGGTCAGAGGGGCGATCAGGTTGAAATTCTGAAAGACAAAACCGATCTCGCGCCGACGGAGCGCGGCCAATTGCCGGTCGTTGAGGTCCCGAGTGTCGGTCCCTTTAATGCAAACGCAGCCTTCGGTCGGGTAGAGGACGCAGCCCAGGAGGGACAGCAAAGTGGTCTTCCCCGAACCGGACGGCCCCACGATGAGGAGCAGCTCGCCCTGCCGAAGGGCGAGGTGGGTCGGCTTCAGGGCTTCCACGTCCCCTCCGGCGCTTTTATACTTCTTGGAGGCCCCTTTGAGCCGGGCGACGATGTCCGAGTCGTCATCCCCGGGAAAATTTCTGGCTTGTTCCTTGGTCATTTTCCAACTATCTATAGCATTTTTCCGTAGAAAAATGCAAAACTCTGCAGCCGGGGCCGACTCCCCTTTTTCCCAAGTCAGTTGCGAGAAGACAAGCAGCCCGGGTTGTCAGAGCCTCCGGCGAATGGGATAATGGGGATATGAAGATCATGTGGATTTATTCAATCCTTGCGTTTGTTCTCTTGCCTTTGGCTTCTTTCGGCCAAAACCTGCCCCTGGAGACGGTCAAGCAGGTTGACCTGAACAGGTATGTCGGCAAGTGGTATGAGATCGCCGCCTTTCCGCAGCGGTTCCAGCGAGGCTGCACCTGCACCACGGCCGAGTATGAGATGACGGACAAGGGCTGGGTCCGTGTCATCAACACCTGCCGCAAAGACAGCCCGGAGGGCAAGTTGTCCGTGGCCCGGGGAAAGGCCTTCATTGTCCCGGGCAGCGGCAACGCCAAGCTCAGAGTCCAGTTCTTCTGGCCGTTCCGGGGAGATTACTGGATCATCGACTTGGCCGAGGACTATTCCTACGCCGTGGTGGGAAACCAGAGCCGCGATTATTTATGGATCCTGTCCCGAACCCTGGCCATGGACCAAGCCCTCTATCAGGAGATCGTGGAGCGCTGCCGCCAGAAAGGCTTCGACCCGAGCCGGTTGAAGGTCACGGACCAGAGCTGCCGCTAAGGAGAGGAGGATCCGGTTCGGCATGTTCAAGAAGGTGACCCGGAAATAATGCGGCCGGGCCGAGAACGGCCGGGGATCAGGCCACCGACTTCAGGTCCTCACTCAGCCAGCCGGCTGCGCGCTTGACCTCCTGGACGAAGACAAAGCCCATCCCCGGCTCCCCGATGCGCCCGGCCTGGAATATGGCTTCGAACACACGGTCCGTAAGGCGGGCGGGCAGGACCGTGAAGAGGATCTCTTTTTCGGGATGGATGGCCACCCCCAGGAATTTGAGCTTCTCCCGCACGCCCGTCCCCCGGCCATGAAAGATGGTCACCGCCTGGGCGCCGGCTTCGACCGCCGCCTTGGCCACGGCGTTTCCTAGGCCGTGATGGACGACCGCAGTGATGACTTCCAAAGATTCATGTGGTTCCGAATGGGACATCTTCCCCTCCTTGCGTCAATGCCTTCCCTGAGGCGTGTTCCGCCCGGCCACGACACCCACCACCAGAAGGCTTAGCACCGGGCCGACAGAGGCCATGATGACCAACCCCAGGCCGGCCAGGCCCGATCCTCGCGGCGCTGAGGAGGCCAGGCCCAAGCCCATGGCCATGAAGAACGGGACGGTGATAGCCCCGCTGGTGACGCCCAGGGCGTCCCAGGCCAGCAGGGCATAGCGTTCCGGGGCCAGGAAGGTCAGGATGAGCTCGACCAAAAGCACAGGCAGGAGGACGGCTGGCAAGGGAAGGTTGAACCAGATCACAGCGACCCCCAGCCCGAAACCGAAAGCCACCCCCACCCCGAGGATCAAGTACAAGAATCTCTTCGGGACGGCGCCGGCCGTTGCTTTTTCGACCTGTTTGGCGAACACCAGGACGGCCGGCTCGGCGAAGGTGACGGCCAGGCCCAGGACGAAGCAAAGCCCGATATTGGCCCATGCCGCCGGAACAGCCCTGGGCATAAGCCGGCCAACACCCTCCGTCAAGGGAAAAAAGCCGGCCTCCAAGCCTTCCAAGAAAAAAACCAGGCCTAAAACCAACATCCCCGCGCCGGTGAACACGGCCGGCAGATGATGAATCGGGCTTCTCAAGACCAGGCCCTGAAAAATGAAAAGGAAAAGATAAACGGGGATGATGATCCGGAGCACATGGCCGGCTGTCCGGGCCAGCTTGGCCGGCTCGAGGAAGGATTCCTGAGCCGGGCGGTCCGGAAGGCCGGTCGGCCCGGCTTCGACTTTCGCGGCGGGGCTGGGATCAAGGGGCCTGTCCGGAAGTCCCCCGGCGGTGGCCAGCCCCAGGATGAGTACGGCTATCACCGGGCCTAGAGAAGCCAAGGTGATCAGGCCGAAGCCGGCCGTGCCGGGGCTTTGGCCGCCCATGACCGCCGCTAGGCCGATGCCCAAAGCCAGGAAAAGCGGCACGGTTACCGAGCCCGAAACAACGGGAGCGATGTCCCAGGAGGCCAGGTTGAGGGGATGAGGACAGAAGATGGTCAGCACCCCCGCCCCGAAGACCAGCGGCAGAAGGACAAAAGCGAATCGGATGCGCAAGGCGATGCGCAAAATACCCAAGGTCAGCCCCAGCGCCGCGCCGGCGGCCACGGCCGCCATCAAGACGGTTTTATCCACCCGGCCTCCCAGAAACACGATGGTTTTATCCACATAGACCTTGAGGTCGGGTTCAGCGAGGGTGGCCAGCGCTCCCAGGATCAGGGAGAAAAGGATGATCGACCATAGCCGGGCTGTTTGGGGCAGCGCCGAACCCACGTTCCGTCCCAGGGGAAGGAGGCTGTGATCCAGACCTTGAAGAAAAAAAGATAGCCCGAAAACGATGATGAGAATGCCGACGGCGATGAGCAGGGTGTCGCTCATTCCGCGGACAACTCCAGCCAGGTTTTGGGAGGTGAGGCCCAGAAAAACCGCTTTGAGGACAACCAACAAAAGGCAGATGGGAAGGACAGCCTTGGCCGCCTCGGAGAACAAGGAGCGGAGGTACCGGGGCCAAGCCGTCCTGGAGAACGATGATTTCATCGCTCTGGCCGCCCCAGCCGTCGGCCGGGGCCGTCAGAAGCCAGAAGAACGCCGGCCCAGACATCCATTAGGCGGCCGCCTTGATCATGGTGCGCCCTCTGCCCAAAAATGGAGGCTAGAAAAATGAGATCAGGTTTCGAGGCACGCCCAGTTTCCCCAATAAAGATCGGCCTCCTCGAGCTTCCCCTCGCTGTCCCTGAAAATGAACTTCAATCCCTGACGATCCCCTGAAGGGTTCTCTTTGTAGATGACCGCCAGGCCCAGCCGGCTGTCCTGGCTGAAGCACTCCCTGGCCTTGGCCATCGCCCCTTCCAGAGAAGGCGCGACGTCGGCCAGGAGAAAAAGTTCGGTGTGCTCATCATCGATCGCCGTTCTGGGTTTGTGGCCTTCCACGGAATACATTGCGCTCATATCGTCCACCCTCATTGTGATCGGCCGGTCCTGATTCAGCCCTCGGCCTTCGGCCTCAGGGAAAATATATCTCTGCTTTGGCCGACGGTCAAGCCGTCCAGGATTTCGCTGCTCTTGGCCGGGCCTGCTTGGCCGAATAGAGGATTTGGTCGGCCTCCTTTAAGATTTGAGACAAGGAACAACCGCGTTTTCCGGTGGCCACTCCCAGGGACAGACGCAAAGGAACCCCTTGAACCCGGCTGTTATGAAGGGCCAATGTTTTTCCAAACCGGCCTATGGCTGCCCGGGCGGCCGCCTGGTCGGTGGCCGGTAGCCACACGGCAAACTCATCCCCCCCGATCCGGGCCGCTACGTCTTCGCTGCGGAACACGGCCTGCAGAACCTGCCCCGTCCGGCGCAAAAGGTCGTCCCCGGCCGTATGCCCCTGGCTGTCGTTGACGGCCTTCAACCCGTCCAGGTCGGCGACGATCACGCTCAGAGGAAAATGTCCATCTTGCCCCAACCGGTCAAAGGCGTCCTCGAAATAAGCCCGGTTGTAAAGACCGGTCAGCGTATCGTGGGTGCTGACATAGAGGAGTTTCTCCTCGGCCTGCTTCCGCTCCGTGATGTCCAGAATGACCGCCACCATGCCGTCCACCCCGCCCCGCGTATCGAACAGCGGCGCGGCGTTGATGGACAGGAAAACGCGCGTCCCGTCAGGCCGCTCCACGGCATACTGGACGTCATAAACCGGCAGGGCCGTGGACATCACCTGGCCGAAGGGCAGGCTGGCTTCCGGCAGGGGCCGCCCGTAAAAATCCGTGATGCGCCACTCCGGTCCGTTGTGGGACCGCCGGGTGATTTCGCTTTTGCTCAGCCCAAAGATCATCTCGGCCTGCGAATTGGCGAAGGTGATATGGCCGCTGGGGCTCACCACCACAATCCCCACCGGGCTTGTCTCGGCGATCCGCTGCAAAAGGCCGACATCCTCCGGCCACGATTCCCTCTTGGCCCGAGCTTCGAGGCGGTCGGGCGCTGAAGCGGCAGGGTCCGCAGGCTTGGCTTCGCGCCTTTTCGGGAAAAAATCTCGCAGCCTCATGACCCTTCACCCCCAAACGGAAGTCGCCCCTCTAGAAAAAAAAGAGAAAAATCACACGAATCTGTCGATTCTGCATCGAACCGCCCCTTTTTGGCTTTTATATTTATATATCAAAGGAGTCCAAATGTCAAAAATCAAGGCGGCAAGGCACAACGGTCGGTCGAGTATCTATTTTCTTGACATCCTATTTTACTTGCTCATAAGCCCATTCCAGCCAGTGGGTCAGGATCTGCAGGTCGGATGAGTCCACGGTGGCTCCGCACCAGAACCTCAGGCCGGGCGGCGCCTCGCGGTAGGAGGCACAGTCATAGGCCACGCCTTCTTTGGCCAGGAGCTTCACCATATCCTTCACCTTATCTTCGGGAAGTTTGACCGTGAAGCAGACGGACGTGTTGGAACGGATGCTCTGATCCGTAGCCAGAAAATCGATCCAGTCCTGCTTGCGGACGAAATCTTCAAAGACGGCCAGATTCGCGCTGCTGCGGCGGATGAGTTCCGGAAGCCCGCCGATCGCTTCGGCCCATTTCAAGGCGGCCAGATAATCCTCGTTGGCCAGCATGGAGGGAGTGTTGATGGGCGAGCCCTCGAAAACATCCATCAGAATTTTGCCGCCTTTGGTCAGTCGAAACACTTTGGGCATGGGCCAGGGGGGGGTGTAGCTCTCCAACCGCTCGATAGCCCGGGGGGAGAGAATCAGCATGCCGTGGGCCGCCTCTCCGCCCAAAACTTTTTGCCAGGAGAAGGTGATCACATCCAGCTTGGCCGGAGGGACATCCTGGGCGAAAACGGCCGAGGTGGCGTCGCACAGGGTCAGGCCTTTCCGGTTGTCGGGGATCCAATCTCCGTCGGGGACCTTGACTCCGCTGGTCGTCCCGTTCCAGGCAAAAACCACATCATTGTTGAAATCAACCTGGCTCAGGTCGGGGAGCTTCCCGTATTCGGCTTTGAAAACCCGGACGTTGGGCAGCTTGAGCTGTTTCTGGATGTCCGTGGCCCAGCCCTGGCTGAACGATTCCCAGACCAGCACATCCACGCCCCGCGGACCGAGAAGAGACCACATGGCCATTTCGAAAGCGCCCGTGTCCGAGCCGGGGGTGATGCCGCAGACGTAGCCGGGGGGAAGGGCCAGCATTTTTTTGGTCCTATCAATCGCCTCCTGCAGCTTGGCCTTGCCCAGGCTGCCGCGATGGGACCGGCCCAAGGGCGCCTCCCGCAGCTCTTCCACAGAGAATCCGGGATGTTTGGCGCAGGGGCCGGAAGAATAGCAGGCATTCTTGGGTTTAAGAGTCGGTTTGATCATGGCCATCTCCTTGATGAATAAACATTATGAATATAAAAAAAAGAAACTTTTTAACGATTACGGAAAAATATATCGCCCCTCTTCAGGGATGTCAAGTCAAGGCCAGCCCCCGGCCTGCTGGACAGGCCGGGGACCGGGCTTCTAATCCTCTTCTATTTTTGGGGGGGAACGATGGCCTCCTTGGCCGATTTGGCGATTCTCATTTTGACCACGGTCTTGGCCGGGATGTTGATGGATTCGCCCGTGGCGGGGTTGCGGCCGAGGCGC
>Ga0315289_10013461_pt1 | contig 11453 bp, 11 predicted proteins | sample YL17G11_40_MG_FD_203452 | JGI IMG/M metagenome (GOLD analysis project Ga0315289, IMG submission 203452) | Sediment microbial communities from Yellowstone Lake, YNP, Wyoming, USA - YL17G11_40 | ecosystem: Environmental > Aquatic > Freshwater > Lake > Sediment | place: USA: Wyoming | collected... | reverse complement strand
ATCGGCGGCGGAAATGCTATGCGCTTTCGATGCTTGCTCCCAGCGACCGCAGCTTGCCGTCGAGGCCCTGATAGCCACGGTTCAGGTGATAGATATCGGAGATCACTGTCCTGCCGCGGGCGGCTAGGCCCGCGAGCACAAGCGCCGCCCCTGCTCGCACATCGAGAGCGCGAACGCTGGTGCCGATAAGGGAAGTGGGCCCGCTGATGATGGCGGTGGTGCCGGTGGAGACCACCTCCGCCCCCATCTTTCGCAGCTCGCTCACATACAGCAGACGATTTTCGAAAACCCTCTCGTGGACGTAGCTCACGCCCCGCGCCTGGGTGAGAAGAGCAGCCATAGGCGCCTGAAGGTCGGTGGCCAAGCCAGGATAGGGCAGCGCCTGGATAGTCACTGCCGCCAGTTGGTCACCACCGCGCACATGCAGGACGCCCTCGCCCTCATCTACTTGGACCCCTGCCTCCCTGAGCTTGCTCACCAGCGAGTACAGGTGCTGAGGTTCCACCCCGCAGACGCGCACGTCACCGCCGGTGATGGCGGCGGCGATGGCGAAGGTGCCCGCCTCGATGCGATCGGGGATTATGCGCTGACTGGTGCCATGAAGGGCGTCCACCCCTTCGATCTCCAGCGTGTGAGAGCCCGCCCCCTGGATGCGGGCACCCATCCTGTTCAACATCTCTGCCAGGCTGGCGATCTCCGGCTCGGCGGCCGCGTTGACGATGACGGTGGTGCCTTTGGCGAGAGTGGCAGCCATCATGAGGTTCTGGGTGCCCAGGACGCTGGGGTAGTCCACAAACAGACGAGCGCCCCGCAGCCTCTTGGCCTGGGCCATGAACTTCTCCTCCTGATGCCGGATGTCAGCCCCCATGGCCGAAAAGCCAGCCAGGTGGACATCGATGGGCCTCTGGCCGATGACATCACCCCCGGGCGCGCTGCAGGCCGCCTGGCCGAAGCGAGCCAACAGGGGGCCCATGACCATGAAGCTAGCCCGCAGGTTGACCACCTGCTCCGTGGGTGGGGAGAACGAGGTGATGCGGGCAGCTCTGAGGCGCAGCGTTGAGGGCGACGGCCTCTCGACCTCCGCCCCCAGGCTCTCCAGCACCTGGGCCATGAACTTGACGTCACCGATGTCAGGGACGTTCTCCAGATAGCACTCGTCGGGCACCAGGAGGGAAGCAGCCATAGCAGCCACGGCGGCGTTCTTGGAGCCGCTTACCTCCACCGTGCCTTGGAGCCTCTGCCCACCCTCGATGATAAAGCGCTCGCTTGCCATGAGCGTGGTCCCATCGCTGGAGGAAGAACGCGAGGCCTAGCTGGGTGGTGGCGAGCCGCCGCGACGGCGCCGCCGGATTTGCTCGGCCGCCTTGAGGCGCACGAGGGCCCGCTTGAGGGCCATTTCCGCCTGCACCATGTCGACGGTCGCCTCGCGCGACGCCAGGCGCTCCTCGGCGTGGCGGCGAGCCGCCTCCGCCCGCGCGGCGTCGATCTCGTCCCCCCTCTCAGCGGCATCGGCCAGGATGGTCACCCGATTCTCCCGCACCTCGATGAAGCCGCCTGTAATGGCCATGGTCGTCTCTTCCTCGCCCTTGACGACGCGCAGCACCCCCGGCTTGATCGTGGTCAAAAGGGGTGCATGCAGGGGAAGAACCCCCAGCTCGCCTTCGATGCCGGGGACGACCAGCAGGTCGACGCCCTCTTCAGAGAAGACGACCTTCTCGGCGGTGACGATGTCAACCTTCAGGTTCGGCACCGGTCTACGTCCCCTTGCCCCCTGCTGCCGCTGCTTCCTTCTCCATCTGCTCGGCCTGCTCCGCCACCTCCTCGATAGGCCCCACCATGTAGAAGGCCTGCTCCGGCAGGTGATCCCACTTGCCCTCCAGGATCTCCTTGAAGCCCCGCACCGTCTCGCGGACGGGCACGTACTTGCCGGAGCGGCCGGTGAAGGCCTCAGCCACGAACATGGGCTGGGAGAGGAAGCGCTGGATCTTGCGGGCGCGCATCACCGTCAGCTTGTCCTCCTCCGACAGCTCCTCCATGCCCAGGATGGCGATGATGTCCTGGAGTTCCCGATAGCGCTGGAGTACGGCCTGCACGCCACGGGCTGCTTGGTAGTGGTCCTCGCCGACGACGCGGGGGTCGAGGATGCGGGAGAAGGAGGTGAGGGGGTCGACGGCGGGGTAGATCCCCATCTCGGAGATGGCCCGATCCAGGGCGACAACGGCGTCCAGGTGGCCGAAGGTGGTGACGATGCCAGGGTCGGTGTAGTCGTCGGCCGGCACGTAGATGGCCTGGAAGGAGGTGATAGAGCCCCGTTTGGTGGAGGTGATGCGTTCCTCCAGGGCGCCGACGTCGGTGGCGAGGGTGGGCTGATAGCCCACCGCCGAGGGCATCCGCCCCAGCAGAGCGGAGACCTCCATGTTGGCCAGGATGTAGCGATAGATGTTGTCGATGAACAGGAGAACGTCCTGCCCCTCCACGTCGCGGAAGTATTCGGCCATGGTGACGCCGGTGAGGCCAACGCGGGCCCGCACGCCCGGCGGCTCGTTCATCTGGCCAAAGACGAGGACCGTCTTGTCGATGACGCCCGAGCCCTTCATCTCGACCCAAAGGTCATTGCCCTCGCGGGAGCGCTCACCCACGCCGGCAAAGACGGAGGTGCCGCCGTGCTCACGCGCGATGTTGCGGATGAGCTCCATGATGACGACGGTCTTGCCTACGCCGGCGCCGCCGTAGGCGCCCACCTTGCCGCCCCTGGGGAAGGGAGAGATGAGGTCCAAGACCTTGAGGCCCGTCTCCAGCACCGTGGTCGTCGTCTCCTGCTCTTCCATAGAGGGCGGCGGACGGTGGATGGGCCACTGGTCTGTGGCCTCGACATCGCCCAGGTTGTCGATGGGCTCCCCCATTACATTGAACAGCCGCCCCAGGGTGCCCGGTCCTACTGGCACCTTGATGGGGCTACCCAGGTCGACCGCCTCGGCGCCCCGACGGAGGCCATCGGTGCCACCCATAGCCAGGCAGCGCACCCAGTTGTTGCCCAGGTGCTGCTGCACCTCGGCCAGCAGCTTGCCGCCGTCCATGGCTATCTCGATAGCGTGATTGATCGGCGGCAGCTCATCCACCGGGAACTCCGCGTCCACCACAGTGCCCATAACTTGAACTATCTTTCCCTTGGCCATAGTATCACCATCCCATAAGCCTGCGGCCGTTTGGGCCCTGCCGCCTCTCCCCCAGATTGGCCACCCTGTTACCCCTTTCGTCCGCAGCTCAGCAACTTAGCGTTCTGCCCTAAGCACCTCGGCGCCGCCCGTCAGCTCCAGGAGCTCCTTGGTAATGCTCTCCTGGCGGGCCTTGTTATAGGTTAGAGTAAGCTCGCGGATCATATCGTTGGCGTTGTCGGTAGCGTTGCGCATGGCCACCATGCGCGCCGACTGCTCGCTGGCCACGGCCTCCAGCACCGCCTCGTAGAGCTGGCGCTCCACGTAGCGGGGCAGAAGCTCGGCCATGATGTCCTCTCGCGAGGGTTCATAGATGTAGTCCACCGCCCAGGTCGCCGCCTCCGCGGGGGGTTCCACCGGCAACAGCTTGAAGACCTGCGGCCTCTGAACCGCGGTGCTGACAAACAGAGCATAGCTCAGATAGACCTCGTCGGCCAGGCCTTGGATGTAGTCCTCCATGACCACGCGAGCGGCGGGCCGCACGTCCTCGTAGCTGGGGTAGTCGCCCAGGCCGACGAACTCGGCCACCACCTCCATCCCGGCCCGATGGAAGAACTCGCGCCCCTTGCGCCCGATGCAGATAAGCCTGGCAGGCAACTGCCGCTCGACGATAAATGAGGCGGTGTGGCGATTCAGACTGGCAGGCAGGCCGCCGCAGAGGCCGCGGTCGGGCGTAATGAGGATGATATCGATGGCCTCGACCGGCCGCCGGCGCATGAGCGGATGGATGGCCTCGGGCTCCTGAAGGGGCAAGGTCTGGGCCAAGTCGGCCAGGACCGAGCGCATCTTCTCCGCATAGGAGCGGCCAGCCAGGGCGCGAGTCTGGGCTCGCCTCATCTTGGAGGCAGCCACCAGCTCCATGGCCTTGGTGATCTTGGCCGTGTTCTCGACGGTGCGAATGCGTCGGCGAATCTGGCGCAGAGTAGCCATTAGGGGAGACCCCCAGACCCCAGGCTAAAGCCTGGGGCATAGCACAGCCCACCGATGCCGCCCCGACCCCGTCGGGGCGGTGCCTGCACACACCTCTCGCTCGTGCGAATGCGTCGGCGAATCTGGCGCAGAGTAGCCATGATTGCGCTAGTACGGCACGCTTTCCTTGAACTCGATGATGGCTGCCTTCAACTTGTCCTCGGTCTCAGGGGTGATCTGCTTCTGCTCGACGATATCCTTGCCGATGTCGGGGCGATTGGTGTCCATGAAACGCTGGAAGGCGATGGCGAAGGGCTGCACCTTGGCCACCGCCACGTCGTCCAGGTAGCCGTTCACCGCTGCGTACAGGATCTCAACCTGTTGATCCAAGGACATGGGCTCGTACTGGAGCTGCTTGAGCACCTCGGTGAGGCGCTGGCCTCGCTCCAACTGGCGTCGGGTGGCCACGTCCAGCTCGGCGGTGCCGAACTGAGCGAAGGCCTGCAGCTCGCGAAACTGGGCCAGGTCCAGGCGCAGGCGAGCGGCTACCTGACGCATGGCCCGCGTCTGGGCGCTACCACCCACTCGAGACACCGAGAGCCCCACGTTGACGGCCGGACGGATTCCAGCGTTGAACAGGTCGGTCTCCAGGTAGATCTGGCCGTCGGTGATGGAGATGACGTTGGTGGGGATATAGGCGGAGATGTCCCCCGCCTGGGTCTCGATGATGGGCAGGGCGGTGAGGGAGCCGCCACCGTACTCGGGGGCCAGTTTGGCCGCTCGCTCCAGAAGGCGACTGTGAAGGTAGAAGACGTCGCCCGGGTAGGCCTCGCGGCCGGGCGGCCGGCGCAGGAGCAGGGACATCTGGCGATAGGACCAGGCATGCTTGCTGAGGTCGTCGTAGACCACCAGGGCATCGCGGCCCTGCTCCATGAACTCTTCGCCCATGGCGCAGGCGGCATAGGGAGCCAGATACTGAAGGGCAGCGGGGTCGGAGGCGTTGGCCGCCACGACGATGGTGTGCTCCATGGCACCGTACTGCTCTAGCGTGGCCACCACTTGGGCCACCTTGGAGGTCTTCTGGCCGACAGCCGCATAGATGCAGATAAGGTCGCCGCCCTTCTGGTTGATGATGGTATCGATGCCGATGGCCGACTTGCCGCTGGAGCGATCGCCGATGATCAGCTCGCGCTGGCCGCGGCCGAGGGGGATCATGGAGTCGATGGCCTTGATCCCCGTCTGAACGGGGGTATCGACACTCTTGCGGTGTACCACGCCGGGTGCGATGCGCTCCACCGGTCTGGTCTTATCACGGGGAACCGGCCCCTTGCCGTCCAGGGGGTTGCCCAAAGGGTCCACCACCCGTCCGACGAGGGCATCGCCTACCGGCACCTCGACGATGCGGCCGGTAGCGCGCACCTCATCCCCCTCCTTGATCTCGGTATAGTCGCCCAGGATGATAGCGCCGACCATGTCCTCTTCCAGGTTCAGGGACAGGCCTGTGATGTCGTTGGGGAACTGCAGGATCTCGTTGTACATGCAGCCCCGGAGGCCGTGAATGCGGGCGATGCCATCGCCGGCCTCTACGACCGTGCCCATATCCACCGCCGTGACCTGGGCGCCAAACTGCTCGATCTGCTGTCGAATAATGGATGCTATCTCTTCCGCTCGTACTGCCATTGCGCCGGTCACCACCTTCCAGTTTTCACTTGGTAATATGCAGGGCTTATGGTCACTGACCAACTGCTACGACAGCCCTGGTTGCCCTTTCGGGGCAGACCTAAAGGTCTACAGCTACGAAGTAGAGAGCGGCCAGAGTCGTAGCTGCAGCGCTTCAGCCCTGCTTTGTGTCGAGCTATTCTTGTCCATGACCACAAGGTCTGCAGCTACGTGATTTCAAGTCTATTGCTCCTGACCCTGCAGGGCTCTCTTCAGCGCCAGGAGCTTGCTGCGAGTGCTGCCGTCGATGAGGCGATCGCCCACGCGGGCCACCAGCCCACCAAGGATAGCTGGCTCCACCTCCAGATGAGCGATCACCTTCTTGCCCGTTATCTGGCTCAGCCTCTTTTCCACTGCCCGTTGCTCGGCATCGGCCAGGGGCACCGCTGTGACCACCCTGGCGTGGGCGACGCCGCTGTGCTCGTCCACCAAGTCGCGATAGGCCTCGGCAACCTGAGAGGCGACATCCGCTCGCCCTTTGGTCACCAGCAGCTTGGCCAGGTTCATGACCAGCGGGTCGATCCCCGCTAGGATCCTTTCCAACAGGCGATACCTATCGGCCAGGGCCAGCTTGGTGCTGCTGAGGATGGCCGCGGCCTGAGGGTCGGCCATCGCCAGGGCTACCAGGGCCAGGTCGGCAGACCACTTCTCCAGGCTATTGCGTTCGCGGGCGATCTCGAAGGCCGCCTGAGCGTATCGCTTGGCTGCGGTATCGCGAATCATGGGTTGGGTTCTGATCGGGAAGCCTGCTGGTCGCCGTCACCGCCCAGGGTCGACTCGGCCAGCACCTCCTCGATAAGGCGCCGGTGAGCCTGGGTGTCCAGCGACTGGCCGATGACCTTCTCGGCAGCCTCGATGGTAAGGCCAGCGAACTCCCGCCTCAGGTCAGCGATGGCGCTGTCCCGCTCGAGCTGGATCTCACTGCGGGCGCGGGTCAGCAGCGCCTCCGCATCCTGGCGCGCCTGCTGGTGAGCCTCCTCCTGGATGCGGGACGCTATCTGCTGGGCCTGGCCGATAACGGCCTGCCCCTCCTGGCGCGCTCGCTCCAACTGAGCCTGCACCTGCAGCCCAGCCTGGGCGGCCTGCTGTTTGGCCTGCTCCGCTGCCTCCAGCCCCTCCTGGATGCGGCGCCGCCGCTCGTCCAGCAGGCGCATCGCCGGCTTGTAGGCAAAGACGCTCAGCAAAACGAGAAGAATAGTAAAGTTGATGAGCTGGGCCAACAGGCTGGGAAGATTGATCCCCAGGGCCTTCAGCCCACCAACGAACCCTCCGAGGAAGATTGGCTCCATCGCCCCACTCCCCACCTAGTCCCCACGCTGGCCTAGAAGACGAAGCCGATCATGACAGCCACCACCAGCGCATAGATGCCAATGGCCTCGGCGAAGGCCAAACCCAAGATCATGTTCACCTGAATGCCTGGCAGGGCCTCTGGGTTGCGGCCCAGGGCGTCCATGGCCCGGCCCACCAGGTGGCCGATGGCCCAGGCAGGCACCATGGCCCCTATCCCCATGGCCAAACCGGCGGCAACGTACTTGACGGCGGCGTCGGTGATGCCGCCCCCCTGCTGCTGGGCGACGTAGCGGGCAGCCGCTTCCAGCGGCGGGATGATAGCGAGCAGCAGTTCCATCTATTTACCTCCTTTTGCTGCTATTGTTCAGGGTTTACCGGTCGATCCTCTGTCGTCTGCGTCTGGTGAATCTCGGCCTCTACCTCCTCACCGCCAGGATGGTCGCCGTGACTCACCGCCATCATGCCGAACACCATTGTCAGCAAGGCAAAGATGAATGCCTGAATGAGGCCTACGAACATCTCAAGGCCGTAGAAGGGCAGGGTGAAAACCAAAGGAATAAGGAAGGTGAACATTAGGATCACCACTTCGCCGGCGAACATGTTGCCGAAAAGTCGGAAGGTGAAGCTGACCAGGCGCACCGTCTCCGAGGCAAGCTCCAGAAACCCCACGAAAGCATCTACGCCGCCTCGAAATATCTGACCAACGGAGAGTTTTCGTATGCCCCCCAGCAAGCCCCCGAAGTTGAAGAACTTGCTCCCATAGGTGGAAAGGCCCAGCGTGCTTATGCCCCAGAACTCCACGAAGATGGCAGACATGATGGCCAGGCCCAGAGGCATGTTGAGGTCGGTGTTGACCCCGCGCAGGAAGGGGCGGATCTCGCCCACGATGTTTCCTTTCTCCTTCTCCTGCTCCGCCTTCTGTGCTGCCTCAGGGTCCTCCTTCTCTATCGTCTGCCCCTTCATTTGGCTCAGGCTGGACAGGCCGACATAGGTCATAGGCAGCGGCCCAAGGTCGACCTTCTTCATCACGATGCCGTGTTCAGCCTCCTCGCCCAAGCCGATGACATTGAAGATGGGTAAGAGGGAGAACCAGTTGGCGAACACGATGAAGAAGAATATGGTGGCCACCACCGGGAAGAAGCGACGACCGTTCTTCTCGCCGACAATGCCCACCACCAGGTTGTAGAAGCTCTCGATTATGAACTCCAGCACGTTCTGGACGCCGCGCGGAACGAGCTCCCAGCGTCGGCTGGCCAAATACACCAGGGTAATCATCAGAGCCACCACCACCCAGGAGGTGACCATGGTGTTGGTGATGTTGATCATCCCGACGGAATAGAGGGTCTCGGGCTTGATGCGAATGTCGGGAGTAGGGCCGCGCAGGAAGACGAAGCCAACCATAACCAGGATGAGCACGCCAACGATGACCAGCCACAGCCTGGTGCCCTTCATTCTTCGTCCCCTTGCCACGGCCGGCGCAACCCCAGCACCTCAAGCAGCATGATATAGCCCCCAAAGAACGCTAAGATAAGGCCGAGGAAAAGACCGATGAGGGTGAAGATATGGTCTTTCCCTACTTGTCGGTCAAGCAGTACGCCGCCGACGATGCCAAGAACTATGCAAAGTGCAAAATACCAGCCAATCCCCAATAATCTGACGGCTGGTGGCAGCCTGCCCATTGTGACTCCTCAGCCCCATCGCTGACGAGAGCCTGCCCGCCAACAGCAGGGAACCGGGCTTCGGCCGCTATGCTGTAAATATCACCTATTGCCGCCGCTACTACACTCTTGTCTGAAATATGCTGACAAGAAGCCCCAAACCATCGGTTGCTTGGGGCCTCTGTGGACTTTCCAGAGCACTGCCCCTCAGGAGGTACGCTTGTCAAAGTCTTCCATGTCCAGGCTGTCGATGAAGTCGCGAAAAGGGGAGAGCTTCTCCAACTCCTCTGGCTTCACCTCGGCATAGGGCTCGCCTTCTGCCACCCTATCCCCGACGCTCTCCTGATCCAGGCGAACGCCCGCCTTATCCAGCACCGCTTCATCAGCGAAGATCGGCACCTGCACCCGCACGGCCAGGGCAATGGCATCGCTGGGCCGCGAATCGATCTCCACGCTCCGCCCGTCCACGTCCATGATGATGCGGGCGTAGAAGGTATCGTTGGCTAGGTCATTGACCACAATGTACTGAATGCTGCCACCCAGGGCATCGATGATCGAGCGGAGGAGGTCATGGGTTAGCGGCCGCGACACGGCCACTTCCTGCAGACGGACAGCGATAGCGTCGGCCTCGGCCGGGCCAATCCAGATGGGCAGGTAGCGATCGGACTCCTTCTCCTTGAGGATCACCACACGCTGGTAATTCATGAGGCTCACCCGGATGCTCTCGATGACCATCTCGATCATGCTACCACCTCCCCTCTCCATGCCAATGCCCCCTCATTCTACTTAGCCATTTCTTTAGTGTCAACGGCGTGTGCTCGTCCAGTACATTGGTGACCACTAGGGAGGGCGCGCAAGGGCGAACGAAGAAGCCGAGCCCATTGGGCCCGGCCATGCGCTCGACTTAAGAACACTGGTGGGCGATAGAGGATTCGAACCTCTGACCTTCTCTGTGTAAGAGAGACGCTCTTCCAGCTGAGCTAATCGCCCCCTGCCGGAATCTTATCCCCGCCAAGATAGGCGGTCAAGCCAAAGGGCACCCGCCGCCTCAGCGGCAGCGATAAGAAACAGCGGCAGAGGATATCCCCTGCCGCCGCTGTCCAACCGAGAAGGATGGCGCGCTCGGCGGGACTCGAACCCGCGACCTCAGCCTCCGCAGGGCTGCGCTCTATCCAAACTGAGCTACGAGCGCGCTATTTGATTAGAACCGTCGCCAGCAGAATGCCGGCGTCCTGCTTTCATGCTTGGTGCCGAAGGTGGGATTTGAACCCACACGTCCTTGCGGACACTACGCCCTGAACGTAGCGCGTCTGCCATTCCGCCACTTCGGCGCTATCCCAGCGCATGACCATAGTGGGCCGTGCTGAGTTTGAAACAGCCACCTCTTGCCTGTGAAGCATAGCACCCTGCGCGCTGTGCTGTCAAAGGGTTGTACTCGTCCAATACATTGGCGACACGACTCTAGGTGTCACCCATGTTTCTGAACGAGCCCACGTCGACTGAAGGCACTACCCCATCTCGATCCTGAACCGATGTCGTCCGGGCAGGGGCATCTGACGCCGCCGACCGCTCACTGCGGCGAGCCACCAGGACGTTCAGGCCACCAGCCGCGGACACCCCGACGGCGATGAGTATGAGCACATGGCTTATGCCCAGGAGGTCGGTGATGGCACCAACGAGGAGAAGGGGCAGGAGGGAGAAGAAGTTGGCTGAGACGACCTGGGTGGTGAAGAAGCGCCCCCGCATCTCGGCAGGGGCGCGCTCGTGGAGCACCGTCTGAGCGGGCGCATTGATCAGAGCGTAGCTCAGCCCTAAGGGGAAGGCAAAGAACATGGTAAGGGTCACCAAGAGGCCTCGCCCACCCACTCCCTCGGGGTCCACTCCCACATGCTCCAGGAGAACCGCCAGGGGCTCCACCAGAGCCAGGGCCAGCAGGCACAAGCCGATGCCCGCCAGACCGACGGTCACCACCCGCTCCTTGCCGACGCTCTGAGCAAACCAGGAGAGGAGGCGCAAGCCCATGATAGCCCCCACACCGGTGGGGGCGAAGACGAAGGCGGCGTTATCGGCGGGCACCGCCAGGGTGTCCTGCATGTAGCGCGGGATGAGGACGGCGAACAGAAGGACCAGGGCGCTGCTCAGGGTGAGCTGAACCATGGCCGTCACCGAAGCCAGGTCGCCCCGCAGGGCGCGCCAACTGGCGCGGAAATCCTCGGGGATGCCCCCAAACAACGGGCCCTCCCAGCGGGTCTCCCTGTGGGCCTGGTCGCCGGGGCGGAGGAAGAAGGTCAGGCCGGCGGCCACGGCAAAGGAGGCAGCGCACAGGATGAACATTCCATTCTCGTCCGCCGATTTGAGCACCAGCGGCGTCAGGAAGACGATCCCGGCGAACTGAGCGCTCATGAGGGTGAAGTTATAGAGGGTGTTGGCGTTGATCAGGCGGCTCTTGGGCACCAGCGCTGGAATAAGGGCGACCACTGCCGGGTTGAAGAACTGACTGGCCGCCGCAAACACCAGGTTCACCCCGTAGATGATCCAGACATTGCTGTGGAAGAACAGCAAGAACAGGCAGGTCATGACGCGCACCAGGTTGGTGACCAGCAGCACGCTCTCCTTGCGCCAGCGGTCGAGCAGTACCGCCACCGGCATGCCCAAAAGCAGG
>Ga0315289_10013460_pt1 | contig 11454 bp, 7 predicted proteins | sample YL17G11_40_MG_FD_203452 | JGI IMG/M metagenome (GOLD analysis project Ga0315289, IMG submission 203452) | Sediment microbial communities from Yellowstone Lake, YNP, Wyoming, USA - YL17G11_40 | ecosystem: Environmental > Aquatic > Freshwater > Lake > Sediment | place: USA: Wyoming | collected... | reverse complement strand
CAGGAACGTCTCATCCGGCAAACTCGGCTCTCAGTCGCGCAAGTCGGGTGCTAAGCCGGGGCCGTCCGTCGGTGGCGGATCGAGTGGCCGGGGCCGCATCCTGCGTGGCGGCATGGGGCCGAGCCGGCCACTGTTCGGCGGCATCGGTGGCGGTAACCGCTACGCACGCCGTGCGCGCGGCTGCATCGGCTGCGCCCTGCCGGCGCTGCTGACCCTGGCAGCGCTGGGCGGTGTCGTCGTGTCGCTAGCGCTGCTCTGAGCGCGGCGGACCAACATCGCGGCGCGCGGCGATCGATGTAGACCAGCACCTAAGCTGTAACAGGCTGGCAGGCGCCGGCACTGGAGGTGAGAAACATGGCGTCCGGCAGCAGCGTCTATGTCGTACGCTATCATGACGAAGGCGCCGATGTGGAGTTCCCCCTCGGGGAGTCCACCAGCATCGGGCGCGACGGCCAGAACGACTTGGTGCTCTCCGATGGCAACGTCTCCCGTCGCCACGCACAGATCTTCCTCCGCGGCGACGGGGCGTGGCTGGTCGACCTGGGCTCTCGCAACGGCACGCGCGTCGACGGGCAGCCCGTCCCGGCCAACGTGCCGCGGCAACTCGCGCCTGGCCAGACCTTCAACGTTGGTGACACCAGCCTGCAACTGGGCCTGGCGTCGAGTGCTTCGCTGCGGTTGCCGCCCGCTTCCCGGCAGCCGCCTGTCCATACGGCTCATGGCACCCCGGACGCTGAGAACGTGCTGCTCTACAGCACCGGGCAGGGCGTCTGGCGGCACTACCCGCTGACCGCGGGCCAAGCGCTCATCGGGCGTGGCGCCGACTGCGACGTCGTACTGGACGACGCCGGCGTTTCGCGACACCATGCCAGCCTGCGCCTGGACGCGAATGGCATCTGGCTCATCGACCTGGGATCCACCAACGGCACTCAGGTCGGCGACCAACCCCTCCTACCGCGCCAGAAGCGCCAGCTTCGCCCCGGCGAAGTCTTCACGATTCACGGCACCGGCCTAGTGGTTGTGCCGGCGGCACAGGCGCGCGCCGCGATGCCGGATGTCGGCGTCGTCGAGACGTCCGCGCCCGCGACGCGCCCTGGCGCCGATGAACAGACGGCCGTCGGCACGCCGGTGGCTGCCGCGGCAGTCGCGCTTCAGCAGCTCAGCCTCGGCACGCTCGAGCGCGCCACCATCGGCCGCTCCCAGGACAACCAGGTAGTCCTCGACCATCCGCAGGTGAGCCGCTACCACGCGGTCATCGAGCGGCTGGGCCGTCGCTATCGCATTCGCGACCTGCGCAGCGCCAACGGCGTCTTCGTAAATGAACAGCGGATCCGGGAGGACACCTGGCTGTCCAGTTCGGACCGGGTCCAGATAGGCCCCTATAGCTTCGTGCTCGACCAGGAATCCTTCGCCATCAAAGGTGACGAGGGCATCCGCATCGTGGCCACGGAGCTGCGCCAGCAGGTGTCGCGTCGGATCAACCTCCTGCAGCAAGTCAGCCTGACCGTCCCCCCGATGGAGTTCGTCGCCGTAGTCGGCATGAGTGGCTCCGGCAAGACGACCCTGGTCAACGCCCTCTGCGGCTACCGGCCGGCCACTCACGGGCGGGTGCTGGTCAATGGTACCGACCTGTACCAGCGCTATGACCTCTTCCGCAACGACATCGGCTACGTCCCTCAGCGCGACATCGTGCACCTCGAGCTCACGGTGCAGGAGGCTCTCGACTACGCCGCGCGGCTGCGCATGCCGACCGATACGACGCCTGAGGAGCGTCACGCCCGCGTGCTGGAAGTGACATCCGAGCTGGGCCTGAGCGAGCGCAAAGACGTGCCCGTCGCGCGCCTTTCGGGCGGTCAGATCAAGCGCGTCTCTATCGGCGTCGAGCTTCTCACCCGGCCACGCTTGTACGTCCTTGACGAGCCCACCAGCGGCCTCGACCCGGGCACCGAGTACGAGATGATGAGGCTTCTGCGCCGCCTGGCCGACCAGGGGCGGACGATCCTACTGGTGACCCACGCCACCAAGAACGTGATGCTCTGCGACAAGGTCGTCTTCCTGGCTCGGGGCGGCTACCTTGCCTACTATGGCGCCCCGGAGGAGGCACTGGCCTACTTCGACCACTTCCGCACCCCCCGCGAGCGTCTCGAGAAGGTGATGGAGTTCGACGATATCTACAACATCCTCGACGACGCCGCGCGCGGCACGCCGCAGCAGTGGGCGGAGCGCTTCGCCCGGATACGCGACGCCGCGGCGGTCGCCACTCGGCCTGGCGAGCAGCCGTCAGCCGCTTCCGCCAGGGCCACCGCTCGGCCTCGACGCCGCATCTCAGCCCTGCGACAGTTCCTCATCCTTTCCTCCCGCAACGTGAGGATTCTCGTCCGCGACCGCGCCACGCTGCTCCTCATGCTGACCGTGGCGCCCGGAATCGGGCTCATGGACTTCTCCTGGGGCTCCAGGCTCTACGATGCCGTGGAAGGCAACGCCAGCCGTGCCATCAGCATGTGGTGGGTCACGGGCGTCGTCGCCCTGCTCGTGGGGTCGCTCAACAGCGTGCGCGAGATCGTCAAAGAGGCGGAGATCTACAAGCGCGAGCGGGCCAACAGCCTGATGGTGCTGCCCTACCTGCTGGCCAAAGTGTGGCTAGGCGTGGTGTTCGCCGCCTACTCGGCTCTGGCTCTGCTCACCGTCCGTCTGCTGCTCGTCAAGCCGCCGCTGCCTTGGGGCACCGAATCGCTCGTAGGCTACTTCGTGACGTACTTCCTCGGTGTGCTCTCGGGCTACCTCATCGGCCTCGCCATATCGGCCGGCGCCCCCAACCAGCAGTCGGCCCAATTGCTGCTCATCGCCGTCCTCGTGCCGCAGTTTCTATTCGGTGGCTTCATGCCGCTGCACGACATACCCGGTGGCACAGCTATCAGCCAGATCATCTCCTCGCGCTGGCTCATGGAAGCCTTCGTCCGCGTTTCCGAGATGGGCACTGAACTCGCGAACGATCCCTGCTGGAACCTTCCGGAGCAGCAGCGTAAGGCGCTGAGCGACGAACAAAAGGCCGTCTGCCCCTGCATGGGTAGCAACATGTTTGCCCTCTGCGCTGACTTCCCGGGCATGCTCTCCGACGAGCGCTACAGCGCGGCGGCCAAGCGCGCCCTGAGCCAGGCCGAGCCGGTGCGGCCGCAAGAGCCGACTGTCTATCCGTCGCCGACGACGCTACCTGCCCCCACCGCCCTGCCCACGCCCACGGCGCCGCCGACTCTCACCCCCGTCCCGACGCCGGTCAGCATGCTCGAGTTGGCGTCCTACCAGGAGCAGGCGAGCAAACAGGGGCAGGAGCAGCGCGCCACCGCCGTTGCCCAACTCGAGGATTACCGTGGCCAAAGCATCGAGCAGGTGAGGCGGTACGCCGCTGACGTGCAGCAGCAGGTGCGCGACTACGTCGAGAGCACCAGCGCCCAGATGGGAGAGGCTCGGCAAGAGATGGACGAATACGCCCAGGTGCGCTCGCAGTGGGAGAAAGACCGCCAGGGAGCGATCAGCGCCCAGGAGGCAATGCTGGCGCTCAACTACGGCATGTACAGCGACTACTACCGCGGGTCGGTGTTCAGGCGCTGGGTGCAGCTCGCGGCCATCATGGCCGCGTTCTTCCTGCTGGCTTTCGTCTTCCAGCGACGCAAGGACCTTGTCTAGCCGGCCTGCGCCCGGGCAACAAGGAACGAGTCGGGGGCGTCGAGGTGGAGCTGCCCGATTGCACGCTACGTGCAGGCGGCCTGCTAGGCAGGGCGAACCGCTTCGCGCTCCCCGTGCCCCACTCGGGGTCTGCCCCGCCGCACAACGGCGTTGGCAACCAGCTCGGCCATCCCCGTAACGGTAACGCCCAGCCCGTAGTGCTCGTTTAGCTCGCCCAACTGATGACGGCAGTTGTCGCACGATGCGACCACGGCCTCGGCACCCGTAGCGCGGATCTGCTCTGCTTTGGGCTTGCCGGCCAGCAGTCGCTGCTCCGAGTACTCGAGTAGGGCCACCAGCCCGCCGCCACCGCCACAGCAGTAGCTCTGGAGCCGGTTCGGAGACATCTCGCGGAAGTCGGTCGCCACGGCCTGCAGGATGCGTCGTGGCTCCTCGAGCACCCCGCCATTGCGGCCGAGATTGCACGAGTCGTGATAGGTAAGGCTCATGGGGTTGAGCGAAGGGTCAACTCGGATGCGCCCCTCCAGCAGGTATTCGTCGATTACCTCCACGATGCTGCGCACCTTGAAGGGCCAGGGCTCCTGGAACCAGTTGGGCGCCGTCCAACGGAAGGTCGTGTAGGCGTGGCCGCACTCGGTGATGATAACCTCTTTCACCTTCAGGCGCTTGGCCTCGCGCAACACGCGCTCGACTATCCTCTTGGCGCGCGGGATGTCGTGCAGAAAGACACCGTAGTTCGCCGCTTCGAACATGCTGAGCGTCCAGGACTGGCCGGCGGCCTGGAAGATCTGCGCCGCGGGCAGGATCGTGTGCGCGCCCGATAGCGGTACGTAGAGGAATTCGGCCCCTTCTGCCTCTACCGGTATGCGCGTCTCGGGGTCACCCGTCCTGCTCCTCAGCTCCGCCTCGAGCTCCTTGATCTGCTCCAGGTAGAAGTCCTTGATGAACTCGAAGTTCTCCTCACGGGCGATGGCGGCGTCGGCCAATTGCTCGAGAATCTCCGGCGCCTTGCCCGTGGCCGTGATCATCGCCCTGATGGTGCGGATGATCAGGCGGGTGTCCACCCCGAAGGGGCAGTTCACGGTGCAGCGGCCGCAGAGAGTGCAGTCGCGAAAGGCGATCTGGGACATCCGCTCCAGTTGCTGCTCGTCCAGGGCTACCGCCCCGACCCACCAGGGCACGTATTTCCCCAGCCAGTCGTACTTCCGCTTCCAGACCTTGCGGAGTTGGTCCGCTTTGTAAGTCGGCACCCGCTCCGGGTTCGCGCCGGCGACGTAGTAGTGACAGGCGTCGTTGCACCAGCCGCAGTGCGCGCAAGCATGCAGGTAGGTCTCGAGCTGCCGCGTACGCATCTCGTCCAAGGCACTCAAGGCCCTGTCAACGTCCTCCCGCGTAAAGCGCGTTTCGACCTTTTGCTCCATTTCCTCTCCCTACCGGCAGACAGCCGGTAGCTAGCGCAAGACGCCGCGGCGCCCGAAGTCGGCTCCGAAGAAGTAACGGCCGAATGGATAGTAGAGGTAGTGACGGATCTTGCTCAGCGGCTCGTAAACAAGGAAGAGGGCCGCGATCACGAAGTAGACCGCGATAGCCCAGAATATGCCCATGAGCGCCAGCATGCCGGTGAGCAGGAAGAGCAGGACCAACACCATCGAGAAGTAGTCGTCGAAAGAGCTGATGATGCGCATCTCGGGCCGGCTGAAACGGCGTACGGTGCGCAGCGTGCCCGCCAGCAAGCCCAACCCGAGAAAGAGCATGAACATGTAGTTCACCGGTGGCCCCCTTGCCCCCGGCGCATAGCTAAGCAGGAACGAGGTGATTATGTTGAGGAAGATGGCGACGTGGAAGATGATGAACTCCACGTAGCGCGTCCAGTGCTTCGTGGTGCTCTCCATGCGCCAGGGCATGGCCAGCACGATCAGCGACCAGATGATGCTCTGCAGCAGGTCGCCTTTGGGGTCGGGCGCCCGATCGGGCGCCGGTCGCCGACTTAGGAGGAACAACAATCGCAGCAGATAGAGGCTGGCTAGGACTGTCGTACCGACGAGGTGGATCAGGTGCTCAAACTCGGAGAAACGCATGCCAACTCCCGTAGATTGCGGTCACGAGCTCGGGGCCGGCCGGCGGCGGCCATGTACCGGACCAAGCCGTCTCGAGCCGCGTCAGCCGCGTCAACTGCCGCCGCCAGCCGAACTCGCCTCAGCTACTTCAGCCGCTTCACCCAGAAGCGGATGACTTTGCCTTCCTTGGCGGTCTTCACCATTTCGTTGCCGGTGCTCTTGCTCCAGGCGAGAATGTCGGCGAGCACGCCGAGGTCGGTAGCCTCGGCCTCGATGACCTGGCCAATCTCGACCTTCTTGATGGCCTGTGCCATCTTCACCACCGGCAGCGGGCACATTAGGCCCTTCAGATCCAGCTTCAGGTCGGACGTCAGCTCTTCAGTCATGGATTGCCTCCGGTGATACGTGATGCGTGACGAGAAACGAGTGACGAGTGAACGGATCACGCATCACTCGTCACGGATCGCTCGTTAGATGTACAGATTGGTCTCGGACTCACCGGCCTCTTGCACCATGTAGGCGGCGCCGACGCAGTCGCTTATTTCGGGGATTAGGTCCTCGCGCCGGATCTCCATCACGTCCATGCTCATCTGGCAGGCGATCATGCGCACGCCGAGGTCGATGGCCGTCTGGCGCAGCTCGGGCAAGGACGCCACCCCCTTGTTCTTCATCATCTTCTTGAACATCCAGCGGCCCATGCCTCCCATGTTCAGGCGCGAGGGGCCGATGCGGCTAATCCCACCACGGTTCACCAGACTGAGCATCCTGCCGAAGAGGCCGCGTCCGGTCGGGCCGCCCTTCTGAATGGACTTCAGGCCCCAGAAGGTGAAGAACATGACTACCTCATAGCCCATAGCGGCCGCGCCGGTGGCGATCGCGAACGCCGCGAATACCTTGTCCATGTCGCCGCTGCACACTACCAGCGTGCACTTCTTCTGTTTCTCTCCGTCCATCCTCGGTTGGTCTCCTCGTCTCCCTTGTTAGGCTTGGAAAGTTGTGATCTCAGCGATGCGCTGCAGGCGGTCGAGCAGGGCCAGCCGCTCCTGACCGATGTCGGAGAATGTGGCCGCGACCCGGCGCAGCAACTGGGGCACGCGAGCGCAGGACTCGTCGGGCAACTGAGGCACATGCTCCACCGCTGCCCTCAGGTCGTCCTCGGGCACACCCAACTCGACGGCCAGCACGGGCAGCCTGGCGATCAGCGCCTCGCCACTGCCGGCTCGGATGAACTGGCAACCGGCAGTGACTGCCACCGGCTCACCGTTCACCGTGATGCGTGCGCCGCCGCAGAGCAGCCCGGCATGGCAACGACGCACCTCGCCGCGGTCGAGCGAGCGCCAGGTGGCAGCGCAACGACCTTGCCCCTCGGCGCTGCCCAGGATCAAGTCGCAGAAGCCGCAGGAGTTGCTCACCTCTGTCAGCACACTGCCACTCAGGTCGGTCGTGACGGCGGCCAGACCCATCGCCTCGGCAAACACGGACTGGATAGCCTGCACACAGTGCAGCGGCAACGGCAACGGCTGTGGCACCGGCCGCGGCGTCTCATCGCTCTCAGGCGCGACGCGCTGCTGCATCAGCCAGCTTTCGAGCTCGGCGCGCGAGAACCGCCACTGCCCACCAACTTTGAAGCCCTTCAGACGGCCGTCGTCCAGCATGCGATAGATGGTGATGCGATCCACTTGCAGCAGATTCTGCAGTTGACGCGTCGTTAGCAGATCGTCCACGGGCACACCCATTCGCGCAGGCTGGCAGGATCATACACACTCCGCGATCCGCTGTCTCGTTTGTTATGGCATGTTGTGGCATTCTATAACACCCTATTACGTGACAAGCCGCAGAGGCTATCGCCTCAAGCACGTCAGACAGGAGTTGACTGGCAAGAAAGGGGTGTTATGCTTGCGCCATCTACCCTGGTGCCGCTCTGCTCTCTGGCGGCCTCGACCAGGCCCATTGGGGAGGGCAAATGGAGACCCAGAGCCGACTGCCGCGCTACGAGATCCGCAACGATGGGGCCGGCCCCTACGCCATCTTCTACTGTGACATGTGCGACCGCGAGTACCGCAGCCAGCCGGACATCGGCGGCGCCGTGGCCCAGGACATGGGCAAGCGCGCCGTCGGCGGCTTGCTTCGCGGCATCCCTTTGCTGGGTCGCGCCGTCGCCGAGGGCGTCACGGGGACGACTGATGCGCGCTACAGCATGAACATGACGCCGCAGCAGTTGTCGGCGGCCTGGCGCCAAGTGCAGGAGCGCTTCCGCGAGTGCTCGACCTGCGGCCGCATCGTCTGCCTGTCCGATTTCGATTCGCAATCCGGCTACTGCAAAGACGACAGCCCGCGCACGAATGAGATTGCCGAGGCGGAAGGCGAGCAGGTAGCGAGCACGATCAAGGGCATCGCCAGTGTCTTTGGGCTAGGCGACCTGGCCCGCAACGTCAGCCAGGCGGCGAAGAGTGCCGCGGCCGGTACCGTGCGCTGCCCGAAGGACGGCACGGTGGCCCCGGCCGGCACCAAGTTCTGCCCGGAGTGCGGCGCCAAGATCGAGCGCGCCAGCACCTGCCTTAGCTGTGGCACCGAGCTGAAGGGCGCCAAGTTCTGCCCGGAGTGCGGCGCCCGAGCCGGGTAATCGTCGCTGCTCCTCGGCCCAACGCGTAGGGGTAGACCACCGCGTCTGCCCCCATCTCCCCGTGTCTGCTCTGTCCACTCGTGTCCGTCCCGCTTCCCTGCCATCTGTTGATGTAGGTCAGCGCATCGGCTATAGTTAATGCTCGGGAATGGGGACCCTCCCCGCACACCTCTGCCATAGGCATTGTCGCGCCCCACGCTCAGCAGCCTACGCACACTGGGATGGGCGATGAGACAGGTCATCATCGAGAACCCGGTCATCAACTCACCCTACAGCGAGCCCACGCGCCACTACCGCTTCGACGAGGACGGCATCACCAGCGAGGTCATCGAGAAGCGGCGCATCAGCACCTACTTCGTGCCCGTGCCCCAGCCGAAGAAGAGAGGCGCCAAGCAGCTCGCCTTCCAGGAATGGACGGCCGACCGGATTAGGGAGAACGCGCTCATCAACCAGATCCGCGAGCGCGTGTCCATCTGGCGGCAGGGACGCTACCAGGGAGTCACTAAGACCACAGCCCGGCTTCTCGAGTACTGGCAGCAAGAGGAGCGCGAGCGACGGCTGTTCTTCGGCCAGATCGAAGCCCTCGAGACGGTGATCTACATCACCGAGGCAGCGCGCCGCTTCGCAGACGTCTGGATCGAGAATGAACTCCGCAAGGCGAACGCCGAGGCGAACCCGCTGCTCTATCGCCTGGCGCTCAAGATGGCCACCGGCAGCGGCAAGACGCTCGTCATGGCGATGCTCATTGCCTGGCAGACGCTCAACAAGCTCGCCAATCCGCAGGACGCCCGCTTCAGCGACTCCTTTCTCGTCGTGACGCCGGGCATCACCATCCGCGATCGGCTGCGCGTGTTGCTGCCCAACCTGGCCGGCAACTACTACCAGCAACACGACCTGGTGCCGCCCGACCTCATGCCCGAACTGAGCAAGGCGCGCATCGTCATTACCAACTTCCACGCCTTCCTCCTACGCGAGCGCACCCCCGCGGGGTCGCTGACCAAGAGGGTGCTCACTCAGGGCCGGGAAAGCCCCTTCACTGAGACGCCGGACCAGATGGTGCGGCGCGTCTGCCGCGACCTGGGCACCAAGCGCAATATCGTCGTCCTCAACGACGAGGCGCACCACTGCTACCGCCGCAAGCCCGACGGCGAGGAAGCGAAGCTCAAGGGAGACGAGCGGCGGGAGGCCGAGAGGTGCGAGGAAGAGGCGCGCGTCTGGATCAGCGGCCTGGAGGCGGTCGGCGCGAAGATCGGCCTCAAGGCCATCTACGACCTCTCGGCCACGCCCTTCTTCCTGCGCGGCTCCGGCTACTCCGAGGGCACGCTCTTCCCCTGGGTGGTGTCCGACTTCTCGCTGGTGGATGCCATCGAGAGCGGCATCGTCAAGGTGCCACGCGTGCCGGTGAGCGACGACAGCATGACCGGTGAGCTGCCCACCTACCGCAACATCTGGCCGCTCATCCGCGAGCACCTACCCAGGAAGGGCCGCGGCACCGAACCGACTCTAGGCGAGCCGGCGCTGCCCAAGGAGCTGGAAGGGGCGCTGCACAGCCTCTACGGCAATTACGAGAAGCACTACTGCCAATGGGAGAGGGCGGCGCCTGCTGGTGCCGAGCAGCGCACGCCGCCCGTTTTCATCGTCGTCTGCAACAACACCAACGTCTCCAAGCTCGTCTTCGATCACGTCGCCGGCTGGGATAAGGCTCTGCCCGACGGCTCGATCATCCCGGTGCCCGGCAGGTTGGCCCTCTTCAGCAACGTCACGGACGGCCGCTGGACGGCACGGCCCAGCACCATCCTGGTGGATAGCCAGCAGCTCGAGTCCGGCGAGGCTATGAGCACCGACTTCAAGAAGCTGGCGGCGCGGCAGATCGAGGAGTTCAAGGCCGAGTACCGCCAGCGCTTCCCCGGCCGCGACGCCGAGGGCCTGACCGACGAAGACCTGCTGCGCGAGGTGATGAACACCGTCGGCAAGCCGGACAAGCTAGGGGAGCAGATCAAGTGCGTCGTCTCCGTCTCCATGCTCACCGAGGGCTGGGACGCCAACACCGTCACTCACATCCTGGGCGTGCGCGCCTTCGGCACGCAGTTGCTCTGCGAGCAGGTGGTCGGGCGCGGCCTGCGGCGCACCAGCTACGCCACCAACGAGCAGGGCATGTTCGACCCGCAGTACGCCGAGGTCTACGGCGTGCCCTTCTCGTTCATCCCCTGCTCCGGCTCCGGGCCCGACCCCCAGCCCGGGCCGACGCCGACGCGCGTGCGCGCCCTGGAGGAGCGGCTCGCCTGCGAGATCACCTTCCCTCGCCTGCTCGGCTACCGCTACGAGCTGCCCGAGGCCAGGCTGAGCGCCAGCTTCGGCCCCGAGTCGCGCTTGGCGCTCTCCACCGCCGACACCCCCACCAAGACCGAGAACGCGCCCATCATTGGCGAAACCGTGATCCTCACCCTGGACGACTTGAAGCAACGGCGGGAGCAGGAGGTGGCCTTCCTCCTGGCGAAGCTCGTGCTGGAGAGCTACTTCCGCGACGACGAGGGCAACCTGAAGCCCTGGCTCTTCCCCCAGGTGCTGGCCATCACCCGTCGCTGGCTGGCCGAGTGCCTGACGCTCAAGGACAACACTTTCCCGCAATTGCTCCTGCTCAGCGAGCTGGCGCACGACGCCGCCGACCGCATCTACCGCGCTATTGTTGCCGGCGAAGGCGGCCAGAAGGCGCTCAAGCCCATCCTGCGCCCCTACGACACCGTCGGCTCCACGCGCTTTGTGGACTTCGACACCGTGCGGCCCACCTACGCCACGCGAGCGGACAAGAGCCACGTCTCTCACGTGGTGGCCGACACCGACTCCTGGGAGCAGAAGCTGGCGCAGACGCTGGAAGACATGGACGAGGTGCTCTGCTACGTCAAGAACCACAACCTCGGCTTCACCATCCCCTACACGCTCGACGGCCAGGAGCGCGGCTACCTGCCCGACTTCATCGCCCACCTGGACGACGGTGGCCCTGAGGCGCTCAACTTGATCATCGAGGTAACCGGCCAGAAGAAGAAGGACAAAGAGGCCAAGGTGGCCACCGCCCGCGACCTCTGGGTGCCC